>ERZ825159.120-NODE-120-length-106700-cov-10.451826_pt1 | contig 106700 bp, 127 predicted proteins | sample MGYA00519932_ERZ825159 | MGnify/ENA primary metagenome ERZ825159 (study PRJEB31778, sample SAMEA3449191) | human gut metagenome | biome: human gut; feature: human-associated habitat; material: faeces | place: United Kingdom | collected 2010/2012 ... | reverse complement strand
TTATCACTTAATTACCAACTTGTAAAGTCTTTTTTGAATTTTTTTGAATTTTTTTCAATTTTTCTTATTATAAAGCTAAAAATATCACTCAAGAATGTCAAATATCACCCTATTTATATCATTAGTCTTTATATATATTATAATAATAACTAATTGCTATATTCAAAATGTTTTCACCAATATCTTTAATAGTTTTCTTACTCTTCATAATTAAATAAAAATCTTCATCACTATTATTTTCAATTAAATATCTAACTACCAAATATGACAAATCATAACCATTATAATTTTCATTAACAAAACTTTTACCATGATTTAAATCATTAATACAAGGAATATTCTTAATAGAAAATATTTTATTATTTAGAAACTCTTTAAAAATATCAGTATCATTATATTTATCATTTTGCAAAGAAAAATTCATAGCAAGTCCTTCATCAAACCAAATAACTCTATTATCAGCATCATCCTCAATATAATACCTATAAATATGATGTACAATTTCATGCATAATAGCCTTAATAATATAACTTTCACTCTTATTACCATTAATGTTAATATAACAATTAACACCCTTATCATTAAAGAAACCAGCAAAATCTCCTAATTTATAAGGTATATCACCAAGCAAACTTTTATCAGAAAATAATCTGATTTCCATTTTTTTAATATTCTTTAAATGAAATTTATTAAATAATACATTAATATTCTTCTTATAATAACTAACAAAATTAGTAACTAACTTTTCCAAATCATCCTGATAATTAATAACAAAATCATTATCATTATATTCCTTAAACATAATATCACCACTTAAATTATATCACAAAAACTAGAAAAAACTATAGAGACTATTTCATATAGGCTCTATAGTTCATTTTGAAGACTTACCAAAAGGCTTCAAAAACAAAAGCCATAACCAAAGGTTATGACTTTAATATAATTAATCTAAAAACTCTTCTTCTAATACTTCAGAAGCATCTTCATCGAAGAATTCCTTCTCTAAAGAATAACCAACATCCATATACTCTTTAGCACCAGTACCAGCAGGGATTAACTTACCAATAATAACATTCTCTTTTAATCCTTGAAGTTTATCAACCTTACCCTTAACAGAAGCCTCAGTTAAGATTCTAGTAGTCTCTTGGAATGAAGCTGCTGATAAGAATGAATCAGTCTCAAGTGCTGCCTTAGTAATACCAAGAAGTATTGGTTGTCCAATAGCAGGTTTCTTACCTTGAATAATAACATCTTTATTACCCTTAGTAAATTCTTGTAAAGAAACAGTAGTACTAGGAACTAATAAAGTATCTCCAGCATCCATAATTCTAACTTTAGAAATCATTCTCTTAGCTATAATTTCAACATGTTTATCACTAATATCAACACCTTGAGATCTATATACCTTTTGTACTTCTTTTAGAATATATTGTTGAACAGTGTTAGGATCAGTTACTGCAAGTAACTCTTTAGGAGAAACACTACCTTCAGTAATTCTATCTCCAGCTTCAATCTTATCACCTTTTTCTACTCTAAGTTTAGCACCATATAAAGTAACATGTTCTCTAGTCTCAGTATCATTCTTAACATATACCTTAAACTTACCACCGGCATCTTCAATCTTAGATACAGTACCAGATATCTCACTAATAGTGGCTTTACCTTTAGGATTACGAGCTTCAAATAATTCTTCAACTCTAGGAAGACCTTGCGTAATATCCGCACCAGCAACACCACCAGTATGGAATGTTCTCATGGTAAGCTGAGTACCAGGTTCACCAATAGATTGAGCGCCCATAATACCAACAGCTTCACCAATTTCAACTAAGTTACCAGTAGCAAGATTTCTACCATAACAATGTTGACATACACCATGATCTGTCTTGCAAGTTAAAACATTTCTAATTTCAACTTCAGTTATACCAGCCTTAATAATCTTATCTGCTATAGCCTCAGTAATAAATTCATTTTTATCAATAATAACTTCTTTAGTTTCAGGATTAACAACTTTCTTATTAGTATATCTACCAACAATTCTATCATATAATGGCTCAATAATACCATCTTTATCATCCATAAATGCACTAACAACAACACCTTGAATAGTACCACAATCTTCTTCTTTAACAATAATATCTTGTGCTACATCAACAAGTCTTCTTGTCATATAACCAGAATCAGCGGTCTTTAATGCTGTATCAGCACTACCCTTTCTAGCACTATGTGTAGATAGGAAGAATTCAGATACTGATAAACCATCACTAAACGAAGATAAAATTGGAATCTCAATAGTTTCACCATTAGGCTTCAACATTAATCCTCTCATACCAGCAAGCTGTACGAAGTTAGAAATAGATCCTCTGGCTTTAGAGTTCATCATTATAAATATTGGATTATCAACATATTCCTTTGCATAAACTTGCAATTCATCTTGAATTTCCTCTTTAGCCTTAGTCCATATTTCAATTACATGATTTAATCTTTCTCTATCAGTAATAAGTCCTCTTTGGAATTGCTTATTAACTTTCTTAATCTCTTCATTAGATTTCTCAATAATAGCATCCTTATTCTTACTAGTAACAACATCAGATACCGCTATCGTAATACCAGAGAAAGTAGAATACTTAAATCCTAAATCCTTAAGTTTATCTAGGAATATACTAGTTTCAGTAGTCTTATATCTCTTAAACATTTGAGCAATAATTTTCTCAAGTGCACCCTTATTAAATGGAGTAGATAAAGGCATTTCACTAATTCTAGCCTTAACATCTTCACCATAATCAATAAAGTATTTACTAGGAGTAATACCTTCAATATTTTCACTAGTAGCCTCACATAAGTAAGGGAATGAATCAGGTAAAATCTCATTAAAGATAATCTTACCAGGAGTAGTAACTAAATACTTATTCTTATCTTCATCCAAGAATACCTTATGTTTAAATGAATTAACAGGAACAACAATTCTTGTTTGAAGAGTAATCTCTCTTCTTTGATAAGCCATTAAAGCTTCATTAGTATTCTTAAACGCTCTACCTTCTCCTTCTACACCAGCTTTTTCCATAGTAATATAATAGTTACCAAGAATCATATCCTGTGAAGGAGTAACAATAGGATCACCATTTTTAGGAGAAAGAATATTATTAGAACCAAGCATAAGAATTCTAGCTTCAGTTTTAGCTTCTTCACTTAAAGGTACGTGAACAGCCATCTGATCTCCATCAAAGTCAGCATTAAATGCTGTACAAACAAGTGGATGAAGTCTAATTGCCTTACCACTAATTAACTTAGGTTCAAATGCTTGAATACCAAGTCTATGTAAAGTAGGAGCTCTGTTAAGCATTACAGGATGTTCTTTAATAACATCTTCAACGATATCCCATACTTTAGGATCTTGATTATCAATCATCTTTTTAGCAGACTTAATATTATTAGCAAGACCTCTTTCAGTTAAACCATGAATAACATGTGGTTTGAAAAGCTCAAGAGCCATTTCTTTAGGAATACCACATTGATACATCTTTAAATCTGGTCCTACAACAATAACACTTCTACCAGAGTAGTCAACTCTCTTACCAAGTAAGTTTTGTCTAAATCTACCCTGTTTACTCTTAAGCATAGAACTTAAACTCTTAAGAGCTCTATTACCTGCTCCAGTAACACTTCTACCTCTTCTACCATTATCAAATAATGAGTCAACAGCTTCTTGAAGCATTCTCTTCTCATTTTGAATGATAATTGAAGGTGCACCTAGTTCAATAAGTTTCTTTAATCTATTATTTCTATTAATAACTCTTCTATATAAATCATTTAAGTCACTAGTAGCAAATCTACCACCATCTAGTTGAATCATCGGTCTAAGTTCAGGAGGAATAACAGGAAGAGCCTCAATAATCATCCATTCAGGTTTATTACCAGATTGAACAAATGAATTAATAACATCAAGTCTCTTAACAAGTCTAGTTCTCTTCTGACCAGTAGCACCATCTAATTCTTTTTGAATTTCTTCTAATTCCTTATTTACATCAACTTCAGAAAGTAACTCTTTAATAGCTTCAGCACCCATACCAACTCTAAAAGTATTACCATATTTTTCATAATATGCTCTATACTCTTTATCAGATAAAGTTTGCTTCTTAATTAAAGTAGTAGCTCCTGGATCAAGTACAACATAAGAAACGAAATATATAACTTCCTCTAAGTCTCTCGGAGACATATCAAGAGTAAGTCCAATGTATGAAGGAACACCCTTAACATACCAAATGTGACTTACTGGAGTAGCAAGTTCAATATGTCCCATTCTCTCTCTTCTAACAGAAGATTTAGTAACTTCTACTCCACATCTATCACAGACAATATTCTTATATCTAAGTCTTTTATACTTACCACAAGAACATTCATAATCTCTAGTAGGTCCAAATATCTTTTCACAGAATAATCCATCCCTTTCAGGTTTTAAAGTTCTGTAATTAATAGTCTCTGGTTTTAATACTTCACCATACGACCAAGACCTAATCTTCTCAGGTGAGGCAATTCCTATCTTAAGAGCCTTAAAATCATTAGCTTCTAACATTAGAAATCATCTCCTTCCTCAATTGAATCTTCAATATCATTATCTATATCATCAATATTTTCTTCATCAAAATCATCATTATCGATTTCATTATCATCATCAAGATCATCAAACGATCTTTCATTTTGAACTTCTTCTGCTATAGGATTATCTTCCAAATCAGCTTTTCTTTCAAGTTCACTAAATGATACTTCATCATCATTATTATTAATAACTGAAATATCAAGTCCCAATGCCTGAAATTCTTTAATAAGAACTCTAAATGCTTCAGGAATACCAGGTTTAGGTAGTGGTTGTCCTTTAACTAAAGCTTCATATACTTTAACTCTACCTACAACATCATCAGATTTATAAGTAAGAATTTCTTGAAGTACATGAGAAGCTCCATAAGCTTCAAGTGCCCAAACTTCCATTTCACCAAATCTCTGTCCACCAAGTTGTGCTTTACCACCAAGTGGTTGCTGTGTAACAAGAGAATATGGACCAGTTGCCCTAGCATGTAACTTATCATCAACCATGTGATGTAGTTTAATCATATACATAACACCAACAGATATTCTACTATCAAATGGATCACCAGTTCTACCATCGTATAGAATAGTCTTACCATCTTCATCCATACCTGCTTCTTTCATAGCGGCAGCTATATCTTCTCTCTTAGCACCATCAAGTACTGGAGTTGCGAAATGAACACCAAGCTTTTTACCAGCCATACCTAAATGTAACTCAAGTATCTGACCAATATTCATACGCGATGGAACACCTTGAGGATTAAGCATAATATCAACAGGAGTACCATCAGGTAAGAATGGCATATCCTCACTAGGAAGTATAAGTGAAATAACACCCTTATTTCCGTGGCGACCACTCATTTTATCTCCAACTTGAATCTTTCTCTTTTGAATAATATATACCCTAACAACCATACTTACACCACTAGGTAAGTCTTCATTATCATCTTTAGTATAAACTTTAACATCATGAACAACACCATCACCACCATGTGGAACAGTAAGTGATGAATTTCTAACTTCTCTTGTCTTCTCTCCAAAGATAGCATGAAGTAATTTCTCTTCACTAGTTAAATCAGCCATTCCTTTAGGAGTAACTTTACCAACTAGAATATCACCTTCATGAACCTCAGTACCAATCTTAATAATACCATTTTCATCAAGATTCTTTCTAGCTTCTTCTCCAACACTAGGAATATCTCTTGTAATTTCTTCAGGACCAAGTTTAGTATCTCTACATTGAACTTCATAATCTTCAATATGTAAAGAAGTATAAACATCATCCTTAACAAGTCTTTCATTCATAATAACAGCATCTTCATAGTTATAACCATTAAATGTTGTAAAGGCAACAACTACATTCTTACCAAGAGCAAGTTCACCTTTATCAGTACTTGGACCATCTGCTATTATTTGTCCTCTCTTAACCTTATCTCCTTCTCTAACTATTGGAACATGATTAAATGTTTCACCTTGGTTAGATCTTTCAAAAGTAGCTAAGTGATAAATATCTTCACCTTTAGCATTCTTAACAACAATTTTTTTAGCATCAGCATAACTAACAATACCATCAGCCTTAGCAACTACTACAGAGCCACTGTCTCTAGCAGCAATATATTCAGCACCAGTTCCAACAAATGGAGCCTCTGTCTTAAGAAGTGGTAATGCCTGTCTTTGCATGTTTGCACCCATTAAAGCACGAGTAGCATCATCATGTTCAAGGAAAGGAATTAAACTAGTTGTAACAGAAACAACTTGTTGTGGAGAAACGTCGATATAGTCTACTTTATCAGGACTAACAAGAACATTCTCTCCTCTATATCTACCTGCTACTATATTATCAGTAATCTTATTATCATCATCAACATTAACAGTAGCTTGAGAAATATAAAAATCTTCTTCTTCGTCAGCAGTCAAATAAACAACTTCATCTGTAAGATGTCCATCTACCACTTTTCTATATGGAGTTTGGATAAATCCATATTCATTAATTTTAGCATAACTAGCAAGTGAAGTAATAAGTCCAATGTTTGCTCCTTCAGGAGACTCGATAGGACAAATTCTACCATAGTGAGAAGAGTTTACGTCTCTTACTTCAATACCTGCTCTATCTCTAGATAAACCACCAGGTCCTAATGCTGATAATCTTCTCTTATGAGTAAGTTCAGCAATTGGATTAGTTTGATCCATAAATTGTGATAATTGACTACTACCAAAGAATTCTTTAATAACTGCAGTAACTGGTCTAATATTAATAAGTGTTTTAGGAGTAACAGTTTCAATATCTTGAGTAGTCATTCTCTCTCTAATAACTCTTTCCATTCTACTGAAACCAATCTTAAATTGATTTTGTAATAATTCACCTACTTGTTTAACTCTTCTATTACCTAAATGGTCAATTTCATCATCTTTACCAATACCCTCATTTAAGTTTAGATAATAACTAACAGAAGCATAAAAATCAGACATTGTAAGATTCATAATATTAGCAGATGGATCATTACCAATAACTTTAACAATTTTCTTATCATCTACATTAGAATATAAATGAATAACTTGAATCTTGTTATGTTCATCTATACTTGAATTAATAGTTAAATCCTCATTAACTTTTGCCTCAGTAACACCATAACCATTATCTAAATAAGTACATAATTCTTCATATACCTCTTTACTAATAAGAGTTCCTTTTTCAATCTTAACTTCACCATCGATAATAATATCTTCAGCAAGTCTATTACCAAGTAATCTATCTTTAACATTTAATTTTTTATTAAATTTATATCTACCTACTTTAGCTAAATCATAATGAAAATCATCAAAGAATCTAGTAATCAATTGGTTCTTTGAACTGTCTAAAGTAGTAGGCTCTCCTGGTCTTAATTTCTCATATATTTCAATAAGAGCCTCATCAGTATTATGAGTAGAATCTTTCTCTATGGTATTTTTTAAATATACATCATTATCAAATAAAGAAAGAATATCCTCATCACTAGATAAACCTACTGCTCTTAAAAGAGTAGTCATAGGTACTTTTCTATTTCTATCTATTCTAATATAGATAACATCTTTAGCATCAGTTTCATATTCAAGCCAAGTACCTCTAGATGGAATAACTTTAGATGCAAAAACAGGTTTACCATTTTTATCAATTTCCTTAGAATAATATACACTAGGAGATCTAACAAGTTGTGATACAACAACTCTTTCAGCACCATTTATGATAAATGTACCAGCATCAGTCATAAGTGGCATATCACCTAAGAATATCTCTTGCTCTTTAACTTCCCCAGTTTCATTATTGAATAGTCTAGTCTGTACCTTTAAAGGAGCAGCATAAGTAATTTGTCTATCCTTGCACTCTTTAATAGAGTATCTAGGAGTACCAAATTCATACTCACCAAATTCTAAAGATAAACTACCAGAAAAACTTTCAATTGGTGAAAATGTTTCAAAAACCTCTTTTATCCCTTCTGTTGCAAACCATTTATAACTTTCAGTTTGCACCTCTAATAAATCACTAATTGCTAGTGAATTTTTGATCATAGAAAAGTTTCTTCTTTTTCTATAATCACCGCTTTGTTTTAACTTATAAGCCATTAATTTTTCACCCCAATACCTAGAATTTTTTTAAATTTCAGTCACATTAAAAGATGTGTTACCAATTTATAAGTTTATCAGCATTTTACGAGTATGTCAATAACTTTGACATCACTTTTTCATTTTTTTCACATTTTTTTACCAAAAACATAAAAAAGCATCATTATCGACACTTTTTTAACTCTACAACATAAAAACCTTTATCTTTATCAATAACATTAACCATATATTTATTTTCTAATTCTTTAATCATTGATTTAACACCATGATCTTTCCTCATAACAAAATATATTACTCCATCGTCTTCTAAATAATCATATCCATCAAATAAAAATTTTCTTATAACATCCTTTCCCGCTCTAATAGGAGGATTAGTAATAATATAATTATACTTCTTATTAACATTATCATAAACATTACTAACAAATACATCAGCCTTAACATTATTAAGTATAAGATTATCTTTAGTAAGAGAAATAGCTCTCTCATTTACATCAATCATATCTATATTAATATTCCTATTAAGAGTACCAAGTATAATACCTACTACTCCAAGTCCACATCCGAGATCAAGAACATTGCCAGATAAACTATCTATATCAATACTACTAAGTAAAACTCTTGTACCATAATCAAATCTATCTTTAGAAAATACTCCATTATCACTATATATAGAAAATTCTTTATTATTAAAATTAAACTTAATTAATCTTTTCTCACTCTTAATATTTTTATCATTATCAAAATATTGACTCATATCAATCACCAACAATATTATAATAGAATTATATTAAAATTACAATATCTTTTTATTACCTTCCGAGCCTGTAGTCTCGTAAGGCGAGTCTGAGCCCAGGTCTCATCCTCGAAAAATTATACAAAAGAAAAAGGCTACTATTTAGTAACCTCAATCAAATACTTATTAATATTTCCATCTTGTACAAAATCAGCATAAGGAACAACTAATATATTCAAATTACCATTATCGTTTACAAAATACAAAACACTGCCATCATTTATAGAAGTTTCCAACATTTTATTAGCAATGTTATAGCAGTTCTTATCTTCCGCAAAACATGAAGTATTCAAGTCAAAATCAGTTCCCCATAACTCATCCATTTTATTTTTAAGTAATTCCTTTTCTTTATCCAATAAAGTATCATTATCATAACCAAGAGACGATACCATATCAGAATATTTAATTTCCTTACCAGAAGTTAAGTCAATATTATAAATATTATAATCTAATACCCATTTAGAAGTAGCTTGAATTGAAGAAATAATAACGACAGACAAGATATTATTATATTTAAAAGTCTTATATGTAAGTATTTGTGAACAACTAACAGCCTTATCTTGATCAATTTCTGCACAAGCATCAAATCTTTTTGCATATTCTATATATATTTTTTTAATTTCTTCATTAGATGCCTTAGCATAATCAGAATTAATATTCAAATATGGAACCTTTAAATCTGATAAATATTGTTTACCAATTCTACCATTAACAGATAACCCATAACGATCTATATTAATAACTTTATCATTACCATCTTTTCTGACAAACTCAGTATACTTATTATCATAAGAATAATCAGCATCATATACATAATCTTTTTCAGTATTAATTCTAATATCTTTCACAACATTATTATCGATGTCATTATCCTTATTGATAACTTTATCACATATAATATAACCTCCAAGTCCTCCTACTAATAAGCATAGTATAACAACCAAAACAATCAAACCTGTATTTTTCTTTTCCATATCATATCCTCCTACTTAAATAATAACACAAACCAAAAGTAAAAGCAATATTCTAATATATATATTTATTCTTTAACTAAATGTTTAACTTTCCAAGTATCAAATTCTTCTCTTTGTTCTTCAGTTTCAATTTCCATATGATAAAAATGTTTAGTAAACTCACCACAAGAACTACCAACTTCTCTACCAGGAGGACTATAAGTTTTAATTCTAATATTTGGCACCCTATTAGAAATCTCTCTTACCCATAACTGTTCATTTTTACTTATCTCTAACTCATTAATCGGATTAAATCTAATAAACTTTATTGTAATATTATATCTGTCAAGTAATTTACACATTCTATCAAGTTCTTTCATATCATCATTAACACCATTAATTAAAGTATAATGTATTTCTATAGGATCATTATTACTATGTAGTTTTACATACTTACCCATTAATACTTCATTCTTTTGTAATAAATTTCTATAACTAACTAAATATACAAGAGCATCTTGAACAGAAACCTTAGTACTAGGAATTAATTCATATCTTTTTACATCAATAGGATTATGTAAAGAAAAATGTACTTTAAGAGGCATATCTAAACTATTAACCATTTCACCCAATTTAATAATATTATCATTAGGCATCATCGTAGCAAGAGCATACCCAATATTCTTATAACCAAGTTTTTCTTTAATAAAATCTTCTTTTCTATATACATCTTCAATTAACTTCAAATTAAGAAGTGGTTCTCCTACTCCCATAAAAGAAATAAGTAAATTCTCCTTATCAGTTCTTCTTTTACCATTAATAGATAATGTATTAATTAAACAATAAATAAAGTCTTCACATTTAATCGGAGTCATTACTTTATTAAGGCCTTTATTAGTTAAATGACACATCTTACAACCTAAATTACAAAAATGATGAGTAGGAACACAAACTACATCCTTATCATTCTTATTAAATAATAAAGACATTTCTATAATCTTATTAGTCCCAACATCAAAAACAGTTTTTAATGTACCATCATTATAATCCTTAAAAGTACCAATTTTATTAATCATAATTATTACCTCCAACTACACTTGTTTTCTATTATAACATACTTTTTAATAAAAGAAAAAAGAAATCTAATTAAATAGATTCCCTATCTAATAGAAAAACTATTATTTATAGTTAATATACTATACATAAAAAGAACATCTTGATCCTTAAATTTTATATAATTATTCAAAATTCTTGAAGAAACATATCTAATATCAACAACAGTAATTTTCTTATAACCTTCTATTAATAGAGGAACTAAACTACTGCCATAAGAATCACGAAAAACAATTAACTCTCTATTACTATTTGAAATAGGATTAACAATATCTATAATAGAAGATGCTCCTGATAAATATATATCATATTTATCTAATGATTTTATTTTATCATAATCATATATTTGTGTATATTTTTTAGTTTCATAATTATACACACTACTATTAAGAGTAGATGGATTAGATATTGTTTTTATAGTATCAATATCTTTGGTTACTGATAATCTACCAGCATAACTCCCCTTAAAAGTAGTAACTGTATTTACAACATTATTATTAGTTATATCAAAATTCATTTGATTAGCAATAGTATTTGCAACATCAAATAAATCTTCTTGTTTCCAATGAGTATCGGTCTTATAATAATTATCAAGAGTTAATTTATCAAATATATTTATATAATTAATATTTGTTAAATTATTTTTCATCATATCTTGTAATTTATTATAATCAAGTTTTAAATTGCCATTATTAACAAAATAATTTTTATCAGGTATAATAGTATAATAAATATTACTATTATCGTTCAAATATGTATCTTTTATATAATTAATCTTACTAGTTAAATTATTAATAGAATTGCTATTTAAAGGAAATATTTCTTCAATAATATAATCATCATACAAATATAAATTATTATATTCACCTTTAGTAGATAATTCTATATCTATTTTAATTTTTCTAAAAGCATCTCTTTCTACAAATTGATCCGTAACATAAGAATCAAATTTCTTAAAATAAGTACCATCAAATAAACTTTTAGTAGTTAATTCTGGCATGGTAGCGAGTTTTCTTCTCTCTGCTATAGAAATATCAGTATCTTTTTTTATAACATTAATCAAAAATAAAGAAATTATAGTAAAAAGAAATATTATAGTTACAACTATATCTTTAATTTTATCGTTCATGTATAACCTCCTTAAAATCTAAAATATAAAAATGGATTATATGAATTATCTATCAAATAAGAAGTAACAACAACTAATATTACAACTATTAAAATTGGTTCTAAAATATTAATTATGTTATTTACATATTTATTTTTTCTTAATTTATCTATTAATATTTTAATAAAAGGAGTAGTACCAAATAAAGCAATAATTAGTACTGGTAAATAACTCTTTAAATAATGAAGTGTATAATCATTAATAAAAGCTTCTCCATTCATGCCAAACAAACCTTTAATATTAGACAAAGCCACCGACATATTATCAGAACTAAATATAATAAACAATATCATAACAATAAATAATACATATATTCTTCTTATAAAAGAAGGTAATTTTTCCATAAATTTATTAAGGAATATTTTTTCTATTATAAGAATAATTCCAAACAATAATCCCCATATTAAAAAAGTCCAATTAGCACCATGCCATATTCCAGTTAATAACCATACTATTAAAATATTTCTTATTTGCTTATATCTACTTACTCTATTACCACCAAGGGGAATATAAACATAATCCTTAAACCATGTACTAAGAGAAATATGCCATCTACGCCAGAATTCAGTTATACTTTTTGATATATATGGGTAATTAAAGTTTTCAGGAAAATGAAATCCAAATATTCTTCCAAGACCAATAGCCATATCACTATAAGCAGAAAAATCAAAATACAACTGAAGCATATAACTTATACCAAATATCCAAAAGAAAACTACTGTTTCTTCAGAAGTAGCAGAAGCTTTACTACAAAGTTCTCCCAAAGCATTAGCTATCAATACTTTTTTAGCAAGTCCAACAGAAAATCTTCTTATACCATATGCAAAATTATTAAAACTATGTACTCTATTATCAAGTTCTTTTTCTACTGTCTGGTATCTAACAATAGGTCCTGCAACTAACTGTGGAAATAAAGATACATAAGTAGCTAACTTTATAATATTTCTTTGAACTTTAACTTTACCATTATATACATCAATAATATAACTTATAATTTGAAATGTATAAAATGATATTCCTATTGGTAATGCAATATTTAATAATTTAATATTAGCATTAGATATATCATTAATTGTTTGTATAATAAAATCAGTATATTTAAATATTATTAATAAAAATACATGTATAAATAAACTTATTATTAATATATTTTTACTTTGATTTTTATATTTATCAATTAAAATAGCTCCTATATAAGCAATAATAATTTCTAATATCATTAAAAAAACATACTTAGGTTCCCCATAAAAATAAAACAATAAAGAAGCAATTAATAAAATAATATTTTTATATTTTTTAGGTGTTATAAAATATATAATTATTAATGCTGGTAAAAAATAATATAAAAAACTAATACTAGTAAATAACATTTTATCCTCCTTTTAAAAAGACACCTTAAAAGGTGCCACATTATTCTGCTGCTGGCATTTCTGGCGGAAGTTCTATATTTTCTTCATCATTCGATTTTTCTAATTCTTTTCCAATATTATTATTTACATATTTTTTAAAATCATTATATACTGCCTTAGCAATATCTTTAGCAGCCATCACAGAGAATATTACATTACCACTATTAGTAATATATAATTGTTCTGCAGAAACACAAATCCAACGTCTCATATCAATATTATCTAACATTTCTTGCTTAATTTTTTCAACATTAGCAGTATCTTTAACCTTAACAACAGCCACTGAATAAGCTTGTGATGTCATCATTGGTACTGAAACAACAATTGATTCAATATCATCATTTGTTTTCAAACCAGTATAACTAGTAACTTCATCAATATTCTTTACATCTACTTTCATCGTTTCAAGTTCTGGTAAAACATTTTTATTATCTTTGTCTATTGTATTAATCATTTTAATAATATCTTTATTTGTTTCAAGACTACCTGTATTTTCCTTTCCAGATACTAATATAAATATACCAAATGAGATAACCGCTAATAATATCAAACCTATTATTAAAATATTTTGTTTTTTCATTTTTTCCTCCCTATGTTTAAATTATAACATATGTCAAAAAAAAAAGAAACCTATAAATAGATTTCTTATAATTCAAATATCTACAAATTAATTACTTTAATTCAACAGTAGCTCCAGCTTCTTCAAATTGAGCTTTAATTTTTTCAGCTTCTTCTTTGTCGATGCCTTCTTTAACATTTCCACCATTGTCAGCAATGTCTTTAGCTTCTTTTAATCCTAAACCAGTTAAATCTCTAACTAATTTAATAACAGCAATTTTGTTAGCTCCAGCAGCAGTTAATACAACATTAACTTTTGATGGGCCTTCTTCTACAGCAGCTACTGCAGGACCAGCAACAGCAACAGCTGATGGGTCAACACCATATGCCTCCTTCATTGCGTCAACTAATTCTTTAATTTCAAGAATAGACATTTCATTTAGTGAATTAATAAATTCTTCTTTTGTTAATTTAGCCATTTTAATTTCCTTCCTTTCTTATAACTATATTTTTATTAATTTTCTTCTTTTTGTTTAGCATATAAATCTAAACAGATAGATAAATCTTTAACAGTACCCATAAGTCCTGCAGCAAGCATTGTAAGTAATCCCTCTCTTGATGGAATAGCAGCATATTTAGCAAGCTCTGAAGCTTCAGCAACCTTTCCTTCAACAATACCAGCTTTTAATTCAAGATTAGCATGTTTTTTAGCAAACTCACTAATAACCTTAACAGGAGCAAGTTCATCGCTAGAAAAACTAATCGCAGATGGTCCTTCTAAGAACTCATCTAACTTAATATCTAAACTATTAACAGCTCTTTTTACTAAAGTATTTTTATATACTTTGTAATCAGAACCAGACTCTCTAAGAGCTCTTCTAAGTTCAGTTACTTCAGCAACATTAAGTCCTCTTGGATCAAATACAACTACTGATTTAGCATTTTCAAACTTACCTTTAATCTCATCAACTACTAAAGATTTTTGCTCTAATATTTTTGCATTTGCCATAGTATCAATCCTTTCCTATACCAAAATAAAATCCCTCTACATCGAGGGATAAAAAGAACATTTCTTATTCCTCGGTAAGATTTTCAAGCATTACTGCCCTTACTGTCTTTGGCATAATATTTTCTCAAACAAACTTATTATATATTAAATATTATTATTTGTCAAATGAATTTAAATCAATTTTAACACCAGGACCCATAGTTGAAGAAATACTAACATTCTTAACGTATGTTCCTTTTACAGTTGAAGGCTTAACTTTCATAATAGCCTCAACGAAAGCTTTAAGATTCTCTACTAATTTAGCATCATCAAAACTTGCTTTACCAACGATTCCGTGTACATTTCCGAAACTATCAGTTCTGTAGTTAACTTTACCTTTTTTAGTTTCTTCAATAGCTTTAGCAGTATCCATAGTAACAGTACCTGTCTTAGGGTTTGGCATTAAACCTTTAGGTCCAAGTAATTTACCAATTTTACCAAGCATTGGCATCATTTCAGGAGTAGCAATAATAACATCATAGTCAAACCAAGATTCTTTTTCAATTTTTTGAATCATATCAAGATCTCCTACAAAGTCAGCACCTGCTTCTTTAGCAGCTTTAGCTTGATCTCCTTTAGCAAGAACTAAAATTCTTTTAGTCTTACCAGTACCATTAGGTAAAACAACTGCTCCTCTTAGTTGTTGATCATTCTTTTTAGTATCTAAGTTCAAATTCATAGCTACTTCAATAGTAGAATCAAACTTAGCATTAGAAGTCTCTTTAACTAATTTAACAGCCTCTTCTACAGAATATGCTTTATTCTTATCAAGTTTTTCTAAATTAGAAACATATCTTTTACTTCTTTTCATTCGTCTTCCCTCCTTATGTGGTATTTGCGGACTAAACAATATCCTTCCACATAGGTATAAACCTATATGACATATTAATTATTTTTTATTATTCTTCAATTTTAATTCCCATATTACGGGCAGTACCTTCAACTATTTTCATAGCTTCTTCTACTGTATAAGCATTTAAATCAGGTAATTTAGTTTCAGCAATCTCTTTTAATTTATCTTTAGATAAAGTTGCAACTACTTCACCCTTACTAGATCCAGATTTAATCCCAGCAGCCTTCTTAAGTAAGAATGCAGCAGGTGGAGTCTTAAGTACAAAGTCAAAACTTCTATCATCATAAATAGTTATTTCAACTGGAAGTACATCTCCCATCTTATCTCTAGATGCATCATTAAATTTAGTACAAAATTCTTGTAAGTTAATTCCTGCTGGTCCAAGTACAGTTCCTACTGGAGGAGCTGGTGTTGCTTTTCCTGCTGGAATTTGTAATTTAATTTTCTTAGTAACTTCTTTAGCCACGAAAAACACCTCCTATTAAAATTTCTTTTTCGCGTGTGGTCCCATCGGCCAGTCCGCCTTCCACTTACTAACATAATAATATGCCTCGCACCGATAATGATATCACACTTTTTTTAAAATTACAACTATTTTTTTTATTTTTTTTCTACTTTATGTTTTATTTTAATCATATTACATAGTTTCTACTTCTTGCATATCAACTTCAACTGAAGTTTCTTGACCAAATAAATCAACTAAAACAGTAAGCTTTTGCTCTTTTAGATCAACACTATCAATCTTAGCCATCATATCTTTAAATGGTCCAGCAATAATCTTAACTTTCTTACCTTCAGTTAAATCTTTACTAATATCTACTCTACTCATTCCCATACTATTAAGTATTCTATCAACTTCTTGAGGAAGAAGCGGAATAGGTTTAGCACCCTTACCAGATGATCCTATAAATCCGGTAACACCTTGAGTATTTCTAACAATATACCAAGCTTCATCAGACATAACCATTTCTACCAAAACGTATCCTGGAAACATCTTCTTAACTTTTTCTTTTTTAACACCATTTTTATACTCTATTTCTTTTTGTTCCGGAACAATAACCCTAAAAATATTTTCTTGTAAATCCATAGAGTTAATTCTCATTTCTAATTTTTCTTTAACCTTATACTCATGTCCACTTACAGTATTAACAACATACCACTCTTTTTTCATTATAAACTACTCCTTAACACAGCCACTAGTAAATCGATTAGATAAAAGAATACACCAAAAAAAATCATAAATGCAATTGTAGATGCAGCATATTTAAGTAAATCTTTTTTACTAGTCCATTTAATTCTAGATACTTCTTTTTTAACACCTTTAAAATATTCAACCATTTTCAAATCCTCCCAACATTTGATTAAAATAAAAACACCTTTCGGTTGACATAACTATACCACAATATATATATATTTGTCAATTATTTTTATTACTTTTCTTTTATTTTTCTATAGTTTGTCAAGCCTAAGGCCTTGACAAATAGTTTTGAGCTTGTAATCTCAAAACTAAAACATTCTTGTTCTAACATATTCACAGTCAAAATTTATATACTTATAACCTTATCAATTAATAAAAATATATAACATTAAAAAAATAAGATAGGTCGTAAATAATAAAAAAAGAATCTATCAATGATAAACTCTTAATTATCAAATGGCGGCCAATGTAGGGCTCGAACCTACGACCTATCGGTTAACAGCCGAGTGCTCTACCGACTGAGCTAATTGGCCAGTACTTCCACAAGACTTCTTAATTATATAACACTTTTTTTAATTAATCAAGTACTTTTTTTAACTTTTTAAATATTTTATGCATTTTTTAATAAAAAATACCAAAAAGAAGAAAAGTTTATCAACAAAAACTGTTGATAAACTTATAATTTTTTAAGTTCTTCACCAAGTACCATGTTAGTAACTCCAGGATTTACTTTACCAGAAGTTTTCTTCATAATAAGTCCCATAATAAAACCATTAACATTTTTACCAGACTTAAAATCATCTATAACCTTAGGATTTTCATTAAACACTTCATTAATAATTTTTCTAATTTCTTCTTTATCACTTATTTGAGTACCAATAGATTTAGCAACATCTAATACATTTTTATCTTCATCTAAAGCTTTAGTAAAGATATCCTTAACCTGTTTATTAGAAATCTTTCCATCACTCATCATTTTAATAATTTCACTAAAATCTTTTGGTTCAATATTAATATCTGCAATATCTTTATAATTCTTATTCAAATATCCAAGTAAAAAACCAACAACTACATTAGAAGTTTCCTTAGGATTAGAACCATAACTAATAACACTTTCAAAATAGTCAGATAACTTCTTATCCTTAGTAAGCGTACTAGCATCAATATAACTAATACCATACTCATCAATATATTTACACTTTCTTTCATATTCAAGAACAGGCATATTCTTCTTTATATCATTAATAAACTCTTCTCTTAATTTAATTGGAGGAATATTAGGTTCGATATAATACTTATAATCAATAGCATCACTCTTTTCTCTCATAGATACCGTAGTTTTACTAGCCTCATCATATCTTCTAGTTTCCTGTTTAATGATACCACCTGCCTCAAGTATTTCCGTCTGTCTTTTAATTTCAACATCAATAACTTCCTTAACAGTAGAAAAAGAATTAATATTCTTCATCTCAGTTCTAGTACCAAGTTTACTATCCCCTTCTTTTTTCATAGAGACATTAACATCTACTCTAATCTGACCAAGATCAGCTCTTGCATCACTAGCATCCAAATATAAAAATATATTTCTAAGTGCTTCTAAGTAAGCAATAGCTTCCTTTGAAGAACTAATACATGGCTCTGTAACAGTCTCAAGAAGTGGTACTCCAGCCCGATTATAATCAATTAAAGAATAAGTACTTAAATGATCCATATTCGCCGTATCCTCTTCCAAATGCGTATCATGAATATCTATCTTCTTATGAACTCCATCGACATTAATCATAACAAAACCATTAGTACCAATAGGATTATGAAACTGTGTAATCTGATATCCCTTAGGTAAATCAGGATAGTAATAATTTTTTCTATCAAAAGTAAGTGTTTCAGGTACTGTAGAGTTTAAAGCTAAAGCAACCATAATACTCTTTTTAACCGCTTCTTTATTAACACAAGGTAAAATACCAGGATAACCAATATCAACTACTGATAAATTAGTATTAACATCTCCATTACCATTTTTACCAGTACTAAAGTTCTTACTATTACTCTTAAGTTCGCAGTGAACCTCAAGCCCAATAACTGGAATATACTTACTCATCTTTAGCCACCATACCTTTACATCCAAGTACTTCTTCTATTTTATTAGCCATATTAAGTACTAAATAATCTTCTCTTGCTCTACCAGTAATATTTATACTAACAGGCATATTATTAACAAAACCGCTAGGAATAGAAATACTAGGAAATCCTCCAAAATTACCAATAACAAGATGATTGCCAAGAATCAAATATTCATCCGATAATTTATCACTAGCTTTATCAAATAATGGAGCAATATCACCACTCGTAGGCATAATAAGACCATCATACTTTTTAAATAATTCATTCATTCTATCAACAATAAGTCTTCTAACTCTAGAAGCATTTAAAAATAATTTTTCTTGATTCTCTTTTTGAAGAACATAACTACCAATAACAAATCTTCTCTTAATAAGTTCAGAAAAGCCTTCTGTTCTCGTCTTCACCATTATATCATAAACATTACCTGCTTCTACTCTACTACCAAATGGAATACCAGTTAAATTAGAATTATTACTAGTAGCCTCTGCACAAGAAATAACATTATACACAGGATATATAGCTTCAAGCAATTCCTTACCAAAAGTAACTTCTTCTACTTCAAATCCTAAAGATTTACATTTACTAATAACTTCTTTAAAATTGTCCATAATATTTTTTAATTCATCATTATCACTAGTTATATCCATAACCTCTTTAATATAAAATAATTTTTTACCTTTAATATCATTATCTATATTATCAACATATAAAATATCTTCGTCAGGTAAACTAGTCATATCCTTTTCATCATGACCTTTAACTATATCCATAACATAACTTACATCTTTAACACTTCTAGCAAATACTCCAAGATGATCTAAACTAGAAGCAAAAGCAAATAAACCATATCTAGATATTCTACCATAAGTAGGTTTATATCCAACTACTCCACCATAAGCAGCAGGTTTTCTAATAGAATCACCTGTATCAGAACCAATTGCAAAAGGAACAATACCAAGAGCAACTGCAGCAGCACTACCAGCAGAACTACCACCAATCATTCTTTCCTTATTCCAAGGATTTCTAACAATACCTGTGTGTCCAGTAGTTCCAGTACCACCCATAGCAAGTTCATCAAGTACAGATTTACCCATAAGTACAGCACCTGATTCCTTTAACTTCTTATAAATAGTGGCATTATATAAAGGAATATAATCTTTAAGTATATTTGAAGAAGCCGTAGTAAGTATACCTTTAGTAGAAATATTATCTTTTAAAGCATAAGGGATTCCTCTAAGTATGCTATTTCCTTCTAGTTCTTCTTTATTATCCATAATTGTAACAAACGAGTTATATTCATCTTGATATTTTTTAGCCTTACTAGTAGCCTCTTCAAATAACATTTCACTAGTAACATTACCATTATCTAAATTATTTCTAATTTCATCAATAAGCTTATTTGTCATTATTCCACCACCTTAGGAACCTTTACCCTATTATCTTCATAATCCTTGACATTAATCTTCATATCATCAAAAGTAATTTCATTATTATATACATCTTCTCTTAAATAATCATCATTTAATTCTAAATCAAAAGGAAATGTCATTGGTTCCACTTTATCAATATCTTTAATATTGCCAATTAAATCCATTTGTTTAAGAATAACATCAAATTCTTTTTCCAAAGTTTCATACTCATCATCATTCATTTCAAACATAAGTTTTTTAGCTAAACTTTCTAACTCACTTTTTGATATCATAACTTCCTCCATTCAAATCATTAATATTATAGCAATTTTATATTCAAAAAACAAGAGACTTTTAATCTTCTCCCTCAAAAAGTCTCCTTTGCATGCCATAAGGATTATCCAAATACAATCTATAAAGATTATATATTTTTGTATCTTCATATTTGGTAATTTTAAAATTATTATCTAAATCTAATATCACCCCTTTATAATAAGAAATCAAAATAGGAGAATGTGTTGCTATAATAAATTGACTTCCCCTTTTTACTAAATCATCTATTAAACATAAAAGAGTCATTTGTCTTTCTGGTGATAAAGTCGCCTCTGGTTCATCTAAAATATATAAGCCATTATCACCAAATCTATTTTTAACAAGTTTTATAAAAGATTCACCATGTGAACAGTTATGTAAGTTTCCACCATAAGATCTGTAAAGTTTAAAATAATGATCTTCTTCAACTAATCGTTGCACTTCTGAAGAAAAATTATAAAAACTTTCTGCTCTAAGAAAGAATTTATTTTCAGGATAGTTATGTCTAGATATTTTTAAATAATTAGATAAACTTGAACTTGTATTTTTAGTAACAAAATTAAAATTCTGTGTACCACCTTCAGCATTAAGTCCCATAGCTATCGCTATTGCCTCTATAAAAGTAGATTTACCAGTACCATTTTCACCTATAAAAAAGGTAACTGGTTCTGTAAATTTTAATTCATTAAAATTTTTAATAATTTCAATATTAAAAGGATATTCCTCAAAGCTACTTATTCTATCTCTATTAAGACTTATCTTATCAATAAATAAATTTGTTTTCAAAATAATCACCTCTAAAATAATTATATCAAAAATATCTATTTTTTACATAGAATAGTCAAAATCAGATAATAATTATTTCAATCTTGGTAATAATATTATCATAGTATTACAAATAAAAAATAATTTATTATAATAAAACTAGTTTTTGGAGGTAAAAATGAAGTTAGGTGAAAAAATAAAATATCTAAGAAAAAGTAAAGGGATATCACAAGAAGAATTAGCAACAATGTTAAAAATTAATAGAAATTTCTTATCTAGAATAGAAACAGGAAAATCGGACCCAAATGCTGGTATACTAAAAAGTATTGCTCAAATTTTTAATGTTGATTTAAACTCACTATTAGACATAAATAATAGTGAAGAACAAGGTATTGATAAAATAAAATACATAACAGAAAATTGTAAATACTTACAGGACAAAGACTTAGAATTTATTGTAAGAATAATGTCTGTAATGCGTGAAGAATATGTAAAAATAAATACAGACATAGATTAAGAATGATATTTTTATCATTCTTTTTATATACTTTAATATGAGTAATAATAAAGAACTTTTAAAAGAAGTAAATATAGATATTGTCTTTTTCTTTTTAATAATAGTTAAATCATTAATTTCCTTTTATATAATAACAGAAAAAAAGAAAAGCATCTTAAATATTCCCAGTATAACCAACAAAGAAGCTAATAAATTATATTATTATAATCGTAGGCTAAATGTTATAATAGCTATTTATTTCTTTATAAATGCCTATAACAATTATCAAGATAGTGATCCAAATGACAATATTGGTGAGAGATACTTACTTGCTGCAACATTCTTTATATTAATTGGTTCTCTTTTATATTTACCATTAGGAAATAGTAACTTAATAATAGAAAATTAGTATAAAAATATTTTCTTATTCCATAATAAAAAAGAAAGGAAGATATATATGCTATCAAAATATTATTTAAACGATTACTTTCCTCTTATTGATTCTCCACTACTTAAAGAAAGAGAATATATGAAAACAGATATAAGAGAAGAAGTAAATAAATACATTATGGAAATAGATTTACCAGGATTAAAAAAAGAAGATATACTAATAAATTATGAAAATGGTTACTTAACAATTAAAGCAGTTAAAAAAGTAGAACTAAAAACAGAAGTATATGTAAGAAGAGAAAGATTTTATGGCGAAGTAAAAAGAAGCTTCTATATTGGTGAAAAAAAAGAATCCGATATAAAAGCCAATTACGAAAATGGTATTTTAACTATATCTTTTCCTAAAGAAGAAACCCCTAAAAAAGAAATACCAAACATAACTATTAAATAGACTAGTAAAAAACTTCTAGTCTATTTTTAAATATAATGGTATAATTAACTTGAGGTGCAAAAATGAATATAAGTAATAAATGGAAAGATTATGAATGTATGAAAACAGGAAACGGAGAAAAATTAGAAAGATGGAAAAATATTATTCTAATAAGACCAGATCCTCAAATAATATGGAGTAAAAAAGAAAAATGGAATAGCTTTGATGGCCACTATCACAGAAGTAAAGAAGGGGGCGGATCATGGGAATTTAAAAAAAAATTACCAGAATATTGGACTGTAAATTATAATGATTTAACATTTAAAGTATCTCCAACTAATTTTAAACATACTGGTATATTTCCTGAACAAGCAGCAAATTGGGATTTCATCCAAACCAAAGTAAAAGAGTACAAAGGAAATCATAATGAAATGAAAGTATTAAACCTATTTGCATACACAGGTTGTGCTTCAATGGCAGCCTCAAGTGCCGGAGCAGATGAAGTAGTTCATGTTGATGCCTCTAAAGGAATAAATGAATGGGCCAAAGAAAACATGAAATTATGTCACTTAGAAAATAACAAAATAAGATTTATAACTGAAGATACTATTAAATTCTTAGAAAGAGAACAGCGAAGAGGAAGAAAATATGAAGGTATAATTATGGATCCACCAAGTTATGGTCGTGGTCCAAATAAAGAAGTATGGAAATTTGAAGATGATTTTCCAAATTTATTAGATAACGTAAAAAAAGTTTTATCTGATGATTTCTCATTCTTACTAATCAGCTGCTACACAACTGGTATAAGTCATATTTCTCTTGAAAATATCTTAAAGCAAAATTTTCCTAATTGCAAAATAGAAACTGGTGAAAACTGTCTACCTGTAACTGAAGATAATCTAATATTACCATGTGGAATATATGGAAAAGTTACCAAAAATTAATATAATATATGAAGATAATCATCTTCTAGTAGTAGAAAAGCCAGTTAATATACCAGTTCAAGAAGATATAAGCCAAGATATAGATATGATAACATTATTAAAAAAATATCGTATTAAAAAAGAAAATAAAAAAGGTGATGCCTATATAGGTTTAGTTCATAGACTAGATAGACCAGTTGGTGGAATTATGGTATTTGCCAAAACTTCCAAAGCAGCTTCTAGACTAAGTGAAGAAATAAGAAATAATACTTTTCATAAAACATATCTAGCCGTAATTCAAGGTACCATGCCTAAAGAAGGTAAGTTAGAAGATTATCTAATCAAAGATAATAATAGAAACATCAGTTATATAACCACTAAAGATAAAGGTAAATATTCTGCCTTAGAATACAAAATTGTAAATACCAAAAATAATTTATCATTAGTAGAAATAAATCTAATCACTGGTCGTTCCCATCAAATAAGATTACAATTTGCTAGTAGAAACCATCCCTTATTAGGAGACTCCAAGTATGGAAATAATCCAAGCAATATAAATATAGCTTTATTTGCTAAATCAATAACTTTTACTCATCCAACTACCAAAGAAAAATTAACATTTACTCTTGATATTCCAAATAGATATCCATTCAACATATTTTAAAAATCACATAATTATACCATATTTAAATTCTATAATTATAAGCAAGGAGGAAAATAAAATATGAATAATAATATAATAACTTACGATTTACTAATATGGATAGGACTACTCATAACAATAATATCACAAATATTAGTATCGGCATCCTATAGTAGATTTAAAAAGAAATTAAATAATAAAGATATTACTGGCTTTGATGCTGCTAGAAAAATATTAGATAAAAATGATCTTAAAGATGTAATGATACTTGAAACAAAAGGTAATCTAACTGACCATTACGATCCAACCAGAAAAGTAATTAGATTATCTACCGATATCTACCATGGTTCAAGTATAGCATCAGTTGCTGTAGCAGCCCATGAATGTGGTCACGCTATTCAAGATAAAGAAAACTATAAACCGATGCGAATAAGAAGTAAAATAGTCCCTACTGTTAATTTATGTACAAAACTTGGTTATCTTGCCATTGTAATAGGAGCAATCTTCTCATACAAATTAATGGAAATAGGTATAATTTTGTTACTTGCCCTATTAGCATTTCAATTAATCACTTTACCAGTAGAATTTAATGCTTCTAGTAGAGCCTTAAAAGAGTTAAAAAAATTAAAATTATTAGATAATGAAGAAATCCCTAATGCTAAAAGTATGTTATCAGCAGCCGCTTTCACATATGTAGCAGCTATGCTGTCAACACTATTAGAAATACTAAGATATGTATTAATTTTTACAGATAGGGACAACTAGTCCTTTTCTTTTTATACTATTTATGATATAATAATTCATACAAAGGAGGTAATTATGAAAGAAAATTATTATAAAAAATTTATACATTTTTTAAAAGAACATAATTTATATGATGAAAACGCCATGGAATACTTACGCGAAAAAGGCATCTTTTTCAACTATTTAGAAGAAGAAAATAGAGATTTCATCGGTTGCTATTTTGCAATAAATAAAAGAAAAATATTAGAAGACATTATTTTATGTGTTCCATATATTAGAGATGAAAAAACATTAATAATTAATATACATGAATACACACATGCACTTTTATATTATAAATACCTAGGTAAAAAAGTAGACACTAAAAATAGTAGTATTGAAATACTACCAATGATGTATGAAAAATTATATATTAAAGAAAGTAATAGTCAATCAGGTAAAGAATATATTGAATATTTAGATTCTCAAATAACAGAAAAGAGTGATCTAAAGTACAGAATAGCTATTGAGGCTCAACAGGATATGTTAGATCTTTATAGTAAAGAACAAAATCCTGATAAATTACAAATTCAATCAAAAAAATTAACTAAAAAATTAACAAAAAAATTAGCAAAATAATACAAAGCACAATGAAAAATTGTGCTTAATATTTTATATAAAGAAGGAATAAAAATGAAGAAAAATAAAAGAGAAAATAATAAGAAAAAAAATATTATAAATATTATACTTTCAATAATAACTATAATATTTATAATATTTCTCAAAATAGTAAATATATTGCCAACATTATATTTCATAATAGTATCAATAATTATATTATTATTTACTATATTACTTCTAGTTCTAAATAAAAAGAAAAAAAAGATAGGTTATATACTAAGTATCCTCATAATACTAATATACTTATTATTATCATACTATCTAGGTATAACCAAAAACTACTTTAGTTCTTTTTCCAAAATACATTATAATGAAGACACATATTTAGTATTAGTAGATAAAGATTCACCATATGACAAAATAAAAGATTTAAGTAATAAAAGTATTGGTTATATAAATAGTGAATTAAAGGATATGAATAAAGTACTAGAAAAACTAGATAAAGAAGTAACTATGAATAAAGAAGAATATACTGATTATGATAAACTATTTAGCGATTTAAGTAACAATAATATTGATTCACTATTGATAGATGAAAGTTACTATAATATAAAAGCAGAAGAAACTGGAACAGATAATTATAAAATAATATATAAAATAAAAATAAGAAGTTTAGTAAAAAGTGATACCAAGGAAGTTGATATAACTAAAGATCCATTTACTATTTACATAAGTGGTATTGACACCTACGGTAATATTGAAACAGTATCACGTAGTGATGTAAATATATTACTAACTGTCAACCCCACAACTAAACAAGTACTATTAACATCAATACCAAGAGATAGTTATGTTCAGCTAGCGGGTACAAAAGGTTATAAAGATAAACTTACACATGCTGGAAACTATGGTGTAAACATGTCAATTGATACTATTAAAAATTTGCTAAATATTGACATAAATTATTATATTAGAGTAAACTTCTCAACAGTAGAAAAAATAATAGACTCCCTTAGAGGAGTAGATGTTTATTCAGAATACTCATTCGTATCATATATAGATAACTATAAATTCTATAAAGGATATAACCATATGAATGGCAAGCAAGCATTAGCTTTTTCCAGAGAAAGAAAAACATTACCTAGTGGTGATATAGATCGTGGAAGAAATCAAGAAGCCGTAATTGAAGCCATAATTAGAAAAGCCACTAGTAGTGAAATAATTTACAACTATCCAACTATTCTTAAAAATACTAAGAATTCTTTCCAAACAAATCTAACTGATAAAGATATAACTAGCTTAATAAAAAAAGAACTTACTAATTTAGGAGGATGGAATGTAACATCAAATGTCATAACAGGAGAAGGAAAATTAGATTATACATATTCTTATCCAACCCAAAAATTATACGTTATGAATATAAATAATGAAAGCTTAAATAAAACTATCAATTTAATAAATAAAGTAATAAATGGTGATAAGTTAGATAGTTCTTATGGCCAGCCAGGAAATATTAAAAATCCCGATAAAGTAATAGTTACAGAACCTAGTCAAGATACTGAAAAGCCAAAAGAAGATAGTAAAGATAATGATACAAAAGATAATGTAACTGATAATACTAAAGACCCACTAGATGATATCTTACCAGATGATGATAAAAACAAAGATAATAATGATAACACTAGTAATAACAATGACAACAATGACAAAAATAACAATGATAACAATAACAAAAATAACAATGATAACAATGAAGAAAATAATGATCAAAAAGATGATAATCTTAAAGATATCTTACCAAATGAAGAAAAAGCAAATAATCCATAATTTGCTTTTTTTCATATCTTATGATAAAATTATTTCGGTGAGAAAATTATGAAAATTAATACAATCGAATTAATAATATCAGCAGTACGTGAAAGTCAGTACCCTACAGATCAAAAAAAAGAATTCCTACTTGTAGGAAGAAGTAATGTTGGTAAAAGTAGTTTTATTAATTCAATAATCAATAGAAAGAACTATGCAAGAACATCTGCTACGCCTGGGAAAACTCAAACATTAAACTTCTATAAAATAAATGATGAATTCTATCTAGTAGATGCCCCAGGATATGGTTTTGCTAAAGTAAGAAACTCTTTAAAGAAAAAATTTGGTCTAATAATAGAAAACTATTTAAAATCAAGAAGTAATCTTCAAATGGTCTTCTTACTAATAGATTTTCGTCACAAGCCAACTGAAGATGATGTTTTAATGTACAATTATTTAAAATACTACAACATACCAGTAACAGTAGTATGTACAAAAGTAGACAAAGTGTCAAAAAACAATCATCAAAAAAACAAAAATGTTATTATTAAAGAATTAAACCTAAATAATGAAAATGATATTATATTATTTTCTAGTATAACAAAAACAGGTAAAAATGAAGTATATGATGAAATAGAGAAATATCTATAATAGAGTTCCCCTTTTCATCTTTTTTCATAAATTATAATGGAAGTGAAATATGATAATATCACAAATAAGTAAAGATAACTATCAAATAAAACTACCAAGTAAAATAATAAATATTTATGACCATACTGAAATACAAAATATAACTAAAAGAGTAATTAAAAGAATAAACAAACATAACAAACTATACGGTCTAGCCATATTAGAAATATATCAAGATATAAACTATGGAACAATAATAGAAATAAAGAATATCAAAAAAATCTTTTCTTCTAAAGATGAACTAGAAATAAAAATAACTATTCATACTGATACCCCATTTCTTTATAAAATAGACTATTTTGATATAACCCAAAATAATAAAAATAATATTTATTATTACCAAAATAATTTTTACTTAGAATTAAATAAACCTATAAATAAAAGAAAATACCTAGATATTTTAGAGAAATCAGAAATACTATATAATGACACTTATAAAGTAATAAATGAAGGACTAAAAATAAAAGTATAGTATTTTTTTTTATTTTCTGATATAATACTAAACGAAGAGGTGATTTACATGAAAGTGCCATCAGTAGCAATAGTCGGAAGACCTAATGTTGGTAAATCAACAATATTTAATAAATTAATCGGAAAAAAAGTTTCCATAATTGAAGACACTCCTGGAGTAACTAGAGATAGAATCTATGGAACTGTAACTCATAATAACCACAAATTTCATTTAATCGATACTGGCGGAATAGATGTATCTGAAGAAGATTTTAATGATGAAATAATAATTCAAGCAAACATAGCTATTGAAGAAGCAGAAATAATACTATTTGTCGTAGATGGATTAGAAGAATTAAACCAAAACGATTATGTTATAAGAGATATATTAATGAAATCAGGAAAAAGAGTAATAGTAGTAGTAAATAAATTAGATAATGTTAAAAGAGAAGAAAATATTTATAACTACTACGAACTTGGTTTTGAAGAAGTATTACCAGTAAGTGGTGAACATTCTCTAGGATTATCTGATTTACTAGATAGTATTACCAAAGACTTTAACGAAATAATTGAAGAGGAAGAACCAGACGACCGCATAAAATTTTGTTTAATAGGAAGACCAAATGTTGGAAAAAGTAGTTTAGTAAATGCTCTACTAAATGAAGAGAAAGTTATTGTATCTCCAATAGCAGGAACTACAAGAGATGCTATCGATACCGAATTTACTTATAATAAAAAGAAATATGTTGCTATCGATACGGCAGGTATTAGAAAAAGTGGTAAAATATTTGAAAGAATAGAAAAATATTCTGTACTAAGGTCAATGAAAGCAATTGAAAGAAGTGATGTCTGCCTTCTAGTAATAAACGCTGAAGAAGGAATAATTGAACACGATAAACATATCGCAAGTTATGCTCTTGAAGAAGGAAAACCAATTGTAATAGTAGTTAATAAATGGGATACCGTAAATGATAAAAATGATATAGCAGCATTTACTAAACTCGTAAGAGCAGAATTCAAATTCCTATCTTATGCTAAAGTAACATTTGTATCAGCATTAACTAAGAAAAGAATTTTTACTATCATGCCAGAAATAGATAAAGCCTATGAAAATTCACATCGTGAAATAAAAACAAGTATTTTAAATGAAGTAATAAGAGATGCAGTAATGATGAAAGCACCACCTTCATATAAAGGTAAAAGATTAAAAATATCCTTTGCACAGCAGACAGGAACAGTTCCTCCAAAATTCACTTTATTTGTAAATAGTAATAAATTAATACACTTCTCATATGAGAGATATCTAGAAAACAAATTAAGAGAAAATTTTGACTTTGAAGGAACACCAATAAAATTAGAATACAAAAATAAAAACGATTAATTAACAAAAAAGAATCTCCTAACATATAATGTACTAGGAGGTTTTTTATGTTTTCAGATAATTTTTTTAAAAAAGTAGAAAAGAAAACTAATGTAAATAAAGAAACAATACTTTCCTTAGCGGATAAATTACAAAAAGGAAATATGAAAGATGAGACAACTTTAAAAGAAGTAATAAATGACTTAGCCAAAATGACAGGTAGAGAGGTATCTAAAGAAAAAGAAGAAAAAATAATAAGTACTATCTTAAATGACAATGTACCAAAAAATTTAGATAAATTCTTAGATAAATGAGTAATATAACTATTGGTCTTATAGCAAGAGATGATAAAATAAATGATACTCTCGTACAAATAATAACTAAAAATAATTTAAAATATTTGCATAACAAGTGTAACTATATAGGTATCCTAAACTATGATAATTCTTTATTAAATACTAATATCTTATCTCTATGTGATGGTATTATCTTTCAAGGAGGAAGTGATATATACCACTATCATTTTCAAATACTAAATTATGCCATAAATAATAATATCCCAGTACTAGGAATATGCATGGGACATCAAATAATAGGTCTCTATAGTCAAAACACTACCAATGATAAAGCATTAATAAAAATACCAAATCACAATAACAAAGAAAAAACTCATGACATAAAAATAAAACCAAATACCATTCTCTATAAAATATTTGGCCCCACCCTAACAGTAAATTCAAGACATAATGAAGCACTATCTAAAGTAAATTATCCCTTTAAAGTATCAGCAGTATCTAAAGATAATGTGATCGAGGGCATCGAATATGTAGATGATAATCACTTCGTATTAGGAGTTCAATTTCATCCCGAAGATTTAGATAATACTGAAAACTTATATAACTATTTTTTAAAAGAAGTATTGAAAAGAAAAAAATAATTCTTTTCTTTTTTCATATTTATAAATAAATAACATATAGTTTAGTGATAAAAAGAAAAGAGGTATGTTAATGGAAAAAATAGAAGTTATAAAAAGTATTGGTAAAAGAACAGGAGGAGATATCTATCTAGGTGTAGTAGGAGCAGTAAGAACAGGAAAATCAACTTTCATAAGAAAGTTTATGGAAAATTTAGTAATACCTAATATTGAAGATGAATACGAAAGAAAAAGATGTTTGGACGAATTACCACAAGCCGCTGCTGGTAAAACAATAATGACAACAGAACCAAAATTCGTTCCCGCTACTGCTGCCAAAATAAAAGTAGAAGACTTTAGTGCCAATATAAGAATGATTGACTGTGTAGGCTATGTAGTAAAAGCCGCTAAAGGATATGAAGACGAAAACGGACCCCGTTTAGTAATGACCCCATGGTATAGTGAACCAATTCCTTTTACTGAAGCCGCTGAAATAGGAACAGAAAAAGTAATAAAAGAACACTCCACCATTGGAATAGTAGTAACAACTGATGGTTCCATCGGAGATATTCCAAGAAGTGAATATGTTGAAGCTGAAAAAGCAGTAATTGAAGAATTAAATGCTGTTGGTAAACCTTATATAGTACTATTAAATAGTGTTCATCCAATGTTACCAGATACCGAAGCACTAGCAGGCAAGTTAAAAGAAGAATATAATGTTCCAGTAATGCCAATAAGTATTGAAGCAATGCAAGAAAGAGATATGTATAATATTCTAAAAGAAGCCCTATATGAATTTCCAATAGAACAAATAAAAGTAAATATGCCCGAATGGATAGCCATATTAGCCCCTGACCACTATTTAAAAAAAGAATATATATCCAAAATAAAAGAAGCAATAACCGAAGTAAACAAATTAAAAGATATAGATAAAATAAATAACAACTTTACTGAATCAGAATATATAGCTAAATCATATATATCCGAAGTTGATCCTTCAACAGGAGAGGTAACCATAAATTTAGAAGCACCACAAGGACTATATAGCAAAACATTAAATGACATCATGGGTATTTCAGTATCATCTAAAGCTGAATTATTATCACTATTCCAAGAATTAAATATTGCTAGACGTGAATATAATCAAATAAAATCAGCCCTAAAAATGGTAAAACAAACAGGTTACGGAATCGCTTCCCCTACTCTAGATGATATGAAGCTGGATAAACCAGAAATAATTAAACAAGGTTCTCGTTATGGAATTAAATTAAAAGCCAAAGCATCATCAATTCATATGATAAAAGTAGATGTCGAAAGCACCTTTGAGCCAATAATAGGAAGTGAATTACAAAGTAAAGAACTAATAAACTATCTAACTGAAAATAAAGAAGGAACAGATATTTGGAAAAGCGAAATATTTGGTCGTAGTCTAGATGTTATAGTTCAAGAAGGAATTCAAGCCAAACTATCAATGATGCCAGACAATGTAAGATATAAACTATGTCAAACACTAACTAAAATAATCAATAAAGGTTCATCAAATATGATAGCCATAGTATTATAAAAAGACTTAACAATCAAGTTAAGCCTTTTCTTTTACTTTAGTAACGATCTTATTACTCTTAAGTCTATCATTTACCATCTTAGTAAATAAAGCATATAATAAAGAACATAATGGTGTAGCAATAAGCATACCAAGTATTCCACCAATACTACCACCAACAGTAACCGATAGAAGAACCCACATACCAGGAAGTCCAATACTCTTACCAACAACTCTAGGATATATCAAGTTACCTTCAATTTGTTGAAGAACAATAATAAATACCACGAATAGGATAGCTTTAACAGGACTAACCATCATAATAAGAATAAATCCAATCGCCGTACCAATAAAAGCCCCAAAGATAGGTATCAAAGCCGTAAAGCCAAGTAACACTCCAATAGTAGAAGCATATGGGAATCTAAATATAAGCATACCAACAAATACCAAACTACCAAAAATTAAAGCCTCTAAACATTGTCCAGTGACAAAGTTAGAAAAAGTTTTATTAGCAAGAGTACCAACTGTATTAATCTTATTAATAGTTTTAGGTTTTAAATAAGCCTTCATAACTTTATTAATCTGTCTACTAAGAGTCTCTTTTTGAGCAATCATATAAATAGCAAATACCAAAGTAATAATACCTTTACTAATAATATTAACAACCGAAGTAGCAACCTCAGTAGTAACAGTAATAACATCCTTAGAATTACCCTTAATATAATCAGTAATAACTTTACCAAAATTATCTAAGTATTCACCAACCTTGTTAACAGTAGACTCATCAACATCAAACTTATTCAAAATACCAATAATGTCCTCCTTATAAGCAGGAAGTGTATCAGTAAATAAAGAAGCTGAATTCTTAAGTTGTGGAATAAGTAAATTCATAACAAAGAAAATTGTTAAAAATACCAATATCAAACTAAGTGTAATACATAGCGGTCTTTTAATCTTATTCCAAATCTTACTAGGTTTAATCTTACCAAAAATCTTCTTTTCAATAAAATTATTCAAAACATTAAGTACAAACGCAAGAATAATACCAAGTAAGAATGGTGAAAATATACTAATAACCTTTCCTAAAAAAACAAAAATTTTACTAAAATTAACCAAAGCAAATATAACAAGAGCAATATAACTAATAATTATAATAATATCCTTTCTCGTTTTATCCTTCATACTAACATCTCCCCTCAAAAAACAGCCTTATTATACCACAAATAAAGAAAACTTACAATAATATTATTAACAATGAGTAAAAAGTTATACAAGTAGTTAATTTTCGTAAAATAATTACTATAATTTCCTTAAAATACTTGATTTTATTGAGATATTATGGTATCTTTATGTAGTAAGCATAACATATATTGCTTAGAAAAAATAATGGAGGTAATAAAAATGACAAAAGCAGAATTAGTAGATTTCATTGCTGAAAAAGCAGATTTAACAAAAGCTGATGCTGGTAGAGCATTAGAAGCTATGATGGAAGGAGTTACAAACGGTTTAAAAGAAACTGGAAAAGTAACATTAGTAGGTTTCGGAACTTTCACTGCTAAAAAAAGAGAAGCTAGAACTGGAAGAAACCCTCAAACTGGAGAAGCAGTAAAAATCGCTGCTAGAACAGTTCCTGGATTCAAAGCTGGAAACAAATTAAAAGACGCACTAAACTAATAAAGTGTCAAGAGCTTCATTTAAGAAGTTCTTTTTTTTGCTATAAAAAAAAGAAATAAATTACTTTATCTCTCTACTTAAAGTCTCTACTTTACCAAGTATCATATCTTCTGAAAAGACATTAACAACAATAGTTTGATACTTAGGATTCATAGCCTGAAGAATAATAGCCTTACCACTTTTATATAATCTTCTAACAGATAAAACATTACCCTTAACAGCAATAACAATATCATCACCACTATTATAACCATCTTTTTTTCTAAAGAATACCCTATCACCCTTCAAATAAATTGGAGCCATCGAATCATCCATCAACTTAATAGATAAATCACACATTTTACTAACTGGCTCGTAGGAGGCATTCCTATAACTATTAACAATCTTTTCTCCTCTAGAAGTAATATTATTATTACCAGTCATTGTATTAACATAACTACGAATCATTTTCTTCTCAAACAAATCTTTCTCATCCTTAGTCATAGGAATCTCATCAAATACATCAGAGTTAATATTAAAAATATTAGCAATATCAAAAAATATCTCATAAGGAATATTCAAAGTACCAGTTTCATACTTATGTAAAGTCTGTCTATTCTTCTTATAATTAAGCGCTCTAGCCAAATCCTCTAAAGAATAATTATACTTCTCTCTATATTCTTTCATAATATTACATACAAAAGGTTTTAAATCATCACTAACTAATTCTTGTTTTCTTGTTCTCATAATACACCTACTTATCTTTCATCTTAACAATTGTATATACAGGAATAAGTCCTATCATACCAATCATAATTTTAATTAAATATCTAATAACAATCATTCCAAATAACAAAGTAAAATCAAATTCTCCAATATAAGAAATAATAACAAAGATAATACTTTCTAACATTTGAATAAATAACATTGTACCAATATTACTAAACCAAAGAATATTCTTACTCCTTCTAATATAGTAATAAACATAACTACCACTCCAAAGCATCAACATAATTGATACAAAACCACCAATAAAAATTCTAATATTATTTATATCATAACCAAATAAACTATTAAAAACCTCATTACTAGTAAGTACATAATCACTATTAATAGTAAGTGACAGTAGTGAAACAATAATTCCAACTACTACATATGCTATCCCACTAGTAGTCATTATTCTCTTAACTTCATCAATGCCAAATCTTTGAATAATAATATTATTACATATAAATAATCCCATAATAATAGGAATACCAAGATTTACCTGAAAAGAAAATAAATCTATTGTCTTAAACATAATAATACTAGCTATACTAGACATTAATACCATATATAAATATAAACCATTCTTTTTACCAACTTTATAGAATATAAACATTAGAAAGAAAGTAAAAATAACTTCTAATAAAATTAATATATAATTCATTACTTCACCTTCTTTACACTAAGTATTTTATTAATAATAAATACATATATAATCATAATAATACTTTTAATAAAATAATTCTCTATAGCAATAATAATAGCCTTATCAAATCTAATAAGAAAAGCATAACTAAAATAAATAAAGATAAAAGTATCAATAAACATAAGTCCTACAATAGTAGCAATAATCTTAATATTTTTCTTTTCTTTTTCTTCTTTTAATGTCTTAAAACAATAACCACCTAAATATAAAGTAACAATCATTGCTATTGGATAAGTAATAAACATAACTAAATTATCTAAAACTAAACTTTGATATAAAGAAGAAGTTTTATCATATATCGAAGGAATCATAAAAGCATTAGATAAAAGAAACATATAAAGTACAACATTAGTAATTAATACTAACATACTAAATTTCTTATATTCTTTAACATCATATCTCTTAATAAAATAATATAAAATAGCTAATAAACCACTACTAAATATAATACTAGGATTAATATTTAAACCAAATATATTTATTAATTTAAAAGACATTAGAAAAGAAATAACTGTATAAATAACACCTAAAAAATAAAATTCATACTTTCCAAAATATTTATGTACTATATATATAAGTCCTATACAAATAACTATAAATAAAAGAAATAATACTTCTCCCACTATAAACACCTTCTTACTCATATCTATTATATCACACTTCTTTTAAGATACAAATAATTTTATAAATATTTATATTAAAATATTTTCATTTGTCTAGGAAAGCTATAATCTTTCCTAGTAATTTATAGCCAATAAGTCTATAAATTATAAACTATCATATTCGGGGTGTAAACTTGCTTAAAAAAAAGAAACCTAAGTCTGTTTCCTTTTCATTTTGATCATGTCATAGAAGGCTTCTAGTCTAGTATCAACACCAACTTCATTATCTTCAGCATCAAAACTCATATAAATTATTGGAATACCATATTCATCACTAATAAATGGCATAATACTCATCGCAGATATCTCTGGAGTACATCCAAAACTCTTAAGATGTAAAATACCATCAAATCCCTCTAATCCATATAAATAACTTTTAACAACACTACCACTAGCATCTGCCCCTAAATGATATTTAATATATTTCTTACCCTTCCTAATCATTCTATTAAGTATAAATCTCTTAGTAATAAGCAAATAAGTAAGATCAGTATCTCTATATACTTCTACTCCCATTTTCATAATCTTTCTTTCACTATTATAAGTAGTATTAGCATCAATTAAAGAATATAATTCTCCAAGTATAGCAACTCTAAGAGGTTTAGTAGGTTTATTAATTAAAATATTTCTAAATTTCTTTCTATACTTAAAATAGTTATAAATATTTTTAAATATCCCATTATCCTTAAAACTATCCAAATATTCTTTTTCTATCTTTTCAAAAGAACCATCTACTACTTCAAATCCCATATTAAGTCTAATATATTTTTCTATCTTATCCATACAAATAATCATAACTAAACTATTAATCAAATAATAAAAAGTACTAATAGGATTAGCCCTTTTATTCATTTTTTTACAAAACTTATATCCCTTCTTAAGAGAAATATGATTATCTCTAATCATATTATAAAACTCAAAGTCATAACCTAAATCTCTTAATATCTTTTCTTCAAGTTCTCCATAATATCCATATCTACATCCACCACCACCTTGAATTAAAGTATTAGCCCCTTTTTCTAATGCCTCAATATAATTACCAAGATTATATTTAAAAGGTACACATACAAAAGAAGGAGCATACTTACTACCAATTTCAATAGTTCTTTTAGTAGTAGCAGGTGGCACAATTACTTTACATTTAGTAGCCTTTCTAATAAAATAATCAAAAACAATATAATAATTTCCCAAATGCGGAAAAGAAATAACCCTATCCATTATCTCGCCTAGCCTTTATAATATCCACAAAACTCTCTAGTCTAGTCATTAACCCACTAGTAGCGGTACTATCATCAATAATAATATTAATAACAGGTATATCTTTTAACTTTCTAATAGCAAGTTCATTAACTAAAGAATCAGAAGCACAAGGAAAAGAAGATAAAAAGACAATACCATCTACACAATCTTTGTAATAGAAAGAACTACCAATATTCTCTTTAGAATAAAGAAAATATAAAGTATTAGAAAAATCTTCTGCATAAGAAATAGCAATCTTTCTATTAAGCCTATCAGAATATAAAATATCAATATCTTCATCCTTAAAATAATGAATAATATTACCACATAAATATTCATCATAAACAACATAAGGATGTGCTACAATAAGAATCTTCATTTTATTAGATCTAAGAATCTTATCTTGTTTGTTAACAAGACTTAAATAATATTTTCTATTTTTAATTTTACCCTTAATATAATAAAATAAAACTTTAAAAATATTCTTATTAAATTTAATTCCCATCTTAATAAAACCAAATAATTCAAATTTACCCTTTATATAATCAATATCATAATTAAGTATTTTATCTTCAAATAAATTATTCACAACATCATATATCCCATTAAACTTCATACATACCCTATTGCCTTTTCCATAATTACATATTCTAGGTACTAGTATATAATCACATTTTTGAGATAGTTCTTTAACATGTCCTAAATAAATCTTAGCAGGAAGACAAGACTCATCAATTGATATATTACCTCCTTTATCAATAATACCCTTATTAGTAGGAGGACTTAAAATAAGTGTGCAACCAATCCCCTCAAAAAAAGTCTTCCATAAAATATAATCACGATAATATAGTAATCCTCTAGGTATTCCAATTCTAATCTTTCTTTTCATATAGCCTCCATCTAATACTATGAAAGAAATAAAAAAAAAGAACTAGTTCTCATCACCTAGTCCTATATCACTAACCAATATCTATTTATCGTTTAATTTTCTCTTTTTAACATAAGGCTTATTTTCTTCAATAGTATCATCCTTATATTCAACCTTATCTTCAGATAAATCCATATATAATTTACCACATTCATTAACCGATAAAGCTAGATCTTGTTTTTTACTAGAAATTTCCATACTTAACTTATCAATATATTTTGAAATCAAATTTAATTTACTATATAATTTATCAGAACTATCTTCATATTCTTTCTTCAATATCTTTTCTTTTTTTTCAAAAACATCCATCACTTTACAATATTTCTTATAACTAAGCAATAGACTAGAAACAAAACCAACTTCCATAGTAATTAATATAGCCAAAGGATTAACATCAATAAAAAAGGTAAAAACACTAAAGATAAAACAAAAAAATAAACTCATATATATTGATTTAAAAAGTCTATTTGTTTCTTTTTGTCTTTGCCTATCGTTCTTATTCTTAACACTTTTCATTTTTCTATTATACTCGTTAAAAAGGGCATCATATTCACTATCTAAATCATTGTATTCATAAATCATAGTTTCTTTCAAAGTTTCCAATTCATCAAGAGCAAGTTCCTTAACAAATTTATTGTATGTTTCTTCATAATAATTCATAATAACCTCCAAATAATACCAATATTATAATATACTAAATATTAAAAGTCAAGAAAAAAGAACTAGTTCTCATCTTCTAGTTCTTCATCATCTACTATAGTTAAATCAGCATAATCATCATCTATTAAATCAGCATCACTATCATCAGTATAATCATCATCATAATTATCTTCTTCACTCATATTCTCATCATCAATAACATCTTCATCATCTTCTTCAGAGTCAACTTCTTCATATATATCATCAATATCAATTTTAACAGAATGATTAGCTCTTAAATCCCAATTACCATCATTAAGTAAAATAAATTCTTTAGAAGTAGTTAGTGATTCAAAGAAGTCACCAATTCTTTCTTGGTACTCTTCATCAGATAATTCAAGTAATTTACATACCTCTTTAAATAAATCAGCAGTATTCATTGGTTTTTTATTTTCCTTTAAATATAATTCTGCTATTTTAGCATAAGATAACATTTCAAGATTTTCTTTACTCATTTTACTAAGCATAATATTTCCTCCTACATTTCCTCTCTAAGAATTAACCCTAACATATATGCAGCATTGTTAATAACAACTTTTACTGCGTTAATAAGGGCTATTCTCTCCTTAGTATATATTTCATCATCAGTAACAATCTTCTCTACTGAATAATAACTATGGAATAATCCAGCAAGTTCAAATAAATAATTAGCAACCAAATGTGGTAATCCTTTTGATGCCGCACTAATAATAACATCTTCAAATTCTAATAATTTATTCAAAATAGTATATGCATTATCACTCTCTATAGTACTAAATTTAATATCTTTTGGAATTTCTTTTCCTCTAAGAATAGAACTAATTCTAGCATTAGCATACTCAATGTAGTAAATTGGATTCTCATTGCTATTTTTAACTGCTAAGTCAAGATCAAAATCCATTTGTGTATCTAAACTCTTAGAAGCAAAGAAGTATCTAGCAGCATTAACACCAACATCTTCAATTAACTCATTAAGAGTAATAGTTTTACCTGTTCTTTTACTAAGTTTAACCTCTTCACCATTTCTAAGAAGTCTAACCATCTGAAGAATTCTAATATCAATCTTAGATGAATCATATCCAACAAATTCAAGTGAAGATCTAAGTCTATGAATATAACCATGGTGATCTGAACCTAATACATCAATAAGTCTATCATAACCCCTATTAAATTTATCACTATGATATGCAATATCAGGAAGAAGATAAGTATAATTACCATCACTCTTAACCAATACCCTATCTTTCTCATCATATAAATCAGTAGTCTTAAGCCATAAAGCCCCTTCATCAATATAACATTTACCACTATTTTTAAGTTTATTCAAAGTATTTTCAACAAATCCACGATCATATAAAGACTGTTCACTAGTAAACACATCAAAATTAACTCTAAACTTATCTAAATCCTTCTTAATACCATCAAGTAAAATATCAAGACCTTTTTGTCTAAAGAATTCAATATCTTCATCTAATTTACTATCACCATATTCATCATATAAAGATTCCGCTATTACAATAATTTCTTTCCCATGATAACCATTCTCTGGAATAGCAAATTCTACTCCACATCTTTCCTTATATCTTTCTTTAATAGATACACCTAAATTATACATCTGATTACCAGCATCATTAATATAATACTCTCTTGTAACATCATATCCAGCAAAAGACATTATCTTAGATAAACAGTCACCATACACAGCACCTCTACCATGACCAATATGTAAAGTACCAGTTGGATTAGCAGATACATACTCAATATTAATCTTTTCTAATTTACCAAAATCACTCTTACCATAGTTCTTTCCCATATCATTAATAACATTAATATTATTAAGTAAATAATCTTTATTAATATAGAAATTAATAAATCCAGGATTAGCAACCTCTATTCTATTAATCATATCATCACTAATATTCTTGATAATATCATTAGCAATATTAATAGGACTAGACTTAAGTTCCTTAGTAAGTAAAAAGGCTACATTTGTAGAATAATCACCATTTTTCTTATCTTTAGGAATCTCAATAACTATTTTATTAACATCCATATCTACTGGTAAACTCTTTTTTATAATATACTGTAATTTATTTTTTATACTCATAAAATATCACCCATTTCAATTAGTAATTCATATTCGCATTCTGTATCAGCAATAACATACTTAATATAAATCTTATTATCATTAACATCAAACATCTTCATATTAATATCCATATCAACAGAATAACCATGTTCTTTAAGATAATAATTACTTTTACCATGTTTCTCGTTAAAAGAAAAACTATTAATAAAATCATTACCATCTCTAACAAGTAAAATATCATTATCATTAATCTTAATAGAATACTTAACACCATCAAATACAAAAGATATCTTTTCCTTATTTTTAATACCTTTTTCATTAAAAGTAATAAGTTCATTTTCTGTATTATTTTTTAAATAACCATTAATTTTAACTCTAATAATATCACTTCCAAACATTTCATTTGAAATCATATCATATCTTTAAAAAAAATACAACATATTTTACGCAATTTTTATCATAATAATAAATGACATACAAAAACAACAAAAATGAGGGATATAAATGAAGAAAAAAACAAAGAAAATAATACTATTAAGTTTATCACCATTACTAGTATTTATATTAATCCATATAGTAATCTTTACCTATGCTTTTATAACACCAAAATTAGAAATAAATAAATCACAATCATTCTATTTATATGATACTAAAAATGAATTAGTATTTAATGATGATAAAGATTGGATACCATTAAAAGAAATAAGTCCATATCTAGTAGAAGCCACTCTATCAACAGAAGATAAATATTTTTACAAGCACATTGGTTTTGATTATCTAAGAATAGGAAAAGCAATGATAACAAATATTATCAAAAAGGACAAAAGTGAAGGAGCCTCCACTATTACTCAGCAGTATGCCAGAAATCTTTTTCTAAACTTTGAAAAAACTTGGAAAAGAAAAATAGATGAAGCCATTCTAGCCACTGAATTAGAAGTACATTATAGCAAAAATGAAATACTAGAAGGTTATCTAAATACCATTAACTATGGTGGAGTATATGGAATAGAAGCCGCATCTAAATACTATTTCAATAAATCAGCAAAAGACCTCACCCTAGCCGAAGCATCCCTACTAGCAGGAATACCAAAATCTCCTAATAACTATTCACCAGTAAAAAATTATACTAAGTCTAAAGAAAGACAAAAAATAGTCTTAAAGATGATGCAAAAAAATAAAAAGATAACTACTGAAGAATATAATAACGCTATAAATACTAACCTAACTATTATAGGTAAAAAAGAAAAAAGTAATATAACAAGTATTAATTATTTCAAAGACTCTGTATTAGAAGAATTAAAAAGATTAACAAACATACCAGAAGAAATAACTAAAACAGGAGGTTTAAAAATATATACAACTCTAGATATAGAAGCTCAAGAAGATTTAGAAAAAGCTGTATATAGTTATATAAATGATGAAACCAAAGTAGAAACAGCCGCTATCATGATGAATCCTAATACTGGAGGAGTAATAGCCATGATAGGAGGCAATGATTATAATAAAAGTGAATATAATAGAGCCACTAAAGCCAAAAGACAAGTAGGTTCTACAATGAAACCATTATTATATTATACTGCTCTAGAAAGTGGCTTTACATCATCATCATCATTTACTAGTGAAAAAACAACCTTTACCTTTGCCGGAGATAAAACATATAGCCCAAATAACTATAATAATACCTATGCCAATTGCCCAATATCAATGGCAGCAGCCATCTCTTACTCTGATAACATATATGCTGTCAAAACTCATCTCTTTCTAGGAGAAAATATGTTAATAAATACTGCTAAAAGATTAGGAATAACTAGTAATCTAACCGCAATTCCATCTCTAGCCTTAGGTACTGAAGAAATAAGTTTATTAGAAATGACAACAAGTTATTCATCATTTGCTAATTTAGGATACAAAGTAGAACCACATTTTATTAAAAAAATAGTAGACTCCAAAGGAAATATTTTATATGAAAATAAAGAAGAAAAAGAACTAATACTTAATCAAAGTCTTACTTTTATATTAAACGAAATGTTAACATATACCTATAATAAAAACTTTATTGACTATAACTATCCAACTCTAATATCATTATTACCTAACATAACTCATAAATATAGTATTAAATCAGGAACAACTGATACTGATTTATTAATAATAGGTTATAATAAAGATGCTGTTCTAAGTATTTGGAATGGTTATGATGATAATAGTAAAATAGAATCAAAAGAATATTCATATCATAAAAATATATGGATAGATACTATGGAAGCATATTTCAAAGATAAAGAAACAACATGGTATAATATACCTTCTAATGTTGTAGGAGTATTAGTAAACCCTATAACAGGTGTAATAGCAAATGATAATGATACAAAAAAAGAAATGTTCTTCTATATAAAAGGAACAGAACCAACATTAAATGGAACTACTAAAGATCTAGATGCTGTCTTCAAAGAAGAAAATAGTTTAAACGAACAAAAAGAAGCACCATAAAAAGATGCTTCTTTTCCTATCCACTTCAAATACTAAATATCACCAAATAAATAACTTTTTATAGACAATTTTAATTGTAAACAATAATCATATATAAATGTAATAAGTAAATCTAAACTATAAATTTTTCATCACCAATCGATTACATAAATATAAAGATTTAAAATAGATAGTAATGGCTTGAAATAGTTATCCCAATTTAACTCTTAAAATAACTTAAAGAGACCACTTACATTACAAAGAAATTTCAAATTCAATAGAATTTAACTTAGATATTTCAAAGTCAGTTCTTTGTATTTGTTCTTCTAATGTCTTAGATTTTTCTCTTATTTCATCAGCATTATAATTAACATCAACACAATCAAAATAAGAATTGTTAACCTCAGTAACTCTTCTTTTAGCACTTTTACATTTTAATAAATCATCATAAAAGGATTTTAACTTTCTTAGATAAGTATTATCAACAATAGCGCTTTGAATAGTTCTGCCATCAGATAACTTAAATGAGTTATTTTTTTCATATAAAGTAGCTTTTAATTTAGATATTTTTTTCAAAATATTCTCTTGTTCCATCAAAGCCTCATTAAAGTCTTCCTTATAATCTTTAATAACATTAGCTGTTCCATCAAGTTCAATAATAGTTTCATTGAAAATCATTTCTTCAATATGAGAAGTTATATTGGTAAATTTCTTTTCCTCATCCGCTATTATATTCATTAATTCTGAAATATTTGTTTTCATACATATTACCTCCGCTTTCGTATACAATTATATAACAAAGATTAAAAAAAGGGTCTCTTTAAAAGAGACAATGTTATTTTTATAAAATAACACCAGCATAAGTATATAGATAATCATTTATAATATTAATATCATAAATATCATTTTCTATACAATAAGATATAACTAAGTCAAAATTATTATTTTTACTTAAACTATATCCAGCACTTGAAAGTAAATTATTAAACCTATTTTTATCTAATGATAAAGATAGACATAACTTAATAACAGTATTTTTTTTAGGAATATAATTATTATTACATCTTATCTTAGAAAACAACTTTCTATCTATACCTGCCCTTTTATAAATCTCCGCATCTTTATAGCCTCCTTCATCTATGTAAGAAAAAAGAAGACTATTAAATGTCAAAGATTTATTTTGATTTAGATATTCTTTAATTTTGTTATTCATTGTTATACCTCCTGCAGCACCTTTGCTGACACCAAAAAATATAAACAATTCAAAAAATCTAAATCAATAGTATTATATATACTTTTTTTATAAAAGTCAATATAAAAAATCACTAGTATTAAACTAATGATTCCAAATAAATATAAATCTATCTCTACCACTATAATCTTTTTCTAAAGATATATTAACATTATCAAAATATTTATTAATAATATTAAGAATATCATTTCCTTGTTTATAACCTATTTCAAAGGCTATAAGAAACCTATCATTCAAGTACTTTCTACATTCGTTAAGTATTTTATCATAAAAATATAACCCATTATCATCAGCATATAATGCTATATGTGGTTCATTATTATAAACAACATCCATAATATCTTCATCATAACTAATATATGGTGGATTACTAATAATAACATCATACTTATCATTAATATTAGAAAAAACATCACTCTCTATAAAATTAACATCAGTATTATTAATTTTATTATTTTCTCTAGCAACATCAAGAGCATTTTTAGATATATCAACAGCAGTTACCATACTATTATCTAATAATTTATTTAAAGTAATAGCAATACACCCACTACCAGTACCAATATCAAGTATTTTAATTTCATTATTAAAATACTTATTTATATATTTAATAGTTTTTTCTACTAATAATTCAGTCTCAAATCTAGGTATTAAAGTATTCTTATTAACTTTAAATGTATTACCATAAAAATCAACATTTCCAACAATATATTGCACTGGTATACCACTTTCTAACTCTTTAATAGCAGTCTCCATATCTTTATCTTTTAAATATTTTTTTAAATATTCTATTTCTTTATTCATAAACTTATTAAATAGTTCCTTCTAATTTCTTTTTTTGATCTTCATTAATTAAAGCCTCAATTAAATCTTCCATATCTCCATCCATAACTCTATCTAAGTTCATTGAAGTATATCCAATTCTATGATCAGTAATTCTATTTTGTGGATAATTATAAGTTCTTATCTTCTCACTTCTATCTCCAGTACCAATCTTAACTTTTCTTTCAGCTGCCTCTTTTTCCTCTTGTTCTCTAAGTTTCATATCATAAAGTCTAGTTTTAAGTATTTTAAAAGCAAGTTCTTTATTTTTAATCTGACTTCTTTCAGTTTGTGAATAAACAATAATACCAGTAGGAATATGTGTAAGTCTAACAGCACTATCCGTAGTATTAACACCTTGTCCACCACATCCACTACTTCTTGTTATATCAATTCTAACTTCTGATTCATCAAGTTCAAAATCAAATTCTTCAGCCTCAGGCATAACAAGAACAGTAGCAGTACTAGTATGTACTCTACCCTGACTTTCAGTAGCAGGTACTCTTTGTACCCTATGAGCACCACTTTCATATTTTAGTTTAGAATAAACACAATCGCCCTTAACCATAAATTCAATTTGTGAATATCCACCAGCAGTACCTTCAACAGCATTAAGTATTTCTATTTTCCATCCCTCATTAGAAGCATATCTACTATACATATCAAATAAATCACCAGCAAAAATGTTAGCCTCATCCCCACCAGCAGCACCTCTAATTTCCACAATAACATTTTTTTCATCATTAGGATCATGTGGTATTAATAATACTTCAAGTTCACTTTCTAACTTACTTTTCTTTTCCTCGGCATTAGTAAGTTCTTCTTTAGCAAAATCAGCCATATCCTTATCTTTTAATAATTCCTTAGCCTCTTCAATATCATCTAACACTTTTTTATATTCTTTATATACTTCAACAGTCTTCTCTAACCCAGTTCTTTCTTTAGAAAGAAGAGTCATTTTCTTAATATCTGATATAATCTCAGGACTAGCAAGTTCTTCTCCAATCTCATTATATCTTTTTAATGTAGCCTCTAGTCTATCTATCATAGATTATCCCTCATTTCCTTAATTATTATATAATAAAAAAATAAAAAAGTAAATTAATAATACCAAATTAACTCATTTTCTAAATATATATCATTAACATATATATAATATATATGGTTGATATCTCAACTTAAGACTACTTTAGTAGGCTCAAGTTGACACTTCAAAACCTTAGATTTGAAGTGAATAAACAAAAATTTAAAAAAAATCATAATTTATTATTGACAATAATAATAAAATGTAATACAATTTAGACATATTTATTAAACAACGACGAATATTAAGTAATTATTTCAAATAGTATTAAATATAGAGAGTTAATGTTTGGTGGAAATTAACAATACCGAAATAACGAATTACAATATTAAGAGTTTAATCGGTAAAAACCGTTATCATATTGAGACAATATTATTAATAAATAAAAATAAAATATTGTAAATAAAGGTGGTACCACGAGTAATTTCGTCCTTTTGGTATCATCTTTTTTTATATAAAAAAGGAGAGGATAAAAATGAAATTATATGACGATTTAGTATGGAGAGGATTAATAAAAGACTTTTCAAGTCCAGATTTAATAGATAAGTTAAACAATGAAAAATTAACATTTTATATAGGTACAGACCCTACTGCCGATTCATTACATCTAGGACATTTATCAAGTTTTTTAATAAGTAAAAGATTAAAAGACTATGGTCATAATCCAATCCTATTAGTAGGAGGAGGAACAGGTTTAATAGGAGACCCAAGGCCAACCGCAGAAAGAGACACAATTGTAAAAGAAGAATTATTCAGAAACACAGAATGCCTAAAAAATCAAGTACAAAGATTATTTGGCTTCAAAGTAGTAAATAACTATGACTGGATAAAAGATATTTCCGCTATCGACTTCTTAAGAGATTATGGAAAACACTTCAATGTAAATTACATGATCAATAAAGACATTGTAAGAAGAAGATTAGAAAGTGGCATTACTTATTGTGAAATGTCTTACATGATATTACAAAGTTTAGACTTCTTACACCTAAATAAAGAATATGGTTGTACACTTCAAGTAGCAGGTTCAGATCAATGGGGAAATATAACCGCTGGTATTGACCTAATAAGAAAGAAAACAGGACAAGAAGTATATGGTTTTACAATGCCACTAATACTAGACAAATTTGGAAATAAATTTGGTAAGAGTGAAGGAAATGCACTATGGCTAGATAAAAACAAAACTTCCCCTTATGAAATTTATCAATACCTAGTAAATACAGATGATTCAAAAGTAGTAGAATACCTAAAAGTATTTACATTCCTATCACATGAAGAAATAAATAAATTAGAAGAAAAGGTAAAAACAGAACCAGAAAAGAGAGAAGCCCAAAAAGCACTTGCTAGTGAAGTAGTAAGATTCTTACATGGTAAAGAAGAACTACAAGAAGCAATCAAACTAACAGAATGTCTATTTACTGGTAATGTAAAAGAACTAACTGATGAAGAAATAGAAATGGTATTTAAAGGAATGCCTACTATCGAAGCAAAAGAAGATACAATAATAAATATAATGACAAATAATGATATAGCATCATCAAAAAGAGAAGCTAGAGAATTCTTATCAAATAATGCCATCACATTAGATGGAGAGATAATAAATGATGAAAATTATATCATAACAAATAACAAAAAGAATCACATCATCAGAAGAGGAAAGAAAAAATACTACTTAATAAAAATAAACTAAAGTTTTCTATGAAACTTTAGTTTTTATTTTTAAAATATTATTACTCCTATTAGGAATATTAAAATATACTTTTACATCATTACTAGTTAAACTATATAAAAAATCCTCAAAGCAAATATCTCTATTATTAATATTAACATAATCATCATATGCCTCTTTAACAAATATTTTCTTATTATCGAAATGTATAAAATTATTAAACATATAAAATTCATCATCATCTTCAACAATACAACTATTCATCTTAATAGAATAATCATTCATTAAATATGAAAGTTCACTACAGCTAATTTCTCTTCTAGTTAAAAAAACACCAGCCATAAATGAAGAAAAATTTTCTACATTTTCCACTGAATTCACCTCACAATGTAAAATTATATATTAAAAATAAATAAAAGTCAAAACAAATATTTAAATTTATCAACTTTTCTGATATAATATATGCTTGAAGGAGGAACTATGAATCAAGTATTAGACGACATTAATTTTGATAATTATGTAGTAATCGGTGTCTCTGCAGGGCCTGACTCAATGTGCCTATTAGACTTGCTAGAAAAAAAGACAAACAAAATAATAGTATGTCACATAAATCATAATATCCGCAAACAAAGTATAATAGAAGAAAATTATTTAAAAGAATACTGTCAAAAACATAACTTAATATTTGAAACAATGACTATAAAAGAATATAAAGAAAATAATTTTGAAAATGAAGCCAGAAAAATAAGATATAACTTCTACGAAGAAATACTAAAAAAATATCATTCAAATCAGTTATTTCTTGCCCACCATGGCGATGATTTAATTGAAACGATATTAATGAAAATAGAACGTGGTTCTAATATCGAAGGTTACGCAGGTATAAAAAGAATAAGTAAATTACCAAATTATACTATTATAAGACCACTACTACCATATACTAAAGAAGATATCAAAAATTATAACAAATCACATAATATCACATATTATATTGATAGTTCTAACACAAACATCGACTATACTAGAAATTGGTATCGCCACAAAGTGCTTCCTATCTTAAAAGAAAGAAAGAAAGATATTCATCTAAGTTTTCTAAAATATTCTGAAACATTGCAAGAATATAATGAATACATAGAAAGAACAATCCAAGAAAAAATACCAAATATCTATCAAAATAATACTATCAATATAGATGTATTAAATAGAGAAGATCCATTTATTCAAAAAAATATCTTATACTACATAATGAATAACTTATATAATAATAAAAGTAATATTATCACTAGTAAACACATAAATAATATATTATCTCTAGTAAACAATAATAAACCAAATATAAAAATAAATCTTCCTCAAAACAAAATACTAATAAAAGAATATAATAAATTATACATAAAAGATAATAATAGTAATAATAATAACTATAAATTAGAACTAAAAAATAATATAAAGATAAATAACATAACCTTTGTATTAAAAGAAAAAGAAGACAGTGATGGTAACAACATATGTAGACTAAATAGTAAAGATATAAATTTTCCCCTATATTTTCGTAATAGAAAAAATGGAGATTACATAATACTTAAAAATAGTAATGTTAAAAAGAAAATAAAAGAAATATTTATTGAAAATAAAATTCCATTATCCAAAAGAAACAATTATCCACTGCTAGTTGATGCCAAAGATAATATCCTATGGATACCAAATATAAAAAAAAGTAATTTATGTAATAAAAAAGAAGAAAACTATGATATAATAATTAAGTACATTGAAGGAGATGAAAATAATGAATAAAAAAGATATCAAGAAAAATTTATTACCATATGTATTCTTATTAGTATTCTTTATAGGATGCCTAGTAGCATTTAAAATGTTCAACAACACAGTAAATGAACTTACCTATGATGAATTCTTACAAGACTTAAATGGTGGTAAAATAACAGAATTAACAATTACACCAAAGGTAAGAACAGACACATATAAATTAACTGGTAAATTAGATGAATATAAAGATAACGAATACTTTATACTATATATTCCTCAATCAGAAGAATTTATATCAAAAATAACTGCCGCCAAAGAAGGAACAGGGTCTTTCAAACTAACTATAATAAATGACCCAGAAGCATCATCATGGTTATTAGTAATAGCTAATGTAGTTCCATACATAATATTAGGTGGACTAGTAATTTGGGTATTCACAAAACAACTAGGTGGTGGAAACAAATCTATGGACTTTGGAAAATCAAGAGCTAAACTAGTCGAAGAAAGTAAAGCAACATTCAAAGATGTAGCAGGTTTAACCGAAGAAAAAGAAGAAGTACAAGAATTAATAGACTTCTTAAAAAATCCTAAGAAATTCACTAGTATGGGAGCAAGAATACCAAAAGGAGTTCTATTAGTAGGACCTCCAGGAACAGGTAAAACATTACTAGCTAGAGCCGTTGCCGGCGAAGCAAAAGTACCATTCTATTATATAAGTGGATCAGACTTTGTAGAATTATTCGTAGGTATTGGTGCTTCAAGAGTAAGAGATATGTTTAAACAAGCAAAAATGAATGCTCCATGTTTAATATTTATCGATGAAATAGATGCTGTTGGAAGACAAAGAGGTACAGGACTTGGCGGAGGACATGACGAAAGAGAACAAACTCTTAACCAATTACTTACTGAAATGGATGGATTTGGTGCTAACGAAGGAATAATTATTATAGCCGCTACTAACAGACCAGATGTTCTAGATCCAGCATTATTAAGACCTGGAAGATTTGATAGACAAGTAACAGTAAGCTTACCAGATAAAAATGCTAGAATAGAAATATTAAAAGTACACGCTAAAAACAAAATACTAGATAAAGGTATCACTTTAGAATATCTAGCCAAAAGAACTCCAGGATTTTCCGGAGCGGACCTAGAAAACTTACTTAATGAAGCAGCATTACTTGCCGTAAGAAGAAATAAAAAAGCCATAACAATGGCTGAAATAGATGAAGCAACAGACAGAGTTCTAATGGGGCCTGCCAAAGTAACAAAGAAATATACAGACAAAGAAAAAAAATTAGTAGCCTTCCATGAAGCAGGTCATGCTGTAATGGGATTAAAATTAGATGGCGCTAATGAAGTACAAAAAATAACAATTATCCCAAGAGGCCATGCTGGTGGATATACTATGATGACACCTAAAGAAGAATCATTTAACTATACAAAAAATGAATTACTAGAATCAATCTGTGGATTACTAGGAGGAAGAGTTGCAGAAGAAGTAACATTTCACGAAATAACAACTGGTGCCCACGATGACTTTAAAAAAGCAACCAAAATTGCCAGAAGTATGGTAACAGAATACGGAATGAGTTCTTTAGGACCAATGATGCTTGAAGAACCAGATGGAAATACATTCTTAGGTAGAGACTATACAAAAAATAGAAATATTTCTGATACTGTAGCTCATGAAATAGATGAAGAAATGCGTTCAATAATTAATACTTGTTATGAAAAAACAAAAAAAATAATAAATGAAAATAAAGATTTATTAGCATTAATAGCCAATACACTTCTTGAAGAAGAAACAATAACAAAAGAAGAAATCGATTATCTAGTAGAACATGGTCATTTACCAGAAGAAAAATCCACTGAAGAATCTAAAGAAGATAATACAAGAGAAACAAATAAAAAAAATAAAAAAGAAGTAAAGAAAGAAGATACTAAATCAAAATAGTATCTTCTTTTATTTATCTGTATCATCATCAGGAAGTCTAATAATAAGTTCCCCATCTTTAGAATACATATACTTTTCTCTAGCATATCTAGCAACATATTCTGGATCTTTTAACTTTTTAATATCCGAATTAAGTTTATCTTCTTCATCTTTCAAAGTAACTAATTTTTCACTTAAAGTCTTTTTTTCATTTTTAATTTCTATAATTTTACTAACATTAGAAAAGAAACTATAACTAAGAGACCCAATTATAGAACCAAATATAATAAAAAATAAAAATATTCTAGTCTTAGCCTTTTTATTCAACTTTTTCTTAGCCATAATCTCCCACCTTTCTAAAAGAATTATATCACACCTTATTTTTTTTTACAATCAATTTCTTATAAATGACAAAAGATAACAAATAACCTGTAAACATAGTCAAAAAAAAGTATAAATGCAAAATACCATTATTAATTTTAATAAGTATTAAAAAATATAATAAAGAAATAAAAATAACAAACAAAAAAGAAATTATAATTCGATATACAATTTTTCCTTCATATAAAAACTTTTGATTAACTTCTAATAATATATAAAATATTATTCCATATATAAAAGAATATAATAGAGAAAAAATCTGAATCTTTAAAATCATTTAAATAATTTATTTAATAAAGAATTATCATTATCTTTTTTATTATTACTATCTAAATAAACAATACTATCAATTTTTCCTTTGATAGAAACATTTCCCTGATATGTATCAAGCTTAATAATCTCAAGTTCATTTCCTTTAATAACAAGATAACCAAGTGTTGTTTCCATCAAAAACTCTTCACTATCAAAACTTTCAATCTTTTTAACACCACTAATAACAATATTCTTTCTTTCTACTAAAGTAATACCATGATTAAAACCATTATCTACTTCTTTAACTTTATCCATATCATCACCCATAAAATAATATGCCAAATAAATTCAATATATGAAAAAAACTACTATTAAAGTAGTTTATTCTTCCATATTATTATATGCATCAAGGATTAAATCTTCAAATAACTTTCTAGTTTCCTTATTAATAGGATGTGCTGTGTCTCTATGACTTCCATCTGGAAGAGTCTTACTAGGCATTGCAATAAATAATCCATCATCACCCTCTAAAATTCTAATATCCTCAACTAAAAAACATCCATCAATTAGAACTTTAGCAATTCCTCTCATCTTTGAATTTTCTTTTTTTTCAATTTTGACTAACTTGTCAAGTTTTAACTCCATGTAATCAACTCCTTCTAGAAATAATACTTTCTAATTACATTGTATATTATTTAATAAAGAAAAGCAAGTTTTTTTGCATAAATTTTACAATTTATCAAAAAAAAGTTCAATAGTATTAGTAAGAACATCTCTATAACTAAAACTTTTAACCTCATCGCTATCAGTTTTAATAATAAAAATATAATTATAAGTCTCTGATATTATCCCTGAATATTCTTCTTTTTTATTTCTACTACCATTATATATAATCTTAACATTATCACCTAGTTTACTATCTATATTATTCTTAATTTTTTCAATAGTCATAATTATCTAGGATACCCAATATACATAGTACCCTTAGTAATAATCCCCCCTATTCCATCTGCACCATATTTAGTTTTAGCAAGTATTTTAATCAAATCAATATTATTATTTTTATCTGAAAAAGCAAGACAAGCCGCTATAATAGCAGGATCAAGTGCATGAATATTAATTCTTTTAGGACTTGAAGCAAAATTAGCACCTGCCCTAATTAGCTCTTCATAATTAGACTGACAAGCACCTGCTATTATAAATAACTTTTCATGTGAACTCTCATATTTTCTAGCTTCTTTCACAGCCAAAACAAAATTACTAGTATTTTTATAATTATTACCACTTCTTTTCTTTCTATAATAAGCATCATGACCAGTAATAACTAAAATATCAGGATTATATTTTTTTAAATTATCATTTACAACCTCAATAAGATTATTTTCATCAACATAAACTCCATAAGCCTTTAATCTATTTTTTTTATAAAAATTCATACACTTTTCTAAATATTCATTATCACCATCTGCTGACAGTTTTTAACAACTTAATATAGCTTAATTGAGTAAGAATCTAATTTCTTAAATTTGAAATTGATTTTTATTGTTCTATCTCTATATAGAATTATCTTTTCAATTAATTCTTTAACTACTATATTAAATACTTCTTCATCTTCGGTAAATGATTCATATTTTTCTTTAACCAGTTTTATCAACGAATCTTTATCATATTTTACATTTAATTGTTCAATTATTTTTTCATTTTTTTCTATTAAATTATTCTTTTCCTCCTTAAACTTTAAAAATTGCTCTAAAGTTATGTCCCCCTTGGTCTTCATTATATATTGATTTTTAATTTGAAGTCTATTCTGCGTTATAATATTTTGCAGATTTGATATTTTGGATTCTACTTTATCATCTTTTAAAATACCATTTACTATTTTATCTATTATTTCATCCGTATCTAAATAGTTCTTTATAATATCTTTTAAAATATCTTTAATTACTTTATCTATTTTACTTAAATAAACGCCAAAAGAAAAATCTCTTTCTCCTTCTTTATAATGAATACAATAAAAATGAATTGTTCTTTTTTTTCTTTTCTCAGTATTTGTAACTTTTAAAGAATTTCCACATTCTCCACAATAAATTAAATTTTTATAAACACCATCATAATTACATTTTTCACTTCCACTATTATGTCTTAAAGAATTATTAGCTAAATTAAATAATTCCATTGAAATAATCGCATCATGTGTATCTTTGATTATATCTCTATCATCGTATTTAATAAATTTTCTCTTCTTTTTATTATGATAATCAATTGAATTACTTTTTCTATAAAATAAATTCCCAGTATAAGATATATTTTTTATAATTCTATATATAATTGATTTGTTCCACTTATGATAATAATTTTTACCTTTTGATTCTGTCATTTTCATGTAATCAAAAGGAGCTATTACATGCTCGTTATTAAGATCATTTGCAATTTCTCTTGCAAATCGTCCTTCCGACATTTCCTTAAATATTCTTCTAACTATAGGTGCAACTTCCTCATCAATAATAAATGTTATTCTTCCATTATCCTTTACTTTTTTATAACCATAAGGAGCAATAAATCCCATGAAATTTTTTTCTTCAGATTTTTGCTGCTTTGCTTTTCTAACTCTTTCAGAAGTATCTTTTAAAAATTTATCATTAACTAATGATTTAATTCCAACCATAAGATCATTAACCATTGAATCATCTTTTTCGCTATCAAAAGAATCATTTATAGCAATGTATCTAACATCATTAAGTGTAAAATATTCCGTTATATAATATGCTGTATCAACAAAGTTTCTTCCTAACCTTGAAAAGTCCTTAGTAATAACTGTAGAGATATTACCACTTTCAATATCGTCTAATAGTTGATTGAAAGCTGGTCTTTCAAAGTTACCACCAGAACATCCATCATCAATATATTCTTTATCAATAACTAGTCCAATGTCTTTAGCATAATTTTTTATTAATATTCTTTGATGATTAATACTGTCTGAATATAATTCTTTAAGATTTCTATCTTTTTCTGATAATCTTACATAACTAACAACCAACTTCATTATTTTCACCTAATTTAAATTTATAATAAATCTTGACTGTTTTATCTTCATATATTTCTACCTTATTTATTAATGCTTTTAAAACTTCGATTGATGGATTATCAATAAACTGTTTTATTAAAGTATTTTTTTTAGTATCTTTTTTTAAATCTATTAATAATTTTCCTATCTTATACTCACAATCAGATATTGTATCTTCCAATGTTTTCTTTTCTTTTAATAACTCTTCCTTTAAACTATTATAATCATTTAAAGATATTATTTCTTCATTTTTATCATTATAAAGATCCTTTAACGAATTATCTAAAACTTTGATTCTGGCTTTGGATTTTTGAATAATATTTTCATAATTTGCATTACGATTAGAATTTGTTTTAACTTCATCATATTTTATAGATAAGTTATCACTATTAACAACTTTTTTAAATAATTTAATTGTTTCATCTAAAACATAATCTTCTAATTGCTTTTCTCTAAAATAATGACAGCTACATTTTTGCTTTTTAGATATTTGATAAGTCCTACATTCAAAAATATAATATCTTTCTCCTTTATAAATCCCCATCCTAAATGTCATTGGCTTCTTACAATCACCACAAATAACTAATCCTTTAAGTTTATGAGGAACATCGCTCGTTCTATACATTTTAGCTTCTTTAAAAATGTTTTGAACTTTTAAAAATGTATCTTCATCAATTATAGGCTCATGATTATCTTTAACAACAATCCATTCAGAGCGTGGTTTTAAATATTTCTTTTTAGATCTAAAACTTATTTTGTCATATTTTCCTTGTATCAAGTGTCCTAGATATACTTCATTAGTTAAAATGGTTCTGATACTTGAATTAGTCCATAAACCTGATTTTGCAGTTTTAACATTTCGTTTATGTTTAACTGTAGGAGGTTCTATTCCTTCATTATTTAAGATATTAGCAATTTGAGTTAGATTTTTTCCATCAATTCTCATTTGATAAATTCTTCTAACAACATTTGCCTCTTCTTCTTCAATAACAAATTTTCTATTATCTTCATCACTTCTTTTGTATCCATAAGATACGGATGAACCAACAAATAAACCGTCTTTCATTTTTTGATGCCTTACACTTTTAATCTTCCTAGAAGTATCTTTTAAATACATATCATTGATTACCGTTTGAAAAGGAATTATATCTTCCATACCATTTGGCTTAAATGTATCAAAATTTTCTAAAATGGCAATATACCTAACATTATGTTCAGGAAAATATTTAAAAATGTAATTACTTGTATCAATAAATTCTCTACCTAATCTAGATGTATCTTTGGTAATAACTGTATCAATTACACCTTTATCAATATCTTTTAATAATCTTTTGAATGCTGGTCTTTCAAAATTACCACCACTATAACCATCATCAATATAAAAATCATGAATTATAAAATTATTTTCTTCACAAAATTTTGTGATTAATTTCTTCTGATTTAATATACTTTCTGATTCATTATCAGAGTTAGCATCTTCCTTTGAAAGTCTTAAATAACCACCTACATAATTTTTTCTATATAAACTATTTAGCATATTTCCTCCTTCCTTAATTAGTATATTTCTTTTTTAATAAAAACCATAATGTGCGATTAGACAAAGTTATTTTTTAAATATTCTTCAAATACATTCATTATTAGTTCTTCTAATGTTTTACCATCATCATTAAAAACACAAATTACATTTGAATTTTTCATTGAATTCCTCCTCTTAATTAAATGCACTAGACAGTATAATTATTCTATTTTATTTTTTTCATCTTCTACAATTTCAATATTAATTTCTGCATTTTTATCAAACCAATTTCTAAACTTAATGCTTTTCTTTCTAGCGTCATCAATAGATTCTTTACAAAAGTCTTCAGTAATTTTAGCAAGTTTATAAATATCTTTTGTAGGTTGTTTAAATTCTGTTTTCAAAAGAACATAAGCCGTAACATTATAATCTTTCATTTGGAACCTCCCATAGAAAAAGGAGAACCTTTTGATTCTCCTGTATTCTTATCCAGTTTTTTACTAAGATTACTATTGTTTAATAGATTTAATAATTTCTTTTTAAATTCTTCTCTACTTACCATTATGTTCTTCCTCCCACCTACTACACTCACTACTAACTTTTAAACAACACCATAAAAAAACTATTACCGTAATAAGTAATAGTGCTACCAATAATTTAATCATTTCCGATTCTCCTTTTCTTCTGCTAAATTAAATGCTAATGCAAACTTGATAATGGCACTTTGTTTAACATGATCCATTCCATTTTTAGATACTTGGAGTTTATCTCTAATTGCTGATTCACTAAGTTCATGAAAGTATGTTCCTTTGATAAAATATTGTTCTTGAGCATTAAGATTATCTAAAATATTTAGTATATTATCCAACTTTTCCAAATACTCCCGTTCTGCTTCATCTTTTCTCTCTACATATTGTTCTATATAAGATGTATTAGATTTAGTAAAATCAACTACTACATCTTTTAACTTAGAACATAATGATTTAGGGGTAATATTAATATACTTAAAAAACGACTCATTAAAATCATCCATAAAAGCATCTACATTTAATCTTGTTTCCTTATAATTGTACTTCTTAATTCTCTGCCAATTTAATAAACTCATATTCACCACTACCCTTCCTAAAGAAAAAAAGAAGTGAAAATTAGCCCATTGGCATCTTTTACTACTTCTTTTAAATCTTTAATACTACTATTTAGAGAGTGAAAGCTAGTGTTATTACAATCACCAGATTTTAATAACTCGTTATCTTCAGACCACTTCGGCTTGTAGGACACAATCATATCAAACACTTCTCCCTTAAATTGACTATTATTATATTACTTTTTTCGACAAAGTCAATAAAAAAGCATTCAAAAAAAATGACTACCCGTTTTCTGATAATCATTTCATAATACCATTTTATAGTATCTCGTTTCCTCAATGCAAGTCCCAATTTGTCCTCAATTTGTCCTCATTCTATCCTCAATTTGTCCTCAATTTTGGCATTTATCCCTTATTTTATCTAGGTTTTTACACTTTATTATAGAATTTAATTCATCATAATATTCATTAGCACTCTCTTTATCTTTAAATGCTTTATATAATAATGGAGATACTACTTCTTTTTTATATTCCACAAAAACATATACTTCATATTCTAGAGTATCAATAAATTCATTTTCAATTACTCCAGCATAGCAATCATCTATTGCTACTTCATTAGTATTAACTATTCTTTTTTCTTGTTTATTATTATTTTTACTTATATACCTCTTTAGTTCTTTAATTAATTCAATATTTTTCATAATAGTCGCTCCAATCTGTAAAAGTGCTCTATATTATAATCACCTTTGATATATTAATCAATACTAGAAATTAACTTTTCAATTAATTTACATTTTTTCAAACAATTCTCAATCATAATATTATATTGTATGTAATAATGGCTACCAATATTATCCAAGGCTTTATCATAACTTATCTTTCTTTCTCTCATCATATCTGCAATAGCAAATACTAGATTATCAAATAAGTATAGAATAGCATATTCATTAATATTAGACCAAGTAAGTAATTTCATAAAGTGAAATAGTGTATCAACATCTTTATCATTACTTATATCCAACTTATCACTTATATTAAATTTTTTCCAAACTTTATTACTAAAATTAGGATATAAAATTTTAATATTCTCATACATATTTCTTACTATTAATTTTTTAAATTCTTTGTTATATTCTTCATTCTTATTATCATGATAATAGTCTTTATTTAATAATATAGTAGGTTCTTGGTTTTTAAATATATTATAAATACACATATTATTATGTACTATTGTTGGTAACATCATTCTAAAATAATAAATAAAATTACTTAACAAATCTATGAATTGTTCTTCTCCAGTAAGATAACCTTTTTTAATAATAGAATTACTATTTAATATAGTCTTATCTTTAGTTATTCTATTAATAATATTATCTAAACAATCAGTATCTAATAATGCAATTATATCGCCTTTATCAATATTTTTTGATTTTAGAGTAGTATTATAGATTCTTTCTTTATTAGCACTTTTTTTCAAGATTAACCACCTACATAAAGATTATACCACACATTTACCAAATGACCCAGACAATTCCTAATATTTAAAATTTTAATGGGAAAATATTTATAGGTGATTAATAGATGGGTGAAAATAATATTAAATATATCAGAGAAGAACTAGAAATGACCCAAGAAGAATTAGGTTTAGTATTTGGTGTTAGTAGAAAAACTGTTGCAGGATGGGAAGACAATCATGACACTATGCCATTAAAAAAGTTAGTTAAGTTTTCAAAACTATATAAATATTCATTAGATTATATTACAGGATTAAAAAGAATGAATACTTATATAGAATTATCTACATTAGATAAAAAGAAAATTGGTAATAAATTAAAAGAAGTAAGATCTAAACTAGGTCTTACTCAACAACAAATAGCTGATGAATGTAATATATCTCAAACTACATGCTCTAACTATGAAGTTGGATTATATCTTCCATCATCATTAGTATTATATACAATCTGTTATAATCATGGATTATCTATGGATGAAATAATGAAATAAGAGGCTGTCATGAAATGAAATAATTTCTTACAGCCCTTTAAAATATATAAATTGTGATGTATTATTCCAGTCATATTGACTCCACATATCAGTTGCATTACTACCTGGATCTAGCATAACTACTGTACTATTAGTTACATTATCAACAGCAACCCAATGTTGATTGTTTAATGTTGCTCCCTTTACTTCTGCAACTAGATAATATCCATCTTCATAGTATTTTCTTATCTCATATAATTTTTCTGATTTAGTTTTACCTTTTAATTCTACTCTACCAACATATTTAAAATTTGGTACTACTTTACTAATTGGAGCATAACTTAAATTACCATTAGAATCAAAAGCATAAGCATTGTTTAAAGCTATTACAAAGGTCCCTGGATTAAATGGATAAATATCATTTGTAGCAACACCACTCTTTTTAATTTGAATAGCAATAGATGTAACTAAGCATCCTATATCTCCAATAGTGGCATCAGTAGTACCTATCTTTATGTCAGACCATGTCATACCTTTTTGTTTCCATTCCGTTATTTCTCCACTTGTTCCAGCAATACCATATATAACACTACTCCATAAGTTTTGATACTTTTCACTATTTAATTCAGTAAATTGTGCTAATTGTGATTCACTAAATGAATATTGTGTTTTCATCTCATCTACTGATTTGCTATTTATATAAATATGTAAAACTTTCTTTTGAGTAGACCCTTCTTCATTTTCATTAGGAGTATTAGGCAAAGAAGGTACATTAGCATTAGGTTTAAACTCCATTTCCTTTAGTGTACCTATAGTGGTATTATTGTCATATTCTTCTACTTTTACCTCTGATGTAATTGTATTCATATCCCAAAAAACAGAAGTTAATATTTGTTTTTTGTTATTATCAATAGTCATTACATCAGTTTCATTACTTCCATTAGATACTTTAACTGTATAAATAGCAAGTACATCTTTCCATAATGCTTTATTAGAAGTAATAACTACCTCATCATGAGGATTCATATTTTTTATTAAGGTTATTCTATTATCCATTTCCTGATTTAATTCAGTTATACAATCACTCATAAGGTAAGAATTTTTATCACTTTTCTCTGATGAAAAAAAGATACCAAATATAGAACTACATAGCAATCCAATAATGCAAATTAAAACTACTATTACAACCGCTATAACACCTCCAGCACCAAGCATTGCTCCAAGAGATTTAAGTAATGAAATAAATGCTTTAGTACCTTCTAATATTGCTTTACCTATTGCTTTTAATCCTTTAACTGTAACCTTAGCTGATTTAATCGCTAATTGTTTCCCTCTTTCCATAGCTATTTTAGTTGTTTTAATCGTATTTTTAGAAGTTTTTATAGTTTTACTAGTATTCTTCTTAATCTTAGCTGGATTCTTCTTTAAAAGTTTTTTTTCGTGCTTTTTTATGTATCTTTCTTTCATCTTAGAAGATACCTTTTTAGTATTATTTACAACTTTATCTACTTTAACAGTATTCGCACCATCTTTTAATTTATCGTAAGAATATTCATTAACTGATTCATCATCTAAATAATCTGTTTTATTTTTTATTTCAACCAAATTATCTTTTAATTTACCACTTAATATCGCACCTTTATCTAGTGTTTTAATAAACTTATTGGCTTTTTCTTTTGTTTTTATGTCTTTCATAGAATCACTTACTTTCATCAGGTTTAGTAGTCATTAATTTATAAAGATTAGTATCCTTAGGAAAATGGTTTTCAAAAGGTACTAAAGTAGAACCAACTTTTAATAATCCACATCCAGCACCAACATTAGTAATATAAGATAACTGTGTTTCAGAGATATTAAGAAGTTTTGCAAGATCTAATCTATCAGTTGATGCTTGATTTAACATAACTATAAACTCTGAATTAGCAAGCATTGTCCTCGCTGTGTGAGATTGTAATAAATCATCTACATTTTGAGTAATACCAGTTGCATAAGCCCCATACTTTCTAACTCTTTTCCATAAAGTAAATAAGAAATCTGCTGAATATTCATACTTAAATAGTAAATATATTTCATCTATGAAGATATATGTATTTCTACCTTTTGCTCTATTAGAGGTAATTCTATTTAATATTGAATCTAGGACAACTAGCATACCTATTGGAAGTAGGTCAGTACCTAGTTCTAATATGTCATAACAAATTATTCTTGATTTAGTATTAACATTGGTATTTTTTGCAAATGTATTTAATGAACCACTTGAAAACAATTCAATAGCAAGAGCAATTTGTTTAGCCTCTTCTTCTGGTTGATTTAATAATTCATCGTGTAAGTCCTGAAGTGTTGGTGCTACTCCTTGATAATTTCCCTGTGCATAAACTCTATATACTTTAGCCGTACATCTATCTATAATAGATTTTTCTTTTGGTCCAAGATTAACTCCACCCATTAAGTGTTCACATAAGGATAAAATAAACTCTGATTTTAAGATAATTGGATTTGCCCCATCACCATAATCTTTATTAATATCCATTGCATTTATATGATTATTACTTGTTGCAGAAATAATTATATCTTCTCCCCCTAGAGCCTCAACTAACTTTGGATATTCTCTTTCTGGGTCAATTATTAATATATCAGCATTAGGATCTCTTAAAGCAATAGAAACTATTTCATTTTTAGCACTAAAAGACTTACCAGAACCACTAACTCCAAGTATAAAACTATTACCATTAAGTAATTGTCTTCTATCAGCAATAATCATATTTTTACTTATTACATTATCTCCATAATAAATACCATTTTCATGATTAATCTCTTGCACTCTAAAAGGCATAAATACGCCTAAAGATTCGGTAGTCAATGTTCTTAAAATATCTATTCTTTTTACTCCAAATGGTATAGCAGTAATAAGCCCATCTAGCTGTTGATATTTAAGTATTCCTAACTGACACAAGTGTTTACGACCAATAGATAAAAGTGATTCAGTATCTTCATCTAATTTTTCTTTTGAGGATTCTGTATGTACCATTGTGATTAAACACACAAACATCCTTTGATCACGAGTTGTTAAATCATCTAAAAACTCTTTAGATTCTTGTCTTTGTTGTTCTAAATCATAAGGTATAACAGCACTAAAGTTATTATTAGCATTCTGTCTTCTTTGAAAATTAGCAATATTAGTTTCTACACCTAATCTTCTGTTTTCCACTTCTCTAATTGCTTCATCCATTGGTATTGGTATAACATCTATAGATAAAATCATACTTTTATTTATATCAGTAAGTTCTGATACCATATCATCTTTTATATAGTTAGCATAATCTTTTAGAAATAATACTCTACCAAATAACTTTCCATATTCAAAATAATCATCTTTAAAGCTCATACTATCAGGGGATACATAATCTTTAAATGAACTTCCTTTTTGCATATTATCTTTTAAATCAAAATAAAAAGAAGATTCCTCTCCATTTCGATAAAAGTCATGCAATAATCTTAGTCTTTCATTTAGGTCTAGTTCTTCACATTTACTTCCTAAATCTCTAAAATGATTATTTAATTCTATGGCCATTCTCTTAAAATAGTTTCTCGCTTCTTCAATATTTTTCTTGACTGTAGTAATAGTTAAAAATTTCTCTTGTATCATACTATTAGAATTAATAGTCTTATCAAGTAACATATTATTGTATTCATTTCTATACTTATCTAACTCATCATTATTTAAAGATATTAATACATTCTTTTCAAAATCAACTTTATTTAATTTTCTATTTATTATAGTTATCTTTGTAGTAGCACTGCTATCAAAAGAATTTAATAATTCTCCATAATTAAGAAACATAGCTTCTTTATCCGATTTACTTGCAACGGCATAATTTATATCCGTAAACTTAAAAGTCTTACTATACTTATCTTTTCCAATTAAAAAGATACCATCCTTATAAACTTTATTCACAGGTATAGTATCTTGTACACTTTTAGGTATTTTAAAATCATCTTTTTCTTTATTTTTCTTTCTTATTGTCTTCATTAGATCTACTCTCCTTCTTATTTTTTATTAATTCATAATAAAAGTTTATTGGTTTAAATGTTAGATTAACTGGTGTAAGTATTTTAGATTTAATATAAGCAAATATAAACTTTTCAGCAGTTAATCCGTTATACTTAACAAATCCAATCAAAATAAAAGGTAATGCACCTAAGATACATACCCATGATATTGTTTCTAAACTTACATATTTTCTAAACATAAAATATAAAAGAACCGACATAGCGATTCCTAATATTGAACAAATAAATTGTCTTAAATTTAAACCAAAATATATATTTTCTTGATAATCTCTTATCTCTTTATTTATCTTTACTTCCATTATTCACACCTTCTTTTACATATTTTATTTCTCTTAAAATATAAAAATAATCTATATCTGCACTAAATTTTAAATGCTTCAAAACAGTTTTATGAAGTTTCTCTATAACTTCCCCTATATCTTCAGGATAATAACCATATTTATTATCAAAATAATTATCTATAAAATTATTTAGCATTAAAATATGTAAATCAACTTCATTTTTAATGGCTTTCCCATTAGGCAATACTTCAACATAATAATCTGTAATATCATTCATTGCATAATCTTCTATAGTTTGTTCACTATAGGTATCAAGTATTGCATTATTAAGATTATCTAAAGCTTCTCTAACTTTAGGGGGATAATCACCTTTACCATACAGATAGTTTACCATTAGATCTTCAAGTTCTAAGACATTCTCGCTAATTTTATATTCTTTAATCATATTTTTTTACCTCATGATACCATTATATCTTAAATTTTGTGATATACAAATGTGCGATTTTATCTTTCCCAAGAGTCTTTACTTTTATGATTTAGTCCTTCTAACTCATTAGATTCTCTAACTGATTGTGATTGTATAAAACGATCTTCTTTGCCATATCTATAAGCTTCAGTTATTTCCTCATTTAAAAAATGAAAGTCCTTTTTCAATTGTGCTTGTCTTTCAACTACAAAATCACTCGCATAATTTAAAGCAATTTGTTCTTCAATTCTCATATCTTTTGGATTAAGTCCCATATCTAAACATATAAGGGCTTCTCTAAAATATCTTTCATCTTCTTTTTTTAATGAATTTAATTGATTATACATTATAGTTAAAAACTGTCTTGATGTTACATCGGCCATATACTTTTCTGTTACTTGATCTAGTATCTTTTCATAATGAGTTGATGGTACTTTAGTAGGGCTATTAGTATCAGGATTTATATATTTATAAGTCATATCACTAATTGATTTAGACATATCTTTTAACTTTAATTGTGTAAAATCATCATATTGTTTTCTCATCGTTCAATTTCTCCTTTCTTTTTTTCTTTATCAAATAATGGCATTATATCATGAGTCTTCTCACCAGTTTTCATTTCAAGAGTTTCACTAGTAATATAGTTTCTTGTACAATAATTTCGATAATATAAAGCACCTTCTTTAAACTCTACATCATTTGGATATATTTCATACAATCTATTCCATAATGCTTGGTGTAATTCATCAGTCATAAGTGCTATATTATAACCTTCTTCAAAATAATTAAGTAGATAATAATCAAAATTATAATCCCATTCTGGAACATTGTAATACTCTAGCTTCCCATTTTTTAAAGTAAATTCTACGGCTGTTTCCATACCATCTGATGCAAGTAAATAAACATCGTATTTATCATTTTCTATAATATAATTAATATTACAATCTCGATATTCTGGTGTATTATCTAAAATAAATTTAGCTTCTTTATATACTTTTCCAATATTATCATTCATCGTTCCATATCTTCTTTCTTCTTTACATGTTCTTCCTCAATACCGTCAAAATAGCCATCATCAAAATACCTTTCCATTGCTGGATATACTAAATCATCATTTGTCTTTACAGAATCATAATTATCTTCTTCAAAATCAGTAAAATCCTCACCAATTCTTGCATATCTATAAGATAAATCTTTTTTCTTTAAATGTTCCAATCCATTCATTACTGCATCTATTTCATGATAACCGTTATACCATTTTAAATAATTCCATCCTAAATAAATACTATCATCTCCTAACAACTTAACATCTGGATGAAGAAATATATTTTCTTGATATGGAAAGTTTTTATTCTTTAAATATTTATTCACATAATCATTCAATTCTTTATATCCCTCTTTTGATACTATTATTCTAACATCTGATCTATATCCCATAATTTATCTCTCCTTTTCTTTTATTTTCACTTTATTATCTATATAATCACAGACTTTACTTGATTCATTTATAGCTTTAAATAATTCACTAGATTTATCTTCTAAAATACTTATCCAACTTTGAATATAGCTTTTATGATTGTTGTAATCATCACTTGGATTTATTCCTAGTTCAGCCATTAAAAAAGAAGAACTAATTTCAGCAATTAATTCTTCTCTAGCATAATCTTTTTTATCATTTCCTATTTGTTTTCTATTTAATCTATTTTTATTACCAGTTGCATGACATAACTCATGTAATTGTGTAGCATAATAAGAATAGACATCAATAAACTTTTCTGATGGTGGTATAAATACCTCATCTGTAGTGGGAACATAATATGCTTGTTCTCCTGTTTCATAATATTTAACACCTAAATTTTTAATTAACTTATTAATAAACTTACTGCTTTCTTTCTTATTTTTACTTTGCTCTAATTCTGGTAGCCCTTCAATTAATGATCCATTAAATACATAAGAAGTATTACAAAATAATCGATAATTATCTTTTAACTCTGGATTCTTAATTAATATTTTTTCATAATCATTTAAATTAAGCCTTCTTTTATTTTCTATATCATATACAGACCAAAACTCAATAGGAACTCCTTTACCTTTACCATCTTTTAATTTATATCCTTTATCTTTTATTTGTTTAAATGTAAGCCATCTATTATCATTGTACTTATTATTATAAGTAACAAGACTTAATAATAGTTGATTAATTCCTCTATATTCTATATTAGATACACCATTAACATTTAATGAACTAGTCCATCTTTGCCTCCAAGGTATATCTCCTTCTTTTAGAGAATCAATATACATTTTAACTAATTCTTCTCTTGTTTTACTTACTTTCACTTTATCCTCCTTTTCTCAAAATAAAAAGACTAGTCATACTAACTAATCTCCCCGATAAATTGTAATTTAGCGAATAGTAACTTAATTTTCTTTTTTATTAAACATATGGCGTACTTTATCTATTCGATTATTTGGTCTACGTGATTGAATAACTGGTTCACAAGTAGCAATTTGATAATCTTTTAATTCTGTCAAAAAAACTGCTTGCCCATTTGTATATAGAGTTAAAGTATTACGATATTCATTAATACAACGTACAGGAATATGTCCTGTAAAAATAATTTCATCATTTTTTGATTGACTAGTTTCAATTATTGCACAATGTTTTTGTGCATCATTATATGCACGAGAAAGGTATCCCTGTGGTGTAAAAAGTATAAACGAAAGATATGGCTCTAATAATTGCGTTCCCGCTTTTTTCAATGCTTGTTCAAGTACAATTGGGGCAAGAAAGCGAAAATCCGAGGGAGTACTAACAGGGCTATAATAAACACCATATTCAAAACATATTTTACAATCTGTCACTTTCCAACCATACAATCCTTGCTCCAGTCCATAATCAATACCTTCTCTTACTGCATTTTGAAAACTTTGATTTAAATAACCGAGTGAAACTTTGCTTTCGTACTGTATTCCACTGCCAATTGGAAGTGGAGTTATTGATAATCCAATTGATGCCCAAAATGGATTTGGTGGTACTTCAATATGAATAGTATAATCTGCCTTTTGTAATGGCTTTTCCAAATAAATTACAGTTGGATCTTCGATTCTTATGTTTATGTGATATTTTTCAGTCAACAGAGAACAGATAACTTCTAACTGCACTGTTCCTAAAAAAGAAATGATGATTTCATGTGTTATCGTATCAACATAATAACGTAAAAGAGGATCAGTATCTGCAATTTCTGTAAGAGCATCCAATAATTTTTCTCTCTCTTCTATTTTTATCGGTTCAATTCTTGTTCGTAGTATTGGTACAGTCTTGTCATTCCATACATTGCATGGCAAAAGCTTTTCATTTCCTATAATATCGTTCAATCTTAATGTATTGTTAGGTATAATAAAAATATCTCCAGAACAAACTGTTTTTGTCTGTATCATTTCTCCATTTGAAGGAATATATATTTCTGTAAGTTTCACTTTCTTTTTTTCTGGCAATATAATTGTATCTCGTAAGTGTAATGTTCCACTGTAAAGACGCAAATAAACTAATCTTTGCTTATGGTCTGTATATTCAATTTTAAAAACCCTTCCACATAGTTCTGAATCATTCTCATTCATTTCAGGACAAAAAAGATTTGAAATAGCTTCGATGAGTTGTTGAGTCCCTATATTATTTCTAGCACTTCCATGGTATATAGGAAACAACGAACCTTTTTTAACACACCTATATTCTTCATACGTTAATTCTTGTATAGTCAATTTTTCTCCTGCAATATATTTTTCTAAAAGTTTATCATTTTTGGAAATTACAGGATCCCAATCATCTAAATCAATAATATTTTTAATTGATATTTCTGGAGTTAATGTTACATTTTGCATAACAATAATATCATTTGAAAGTTTTTCTTTGATATTTTGATAAATATTATTTAAGTTAATTCCATCCTGATCTATTTTATTTATAAAAATAATTGTTGGTATATTCATTTTTTGAAGTGCATGGAATAGTATTCTGGTTTGTGCTTGTACACCATCTTTAGCAGAAATTACTAAAATAGCTCCATCAAGAACAGATAAGGAACGATACACTTCTGTTATAAAATCTGTATGTCCAGGAGTATCTACAATATTGATTTTGTAGTCATTCCAATTAAAAGAAGTAACTGCTGCCTGAATTGTGATTCCACGCTGACGTTCTAAAAACATAGTATCTGTCCTTGTTGTTCCCTTATCTACACTGCCTAATTCTAAAATCGCTCCACTTGTATAAAGCAGACTTTCCGTTAAAGTTGTCTTTCCTGCATCTACATGAGCAAGAATACCAATGTTGATTATTTTCATTGAATTTCCCTCCCTACAAATTTATCTTTTAACTTAAAATCAATATTTGCTAATTTTGTTCTTTTAAACTATTCTCAAAATCAATTATCCACTTTTCTAATGTTTCTACTAATGCTAATTGTTGTTTGAACATTTGTTTTCCAACATTAGGAATATGTTGTCTATGAGATTGTCTTTCATTTAGTAATTCTTTTAATTCTAATATCTTTGATTTTATATTAGAAACAAGAATCTTTTTTTGTTCATCATCTACTAAATCTAAATTCGTGATAATAATATTAAAATCCAAATATAGACTAACATCAGAATTTGAAATATCATTCATAAGTTTATTAAAATAATCATTACCTTTGTTAGTAATAGTATATACTGCTTTATCTGGCATATTTCCCTCTTTCTCTTTATGGCTAACAATATATTCTTTTGATTCTAATTGTAATACTTTCTTATAAATAGACTGTTCACTAATTCTTACCCATCTTGGTATATTACGATATTCTATATTTTTTTTAATATCATAAGCACTTTGTGATTTTTGTTTAATAAGTCCTAATAATACCAAATCTATATTTGACATAATCTCTACTCCTTACTTAATATAATCTGTAACGCCAAGTCTATTTCCAAATGGATCTTCAAACTCGACTGCATTACCAGTTCCAATTTTAAAAGGCTCACTCAAAAATTTTATACCATTATTCAACATTTCTTTATAGAAGATTGCAACATCTTCTACTTCAAACCATATTGTAGGCTTTAAATTCTCAAATTTATTTTTGTCTTTTAAAATTATTGCAGGTTCTTCATTTCCAATATTATAAGCAACCATTCCCTTATCAGAAAAATCAAATTTCTTTTTTAACCCCAATATTTCCTCATAATATCTTTTTGCTTCTTCCATATTATCTACAGGAAGAAAATAGTTGTCATAATTTTTCATATATTTAAGCCCTTCTTTCTTCTACAAACTATACTACTATATTTTATAGTAGTTATAATTAAATGTCAATAAATAATAAAAAAATAATTGCATTTAATTCGTTTATAATTCTTATAAAAAATAGATTAGTTGCACTGAACTAATCTATTTGTATAACTGCTTGTCGTACAAAAAAGACTGTCATTACTGACAATCTTTTCGGTAAATTACTATAAATCAATAACTATAAAATTGTAATTTCTTATTCTAATTCTTTTTTATGATTTAAGTGTATTCCTATATGTCCTATTCCTAATACTATTGTTGATATAATAAGAAATATATTTCTACCATATATACCTAGTAACAGAAATGCAACTACTGGCAAAGTAGCTCCTGCAACTGGTATTCCTAACAAGCTACTATACATATCTTTCATTGTTTTATTACTTTTAAAATATCTTATCCAATATATTTCGTATAAAATCATTATAATAAAGGCAATTAACAATATACTAGACCAGTTTGATATTTTATTTATATTAAAATCACTAAATATCAATGACAGACAGGTTACTAGCATTTCTCCAAGCCACTCCAATAGTAGTAATACTTTATTTTCATTTTTTACATATTTATCATAGCCTTTAGGCTTATTTTTACTCCATATAATATTTGGTAACATCAACATTAGTAAAAATATTAAACCTATATATGAAAATCCAAAGTGAATATTCATTAACTCATCTCACTTCCATATTGTAATTTGTTATTTAATCGGAATATAGATCTCAATAACAGAATCTTCTCTATTCCAATGAAATTTATAATCATATTTTTCAAAATAAACAAATTGCCTATTTTCTACTAAAATATTATTTTTAGGTATTATTTCTTTATAAACATAATTGATAGTATCTTTTAGTTTATTCATATTACCAATATGTTCTACCCTTAAATATTTACTTTTCAAAATTATCTTTTCTGTAAAATCATTTGGTACAAAATCTTTTTTAGGAATAGATATATAATAAAATATCTTATTTTCTATTTTTTCAATAAAAGCATATTTACACCAATTACTTCCTAAATATAACTTATTATTTCTTAATTTACTATTAAATATTTTCCAATGGTTTTGTGCTAATTTTACATTATTACTTAATGATTTTGATAATTCATACCTTATTCCTATTACATTAAATTCTTCTAATTCTATTATTTGATAATCCATCTATTTTACCTCTTTAATTTGTGTGCTGTTATAATTGTATAACTATATGAATTGATTGTTATTTTTATATTATCAATTTCACAATACCAATTTTTACCCTGTTTATAGATGTTACAATTTTTATCTAAAACTTTATTCTTACAATACTCAACAACATCATCAGTATCTAATTTAAGATTTTTCTTAATTCTATCAATACCCATTTCGGTAGTGTGAACTTTATCTATATTATTAAATAATACTTGTTTATCTTCCATAAATATCTCCTCTACAAATTACTATTTGTACATCTCTTCTTGATATGTATTATTATACCATGTTTCGACTTATAATCCCATCATTTCATGGACGATTCTATCTGATAATTTAACTGTGCCAACGAGCACTAACATATTAAATATTAACTCTCCTAGATATTTCCATACTTGAGTAACAGCAGTTGCTGATGAATCAACCACAGGTGGAGAAGATGCAAACAAGCTAAATATAATACAAGATAGAATTATTATTGCTCCTTCTAAACATACAGCAGTATAACTCTTTAGAAAGCTTCTACCAATATTTTGTGTAGGTTCTCCAGCAAATGAAGATAAAGGTATTGGTGCAATAGCAGTATATAAATATAACTTAAAAAATCTTCCATACACAGTCATTATCATAATAAATGATAACACCATAACTACTAAACTACCTATAATAGTTATTGCCCATAGTGGTATTGATTCAAAAAATCCACAACTTTCAATAGCAGTAATAATTCCTTGTGGTAATACAGAATTAGTTGAACCAGTAATACCAGCAGTAGTCATTATATTAGAAATAACTCCTTGTACTATATTAAATATAGCAAGCATTAAATCCATTCCATAAGTAACAATTGTTTTTGCAACAGCAAATCTTATAAATAACTTAAATGCTTTTTCTGGTTTCTTTACTTCTTCTATTGAACCACAAGTTTTTAACATTCCTACAACAAAAAATAATACTAGAAGTGCTAGACCTATGGCTTGCATTGAACCATATATAGATTTAATTACATTCCATATAGCACCATCTTTAAAAGTTTCTGGTGTTTGAGTAATAAGAGTCCATATTTCTGATAATTTACTATTCCAAGTATCTAGTGCATTCTCTATATTTTGTACTATCCAATTATCACTCATAATTTTCACTACCCTATGATGTAATCTAATATAGTTTTAGAAAATACTATTAAGATACCACCAGCAATAGATATTAATCCATTATCTCTTTGTGATGGATCATGTGATTTAATAGCAAGTCCAAATTGTAATATTCCCATACCAGTAATAATCATTCCTATTGCTCTTATAACGCCAAAAATAAATGTTGATAAGTTGTTAATTACTGACAATGGATCTTCGGCTGCATAAACAGGTGTACTCATAATAAGTAACACAACACCAACATTAACTACTTTTAGTATCTTCTCTATTTTCTTTAGATTCATTTTCTTTTTCAACTTTATTCCTTCTTTCTAAATATTTATCCATATCTTCTGAATAAACCACTTCATAATTATTTTTTATTTCTTCTAAATTAAAATAACTAGTATTTTCATCAATACTAGTAAGTTCTAACTCACCGATAGAATCAGTAATAAGTCCATGTATATATGGTTTACCTCTACCATCTGGAGTTAAATTAATATTGGGATGATTTAATAGATTATATTTTTTATCAAGGATTGGCTTTTCACCTCTTATAAATAAAATACAATCTTCATTATTAAGCATTCTTACCTCATCTGGAGTAAGTAATTCTCTTCCTGTATTTTGATAATTAGTTGAATATGATCCATGAGTACCGTAAGTTCTTTGAAAAGTATTTGTGTCTATTGTTTCTTTACCCAGTAGTTCTGATACATATTTATGAGTTGATTGTTCATTACCACCTAAATATAAAAACTCATCACAATTACCTACAATAGATTCCCATTGCTTTTCAAATAATGCTTTAAGTTGAGCTAAGTTTTGTAGGATAATTGATACTGATACATTTCTACTTCTCATTGTTGATAGTATCTTTTCAAAATCATCTGGTAAATGAACATTAGCAAACTCATCCATTAAGAAGTGAACATGAACTGGTAGACTACCTTGATATTTATGATCTGCTAGATAAAATAGACTTTGAAATATTTGCGTATATAAAATAGACACAAGAAAATTAAAACTTGTATCATTATCAGGTATAATTGCAAATAAAGCAGTCTTTTCTTCTCCTAAACTTTCTAAATCTAATTCATCTGTTTGTGTAAGTCTTGCAAGACTATCTAAGTTAAATTTTTCTAACCTAGATGCAAGTGTAATTTGAATAGATTTTAAAGTTTTAGCAGCACCTGAATGGTAATCATGATAATATTTAACAGCAATATGTTCTGGTTCTCTATCTTCTAATTTCATAAACAACATATCTAGTGGTGATTTATAATTATCATCATCTTCCTTGACTTCGCCTGCTCTTAACATTTCCATAATCATAGGAAAATTTTGTTCATCTTCTGGGGCTTCATATTTTAAATAAAACATTAAAGCAAGTAATAACATTTCAGCAGCAGTATCCCAGAATGGATCTTGACTCATAGCACCTTTAGGTGTTGTTGACTTAAATAGATTAGTTACTAACTTTTGAACATCATTATCATCTTTTATATAGACAAATGGATTATAACAATAAGATAAATCCATATTTATTAAATCTAATATTTTTATCTTATATCCTTTTTTCTCAAGTAAATAACCAGTATCTCTTTTAATCTCACCTTTAGGATCTAATATAACAAAAGAAGTGTTTGCCTGCATAACATTAGTTTTAGCATAAAACCTTGTTTTACCAGCACCACTTCCACCAACTACTATAGTATTTAAGTTTCTTCTATGCTTATGAGCATCATATCCAATAGAAATATGTTCTGTTAATATCTTATTGCTTTCAAAAGGTACTTGTTCATATTTTTTATTAATATTATTATAATCACCCCAGTTAGCACTTCCATATTCTATTTTCTTTCGATAGTTTTTTGCTTGTTCTTTAATCATCAATATAAGAAAGAAATACAATATACTAAATATTAATATTACTTTTAAAGTATCTTTAGTAAATGAAATATTTAAAAGATTTATTTTATTAATATTTTCTATTGTATAAAATAATCCATTACTTAATAATGGTGTTAAGATTATTGCTAACCAGACAATTATCAAGAATCCACTTATTATAAGTATTCTATCTAATTTATTTATCTTCTTCATTACTTTATCTTTCTTCTACATAGGCTCTTGGGAACATTCTTTTTTTTAAAGGTGTTTCAAGAATCTTTAATAGCAATTCATCAACTGCAGAAGTTTCTCTTTCTTCTTTAATTAGATTATTTCTAAATTCATTTAAAGCATTAACTATAATCCCATATTCATATTTATCTAATTCTAATACTCTAACTTCTTTCATTTAATCAACTTCTTTCTTTTGCTTTAGGTGTCTTATTCTTAACCTTAGGTGTTTTTGCTTTAGTATTTTTAGATTGATTTTTAATCTCATCTTTATACTTATTTAATTCAGCTCGAACAGATGGTTTCTTTTTAGAACCCTCCACCTCGGAAGAATTTTTGCTCTTTGAGAAAGGCTTTGACTGAGGGCTTGTCTTTGTCTTTCTTAAATTGGGGTTTATATCACTCTTTGTTTTATTAATATCTGATATAATTTGGGCTTTATCAAAAGTAGCAAGTTTAAATCTATCAACAATTCTATTGATTCTTGGAGCATCTTCTTTTCTAACTACAACATCCACTAAACCATCCATATTTTTATTACCCTTATCAATGAGGGCTGAATATAAAATACCATAAGTCTTTGCTTCTTTTTGAAATCTTTCTAAATCATCATTTCTAATTGAAAATACCGTTAGTGGTTTACCAGACTTTATCATATTAGATAGTTTTGCTTTACCTGCTGTTTTTTCCTTTGAACTAGCAATAGTATAAATTAATACTGCTAATTCTTTAGCACTACTACCTGTTATTCTACAAGCAACTTCTACTCCTTCTAAAGACATTCTAACCATTTGTTCTGCTGCTTCACTTGATTCGCTCATTTTCATTCATCTCACTTTCATATTTATCTAAATTTTTATTCATTTCTTCTTCATGTAATTCTATATTTTTACAAATATTTAATTCATCATTCATATCTTTAATTTTTTGATTTAATTCATCAATCTTCGATTCAATTCTTTTTAACTCTTTAGGATTTTTAGTTCTATATTTTTGATCTTGTAATTTCTTTTTTTCATCCTTTAACTTTTCAATCATATTAATCTCACTTTCTTTGAACTTAAAAAAATCCTCACTAGAATTTATATTATTCTTAGCAAGGAAGTTTATCTCTTTGTTATATTCTTCTAATTTTAATACATCATCTTTCATATCATATGTAATGTTATACTTTCTGATGTTTTTAGGATATATCTTTAATAAATAGCAATAATATTTATATAAACCAATTAAGCCATGTGATTTTCTTTTCTCTCTTGTAAATCTTACAATTTCTTTATCAAATATTGGAATAGCATCAGGTACTTCTGTTTTAATTCTTTCCATTATAGATTTAATGGTATAGTCATCACCATATTGTCTTTCTATTCTAATATTTCTTTTATAGTTTTTACCTTTAACTGATAACTTACCATATCTGTTAGTTACTTCATATTCTTGTTTATTTAATAAACTAATAAATTCTTTATAGGTAGTAGCATTTCTAACAGCATTATCAATATCTCTTTTAGTTCTAGTAGAATAATTATCATATCCTAAATAATACTTAAAATTAATGTGTTTATTGGGAGTTTCTTTTTCTTCTAAAAAAGACAATCCATGTTCTTCGCATATCCTGTCATTTAGACTTCGTAAGAGTGCTGTTGATTTTCTACAACTATTAAACTTTTTACCATCTACAAAAGATACAGAATTAACAACAAAATGATTATGAATATGATTAGTATTTAAGTGGGTAGTAACAACAACTTGAAATCTATCTCCCCACATTTCATTAGCAAGTTCAATACCAATTTTATGTGCCTCATCTGGTGTTACTTCACCCTCTTTAAATGATTGATAACCATGAAAAGCCACTATTCCTTTTTCTTTACCAAAAGACTTTTTTACTTCATTCATTTCTTTTAAAGCACTATCAACATTACAATTAATACCTGTAACATAAAGTTGTTTCTCTGTTTTATTAGAATTTTCAGCATAATTTAAAGTTGTTTCTAAAGAATCAATAGGTATTTTAGTTTTTTCTTCATTTTCTATATAGTCTATTGTTCCTTTTAAATTACCTCCAACTTTCCATAAACTTGTTGTTGCTATATTACCACCTTCTTCCATAAAAAAAGACCTATCATTTTGTTGATAAGTCTTAGCATAATCTAAGCTATAAATTGTAATTTGAGATTAATTTATATCAAATTCAATATAAATTTTTTCTGCGACATTTGATGAGTATGGAAGATTTTCTTCTGATGTAAAATACCTTACCAATCTATATTTACCACTCTTTAATTTATCGTATCCATAAGTCCAATCAATTGTTTCTTCTTTTTCTTCATTTGTTTTTATATTATATAAAATAGCATTCCAACTCAAAGTTTCTTTTGGCTCAAATGAAACATATTTACCATTTTCGTATTTTTCTAACGAATATTGTGGTCCATAATAGTATGTTTGATCAGTATTATTTTTCATAATCAAGATTAATCCACTATTAGTTAATGTATTGTTCTTAATTGTCATTAAAATACTTTCATTATTACTTCTAATATATTTTTCCATTGAATTATATTCATCGCCATTTATTCTATAAATTCCATTATAAGGTATTTCAATATACATTTTCCCATTTTTCTTGTAAACAAATAATGTTGATTGCTTATCATCTTTCAAATCAAATTCAATTTTTATAATATCTTCTGCATTTACTGGATAGTCTTGTATGCTTTCATCATCTGTAGTTCTTCCTTTACCACTGCCACTCAATACATAAATAATATCTTTGATTTCTTCGGTATCTGTAATTTCTTTTTTATTATCATTTTTTTCAAATAAAATGCTCTCAATATTTTCTTCTTTAGGAATTGATAATTCGTACTTTTTCTTTCCTCCACACCCTGTTAATCCCAAAACCATAAATCCACATACTAAAATAGTTAATATTGCTTTTTTCATAATCAATCCTCCATTTCAACAAAGTATTATTTATTTGTCAATTCAATTACACCATATAAAAATCAAATCTCATCATACATCTACTATATAAATTGTAATTTATGATTATTTATATACTCTAATAACTTGATATTCATAATGATCATTGGCATTTGAGATTCCTACTGAAATACCTTTGCCATTATTAGCTGTTGCTTTAGCAGAAGATTTTTCTTTGGCTTCTTTTAACAATTCATCAATTTCAGAATCAGTAATTTCTTCATTATTGGCTTTAATCAAAAGTTTTGTATACTTTATAGCAGTAGTTTCATCATACTTGTCATTATCCATGTAAATAGCACTCATATCAAGAATATCTTTTTCTTTATTTCCAGATGATTCAACTGGTTTTAGGTAGAATGCAACATCATCAGTTAGTGCAAACCAATATTTACCATTATCTACAACCATATAATCATCACTAGCAGGTGTATTTAATCCACTATCCATTATTTCAGTATTAAATTTAGCAAGAATAGTATTTACAGTTTCTTTCTCAACCCATCCATATTTTTTATAAGTTTCTTCTAATTCTTTTTTTGAATCTTCTAATTCTTTTTTAGAATCACTAACTGGATTGCTACATCCAGCAAGTCCTAAAGCCATAACTCCACAAAGTAAAATTGCAAATAATTTTTTTTTCATCTTTCTCTCCTCCTATATTACTCAAACATTATTGAGTCCATAATAAATTTACTAACCTTTTGCCATTCACTCATTTGTTCTTTTGTACAATTAAAATTAACTAATCTTAATTTATCATTAACAGAAAATGCAATAATGTGATTATAGATTTCTGTATCTGATCCCTCTGTTGTAAATTCCATTTCACCAATTTTATGATTGTTTCTTTCCCAAAAATTTAATTTTACATCTTTTGAATAGTTCTTATAAGTCGATTCCATTGTTTTGACATATTCTTCTATCTGACTATTTTTCATTGTAACATCATTCATAACTAGTGCTACATTGATTGTTGTTTTGTCATTTGTATAAACAAGTGATGGAGTATTTCCATTTGGATATTTAATATTAACAATTTCATCACTCATTATTTTAAATTCACTTGGAATCTTTATTTTAAATCCATCAAACATTTCATATTGTGTTTCAATGTTATTACCCTTATTAGTAGTAATAACTAATGTGGTTTCAATTTCACTTAAATTTTCAGTTTTTGTAATATTTGGTATTGTTATAGTAGCCCAAACAATTAAAACTGCTATGCTAATTATCAAACATACATTTAAAATCTTTGTTTTATCCTTGTATTCTGGTATTTTCTTTTCTTTTAAATAATATTGATGCATACTTTTAATATCTAGGTCATTCTTTATATCAAATACTGCAATAGGAAGTGCTACAATAATAATTAAAAGTGTATTAATGATTGTTATATTAAATGGGATCATATTATTTATTGTTAGTATAATGTTTGGTATAACTATAATTGCTAATAACAATATAAGGATCATTTCATAAACATAGTAGTTCTTAAATGCCTTATTTTCTTTTTTCATCATTTTTTTAAATTCACTTTTTTTCATAATTTCTCCAATTTATTACTATAAATTCATCATTTACAATTATTTCAACACTTCATTTAATTCTTCAAGTGATAGTCCTTTAATTAGTATATTGTTATCATTTTCATCAACAACAAACTTCATAAGTTTATTTATTGCTTCATAATAATCCATATCACCCAAAACTCCATTATTTGTTGTACTTACGAATATTAGTTTCCATTCATCAACTTCTGTATTATCTACTTTATACAATAGTTTTGGATTTTTAGGAAAAGAAGTTAAAGTATCTTCTGTTAGTGCAAATGCACCAAATGGCTTACCATCTTTGCCATTATAAAAATTTGGATTCCCTACATAAGCATTTTCCCAATCACTGTTTTCTTTTTTCTTAAACTTATCAAATAATCCCATAATAAACATCCTCCATTGGTTGCAATTTATTATTGCATTTTTTTAGACATTTCTTTCCAGTAATTCTTCAACATTTCTAATATTTGTTTTGCATCCTCAATTTCGCTTTTTTGGTTATATTCTTTCATTTCACTAAATGTTCCTGATTCACTAACAATTCCTAAAAGCCATTTGCCTAATATATTCTTTTTATATTTAAAAATTATACATCTTATGCCATCTTCATCTTCAAAAGAATTTGCATATTCAATCTTTACTGGTTTTTTTCCAAGTTCTTGTGGATCAGAAAGCCAATTTTCCAATTCTACCATAGCATTTTTAATTTCTTCATTCATAATTATCACTCCATTTCAACAAATTACTATTTATCTATCAGATTAATTATACCATTTAATAAATAAGTAATCTATGATATTAGACTTATTTAAAATACTTTTCTTCTAATTCTTCTATAACATTATTTAATTTTTTTAATTCTATTTCTAAATTATATTCACCAATAACTCCCTTGCTATTAGCAACATAAGCAATCTGATTTATATTATTTCCTACCCTTCTTAATTCATATAAAATATTATGAACATCTATTGTTAGATTATCATCGTGAACATATCCAAGTATTAAATCTCTTACAAATTTTGAATAAGTAATTCCTAACTTATTACATTTTTCTTGTAAGATTTTATTTTCTTTTTCACTAAGATAATACTTCTTTTCAATAAATCTTTTTCTCATAGGTTACCTAGGGGATTGGGGTGTCCCCATAACTTCGGATTTTGTCTAGTAGGACACAAATCCATTGCTCGCTAAAAATAAAATCAAAGTTAGACAATGTACTCATCTTCATCTAAATCAACACAAGATATTTCCTTTATATAAGCATTTGAATCAATAATATCAGTATCTTCTGAATTAAAAATTGATTCTAATATATCCATATAAGCATCTTCTACTGATGGTGCTTCTACTACATAATAATCATCTACTATTGTAGTTACTTTAATTGTATATTCATTCATATCTCATTCCTCCTATCTCGAATTAATAAATATTTTACTTTTATTAGATTCTCTTATAATGCTTTCTTCTTTAAAATATATTAAATAATGATCATTATCAAAAAAATCACTACTAGAGCCTTTATAAAATGGTGTAAGTGAATCAATTTCAATATCTTCTGTATCGAAAATATTATCTTTTTTTGCTTGGATAACCATTTCTTTTAAAGTCATAATAGCCTCTCTTTTGTCTTCAAATACATTTAACTCTACTCCGTGTTCTCCATCAGAACTCCAGTCTTTAACAATTACATATACTTTATCTTTCATAGCCATTTACCTTTGATTCTTTCTCTTTATCAATTAAAGTATAAGTAAATTCATCTATGCTTAATCTAATATCTTCACCAATACCAAAATCATTATCTAACCAATCATCATACAATTCATCTAACGGATGTTCTAATTTATTTATCACTTTTATCTGTTCATCATTAAAATAATCACTTGCTGAATCAAAATAATAAGTCATCTCTTATTTTATCGCTGTTTCATAAGATTTTTCAATTATCTCTTGAATTGATAATTGTTTTAGTTTATCTTCGTATTCTAAATACTCTTTTGCTAATTTATTATATAATTCTTCTCTCATAACTTTTCTCCATAATAATAAGTTAAGAGGATAGAAATTATCTACCCTCTACTTCTTTGTTTTCTTTTGAACTTTGTTCTCTTGATGACAAAAATGTTACTTTTTCTGCAATTACATTTAATTTAGTAATGTTTTTACCATCTTTTTCATAAGTGTCAGTTTGTAATCTTCCTTTAATACCAACTAAATCACCTTTTTTACAATAATCGCAAACATTACTAGCAATACTTTCCCATACCGAAGTATTTATAAAATCGGTTTCATATACACCATCAGCATTTTTAAAACTTCTTGGAACTGCTAAAGTAATATTAGCTACTTGTTTTCCTGATTCTAAAGTTTTAAGTTCTGGGTCATTTGCTATTCTTCCAACAATTAATAGTTGATTCATCATAATATCTTTCTCCTTTCCTTCTATTTAAGTTTTTTAATGAGAACTTTAACTCAATAAAAAAAAGAACTATTTAAAGCCCTTCCCATTATTTTAATCAATACTTTTTAGTTTTAAATGTCGTGTATCAGTTATTTTTAAGTGATACTTTTCATGCAAAATATTTTCTAATTTATTAATATTTACATCTTCGTTTTCAATATAAGATAATAACTCTAAACCAGTTGTAATATTTTGTTCTAAACTATCTGTTAGCATTAAAAATGGACATTTATTACAACTATAAAGAAAATAAGCAATGTATTCATTTAAAAAATTATCAATAAAATATTTTCTTACATTAGCATCAATTTTTTTAAATTCTGCTATCTGTTCTTCTGTTAATTCTTCTTCAACCATTTTTTCCTCCTATTGTATAAAATTATACTATTTTTAAGGTATAAATTAAATTATGCGATTAACACTATATCTCTTTTAAAGAAAATGGTTCTTCTATTAATACTAAACTATACTTTTCTTTTAGTATTTGCTTTACTTTAACTAAATCAACATCTTTAGCATTAAGATTGGTAAAAGATTCAATTGCACTATTAATATAATTTCTTATAGGTGTATTACCTAATGATGAAAAATTATATTTATGTAATTCATAGAAAAAATAAGCAACATACTCATTTAAAATATTATTTTTAATATAATTATCCAATTCATTAAAAAATAATTCAATATTTCTTTCTTCTGCTTCGGTAATATCTGTATCAACCATATCACTAACTCACCTCGTTAATAATATGATACGCGAAATTCCAACATTTTTAAAACTATGCGATTTCTGCAATTACTACAATTTGCTTATTTGTATTATGTCTGCAAGTAATTAATGTAATTGTAGATTTAGTTGTTTCTTTTCTAATTGGGGCTATACCAGTTTTTTCTATGTCATAAATATTAGTAATTTTATATGAATAAGTTTGACTATTATAATCTAAATAAATCTCATCATCTAAAGATAATTTATCAACATTTCTAAAATATGAAACACCTGCTGTACCAGAGTGAGCAACTAAAATAACATTCCCACCTTCTTTATCTGGTGCATCAGATTCTTTATGAATCATAATATTGTATTTTATATTGTTATATTTGGAATCTTTATCAACTAAACCTCTTTTAAAATTAATTTTAGGTATTCTTAATACTGCAATATAATTAATAGATGTTTCTTTCTTTTCTTCTACTACTTCTTCTGTTGTTGTATTATCAGTAATTTCTTCTTGCTGTTCTTCAATATAAAAATTATCTAGTGCAATTTCCTCATCAGTTTTAGTTTTAAATCCAGTATAGATTGTTAAAAAAATTAATGATAAACCTGATATAAGAAATAAAGAGCCTAGAATTACTAGACTCTTATTACTTTTATTTTCTTTTCTTTTTAGCATAGATAATCACTCCAATACCTGCAAAACACAACATAATTGAACAAATCTCTTTTATGTGTAAATCATTCATTTCTGTATTAGGTACTTCAATTATTTTTTCATCTTTCATAGTACATTTAACTATTTCTCCATCTTCTTTAATCTCGAAATACATCTTTTCTGTATTAAGATTGTAACCCTCTGGAGCATTCTTTTCTAAGATGTAATATTTACCATACTCTAATTCTTCAATAACAATTTTTCCTTCTTCGTTTGTAGTACCAGTATAGATTAGTTCATCTTTATCATTGTAGATTTCTATTTTAGTATTAGGTAAAGTAACTGATTCATTAAAATCCGTTTTTGTAAATTCAAGTGTTCCTGTTATTTTCTCATCTTTCATTGTAGACTTAACTATTTCTTCACCCTTAACCTCAAAATACATCTTTTCATCATTAACTAAGTAACCTTCTGGAGCTTCTTTTTCAACAATATAATATTTTCCAACTGGAAGTCTATCAATAACAATTTTACCATTTTTATCTGTTTTCCCAGAATATACTAATTCATCATCTATTGTATATATTTCCATTTTGGTATTAGGTAATGTTTCATCTGTAGAATAATCTGTTTTAGTAAATTCATATTTAGTAGTTTTTAACTTATTTTCGATTGTTGTTTCATAAGTAATTACAGGAGTATATTGGTCTTTATATTTTAGTTCAAAACAATCTTCACCAGTATTTAAAACATAACCTTCTTTTGTACTAATTTCTTTAATACAATAATTACCTAAATCTAATTTTTCAAAAGTTAAATTACCGTCTTTATCAGTAGAACCTTCTTTTACTAGTTTACCTTCTTGATATAATCCAAATTTTATACCACTTAGATTTCTTTTAACATAAGTGTATCCTTTACCTTCAACAAGTTCAGCAACTTCACCAACTTTATTGATTACTACTTTACCCTTAACAGGCATATTACTAAACTCTGTATCAAAGATAATTCCATATTCAGAATCTTCTCTTAATTTAGAGTTTTCATCAATAGTAAATTCAATATATTCTTTATTCCATAAATAGCCATCTATCTTTTGATCTATTTCTTCTAGTTTATAAGTACCTGTTTGTAAAGGATAAGCAGTAATAAATTCACCATTTTCATCTGTTTCAAACTCACATATTGTTTGTTTAGGATATGTTGTCGTTTGACATACTTGTTCGTTTGTCTTAGTATCAATTATTTTAAACTTAATTCCAGCTCTTTTAATTACTTCACCAGTTTCAGAATCAATCTTTACTACTCTTAATTTTGCCGTAATTTCAGCATTGGATATAACTTTTTTAATAACTCCTCCGACTTCTTTTACTTCAATAGCAAAGTCTTTTATTTTTTCATGACCACTTGTAGTAGTTAATTGTTTAACTGTATAAGTTCCATAAGGTAAATTAAATTCAAAGTTGCCTTGTTCATCGGTAGTATATTCACCAACTAATTTATCGTTTTTATCATATACTCCAAACTTAACATTAACTTCTGGTGTCATTATTTTAGTTTCATTACTTGCATATACTTTAGTTATTTCAAAATCTCTTCTAATAACTTGTTCATATACTTTAACAGTAGGATTTAAGTTATCTTCAGTTATTTCAAAATAATATTTTGTGCTATCAAGAGTATATCCAGTAGATGCTTTTTCTTCTAAAAGATAGTATCTACCTAAACTTGGTAAATAATCAGATTTATTAGTACCTTTATCATTTGTTGTAACAGTACCAACTTTAGTACCATCTTCTTTGTAAATACCATAAACAGCACCCTCTAATGTTGCCTCCCCTTGTGCTTCATTTGTTTTTGTTTCAACATCTTCCTTTTCAGGTGTAACAGTACCACCATATACTTTTAATGTTAATTTAGAATACACAGGATCGTATGCTCCAACTCTCATTACATTTTGTGAATGATCAGAGAAATATACGATTGGTGGTATTTCATATTTTGTTGCTTTCTTTTCTAAAGTAATTGTTCCCTCACCGACATTTTTAGCAGTAATACTTAATGTATTTCCACTTATAGAAGCACTAATGTTATCTGATGTACTAGTTATTTTAAAATTACTTAATATATTATTGCTATCATTTAAAGTAATTATACTTCCAACAGAAGTAGTTATATTACTTTCAAAACTTGGTTTAGTATAGTGATTAGCAACTAAATTTTCAATTTCTTGTACATAAGAATCATACTTATTAGTTTTTGAACCATTTAATGTAGAAGTAAAATAAATGTTAGATTCTGGATTTGTTGTTCTCCATATCATAACTTGTGTTACTACATACCATATATTATTGCTATGATCGTAACCATTTTCATTATATTGATAACCATAATAAGCAAGTAATGATATTCTTTCCCATTGATCTTTAGTAAATCCTAAAACCTTTTCGTAATCTTCTCTAATTACATCGTAATATGGAAGATTATTATCAATGGCAGTATAAGGTTGTAAACAATATACAAACGCATTATCTGAACTTCTCCTTATAAATCTTCCTTGTTGATATTTAGTATAACCATTAGGTTTTACCTTTTTAATATATATGTTGCTAACATATTCACTTTCCCATATTGCTTGACCTTCATATTTTTCAGCAGATACATTTTGAGTACCTATGCCAAAAATTGACAATAAAAAAAGTACGCTAGCTAAAGCATACTTAAAAAATCTATTCTTTTCCATTTCTATCCTTCCTTTATTTCTAACATATCACCTAAATAATCACCCGAATAACTATTAATGTTATAACAAGTATAACTAGTTATATTTTCTAGTTTATTTCCAGCATCAATACAGGCTCGATGTGTAGCTTCTTCTGTACCATAAGTATCAACAAAATAATCAATTTTTGCCCAACTCCACATAGGTTTATGATAATAATCATATTCTGATATTCCCAATTCTTCCCATACAGGTTTACTTTCAACACTCTGTTTATTATCTTTTTTATTTGAAGAACTTTCTTCTTTTTTATTTTGGTTAGAAGAAGTATTATTGCTAGAACTGTTATTAGTTTTCTTTTCTTCTTTAGTTGTTTGTGATTCTTTAGGAGATTCTTGTTCTATTGTTTTTTCTTCATCGTTTGAGTTATCATCAGTAAGTTCATCTTCTTTATTATCTTGTTCTAATTCTTCAAGATTATCGTTGTTTATAGACTCACTCGTATTATTTTCTATAATTTCACTATCTTTATTTGTCTGTAACTTGAGTATAACAAAAGAAACAGCAAATAGTGTTATTAAAACTAAAACCATTATAATTATTTTTTGCTTCATAAGACTTCACCCCTTAATTATAACTCATAATCATGTTTTGATGGTACTGGTTCATTATCATTTAACCAATCATACTCATCCATGTCATCATCATACAGTGGCTTATCTGCATTTTCAAATTTTTTAAAATTAGATGCCATTGAACTTTTTAGATAACCAAACTTATTAGATATTTCCTCACCATTTTCATCTCTAAAATTATTCTTTTTAACTTTAGAAACTACATAATGGATAACTGAGTAGATATCAACATCAGAATATCCTCGTGATTGATAGTCCTTGAATAAACTATCATAAAAAGCAAGATTATATTCATCTTCTTTGATATATCCAGATTTTATTAAATCAATAACAAATGGATTTTTTAAACAATTATTAATTATAATTTTTGTTTTATCATTTATATCTTTATTATCTATTTTGTTATTAGTATTTTGTTTTTTAGTATTTATTTGTGTGGGGTTATCCACCTCTGGTTGTTCCAGTGCTGGTTCATCCAAGGGTGGATTATCCAGAGGTGGAAAATCCGTATCTGGATGAATGTCCCTATTTATAAGGCTTTCAGGTTTTTCATGAATAATATAATTGTATTCATAAAGACCTTTTTCCCCTCTAACTTTTTCAATAGCTAAATAACCATTTTTCTTTAATTCATCTAAAGTAGATTTAATTGCATCTCTTGATTCTTTACATATTGCTACTAAACCATTAGTAGAATAATCCCAATTCTCTGGTAGAGATAACATAAATGATAATAATCCTTTTGCTTTTAAACTAAGACTTTTATCTCTTAAATGATAATTACTCATAACAGTAAAATCTTTAGTTTTATCAATCTTAAAGTTAGCCATTTTATCCTCCTTCCTTATCTTTCATAAGATTTTGCTTTTTCTAAATGCTTAGAGTAATAATCTATGGCTTTAAATATAAAGTCTTCATAATTATCAACTCTAACACTCTTAGGAATCGCACTTCTTAATTTATCTTCACTAATCTTTATTTTAGATTTTTGATTAGGTTTTTCTTCACTCATCATATCCATTATTTTTTCATTTGTAAGTTTGCCATCTTGCGATAATTTCTTTAAAATAATAGTCTGAGCATGAGATGGTGTCGCATCAGAATAATCCATTGCTTCAAGTAATATTTCTTGCTCTGATTTAGAGAGATATGATATTTCAACTGCTGGATTAAATGCAATTTCTTTGTTATCAACTTTATCAAGAAGTTCAGGTATAAGTTCATTAAGTCTAATAAATCTATTAACTTGTCTTCCACTTTCACCTGCTTCTTCGCCGACTTTATCTCGACTATCAATCTTCGGGACAAGTTGTCCTAAAGATTTTCCTTGATGATTAAGTGCATCCAATTTCATTTTATATGCTTTTGCTTTTTCACTAGGTAAAATAGTTTCACGGTGCATATTTGAATCAACCATATAGATAGTTGCTTCATCATCAGTCATATCTCTTATAATGCAAGGTATAGTTTTAAGTCCTAATAATTCACTTGCATATTTTCTACGATGACCTGAAATAATTTCATAACGGTCATCTTTTTTTCTTACAATAATAGGTTCTAAAACGCCATTAATATTTATTGAATCTTTTAATTTACTTAAATCTTCATTATTAATTACTTTAAATGGATGGTTTTTGAAAGTATCTAAAAGACTAATATCAAGTTCTTCTATCTTTTCTTTCCTTTGCTCATCTCTTTCTTCTTGTGTTGTAAAGAAATCATCTAACTTGAACATCGGATCTATTACATTCTTTCTCTCCATTTGAAATAACCTCCTTTGCCAAATTCAAATAAGCTGTTGCAACTTTTGAAGTCTTATCATAAGAAAATATTGATTTTCCTTCGGCTGATGATTCGGCTGCTTTAATTGCTCTAGGTATTCTTGTATCATAAACCTTAAATATTAATCCATAACCTTCTTGTAAATCTAATTTAATATTTTTTGCTAAATTAGTTCTTTCATCAACTAGTGTTTGTAATATTCCACCAACTTGTAAATTAGAATTAGTATGTGTTCTAATTTGCTTTATTGTTCTTAATAATTGTTGCATTCCTTTTGTAGCAAGATAACCTGTTTCAACTGGAATTATTACTTTATCAGAACAAGATAAAGCATTAACTGTTATCATACCTAAACTAGGCATACAATCAATTAAAATATAATCATACTCTTCTTTTAAATCTTTAAGGGTATTTTTCATTACAAATTCTCTGCTCATAACATTGAGTAAACTAACTTCCATTGAAGATAATTCAAGATTAGATGGAATAACATCAACACCTTCTTCTTGATGCAATATTGCATCTTTTGAATTAACATCAATATCTTTAACTACTCTTTCCATTAAAGTAGCAATAGTTACAGGTATATCATCAGTATTATGCCATCCCATATAAGCAGTTAAATCACCTTGTGGGTCAGCATCTACCAATAATACTTTTTTACCCATATTAGCAAGTGCAACACCTAAACTTACTGTTGTCGTTGTCTTACCAACACCACCCTTTTGATTAGCTATAGAAATAACTTCACATTTTTTCATTTTCTCCTCCTTTCAGTTACCCTTATCCCTTGTATTAAGAAGGGTAACATTTAATAACAATATTTTTTATCATAATCTACCTCCATTTTTCCATCAAAAAAACTAGCTATTTTCGTTAAAATAACTAGTTCATTTTCTAAGTAGTGTTTATCGCCCCTACCTATTTAAGTATATAAAATTCACTAAATTTAAAGCAAAAACTATCAAAAATATCTATTTTTTAGTACCATTACAACTTAGCACTTTTTCCCTTATTTCACCTAGGTTTAAGCCACTTTTATTTCTTGTACTTCATCGCCATCAATATGAAGAATTCTGCCAGGTAAATAAAAATACTCATCTCTTTCTAATGACCTATACCCGTCAATCTCTGGAGAAAAATCATCAATAGAATTAGAATTATATATTTTCAAATCATCACTAGGACTATCTGCAAATAATCTAACTACTACCCCTTTTAAAACATAAATGTCTTCCTTAATATCAATAATTTTAAATATAATATCATTATCATAAGATTTCCTAGTAACTAAATCACCAATATTAAACATACTATCACCCATAAAATAATATGATATAAAAAAAAATATATAACAAAAAAGAGCTACTTTAGTAACTCATTTGAAATTTCAACAAAAACATAATATGGAATCTTTTCACTTCTCATGCTAAGATCATAACCATATTTTTCTAACACTTTAGAAACAATATCTAAATTATATTTATTTATTAAATTATTTTTAATTGTCTTTCTCTTAAATTGAAAAGAATCTTTAACTAATTTATCAAAATGTTCAAAAGAAGTAAGATCTTCAAGATTATCTTTTCTTATCATCTTAATAACAGCAGAATCAACATTAGGAGTCGGATAAAAAGACTTCCTATCAACATCAATAATTTTCTCTATATTAAAATAATAATTAAGAAGAACAGTTATCTGACCATATTCTTTTGTACCAACAGGAGCAGATAATCTTTCAGCCACCTCTTTTTGTATCATAATAACAATCTCATTAGCGGGTATAGTTTCCATAACAAATTTGCTAACAATTGGTGTGGTAATATAATATGGTAAATTAGCTACTATATAAATATTTTTATAATTATATTTCTTTAAATCTTCTTTAACATCACGATATAAAAAATCATCCCATATAATATCATAGTTATTAAATTCCAACAATTCTCTACTAAGAATTTTTTTTAACCTAGTATCAATTTCATATAAAAGTACAAAATCGGCCTTCTTAAGCAATTTTTTAGTTAAATTACCACTACCAGGTCCAATCTCAATAATCATATTATTTTCTTTATAATCAATAGCATTAGCAATATTATCAACTACACTATCATCTATCAAAAAATTTTGCCCTAAACTTTTTCTAAAATCAAAATTATAAATCATTAATATATAACAATAACAAAAATTTCAGTCAGTATTAAAAATACTGAAATTAATGTTAATCCCAATCCAATTTTACCAATATTACTTTTTTTATTAACTAGAGCAAAAATTAAAGAAATAATCGTAAAGAACATCGTAGTACTAACAAAACCTAATCCATATATAATTCTTTCATAAGCTTTAGTATACATACCAACCTCACTTATATCATAAAAAAACAATGAAAAAGACAAAATAAAAGATATAATACTAAAAACCAAAGTAACAACATTAAAAAGTTTTATATTATTTTTTTTACTTTTTACTTTATTTTCACGTTTTTTTAATATAACTCCACAATTTAAACAAACATAAGCATCTTCATCAACCTTATTACCACAATTTGAACAATACATAAAAATTCCTCCTACTAGATAATTTTACCACATAAAAAAAATAGAATCAATAACTATGATTCTATTTATGATAAGTTTCATTATTTAATATTTTACATGATCTATAAATTTGTTCTAACAATACAACCCTAAATAACTGATGTGGAAAAGTAAATTTAGAAAATGATAATTTATAATTACTTATTTCTTTTATACTTTTATCTAAACCATCAGAACCACCAACAATAAATATAATATTAGGATTAGTAATAAATATTTTATCTATTTTATTAGCAAGTTCTATAGAAGTAAGCATATTACCTTCAATCTCTAAAGTAATAACATAATCATTACTCTTAATATGTTGCTTAATTTTAATAGCTTCTTCTTTCATATTAGAGTCATTCACTTCAATAATATCTATTTTATAATACTTAGAAATCCTCTTTTCATAATCAGAAATAGCATCTCTTAAATACTTTTCTTTAACTTTTCCAACACAAATAATCTTAATCATAACTTAACAAGCTCCGTCTCTTTATTTTGTTTAGCAATAATAATATTATCAACATGAGTGTCACTATCATTAAGTCTTTCAATAAGTGTATTATAAGCAAGCTCCTCAGTATTATTATCTTCAGATAAGTGAGCAAGAATAATACATTTAGTATTATTCCCTATAAAAGAAGACAAATATTTAGCCGAATCATAATTAGATAAATGACCTTTATCAGATAATATTCTTTGTCTTAAGTTAAATGGATAACTACCATTATTAAGCATTTCAATATCATGATTAGACTCCATAACATAAACATTTCTATTACTTAAAACATCAAAATACTTCTTATTAATATATCCAGTATCAGTAATATAAACAATAGAGTCATCACCACTTATGATTATATATCCTCTAGAATCAGGGGCATCGTGAGAAGTCTTAATAACAATAATATGCATATCTCCAATATCAAATTCATTTTCTAAAAATACATAATTATTTAAATAATCTAAACTCTTTAACATAACATCTGTAATATAAACAGGAATATTATATTTATTTTCAAACACCTTAAGGCCCTTAACATGGTCAACATGAGTATGAGTAATTAGTACTGCATTTATTTCTTCAGGCTCAACGCCAATATCCTCTAATTTTTCCTTTACATATTTAGCACTATTACCAATATCAATAAGTATTTTTACCTTTTCAGATTCTATATAAGTAGTATTTCCTTTACTACCAGAAGACAAAACACAAATTTTCATCAATAGAAGTTTAGAGGATTAACAGGAGTTCCATTAGAGCTACCAACCATAACTCCAAAATGTAAATGTGTACCGCCATAAGGATTATAAGAACTAGGTGTAGGTACAACATATCCTGTATTCCCCATAGTTGCAATTTTTTGTCCTCTAGCAACCGTTTGACCAACACTAACATTAATCTCCCTTAAATGCATATAAATAGTATAATAACCTCCTGCATTATGATTAACTATAATATAATTACCTCTTCCACCATTACACCTAGTATAACCTGGTGAACAACCACCAACAGCTTTAACAACCACACCATTATTAGCAGCATATATTGAAGAACCATAACCAACATATATATCTAAGGCATCATGGAAAGAACCCCAACGATATTCAAAATAAGTAGTAATAGTATAAGGTTTGTCAGTTGGCCATGCCCAATAACTTAAATCAGCAACATTAGGAGCATATTTTTGACCCTTAACAATAATCCTATTAATAGCAGGTTTAATTTCCGTAGAGCTAGCAACAGTACCAGAAACCAATTGACCATTAATATACTGACTCTTTCTAGTTACTTTATATAAGCCATTTTCACCATCTCTAATAACTTCTTGATAACCAACATATTGACTAGAATCATATTGAATTTCCGTATCATAATCACGTTCTTCTTCTCCAACACTATGTACATCTACAACAACAGATACTATAGGATCGATTAGTCCAACATTTACTTTTTGATTCTCATAAAGTAAATTATTAGCACTTGTAAAACTTGGATTAGCAATCAAAAATTCCTGAACATTAAGCTTATGACTACTAGCAATTGATTCAATACTATCCTCTGCTTTAACTATATAAGTTTCCTGTTCATCAAGTGTTCCATATAATAAATACTTACTAAGTTCATCACTATCAACAAATATTTTTTGATCAGTAGGAATTAAAGCTTCTTTATAAGTAATTTCATCATCAACATCAATATTCTCTATCATACTACCTGAATCTTTAACCTCTTCTTGTGTACCAGCTAAAAACTTCTCATATTGATCTTTATCAACAAAAGCCTTAATAGTATTTTCCAAAGCATCATCAAAAACTTCCTTAGATAATACATAAATATTAGTTGTCTTAGTTTCATTTTCTTCCGAATCTTCACTCTTTACTTTACTAACAATTTTAATTTCATAACCCTTAACAGTAAATTTCTTATTATCAATAATTTTATTATATATCTGTTCATCACTATTAACAGAAGTATCATAAGTAAAATTCTTTTTTATTTCAACTCCTTTAGGAGTATATACAGTATCAACATTGTACTTATTTTTTAATTCTTCTTCTTTAACATTTATATAATCCTCAAAACTTTTCTTAGAAACAATATTACCAATACTTCTACCATCTAAGTAAACAGTATAGACAGTTTGTGGTTCAATAGTAACATTTTTAAAAAATACCAATAAAAATATCCCTAAAGAAATAACAATCAGAGAAACAATAACACCAAATCCCCATTTATTATTATTTACCACTACTATCACTCTCCCTCTTTATAGATAAAAATGTTGATGTCTTCTTCTTAAATAACAAATCAATAGTTTTAGTAGGACCATTTCTGTGTTTAAGAATAATAAGTTGAATAGGATTAGGAACCTCGTCACCAACAGGAACTTCAACATCAGGGGCATGAAGTGCCGCAACAATATCAGCATCTTGCTCAATAGAACCAGATTCTCTCAAATCACTAAGAACTGGTTTTTTGTCTTCTCTTTTTTCAACACTTCTTGATAACTGTGATAAAGCAATTACAGGAACTTCAAGTTCAAGTGCCATAGTTTTAAGTGCCCTAGATATTTCAGAAACTTCTTGCTGTCTAGAACCAGAATATCTAGAAGAAGAATCAATAAGCTGTAAATAGTCAATTATAACAAGACCTAAACCATCACCTTGCGTAGCGAGTCTTCTACATTTAGCCTTAATTTCAGCAGGAGTAACCCCTCCAGCATCATGAAAATAAATATTAGTATCAGCAAGTATGCTAATTGCTTCATTAAATCTCTTCCAATCCTCATTTTCTAACTTACCAGTACTAAGTTTCTTATTATCAATTTGTCCAAGAGAACTAATCATTCTCATAATAAGTTGTTCAGCAGGCATCTCTAATGAAAATATTGCAATATTCTTTTTAGTACTCTTAGCAGCAGCTAAAGCCAAATTAAGAGCAAAAGCCGTTTTACCAACAGCAGGTCTAGCAGCAATAATAATTAACTGTGTTGGATGTAATCCTTCAGTCAAAGAATCAAGTTCACCAAAACCAGTAGTCAAGCCATTAATCTTACCACCATTTTTAGATAAAAACTCTAAATCACTTTGAGCTTTACTAAGTACATCCTGTACTTTTCTAAATTCACTTGTCTTTCTAAATTTAGAAATATTAAGAATATCTTTCTCCGCTTCATCAATAGTATCAGCAGCATTAACTTCTGCATTAATGGCCTTATTAACAATATCCGTAGCTACTTCAATCATTTTTCTTAAAGTATATTTTTCACTAACTAAATTAATATAATATTCAATATTAGCTCCAGTAGCAACAGAATTAACTACTTCATTCAGATATTCAACTCCACCTACTTCACCAATTTTGTTTATATTAATTAAATATGTTGTAACTGAAGTAATATCTACCGGAGTATCATTCAAATACAATGATTTAATAGCGTCAAATATCTTACCATGACTATCTAAATAAAATATATCTTTATCAGCCTCTTCACATCCTCTTTGAAGAGATTCTCTAGACCAAAACATTGAGCCAAGTAAACACTTCTCAGCTTCAATATTTTTAGGTAATTCTTTATTCATAACTCACCTACTTCTTTATAAGTTCAACCCTAACCTTAGCAATAACCCCTTTATATAATTGAACATCTACATAAAACGCTCCAAGTGAAGATAAACTCTCATTCATCATAATCATCTTTTTATTAACGTCATAACCAAGTACACTTAGTTTTTCACAAATTTGTTTACTAGATATAGAGCCAAATACTTTCCCATCATTTCCTGCTTTAACATCAAAAGAAAGTTTTTCGGATTCAATTTTCTTTTTAATTTTATTTGCTTCTTTTATATTTTCCTCTTCATTCTTCTTATTATTCTCTATTTCTACTTCTAATCTATCACCACTAGATTTAGTATATTTAACAGCATATCCATTCTTAATTAAATAATTAGTAGCATATCCATCACTAACTTCTTTAATTTCATTCTTTTTACCTTGTTTTTTTAAATCTTTAATAAAAATAACCTTCATAATATATCCCACCTCTTACTTATCTATTATACAATATTTTTATAACAATGTCATTAAAAAAAGAAAAAATATAGCCATTACTGACTATATTATTATTTACAAAATGGAACAAATCCCATGAATCTTGCTCTTTTAACTTCTTGAGCAACATGTCTTTGATGTTTAGCACAAGTACCTGTAAATCTTCTAGGTAAAATTTTACCATTATCATTAATATATTTAGATATAATTGCTACATCTTTATAATTAACAGGTTTTCCTGCACACATATGACATATTTTTTTTCTTTTTTTACGAAATTCAGCCATGTTTATCCTCCTTTTTTAGAATGGTAAATCATTGTCACTAATTTCAATTGAATCTCCAAATGCTTCAAATGGATCTTTATCAACAGATACAGTTTCCATATTATTCATATTAGAAGAAGAGCTTACACTATCTTCTCTAGGAGGTTCAGGTAAACTATTAAAATCATTACTACTAGTATTAGTACCTTTAGAATCTAAAAAACTAATATTATTAGCAAGAATCTCAGTAACATAAACTCTCTTACCATCTTTATCTTCATAATTTCTTGTTTGAATTCTTCCGTCTACTGCTATTTGATTACCTTTTTTTTGATATTTAACAAGATTTTCAGCTTGCTTATCCCAAACTACACAATTAATAAAATCAGCTTCTCTTTCACCATTTGCATTAGTAAAATTTCTATTTACTGCAATTGAAAACTGACAAACATTTCTACCAGTAGATGTAGCTCTAAGTTCAGGATCTTTAGTTAATCTTCCTATCAATAATGCTTTATTCATACTTATTCTCCTTATTTATCTAGGTTAATAACAAGATGTCTAACAACATTTTCATCAATTCTAGCTACTCTATCAAATTCTTTAACAGCAGCATCATCAGATGTTTCTATGTTGTATAAAAAGTAATAACCTGATTTAAATTTCTTAATTTCATAAGCAAATTCTTTTTGACCTAATTCTTTAGATAAAGTAATCTTAGCTTTGTGATCAGTTAAAATCTTCTCTAATGATTTAACAGTACCTTTAACAGTAGCTTCATCAACATCTGGTCTTACAATAAACATAATTTCATAATTTTTCATTATTACACCTCCTTTTGGACTAACGGCCTATTACTAGGCAAGGAGCTTTCGCTCACAAGTATTATAACAATTTTATCTTAATAAGTAAAGAACTTTTTACAAAAACTTAACTATTTACATAATATTATGACCTAATTTATAATTTTATCTCTTTCCACTATAAATTTCATACCAATCTTTTAATTTATTACCACCATCACTAGCCAATTTCTTTATAAAACTCCAACCAATCTTACAATTATCTTTTATATCACTAAATATATCTTTTGCTTTATTACAGCCTTCTTCATTATTAGAACAAATCTTAACAGATAAATCCAAATAACTACTAACTAATCTATCTTTAACATCAGTATATATCTTATTTCCGTTACTAGATATACTCTTCTTATATCCAGGAATATATTCTTCTATTTTACTATCTATCTTAAGAGCCAAAGCAATAACTTTTATTTTAGTATTATCACTAAGTTCACTAAAAGTATATCCCTTTATTTCTTTATCATAAAAAATAAAATCAACAATATCAATAAAATATTCTTTAGCTTTATCTTTAATACTAACCTTATTACTATTAATATCATTATAATTATTCTCAAAATACTGAATAACATCATTCTCATTTTTTATATCTACACTACTATCATTATTATCTTGTCTAGTTATAGTCTCATCTTTATCTTTATCATTAGACTTATTACTTACTTCATTATTGACAGTAGCTTTACTAGCAGATTTAATATTAGCATCATTATTAGGCTTAAGTTCATTAATAGTTTCTTTTCCTTTACTAATACTAACAATAAACAAAATTAATAACAAAATAAAAATAATAGAAGTAACAACCAAAATAATAATATTCTTCTTTTTATTCATAAAACCACCACCAAAATAATATCACTTTTTAAAATAAAAAGCAATATAATTGACAAATATAAAAAAATAAAGTATCATAATAATCACTTAAAAAGGAAGTGAACTTGCGTATGAAAGAAAGAAAGTATATAACTATAGGAACTCCAATAATATCAAATGATATATTTCGTAATATACTAAGACCATTAGATAATTTTAGTCTTAAACCAACCGGAGGTCTTTGGGCATCAAAATTCAATTTACCATATGGAAAAATATGTCCGTGGTTTGATTACCTACTAGATGCTAGAGGAATAGCAAGATCAATATCAGAATATAGAGATTTAACAAAAGCTACTATTTTCACCCTAAAAGAAAATGCTAATATTTTAACAATAAATACTTCTAATCAAATACTTGAACTATCAAAAAAATATCCATCATATTATCAATCATTAAACTATATTTATGAAATAACCGAAAGAAATACAATTTTTAATTATGAAATGCTATCAAAAGCATATGATGGAATATACATAAACTATGAAAACATATATCGAGAAATAAAATCTGAAGTATTTGATTCTTGGAGTATTGACACCCTACTTTTATTTAATTTAAACTGTATAAAAGAATATCAATCAACAAAAATTAATGTTAATTTCCATGATCTTTATCCACTACCATATATAGATATGAAAAAAGATTTAAGTACTCCAAAATTAATATCAAATAGAAGTATAAATTACAATGAAATATATAACTATGTAGAGTCAATATTCAAAGAATTAACTAAAGATATTAAAGTACAATCATTTTCTAACTATGATGAATTTTTTGAAACAATAATATACTATGCCAATGAAGCTCTAAAAATAGCAACAATATCAAAAGAAAAAAAAATAAAATTAATACAAGAATCATTAAAAGAAAACAATCTAGAAATAGCAGAAAAAATAATTATAAGAAATATAGTACTAAATTATCTAAGCGAATATCTATATCAAGAACAAGATAAAATTATAACATTACCAAAAACTCCATCTAATAAAAGAAAAATGTATAAAATATAATTGTACTAAAATAATATTAATGTTATAATTAAAAACGGAGTGATAACATATGAAAGAAGTAATTTTAGATACAATTATAGATTCATTAAAATTAATACCATTCTTATTAGTGGCCTTTCTAATAATAGAATTATTAGAGCATAAATTAAATAATAAAACAAAAAACATTATAACCAAATCAAAAAAAATAGGACCAATAATTGGTTCTCTACTAGGAGTAATACCACAATGTGGTTTCTCTGTAATGGCTACTAATCTATATATAACAAGAATAATAACACTAGGTACATTAATATCAATATATCTATCTACTAGTGATGAAATGTTAATAATAATGATATCCGAAAAAGTAGAAATATCATTAATACTAAAAATATTATTAATAAAAATATTCTTCGGTATAGTGTATGGTTTAATAATAGATAAAATAATAAACAAAAAGAAAAAAGATAAAGAAACAAATTATGAATTATGTGATGAAGAACATTGTGATTGCAATCATAGTATATTATTATCAGCAATAAAACACACCTTACATATAACACTATTTATATTTATCATAACACTAATAATAAATACTATATTCACCCTACTAGGAGACAATTATCTATCAAAAATATTATTAAATAACAGTATATTATCTCCATTCATAACTAGTCTAATAGGATTAATACCAAATTGTGCTGCTAGTGTAATATTAACAGAATTATATTTAAATAGCACCATATCATTAGGAGCCTTAATTGGAGGTCTCCTAACAAGTAGTGGTTCTTCCCTATTAGTATTAATTAAAAATAATAAAAACAAAAAAGAAAATCTATCAATTATTCTATTACTCTATACATTAGGAGTCCTATCGGGAATAATAATAGAATTAATAAGTCTAATAAAGTAACATTAAGTTGTTACTTTTTTAAATTAAACTAAAAATGTAGTATCATCAATAAACTCATAATCCGTCTTATATTTAATATATCTAACTAATCTAAATAAACTATCGTCTTTTCCTTTAGCCTCTAACATAATATCAATATCTCTATCATATTTCTTAAGTATTTCTATAAAATTAATAAAATCATCACCATTAATATATTCATTATGACTCCTATAATCTCTCTTATTTTTAGGAGAAGAAAAATGCATCTTAACTCTCCTATTACCCCAACTATTAAAAATATCTGCAAAAGAAAAATCACTTTTATTACATAAATGATGATGATAATCTAAAACAACAGGTATACTAGTGACTTTGGATATTTTTAGAACATCATTAACATTAAAAACTTTATCATCATTTTCAATAGCAATACATTTTCTTAAATATATAGGTAATTTATTAAAATTATTAATAAACCTGCTAATAGAATTTTCCTTACCAAAAGTACTACTACCAACATGAAGTATTAATATTTTATCATTTACATTTAGCATATTCAAAAGATTATAATGATATTCAAGTATCTTAACAGAATTAGAAACAACATCACTCTTCACACTATTAAGCACACAAAACTGATCAGGATGAAAATCAACTCTCATTTTGCTATCACTAATTTTCTTACCTATAGTATCATAATAACTTTTGTATTTATTAGTATAGTCAAATTTAACATCATCTTTAGTAGCAAGAGGAATAATTTTTGAAGAAATTCTATAAAAATGAATGTTATTCTTAATATTATAATCAATTATATTATTTAAAGATTTTAAGTTAGAAATAATAACTCTATCCAACTTATCAATATCTCCATCTTTTAAATATTCACTATAAGTATAAGGGCTAGAACTACTATCATTAATACAATTAGTAATACATGCATATCCAAGTCTAACCTTCATAAAATCACCATTATTAATATTAACAAAATAAAAATAATTAAACGAATAACTAAAACTATGTTATAATAATTACATAGAAAGGAAGTAATAATATGTCTGCAGCTAAAGTAAAAGAATATTTAAAAAAATATAATATGGATAATAGAATAATAACCGTACCAACAACTAGTGCTACTGTAAAAGAAGCAGCAGAAGCTCTTGGTACTGAAGAAGCTAGAATTGCTAAAACATTATCATTTAAATTAAAAGATAAATATATCGTTATTGTAACAAAAGGAGATGTTAAAATAGATAACGCTAAATATAGACATACATTCGGAGAAAAGGCTCATATGGTAGCAGCAACAGAAGTAGAAGAAAAAATAGGCCATCCTGTAGGAGGAGTATGCCCCTTTGCATTAAATGATGGTGTAGAAGTATATCTAGATGAATCACTAAAGAATTTTGAAACAGTATTCCCTGCTTGTGGAGCTACTAATAATGCTATAGAAATATCGATTGAAGAATTAGAAAAAGTAACTAACCGCGCATCATGGGTAGATGTAACAAAAGAAAAAGAAGACTAATATCAAGTACAACACTTGATATTTTTTATTACTATTAAAAAAATATTACAACCTATATCTTAAATGATATAAAAATAACTAGCTTATATTAAGTTAAACATTATGCACTATAAGCCTTACTATGTAAGTCTTATTAGTGTTATTTGGAGTCAAAAAGTCTCCAAATAAGTATCAACCATACCTATTATATTTGGGGTAAAAAATATAAGTTAAATTATTTTTATCAATTTTTCTAATACCTCCATTTATAAATATAGAAGTAGTATTACAAAAATCACATATAATTTCTAATATCTTTTTAAGTATTCATCAATGAAGCAATACCAAAGGATATTAAAACTCTTAATAAAGAAAGTTAATATACGAGAAGATATTTACTTTTTTATCTTGTTAAATGACAACAGAAAATCGTAAAAAAGTCAAAATCATGTTACAATTTTTATGAGAGAAAAGTGGTTATATGTTAGATTATAAAGAAGATGATATTTTAACAACTAACCAACTAATTAAAATGGTTAACGAAAACATAAATTATAAAAATAATAAATATTTAAAATACTTAGTTACTAATCAAATCATTAGTGGAATAAGTTATAAAAATTTTAAAAAAATATGGTGCTATTATATAATGATATTGATGATTCAGAGATAGAGAATATGGATGATCCAGAAGAAGAGCAAGAAGTATATAGAGTAAAATCATCTATTAATTGTTTTTATGAAATATTAAGTAGTGGGAACTTAAAAAAATTTGATTCATTAGTAAATATTCTTATGGGTACTAATGATGATAAAAAAGACAAAATAAAACTAATGATTGATATTGCTCCAAATTTTAAAAATTATATATCATTGATAGATGATATTATTAAAAATGGTAAACTAAATTATAGAGAAAAATATGCCTTAATTGAATTATTAAAAAAGATGTAGGAAAACCGACATTTAAATTTACCAATTTCCTACATTTTATTTTACCATTTACATAACACACAAAAAAATCAACTATTACAAGTTGATTTAAATCTAACGTCACATTGTGCGACGATTTTACCTTATGGAGCAATAACAAAGGTTATTTGAAACTCTATAAGAAAAATTAATAAATAACTAATCACTATAAATAAAATACCATGAATAGTGTAAAATGTGTATACTTTTTTTTAAACTGTATAAAAAGCGTGATATAATTGTATTATGATATATAATTTAAAAAATATGAGGTGGAATATTTATGTTAAAAAAAGATATATTAGATTTAATGGAAAAATTTGAAGCAGAAACATGGAAATATAGTGATAATGATAACTTAGATAATGATATGCAATATTTTTATTTTATTGAAAAAGAAATAAAAAATGCTGATGAGTCAAATCTAAAACCTATTTATGATAAATTAACATCAATAATGGGAATAATTAGATTTAAGTATGGTTTTGAAAGTATAATAATAAATAGTAATTCAGAACTTGAAGATTTAAAAATAATAATTGATGGTATTTCATTAAATAGTGGTAATACTATTAATCAATACAATTATATTTCAACTGTATATAGCAATTATACAAGTAAAAATAAAAACATGAATTTTATAGAAAATAGATATGAAAATGCACAAGGAAAAGAAGGATTATATCTAGCGGTTGAATCTTTAAAGTCATTAATTACTAATGATGAATACAGACAACTATTAAATAGTGATCAAATTAATGAAATTTATACTGATTGTGTAAAATTAAACACTGGTGTTGTAAATATCAGAACTATTGAATCAAAGTATAAAGATTTAATAAAGCAAATTTGGGAAAAATCATTATCAAATAAAATATATGATGATGGAAAATTTAGAGTTTTGTTTTCAAATATTTCTGGTGGTAATTTAAAAGAGACAGCTAATTTATTAATTAATAGACCAAATCAATCATCTTGTAGTATGATTAGTTCTGATTTTATAGCAACCTATGGCTCTGAAACAAGAAAGATTGGATTTATATATCCAAATAATTCAGAGATTATGATGGCTAGTGCCTATGATTTAGGTTCCAATGTATTTGGAACTGGATCTGTCAATCAAGAAAAAGGAACAATTCTTGCTACTCCAGAAGTCATAGAAAAAATTGGTAAGTTGAGAGCAACACAACAAGGTCAAGATTTATACTCATCAAATTGTTATAATGAAATTCTTGTTAATGCTAAGCCTTGTGGTATTGTAGTTCTCGGTTTGGGTGAAAAAGATTTAAACATTGATTATCATGATGCAAAGATGCTTTCTTTAGAAATGAATTTACCAATATATTATATAGATACTATGCAATATAAAGATAAACTATCAGAGTCTGATAAAAATTATATTGCATTCCATACAATAATGTCATATTTTGGTATCTCAACTAGTGATTTATTGCAACAAAGTGATAATTATAGTAATATTTATGAACTTATTAATACTTATAAAGAACAAATAGCGGAAATTTTCTTAACACTTAAAACTAATGGAAATCTAAATAAGGATAATATGTGCCAATTAATAGGTAACATAATAGATATTTCTAAGACAAATGGTAAGACTAAATAACCATTTTATTTAGTAAAAGTGTATAATATTGTAAGTGATATATACAAATTTGAACTTTTATATTATAATTATATAGTAAGGTGGTATTGATATGGATAAAAAAGAAAAATTATTTAATACTTTAAATAATCATTTTAACTCACATAATGAATTTCCAGAAATTTATCAAATAGCAGAAGAAGACATTGAAAAGATAATCGCATTATATGAACAAGAAGCATCAAAGGAAGGAAAAGATCCTTGGCATTATTTATATTTTGATGAATTAATAATAATGCAAAAATGTGTTTATGAAGTAATTAAGGATAATACAAAGTATAGTAAGATAACTGATAAAATTGAAATATTATATCAAAAAGAACTAAATAGAAGATTACAAAGGACTGTTTATTCTTATGGTGAGCCTACTGACAAAACATATACAGCACCATATACAGAAATGCCAGAATATTCATTAGTATTAGCTGATATGTGTTCTAGACATATGCAAGAGACTCAAAAGTTCGTAATGGATATTGAACATATGCCATTAACCGAAGTTGAATCATATCTTTCAACATATGAATCAATTAAGTCTGATTTTGCCAAGTCTAGTAAGCAAATGCCTAATGAACAAGAAAATATTGCTCTACAAACAAAAGCAATGATTACACTTGCAAATGAAGAACAAAATGCTATTGCTGAAAGAGAAAGACAACAAAAAGAAATTGAATTAATTAATTTACAACAAGAAATAAATAAAATGGAAAATGAAAGATTAGAAATAGAAAAAAGATTAAAGACTATTTCTAGTGAAACATTAGGAGTATACTTTTCAAAACAAATATCTGAAAAATACCCAGAAGAATATCAGAAATTTCAACAAAATAAAGAACAAGTAAGAAGTTATTCAAGTAAGGCTACTCAAATATCTGATTTAAAAGAAAGATTTAATAAAGCTGCAGAAGATTTAAAATTCTATCAAGGTATGTTACCAGTATATGAAAGTTATTATCAAAGATTTGAAGAAATAAAAAAACAAAGACAACAACAAGGAACTAATGAAAATGACCAAGAAAAAATTTATAATTTAATACATAGTGCAGAAAATGAAAGATTAAAAAAAAGTCATAGTTTATATACCGCATGGGATTTAGGTAATAAAACTATTCCACCAGAATATCAAGGCATGACTTATGAACAAGTTGAGACTTTATTAAATAAAAAACAAGTAGAAGAAAAAGCAAGACAAAATACACAAGCCACCAGAGATGAATTAATTGGTAAGGCAATAAGAAAAGATTTAATGCTACCAGAAAATTATCATTTAAGTGAAGTACAAATTAAAAATTTAAGTAAGCAATTTATGGGTTATAGTAATGAAGAACTTCAAGAGTTTATTACTGGTGGTAAAAAACAAAAAACTGCCCTAGAAGTTCAACAACCTTTTGCATCAGAAATTTCCTCACAACCAATTCAACAACAAACTATTCAAGAAATACAAATGCCACAAGTAAAAAATAAACCTACTGCCGATTACAACGAATTTGAAAAGAATTTAATTAGTTTTATTGAAACAAGAAATTCTGATTTAGGAAAAGTATCAGAAATATTAAATGTTACTGGTTATCCAGATTCAACTTATGAAGTAAGATTCGAAGACGACACTACTCATCAAATTACAGTTACTCAGGATGAAAAAAACTTTATTAAGAGTCATCCACCAATACAACAATCAGTTCAAGAACAACCAAGTATTGAAAATGCAAAACCAAAACCATCTATTCCAAAAGTTAGTGATAGTGAAGTTTCACAAACTAGTGTTCCTAACCAACAAACAGAAGAAAAAAATAGATTAATAAATAATATAATTGGTGCAATGCTAAATGCTGGTGAATTCCATAATTCTGGTTTGGATATCAGTCAAAAAATGAAAGATATTGAATATGCTAAAAAGAAATTAGAATCAAAATCTATGGAAGAATTAGAATGGGCTATATCTGTTTATGCCCAACAACAAGAAGAAGTTAAGTCTACTGGTGGAATGCACAGATAAAAGGTAATGATTTAAAACTCAAACCAACTATCAACAAAATTTATTAGATGACTTATCTTTCAAAGTCATCTTTTTCTTTACTTAAATCTAAATCTTCAATATCTTCATCATTTAAAACATTATCTTCATACATATCATTAACTATATCAATATATTTATCATTTTTATCGTACCAACTATGGAGTCTTCTATGTAAGAAAGTTATTAGTATTTCAAATTTTTCTTTAAAATACTCTAATGCACTTTTTAAATCAATTATTTTAGAATTTAGATATGATATTTTATTATCTTTTTCTTTAATGGTATTATTTAAGGTAGTAACTCTTAAGCTAAGTGCTTTGTTATTTTCATTAAGTATATTAATTTGTTTATCTTTATTTTCTAATTCTTCATTTGCATTAATTAAAGTATTAGATAAAGTTTGTATTTTATCATATTCATCATTGATATTATCTACTTGTTTGATAAAGTTGATAAAAGAATCTTTATCATCTTTTGATAAAATATAATTATCTTTATTAAGTTTGG
>ERZ825159.103-NODE-103-length-116169-cov-11.701457_pt1 | contig 116169 bp, 101 predicted proteins | sample MGYA00519932_ERZ825159 | MGnify/ENA primary metagenome ERZ825159 (study PRJEB31778, sample SAMEA3449191) | human gut metagenome | biome: human gut; feature: human-associated habitat; material: faeces | place: United Kingdom | collected 2010/2012 ... | reverse complement strand
AACAAAATTATGCTCGAAAATCCGCACACATTTCTTATGAAGACAGGTTCTAAATGCTGTGGGTCTGTCCGGTGCTGATGTACCGGGCAGGCCTATGCTGACTAATATGTTGGGTAATGTTGATGCTCTTTGACACTGCGGTTCTCAAGCGGCAAGGGTGCGGTTCTGACTCCGTGCAGCTGCGGTTTTCGGGGCGGCATATACACCTGCTTTTTCACTATTGCTATTTCGTCCATTTTGCCATCCTGCTAATTTAGTCCATTAGACCTTTTTAGTGTCTCATTTACTCCAATTGGAGTTAGTTGGATGCCTTAGTCTATTTTAGCATTTGGCTTATTTATGGGTAAAGGCGGGGGTGGGTTTGACGGGTACGTTCTTACAGGCACATCCACGATGTTAAATGAATTGGTTGCTATATCATTAAGCGGCAATGTAACAGTAGCACAATAAAGAAAACGGTATGAGGAAGCAGGATTTCCTCATACCGTTTTTACTTACAAATGTCTTTTGCCGTTGCAGACATATCTTCATTAGTACAAACATCAAATCTGCATTTTTCCATCAAATCGAGCGAACACTGAGTGTAACTCTGAGTGTTGACATAATCACCGTATGTTTCAAGTCCGTGAACAAATCTCTTGAGAATTGCTTTAAGGCTCTCAATGCTGTTATCAACGCCAATCCATTTTCTTCCTGTTTCAAATGCAGCACCGAGAGTTGTTCCGCTACCTGCAAAACAGTCCATAACAATATCGCCATCATTGGATGATGCTTCAACAATCATTCTCAGCATATCGAAATTTTTTTCTGTGGGGTAGCCGGTGGTTTTCTGCGATTGATTAATTGAGTCACGATAATCCATCCAAATGTCTTGAATTGGAATTCCCTTTGAGGGGTCGCAAAATACCATCCTTCGTGGATTTCCGGTGGGACTCCAGTATATCTCTCCGGCAGCATCCAATTCATCTAATTTATCGGGAGTGTATTGCCAGTGTTTGCCTTTGGGTGGCAGTTTACCTCGCCATTCTTTCCCTGTTTCTCCGTTTCTAACACCAGGAGCGTGAACAGGGACTTTTTTATATCTTCGCCCATGTTCATCAATACACGGATATTGTTCTACCATCTTGTCATATTCCCAAGGAGCAAACGGGCGATTCCATACATACTTATCCGTTTTTGAATAGAACATGATGTAGTCGGAAATATTGCCGTATGTGTTTTTTGTATAATTTTTTGTGCTGCACTTTTTCCTTGTGATAAATGCTCGGCAGTTATTCTCACCAAAGATTTCATCCATAATGAGTTTCATGGTAAATGCCATTTTACCGTCCAAGTGCAAATAAATGGAGCCATCATCAGCAAGCAATTCTTTGATAAGAATTAACCTCTCTCTTAAAAATTCTACAAATTCACCACCGCAGAGAGAGTCACTATAAGCATGTTCTTGATTTCTATTTACGAATACGGATGTAGTAGCAAAAGGCGGGTCAATATAAACCAGACGAATCTTATTTTTGTATCCATTACTTAATAAGTAAAGCATAACATCAAGATTATCGCCAAAAAAGAATTTGTTTTCTCCACCACCATTTACGGGAACTTCAACCTTGTACTGGCTGAAAGATTGCAAGAGAATAGCAGAAACATCTTTTTTTCCTTCGTATGTAAGAGAAACAGAAATTTTGCCCCTTTTTATTCCATTTTTTGATGGGACACCTGTTGCCATTATTACTCTCCTTTCAACCAAGATTCAGTAAGACGTTCGTCAATCATTCGCAGTGTAACAACCTTAACTTCGTTCAGGTGACGTTCCTCAATTCTGGAATAATCCTCCCACATTGAACCGAGAAGCAGACCAGGGCCGTCATTTAAGAAAATTACTTTTGTATTTAACCCATGCGAATGCACATACTCCAACACTTCATCTGCACAGTTTTTATAACCACCAGTTCTATCGTCTTCCTGAGCACCTCCACGGTCTCCATCGTATCGTGCAAGTCCAACAGCATAGATTGTTTTCTTATCATCAGAAGAAATGACAAAATCAAGAGGGCGGCTATTATTTGGATAATCGCTCCAAATGAATTTTGCCTGAACATCTGCACCTGCTCCACGAGGGCCCCAGATGTTTAGGTCAGGAAATTTCCCTTGTATCATATCAAAGAATTTATCTGTCAAGTCATATCCCTTTTTCCCCCTGTCCTTATACTCCCAAAGAATAGCACAAAGAGCCTCATCTGGCATAGGGCGAGCATCAAATTTTTCTTGTACTACATGAATAGGGCGAAAACCTTCTCCAAAATCTTCACATATCTTTTTTGCCTGTGTCTTCTTTTTCAGCATTTCAACAGGTGTTTCAGGCGATACATATTTTCTGAAAACTCTGCATAACTGAATTCTCATCCACTGAGTAGGAACATCTGCAATATTCATGAACAGGGCACTGGAACTTTCAGAACGATTTAGCAACTGCGAAAAAGTTTCCAAAACAGGGGAGTATAGTCTACAAGCATCTTCTAAGATATCGGGGTAATATTCACCTGTTGATAGTGTAATATAATTTCTTCTCTCTGCTGGCGAATAGTCTCTAAAAGTTCTCATATCGTGAAACCTCATTTCTGGTAGTCGGTAAAATGAATACAAATACTCAAATTACATTATAGCACAACAGGACGAAAAAAGCCAGTATTTCACGAAAGATTCCGAATTGTTTTAGGGCAAAACCGCACAAATCCTTGAAAAGCAGCAAAAAAAGGTATAATATAAGTATGAATAAACAACTGACATTCTCGCTTATAAGCGATGAACTGGCACAAGCCAGAACAAGCAAAAAAGAATTTCTTGAAAAGATAGAGCGAATAATACCATTTGACGAGTGGATAAGGATAATCAGACCGTGCTATTACAAAGGAGAGCACGGAAACAAGCCCTACGACTTCGCATATTTCTTCTTCAGAACCTTTATGACCTTTCCGATATGAAAGTAATGAACGAGGTAATAGACAGCCGTGCATTTTCAGATTTCTGCGGAGTAGATTCACCCAATCAGGTTCCCGATGGAGATACTATCGGAAGATTCAGAAATATACTTGTTGAAAATGGATTGCAGGAAAAACTGTTTCATCAGGTAATAGACATTCTCAGCAAAAAAGGCTTGATATTAAAGCGAGGAACGATAGTGGATTCCACTCTTATTGCTGCGCCGTCATCGACAAAGAACAAGGATAAAAAGCGTGATAAGGACGCTCATTCCGTGAAGAAAGGAAACCAATGGCACTTTGGATATAAGGCTCATATCGGAGTAGATAAGGACAGCGGACTTGTACATCATCTTAAAGTAACAGGTGCTAATGAACACGATGTAACAGCAGCGCCTGATCTTATGCATGGAGAAGAGGAAGAATTATACGGTGACAGTGGATATATTGGTGCAGAAAAGCGAGAAAATGCAGTTGTTAAAAATAAAAACGGTCAAAAAATCAAATACAAGATAAACAGAAAACCATCATCAATGAAAAAGCTTTCCAAAAGCGGACAGTATGCGGCAAAGAAATCAGAGCATAAAAAATCATCGGTCAGAGCAAAGGTCGAACACGTTTTTGCAGTCGTGAAGCGACTGTTTGGGTATCGGAAAACACGATACCGAGGTCTACGAAAACAGACCGCCAAACTGAATATTATGTTTGCCCTGGCAAACCTTTATCTGGCTGACAGAAAGTCTCTGACGGCTTGATAAAGTGCGCCTGCAAGCAGATTTACAGAGGCAATATGCCCGTTACAGAGCTTTATGCGTTTAACTTGATTTGTGAGAATTTATTGGCGGCATTGTACGGTGTTGCCTTAGAAAGCAGGCTTTTTCATACTAAACACCATTTAAAAACAGGATAAAATCCAATCTCTTCCGGTAATACTTTTAATGGTTTCATTGGACAATGAGCAGATAGTATCACAAAGTCTGTCAACGACCTTTTGAAGTGATTTAAAGACTTCGGCTCTGCGAAAAAATCTCTGTAAAAACAATCAACTGCAGAAAAATGACTTTATGGTAAGAGCGGCTGATCGGTCGCTCTCTTTCCTTTTTCAGTATAAATTGAATACTGCCGTTTGTCAAGCTCACCGAGCACTTTGCCCCAGTCCCGAAGCGGCATTGTCCATTTTTGGGATATCTCCGTTGTTGCCAGATACAATGCTTTAAGCAGTGCTGTATTGCTCGGAAATACGCTCCTCTGCTTGTTCAGACGGCGATAGCCGCTGTTAAGGCTTTCAATGGCATTGGTGGTGTATCAGTGACCCGCTTAAGCTGCTCCAATGCTGCTTTTTCGGACGGTGCCTGATATATGGTCTTAAGGTCATTGGCAAATTCCTTCTTGTTTTTTTCTCCTGCATATTTCAGTGTATTTCTCACCTGATGAACAATGCAGCGCTGTAATTCTGTCTGCGGATATGCAGCTGCTACAGCTTCTTTCATTCCGGAAAGACCGTCTGCACAGATCACAAGAATATCCTTTACACCACGATTTTTCAGCTCATTCAGCACTCCCAGCCAATACTTTGCGCTTTCATTTTCACCGATATGTATCGATAATACTTCCTTATGACCTGTAAGACTTACTGCCAGGATAACATAAGCCGCAAGCTTTTTTATCTGACCATTGTCACGGACAGAAAAATGAACTGCATCTATGAACACGACAGGATATACTTTATCAAGAGGGCGATTCTGCCACTCTTCTATCTGTGGGAGCAGCCTGTCGGTAATATCCGACACCATTCCGTCACTTACTTCAAAGCCGTAAATATCCTCAATAGTTTCGCTTATCTGACGGGTCGTCATACCTTCATCGGTGTTCTCGCAGCTATCCTCGTTCCCTCTATGATGGGCTATGTTGGCGAATCCAAGCTTTCCACAGCTAACTCTAACGCTAAGCTTGCTTACACCAATTCTGCTACATACTGCACCAACTGCGAAGTTGCAGGTTACACTGTAGCTTCTGGTTCTGCACAGGTTAATCTTACTGGTGGTTCTGCTGGCGGAAATTATGCAAAGGATGGCTCTGATCTTTCCAATGCTCTTTGTTCTCTGATGGGTGGTTCTCCATCAAGCGGAGTTGCAACTGTTGTAATTTCTTCTGCAGGTGTTCCCGAGAGAACTGCTTGGGCTAAAACAACAGCTGATAAGTATGTTGGTGGTTATCCTGTAGCTGCTACAATCGCTAAAAATGGTTCTGGCGCTAGCGAAACTTGGATAAAGATTGAAGATGCTACTACTCAGCCTGGTACCTAATAACTGATAGCTTTTTAAATCATCATAATGAAAAAGGTCCCCTCACTTTTTAAGCGAGGGGACCTTTTTTAGTTATTAAGTATTCTTAATTACTGACCCTGGTTTTCGTTACCAGCACCGCCTTCTTCTCCGCCTTCAGCATCACCAATTCCTTCAGGTGTAACGCCCTCAGCAGCAGCAGGATAAGAACCAACGTACTTATCGGAAGTCGACTTTGCCCAATAAGCAGCAGTAGGAGTACCAGCACTGCTGATTGTAACCTTGCAATAGCCTGCGCTATCAGCAGCAGAACCCATAAGTGCCTTAAGAGCATTTGCAAGATCATCACCATTTTTCTGATAAGTAGGAGCAGTAGTAGCATTATTGTCCCACTTCAAGCAGGTAACGCCCAAGGTATCATCCTCATCCATAGGAGTTCCTGCAACTTCACAGTTAGTGGAGTATGTAGCAGTGTTGGTGTAAACAAGCTTAGCGTTAGAGTTAGCTGTGGAAAGCTTGGACTGACCAACATAGCCGATCATAGAGGGAACGAGGATAGCTGCGAGAACACCGATGATTGCGATAACAACGATGAGCTCGATAAGGGTAAAGCCTTTCATCTTTGAATTTCTCATTAGAAATTCCTCCTTTGATAATTAAATGTGTAACGAACCGTTGATAACTAATACTTATCACTTGTCCTTTGACATACAATGCTTTAATTTTACATTCATCTGACCTATAATGTGTAATTATTAGTGCAAATTACATATATTGAAAATGAAATGACATATTCCGCTGCCAAAGTGTAATTTCTGTAGAAAAAAACTGTAATTTTTGCAAGTGTTGTTAAATACTTTTATAAAAAAATGGGATTTTCATAATGTAAACAATTATAAAATTACTGAACGACTTTTCGCAGGAGTGAAAAATTGCAAAAATTAGTGATTTGAAATTGGAATCTGTATATGTTTTGTGCAAAGTGCCACATAACGTTCTGTTTTAAAGCGTTTATATGAAAAAATATCCAAACTCACAAAATTGCAGAAAAAAATATCAGAAAACTATTGACTTTTCCAGTTTGATAGGCTATAATATAGATACAGTCAAGGAAAGAGTTCCGAGACAAAATAAAACGACCAATGATAAGTATTAGTTATCGGTCGTATGAAACATTTAATTTAACAAAGGAGGAATTTCTCATGAGAAATTCAAAGATGAAAGGTTTCACCCTTATTGAGCTCATCGTTGTTATCGCAATCATCGGTGTTCTCGCAGCTATCCTCGTACCTTCTATGATCGGCTATGTTGGTCAGTCCAAGCTTTCTACAGCTAACTCCAACGCTAAGCTCGCATTCACCAACTCTGCTACATACTGCACCAACTGCGAAGTTGCAGGTTACACTGTAGCATCCGGTCAGAACAATATTAACCTTGCCGGTGGTTCTGCTGCTCAGGCTTACTCCAAGGACGGTTCTCACCTCTCCGAGGCTCTCGTATCCCTCATGGGTGGTTCCGCTTCTTCCGGTCAGGCTACTGTAGTTATTTCCAGCGCAGGTGTTCCTGAGAGAACTGCTTGGGCTAAGACTACTGCTGATAAGTATGTTGGTGGCTATCCTACTGCAGCTACCGCTGACAAGAACAGCACCGCAGGCGGCGAAGTAACTGTAGATCTTACTACCGCTGTTGCTACAACTCACTAATCGGAGCTTGTAAATCAGTATAATAACTGAACTTTAAAAACAGTCTTGCAGCTTAACAGCTGTGAGGCTGTTTTTCTTTTGCCTGTAAATATTATTTATATAGTATATCCCCCGATTGATCGCTATACTATACTTATTGCAGAAAAGATAGATCTGTCTTTTCTGCTTTTTAAGCTGTCACACTTTTTTATACTAAGAACCAATTAAAAACTATACAAAAAATCGAGCATAATCTTGCGTATATGGATTATGCGATGATTTTTTGTCTATAGTTTTATTGGTGATTAGTATTATTCCCCCGCAAAATACTGTGACAGATACACAAATAAATATTGATTTTCCGCCGAAAATATAGTATAATATAAAACAGCTGATTGCAAATACTACCACAGGAGACCTGCCGATGCTGTTCACACCAACCCGTGCTTACAAGAGCATACTGAACGTTACTCCGGAGATACTTTCCGAAATGGGCGTCAGGGCGCTTATCCTTGACATTGACAACACCATGACTACCCACGATAATCCCGTTCCCGTTGAGGGGCTTTTCGAGTGGCTGGACAACATGCGCAGCCACGGAATAAAGATGATGATAGTTTCAAACAATCACCCGCCGAGAGTTATCCCCTTTGCAAAGCTGCTGGGGCTTGAATTTGTGGCGGAAGGTGCAAAGCCATTGCCCAAGGGCTACAAGCAGGCGGCAGAGAAGATGAACGTGCCCAAATCGGAGATATGCACCATCGGAGACCAGCTTTTCACGGACATTCTGGGGGCAAAACTTTTCGGTATAAAATCCATTCTTGTCCCACCTATCGAGCCTGAAAAGACGGTGTTTTTCAAAATAAAAAGAGCGGCGGAAAAGCCTTTTCTGCCTAAAAAATATATGTAAGTGATAACATAAAACGGAGGTAATAAAATGAGCGCAATTTTTGGCCCCGCAGGCACTGCGGAAAGCTTCAAGGCTATGGGCTATAAAAAGTCAACTCAGCTTCCTGAGTATCTGAGCAAATTCGGTCTGACACACTTTGAATATCAATGCGGTCAGGGCGTAAGGATATCCGAGGACACAGCAAGAGAGATAGGCACGGTGCTGAAAAACGGCAGCATAACCGTTTCCCTCCACGCTCCCTACTTCATATCTCTTTCGGGCACAGATGAAGAAAAGAGAATGAACTCCATAAACTACATTCTGGCTTCCGCAAAGGCTGCAAAGGCTATGGGCGCACAGAGAATAGTTATCCACAGCGGATCATGCGCAAAGATATCCCGTGAAGAGGCTTTGGAGCTTGCCAAGGACACTATGAAAAAAGCCCGTGAGGCTCTTATTTCAGAGGGATTGGGCGACATCATCTGCTGCCCCGAGACCATGGGCAAGGTAAATCAGCTGGGCACGCTGGAAGAGGTCATTGAGATATGCAAGGTAGATGATACTTTCCTCCCCACAGTGGATTTCGGGCACCTGAACGCCCGCACCTTCGGCGGCATCAAGACCAAGCAGGACTATGCTGATATGCTGGACAAGCTGGAAAACGGTCTGGGAATTGACCGTGCAAAAGTGTTCCACAGCCATTTTTCAAAGATAATGTTCACCGAAAAAGGCGGCGAGAAAATGCACCTGACCTTCGGCGACAATCAGGGCTACGGCCCCGACTATGAGCCTCTGCTGGAGCTTATCTACGCAAAGGGCTGGTCGCCCACATTCATCTGCGAGAGCGCAGGCACTCAGACTGAGGACGCTCAGACCATGCAGGAATATTACAGAAGTCTCGGCAAATAAGCCATGATTGACATCTGCTCTCTGCGGTTATATAATATTATTAAAGCTATTCTGAAAGGATAATTACTATGAACGTACTTATTATAAACGGACCTAACCTTAATCTTCTGGGCGAGCGTGAACCCGGCACATACGGCAGCGACAGCTATGACAATGTCTGCGCACTTATCAGGGCAAAGGCAGAGGAGCTGGGCTTTTCAGAGTGCGAGTGCTTCCAGTCCAACAGCGAGGGCGAGATAATCGACCGTATCCATCAGGCACGCCTTGACTTTTCGGGTATCGTTATCAACGCAGGCGCATATACTCACTACAGCTATGCCATAAGGGACGCCATTGCTGCAGTGAAGATCCCCGTTATCGAAGTGCATATGTCCAATATCCACAAGCGTGAGGAATTCAGGCATCATTCCGTTATCTCCCCTGTCTGCGCAGGTCAGATAGCAGGCTTCGGCAAGGAAAGCTATATTCTGGGTCTCCACGCACTGAAGAATATTCTGGAGGAAAAGGAATATGAACAGGATTGAACTTTTACAGCAGCAGATACCAAATAAAAGCTGTGCGCTCATTACGTCAGACGTAAACAGGCGGTATTTTTCGGGAATGAAATCTTCTGCGGGAACTATCATCGTTTTTCCCGAGCAGGCGTATCTTATCATTGATTTCAGATACATTGAAAAAGCAAGGGAAACTGTGCAGAACTGCGAAGTGATTTTGCAGGAGCGTCTTTATGACCAGCTGAACAAGCTTATCAAGAAGCATGACGCTCACAGCCTGATGATCGAGAACGAGACCATGACCGTTGCCGACCTTGACAGGCTTTACGACCGCATCGACCCCGATGTGGATATTGATTCGGGCGATACTCTCAGCGGCATCATCACCGATATGAGAGCAATAAAAACTCCCGAAGAGATAAGCATGATGACCAAGGCTCAGCGCATTGCGGAGGCTGCACTTGAAAACACGCTGAACTTCATTAAGGAGGGCGTTACCGAAAAAGAAATTGCCCTGAGCCTCAACGAATATATGCTGAGAAACGGTGCGGAGGACCTTTCCTTTGAGACCATCGCCCTCTGCGGCGAGACTACCTCCATGCCCCACGGCGTTCCCTCGGATAAGCCCCTTAAATCGGGCGAGTTTATCCTTATGGACTTCGGTGCGGTATATAACGGCTATCACAGCGACATGACCCGTACAGTAGTTCTGGGCGAGCCTACGGAAGAGATGGAAAAGGTATATAACACCGTCCTTGAAGCGCAGGAAAAAGCAATATCCGCCGCAAAGGCAGGCATCACGGGAGTTGAGCTTGACAAGATCGCCCGTGACTATATAAATTCCTGCGGATACGAGGGCTGCTTCGGCCACGGACTGGGTCACAGCGTTGGCATGGAGATACACGAGTCACCCTGCGCCAACACCAGAGACGAGACCGTATTTGCCGAAAATATGATAGTTACCGTGGAACCCGGCATCTATCTGCCCAAGAAATTCGGCGTGCGCATTGAGGATTTTGTAGTAATAAAACAAAATTCCTGCGTCAATTTGACAAATGCACCCAAAAAACTTATAAAATTATAAAAAGCTATTGCAATTAGCGAAAAAATGTGGTATCATATATTTAATTGAGGATATTTATTCAGCAGGGAGCGTTCGCTCTCAATCTTAAACAAATTTTTGGAGGTTAAATATGATCACAGCCGGCGATTTCAGAAACGGAATGACTTTCGAGGAGGACGGCAACGTTCTTCAGATCGTTGAATTCCAGCATGTAAAACCCGGAAAGGGCGCTGCTTTCGTAAGAACCAAGATCAAGAACGTTATTACAGGCTCCGTAGTTGAAAAGAGCTACAACCCTTCCGCTAAGTTCCCCACCGCTTATGTTGAGAGAAGGGATATGGAATATTCCTACAACGACGGTGACCTTTACTACTTTATGGACCCTGAGACCTATGAGCAGCAGCCTATCAGCTCCGCTGAGCTTTCCGACAACTTCAAGTTTGTCAAGGAGCAGATGATGTGCAAGGTATGTTCCTACAAGGGCAAGGTTTTCGCTGTAGAGCCTCCCAACTTTGTTGAGCTCCAGGTAACACAGACCGACCCCGGCTTCAAGGGCGATACTGCTACCAACGCTACCAAGCCTGCTACTCTTGAAACAGGCGCTGAGATCAAGGTTCCCCTCTTCATCAACGAGGGCGACATGATCAGAATCGATACACGTACAGGCGAATACATGGAAAGAGCATAAGCTCATTTCATGCGGATCGTAAACATTCATTTTTTAAGGAGGCTGTAACCTATGACGCTTACAGAAAAAGTTGCTTATCTTAAAGGCCTTATGGAAGGTCTCAACACCGATGACAAGGTTATCGGCCTGATCGCTGATATCCTGTCCGACATGGCAGGTGAGATCCAGGGTATGCAGGACGACATGGAGGAGATCTCCGAGGTCGTTGATACCATTGATGAAGATCTCGGCGAGCTGGAAAAGGATTTCTACGATATCGACGAGGACGAATGCGGCTGCGGTCATCACCATTATGACGATTGCTGCGATGATGACGACGATGAGGACGATGACGAAGAGCTTTTCGATGATGACGATGAGCTTTATGAAGTTACCTGCCCCACCTGCCATGATACTATCTGCCTGAATGAAGCAATGATCGAAGACGGTTCGATCACCTGCCCCAACTGCGGCGAGCTTCTCGAGTTTGATCTCGATGACGAAGACGACGCTGAGGCTCCCACTGAGGAATAATCCTCAGACCCACAACCGAATAAAATGCAATTTGTTTCAGGGCGAGGTGAAATTCCTCACCGGTGGTATAGTCCACGAGCTTTTCCGAAAGGGAGAGCATGATTCGGTGCAACTCCGAAACCGACGGTAAATGTCAGGCTTACGCTTGTCACAAGTCCGGATGAAAGAAACACAGCGCTTTTTACACTGCGTAAACCCGCCGCCCGTGATCCATTTTAATGTTTCACGGGCGGTTTGTTTTATCAGAACAGATTGCTTTTATTATATCAATTTTTTTAATGGAGGAATCTGTATGAAAAACAAGATTTTCAGCCCAAACACCGAAACACCCAAGGTAAGACAGCTTACCGTAACTGCCCTTATGGGCGCAATGTCAGCGGTGCTGATGTTTATTCAGCTGCCCGTGCCAATGTTCATGCCAAGCTTTATAAAGTTTGACCTGTCAGAGCTGCCTGCGCTTATCGCTTCCTTTGCAATAGGCCCTCTTTCCGGTGCCTGCGTGTGCCTGATAAAGAACATCATCAACCTGTTCTCCACATCAACTGGCGGAGTCGGTGAGCTTTCCAACTTTATCCTCGGCTGCGCTTTCGTAGTTCCCGCAGGACTTATCTACAAGGCAAAGAAAACCAAGACCACCGCAATAATCGGTGCCCTTTCGGGTTCTGTGTTCATGGCGCTTCTCAGCGTGGTATCAAACTACTTTATCGTATATCCCATTTACACAAACTTTATGTCCATGGACGCTATCATCGGAATGTACAAGGCACTTAACCCCAAGGTAAACACTCTGCTTGATGCCCTTGTTATGTTCAATATGCCCTTTACCTTTGTCAAGGGTCTGACAAGCACACTGTTAACTCTGGCAGTTTACAAGTACATCTCCCCTATCCTCAAGCATGGCACAAAGCAGAAGTCAGCAAAGCAGGCAGGCTGATAACATATACACAAAAGCAAACGGAGCCGTTTTTGCGGCTCCGTTATTTTTTTTTATGATTTACTTTTCTTCCGACTGTGCAGCTTCATCTGCTTTGGCTGCATTTTTCTCAGCCTTGGCGATCTTATGCTTCTTAACCGACTTTGCAATGGAAATAACCACTGCCGCAACTATTCCAAGGAAAACAAGGTACGGCGCAAGGTAGATGATAACGAACAGCAGCCATTCAAGGAACGACAGGAAGCCCTCGCCTGCGCTGCTGAGGGTACTGCTCAGTCTTTCCGCAAATGTATCGGTCTTTACAGGCTCTGCCTTATACTCCTTGACCTCGTTCAGAGTGAAATACACGTAAGAATATGCCACATCTGTCTCGATAGTGTTCATTCTGGTTTTAAGGTTTGCTATCTGTATCTGAATGTCGGTAAGCTCTTTTTCGACCGCAATAGCGTACTCGTCCTCGGTGATATCCGCAAGCAGCGCAAGGTAGCGTGCTTCCTTTGCCTCATATATGGCAAGAGTGGTGGAAAGGTCGCTGTATTCCTGGCTCATATTTGTGACGCTGGCGTTCTTGCTGCGCAGATCACCCAGTCCCCCTGCCGCATTACAGAAATTATCATAATCCTTGCTGGGTATTCTTACTGTGGCAGTATAGGATTTCCACTTTTCCTCACTGCTGCTGTACCATCTGCCCTCGGAGCCGCCGTCGCTGAAATTCTCCTGTTCAACAAATCCGCCGTATGTATCAAGTGCGTTCCTGAAACCGCTCAGCGATGTTTCAAAATTCAGCGTATCAACGCTCATTGTGCAGGAATAAACCAGCATTTCCTTTGATACCGCATTTGGTTCGGCGGTGCTGTCCGATGCAGCTGCGTCATATGAAGGCACATCTGCCGAATCGTAATCCTCTGACGCATATGCCTCATCGGAGGCATAGGAATAATCATCTGAATAATATCCGTTTGTGTCTTCTGAATATGACCTTGACTCGCTGATTCCGTTTGCATATCCAATGGCGGGCGCCGTATCAGATGCTGCCTGAGAACTGCCGCAGGCTGTGAGAAGAAGCATACATAACGCTGATGATAAAATTAAACTCTTTTTCATAATATGACCGTCCCTTCGCATGATATTTACTGATGTATATACGAATGAGGATAACCGAATTTATGGCAGAAATTGTTATTTTTATGTTAACACATGCTGAACTTTTATATTTTGCTGCCTGCCCACCCTTTTCAGTCCATTCAGAAAGCGCTAAGAAACTGCGGCAGCACCGTTATTTTAAATAAATTCGGCTTTTTTTCATTTATTTTAATGTTCAATTTTTTTATTGCATTTCATTTGGTAATGTGTTACAATATAAGCTATGAAACTATATGTTCGGAGGCAGATGTCATGGCTGAAAGCAATGAGATGTATAAGAAAAAAACCGCAGATAAAAATAATCGTCCTCAGTTCCCCAAAAGAGCAGTTATAACAGGCGGTATGCCTTACGGAAACAAGACCCTCCACTTCGGTCATGTGGGCGGAGTGTTCGTTTTTGCCGATGTATATGCACGCTTCCTGCGTGACAGGATAGGCAAGGAGAACGTTATCTTCGTTTCGGGAACAGACTGCTACGGCTCCCCTATCGCCGAGGGCTACAGAAAAGCCTGCGCTGAACAGGGCTTCACAGGAACTATCCGTGACTATGTTCAGAGAAATCACGACGCTCAGAAGAAAACTCTCGATGATTATGACATCAGCCTTGACCTGTTCGGTGCTTCCGCTCTGGGTGACACCGCAGAGTGGCACAACAAGGTCTCCGACGCTTTTATCAGAAAGCTTTATGAGATGGGTCATCTGAAAAAGATATCCACCGCTCAGTTCTATGACGAAAAGGCTGGAATGTTCCTCAACGGCAGGCAGGTCATCGGCAAGTGCCCCGTTCAGGGCTGCCAGTCCGAAAAGGGCTATGCAGATGAGTGCGATCTGGGTCATCAGTACAATCCTATCAACCTTATCGATCCCAAGAGCACACTGACAGGTGAAACTCCCGTTATGAAGGACGTTGTAAACTGGTACTTCAAGCTTCCCGATTATAACGATCTGCTCAAGGAAATGGCTTCAGAAATGGAGAAGCAGGACAATATCCGTCCCGTTGTCACAAAGACTGTAAAGGAATTCCTTGAGCCTCCAGTTATCTATATAATGAACGACTACATGGACACCTACAAGGAGCTTGCTCCTCAGATGGCTGAGCATGAGCTTATCGTTGAGCCTAAAAAAACATCCTTTACTATAGTTTTCAAGGAGCTTTCCCAGAGAGATGATGCCTGCAAGCTGCTCAACGAGCACCATGTACGTTTCAGAGAGGGCAAGACACTTGTTCCTTTTAGACTTACAGGAAACATCGAGTGGGGCGTTCCCGCTCCAGAGCTTGAGGGCGAAAAGGGTCTGACAGTATGGGTATGGCCCGAATCACTGTGGGCTCCTATCTCCTTTACCGTGGCATACCTTGCTTCTCAGGGCAGGGACACCGAGGAATGGAGAAAATACTGGTGCGACCCCGATGCTAAGGTATATCAGTTCATCGGTCAGGACAATATCTATTTCTACTGCGTGGCTCAGACCGCAATGTGGATGTCCTTCCAGGGCGAAAATCTGGAGGATATGTCCCCCACTGATACAAAGGGTCATCTTACAATGCCCGTTCCCGTGGCTAACCACCACATTCTCTTCCTTGACAAAAAGGCTTCTTCCAGCGGCTCCGTAAAGCCTCCTATGGCTGCCGACCTGCTGGACTACTATACCGCTGAACAGCTGAGAATGCACTGGCTGGGTCTCGGTCTCGGCATGAGAAGCGTAAGCTTCCAGCCCAAGCCCCTTAACCCCAATGCAAAACCTGAGGACAGCGATCCCGTAACAAAGGAAGGCTTCCTGCTCTCCAACGTATTCAACAGAGTTATCCGCACCTGCTTCTACGATGTTCAGAAGTATTATGACGGCGTAATGCCCGTGGGCGAGGTATCCGAAAGCGTTATTGCCGACTCCGAAAAGGCTATCCTCGAATACGAGAGATTTATGTACAAGACCGAGTTCCATCAGGTAACATATGTTCTTGACTCCTATATCAGAAAGGCAAGCAAATATATGGCAAAGGCAAAGTCCGAGGCTGATAAGTCCGATGATGATGCTCTCCGCCGCCGTTACCTTATCGACACATTCCATATGATAAAGACCGCCGCTGTTCTCCTTCACCCTCTTGCTCCCAAAGGCACAGAAATGGTAAAGGATTACATGAACCTCGACGAGTCCGTATGGAGCTGGGATCATATTTTTGACACTCTCCAGACTATCTGCGGCGGTGACAGGAAGCTCAAATTCCTTGAACCCAAGGTGGATTTCTTCAAGCGTCATCCTTCTCAGTTCAAAGCTGAATGACGTTTTTAGCGATCTTTACTAAAAATAATGCAGGATTATTTATGCTATTGTGCAGATTTCAATAGTTGTTATAGGTTTTTATATGCAGATACTATATTGATTTCAGCTGTAAAATTATAGTATAATATAATAAAGCGAGCGCAGAATTTCTCGTTTGAGGGATTCTGCGCCAAAAATTTTAATACGGATGTGAATTTGATTGAGCAGCAAGAATAATAAAAAGAAAAAGAAGTCTCAGGCTCCAAAGACATCTGCTCAGGCTCAGAAGCCCAAGGCAGCAACGGAAGAGGTTGACGAAAAGAATATACCTGTCCAGAGTCTCAGCGAGATGCTGGCGTTTGCTCACGAAGCGGAGGCCGACCTTGATAAAGCCGAGGAAAATGAGATTGATATAATAGTTCCCACTAAGAAGCCCGAAGAAAAGGCAGAAGCTAAACCTGCTGAGGCTCCCAAGGCAGAAGCAAAGCCCCAGCAGCCCAAGACTGAGGCTAAGCCTGCGGAAGCTCCCAAGGCAGAAGCAAAGCCCAAGCAGCCTAAGACTGAGGCTAAGCCTGCGGAAGCTCCCAAGGCAGAAGCAAAACCCCAGCAGCCTAAGACTGAGGCTAAGCCTGCTGAAGCTCCCAAGGCAGAAGCAAAACCCCAGCAGCCTAAGGCTGAGACTAAGCCTGCTGAAGCTCCCAAGGCAGAAGAGCCTAAAACAGAAACTAAGCCCGTTTCGGGTCCTCCCATATCTGCGGAGGAGGCTGCAAGACAAGCAGCTTCCGAGGACGCTCTTGACAGAGACCTGGAAAACGCCCGCCGTCAGAAGCTCAAGGAAGAAGCATATCTCAAGCATCAGCGTGAGATGGAGCTGAAAAAGGAAGAAGAGCGCCTTGCAAAGGCAGAACAGGCAAAGCAGCGCCAGATATCCGCCATGGAAGCGGCTAAGAAGCGTGAGGAAACAAAGGCTGCCGAGGAAGCTCAGCAGAAGGCGGAAGCTCCCGCAGCTGCACCCGCACCTGCTAAAAGCACCAAGAAAAAGAACGCCACTGCAAGATACTTCAACCGCACCCTTATGTCCATGAACGCAGCAAAGGGTCTGGCAGTTGCACTTGTTGTTGTACTGCTGGCTTACGGCGGCGCATTCATCTATGTAAACTCCCAGAATGAGGAGATCTACTCCGACCTTGAAAAGAAGCTTACAGGTCAGAGCAGACTGGTTTCCGATTCAAGCATACAGTACGAGATACCTGACACCTCTCCCCTTTCCGCCGAGGAAAAGACATCTCTGGGACTTAATGAGGGTCTGGAGGATTCCGACTGCGACGGTCTCACCGATTACTACGAGATAAACGTATCCAAGACCGATCCCGCAAATCCCGACTCCGACGGAGACGGTCTGCTGGACGGACGTGAGATAAGAGCGGGTCTTGATCCCCTTAATCCCACATCTGACGGCTCAACTCCCGATAATGAAGTTATCCGTGACAACACAGTTGCCGCCGAGCAGGTAAGGGCTGAGATAAAGGGACAGCTCAAGACTGCATATGCCACCGTTTCAAAGGTGAATAACAACAGTATCCAGGGTACTCCCGGACTTGTGGGCTATGCTTATGAGTTCTATACCGACAAGAATTTTGATTCCTGCACCCTGACCTTCAGCTACACCGATAACCAGGCGGAAAACAAGAACGTGAACGAAAGCAATCTTTCTATCTTCCGCTTCAATGCCGACAAGCTGAGCTTCGACCAGCTCACCAGTGCCGTAAATGCTGACGCAAACACCGTTTCCGCAGAGATAACCGAAAACGGAATCTATGCCCTCTGCGACACAAGCATTCTTTCGGAAAAGGGCAGCACAAACGTGTTCTTCCTCATCGACAACTCAGGCTCCATGTACCCCGAAGAGCTTTGTGCTAACTCCGAGGAAAATGACGTTGAGTTCAAGCGTCTCGACTTTGCCGTAAACCTTATTGATATGCTGGGCGTTGAAGCAAATTACGGCGCAGGCGAATTTTCGGGCGGATATGCAAATATCACTCCCATTTCAAATGATGTCAACACTGTAAAGCAGAAGATTTCCGATATCAGAAACAAAAATCAGGTGTTCTCGGGAACCGAGATCGCAGGCGCTATCACCAATGCGGTCAAGGAATTCGGCGGAATATCAAGCGTTGACAGGAACTACATAATCCTTCTGACCGACGGTATGCCCTCCGTTGCAAATGCCGCAAAGGACAAGGCTGCCATCGACGCTGCAAAGGCTGCAAATATCACAATATTTACTATCGGTCTCGGAAAATACATCGACGCTGAGTACCTTTACAGCATTGCCGAGCAGACAAACGGTCAGTTCTTCCAGGCTTCCAACGCTGACGCACTGGAAAACATCTACGAAAAGATCCAGAGCTTTATGTCCTACAATCAGGTAACATTCGAGGAAGAAAGCGGCACAAAGGGCTATATCGTTGCTGATTCCGGCTTCAACGTTCTCAAGGACGGTATCGGCTACAACAACTTCCGCTCCGACTTTGCTCCCAACGGCGCTGACGTGGGAATTGCAGGACTTATCCGTGACTACTACAACGGCTCTCTTGAAATGTCCCGTGAGGGATACACCACCGATGACGGCACATCAGTTCCCGGCTATGACATCAGCTCCATTTCGGGCATCACAGACGGCAAGGCCGACCTTAACAGCGTTGAGCTGGGCGCTCTTGCTTCCTACAATGAGTATATCCAGCGCAGCGACAAGTGGAACTACCGCAGCATAAAGGGCGGCACTCTCCACTACACAAGCGATACCAGAGCATTCATTGACAAGGCAAACCTCAAGGTAATAACCTCTCACTATGATTATTCCGCACCCGAGCAGAGCGGATTTATGAAGTTCCTGCGTACAATCACCTTCAACAAGATAAAGGACTTCACAGATTACGAGTGCGTTCTTATCGACACCAAGAACCTCCAGGGCGACGATCTGGCGATAATGAATATGCTCCGCTGGTACTGCGCTGTTCCCGATGCGGCTGACAAGTGCAATATAATTGACTTTGGCTACAACGGCGATGAGGCATTTGACGAGCTTATCAACGAGCTTACCACAGGTACTCCTGCGCTCATCACCTACGGCGGCTCCGCTATGAACGCTATCAGGATAATCCGTGACGAGGAAAATCCCGACCTGTTCGTTATCGACGCATACGACAGCAACAGCCCCGAAAGAAGCACAAGAATAACACTCAGAAGAACTCCTGTTTATGACGGCGACACCATTCCCACATATCAGTATTCCGCTTCCAGAGGATCGGTAACGGAGCCTCTGAGAATAATCGTTGAAAAGTAATAATAACTTACAGGCTCCTGTCGGAAACGGCAGGAGCTTTTTTGTATATATTTTGCAATATTTTTTCACCACTCCCTGCATATAATATCTCAAACCACACCAACTTCATCAGGTTACAGAACGAAAACAAAACGGTTTCAACAGCAGTAAAAAATGTTAAAGCATGAATACAAAAGGCTGACAATTCAGCAAAAGTCATTGACATATCGGGCTTTGACTGGTATTATAGTATAGCAGACTTATGTTTGCACGATGTTTATGAAGGGAGATGCGAGTTTGGCTGATCTGAATTATAAGCTGTGTATGGGCTGCATGGAGCCAAAGGAGACCGAGGGCGCTTGCCCGCTTTGCGGTTACTCGCCCGATGTTCCGTATCTGCCGGCATATCTGCCTCCCAAAACCATTCTCAATGACAGGTACATCGTCGGCAAGCTTCTGAGGTATAACGGCGAGGGCGCTGAGTATATCGGCTTCGATACCGTTACCATGTCAAAGGTCACAATCAGGGAATATATGCCCGATACACTTTGCAGCAGAAATAAGGACAGCACGGTAATTTCTGTTAAGCAGAACTGTGTTGCCCAGTATAAAGCCTTTATGTCCGAATTTGTTGAGCTTAACAAGATGCTTGCAAAAATGCGGACTCTTAACCACATAAATCCGCCTATTGATATGTTCGGCGAGAATAACACAGGATATGTTATTTTCCGCTACATCGAGGGAATGAACCTGGCTAAGTACCTGAAAGAAAACGCAGGCGAGCTTACCTGGGAGGAAGTAAAGCGGATGTTCCCGCCTATCTTCACCACACTTTCCCTTGTACATAACGCTGGTCTTATCCACAGGGGCATATCCCCCGATAATATAATCGTCGGCGAAAAGAACGAGCTTAAACTCATAGGCTTCTGCATCGCTGACGCAAGAACTGCCAACACCGAGCTTGCTTCCGAGATATATCACGGCTATGCGGCTCCCGAGCAGTACAGCTCAAGCAACTGGCAGGGCACATGGACAGATATCTACGGTATCTGCGCACTGCTCTACAGAATGCTCACAGGCACTACTCCGATGGACGCTATGGTGAGAATGACAAACGACACTCTCCCCGAGCCAAGGTCACTTAATCCCAATATCCCCGTCAACGTTTCAAAGGTCATTATGAACGGTATGGCGCTTTCGGGCGAAATGAGGATACAGACCGTTACCGAGCTTGTGACCCAGCTTTTTGAAGAGCCTGAGTTCAATAAAACAAAGACTGTATCTGCTACCCAGACCATAACTATCCCCAAGCAGCACAGCACAAAAGGCCCCGTTGAGGAACCTGAGAAAAAGCCGGCAAAGAAGCCTATGAGCAAGCACAGAATATTTGTTATCGTAGGCGTGTGCGCAGCGGTTCTCCTGTGCGTTATAATGGGCATCATGATGATGGTGCTTGACGACAACAGTTCAACCGTGGCAAACGGAATAACCACCGCACCCCAGGCAACTATCCCTGAGATCGGCGATATCGAATCGGAAGCATCGGGCAGTGTGACCTCCGCTCCTGACGGTTCGGCTCTCCCCAATGTTTCAACTATCCCCACTCTGTCAGTAACGGTCTCCGACTCCGATACAAATCCTGCGGCAAATGAATCACAGACAACTATCAAGGCAGGCGCTACCGTTTACATCATGAACGACCTTGTGGGCAAGAATTACGATACCGTAAAGAACACCTCCATCAAGGACAATCTTACCATCACACCCGAGTATATTTATACAGATGAATACAAAAAGGGTATCATATTCGAGCAGTCCATCGAAAAGGGCTCCAACTACGAAAAGGGCGCAGAGCTTACGCTGAAAATAAGCATGGGCCCCGCAAAGGTAGTAGTCCCAGACTTCTACGGACTGAACAAGAAGGATTATTTCGCTATCCTCAACAGCGAGGGCATCAAGTACGAGGAAAAGGCGTATGAGACCACCAACACCCTCAATGACTACGTTGCATGGATAAGCATTGAACCCGGTGAGTACATCGACCTGGAAGCAGGAGAAGTGCTTTCCGTATTCGTTGCGGTAAATCCTGACAACACCGCCCCCTCCGAGACGGAGACATCGCCTTCGGCAACAACTGAGACAACTACCGAAAGCACTCCATGGGTAACCACCTCCGTCCCCGATTTCACCCTCTGGACAGAGTTCGAGACAACTCCTGCCCTTACGGATGAACCCGATATCACAATCAGATACGACTACTGATGTGATGAACTATTAAGCTTGTGAAGAACAAAGACAAGGAACAACACGGAAAAATAGAAGCTCCGTCCCGTAACAGAAAAATAACGGGACGGAGCTTTGTGTTTTATTTATAATGCTGTGCGGGCACATTTTGAATTTTGTCCGTACCTGCACCTTACGACGGAAAGCAAAAATATTTTTTTCAAAAAGCCTTTTATCAAATCAAAAGCCCGCACTCACAAAGAGTACGGGCTTTTATACTAATCTTCAATCGCTCTATAGGCAAAGCCGACAGATGAAATAAGACCAGTCAAGGAAAGCGACCGCAGGCGGGCTTGCCGCCCGGCAAGGGAGCTTGACGAAGAATGGGCTTATTTCAACCGGGGATCTGTCTGTAGGTTGATTTAAGATTAGTATTATAGTGTCAAATTATAAAAACAATCCCGAAATAAACACCGCAGCGGCTGCCACAAGAGCAACCACGATAAGCGGCATATCGAACAGGGCAAGTATCACTGCCGCAGCCGTTCCGATAACTGCCTGAACAGTAAATTCATCGCCCACACAATAAAAAATTGCGGGTATGGTCATTGCGCTCAGCACCGCATAAGGGATATAATAGAGAAATCTGCGGAAGAACTTTGACTTTATCTCTTTTCTGAAAAGGGTGAGGGGCAGCATTCTTATAAGATATGTAACGCCTGCCATTACCGCAACGTATGCGACTATGCTCATTCTTCCTCAGCCCCCTCTTCGTCCTTAAAGAGCATTGCTCCCAGTGCGGAAGCGCCTGCACCGCTGATTATGATAGCAAATCCGCTGCTTACCATGGTAAGCACATATTTGAACATCAGCGACAGTATTGCCGCAAATATGGCGACGGAAAGCACGCTCTTCTTGCGCTTCGCAACGGGGATAACTATTGCAATGAACATTCCGTACAGCACTATTCCCATGGCGTTTATGATAGACTGGGGAAGTATCTGACCCGAAAATGCGCCGATGAACGTGCCTATGCTCCAGCCAAGGAACGATACAAGTATCAGCCCGTACATATATTGCGGAGATACTTTTTTGGGCTGTGCGGATGCCACGGCGAATATCTCATCGGTGATGCCGTAGGATACAAGCATTCTCCTCGGCGTATTAAAGCTGCTGTCCAGCTTTCTTGACAGCGACAGACCCATAAGTGCATATCTCAGGTTGATGACAAGCTGAGTCAGCGCCATTTCAAAAAGTGAGCCTCCTGCTGCTATGACCGTAACGCCCATTACCTGACCTGCGGAGGTAAGGTTCGTTACCGATATGCCCACTGCCTGAGCCACTGTAAGCCCCATATTAACGGCAAGTATGCCAAATCCGAAGGACACGGAAAGATATCCCAATGCTATAGGTATGCCGTGCCTCATTCCTTTAAAAAAATCCGAACTCATAAAAAATCCTTTCCAAACGCAGAAAAACAGCCGACTTGCGGTCGGCTGTTGATTTCAGTCGTCTTTGACCTTCTGTTTATGGAAATATCAAAGCTTCCAGAGCTCTTCGGCATACTGTCTTACAGTTCTGTCGGAAGAGAACTTGCCTGCGCTTGCAATGTTCATCCAGCACTTCTTGCTGAATACGTTTCTGTTCTTGTAATCGTAGAGAGCACGTAGCTTGGTGTCAACATAGCCCTCCAGATCGGTGAGAAGGAAGTAGTTATCGGGCTTGTGCCAGCTTGCGCCGTTGATAAGGGAGTTGAACAGCTCGCCGAACATTCCTGTATCGCCGTCGTTGAATGTGCCGTCAACCAAAGTATTTACAACACGCTTTACACGATCGTTGCGGTTGTATATCTTCTCCTTGGGCTTGTAAGTTGCCTTGATAGCGTCTATCTCCTCAACTCTTGCGCCGAAGATATACTCATTCTCCCAGCCTGCTTCCTCAACGATCTCAACGTTAGCGCCGTCATAGGTTCCAAGAGTAACTGCGCCGTTGAGCATAAACTTCATGTTGCCTGTACCTGAAGCCTCCAGACCCGCTGTAGAGATCTGCTCGGAGATATCTGCTGCGGGAATGAGCTTTTCAGCGTAGGAAACGTTGTAGTTCTGAACGAAGATGACCTTCAGCTTATCCTTGGTATCGGGGTCGTTGTTAACAAGCTTTGCCACCTCATTGATATACTTGATGATGCCCTTTGCTCTGCGGTATGCGGGAGCAGCCTTTGCACCGAAGATGAACGCTGTGGGCTGGAGATCGGGCAGCTTGTGATCCTTTATCTGGAAGTAAAGGTCCATAATGGAGAAAGCATTGAGAAGCTGTCTCTTGTACTCGTGGAGACGCTTTACCTGGATATCAAAAGCAAAATCGGGAGAAAGGTCAATGCCCTCATGCTCCTTGATGTAAGCGCAGAGCTGCTCCTTCTTGGTTCTCTTGATAGCCATGAAGCGGTTGATGGTGTCGCCGTCATCAACGAACTTCTTAAGACCTGCCAGTCTGTCAAGGTCAGTCTGCCAGCCGTCGCCTATCTTCTCGGTGATAAGAGCGGAAAGCTCGGGATCGCATAGACCCAGCCATCTTCTGGGGGTAATACCGTTGGTCTTGTTCTGGAAGCGGTCGGGGAATATCTCATACCAGTCCTTAAGAACATCGTGCATAAGGATATTTGTGTGGAGCTGTGCAACGCCGTTGGTGTGTGCGGAAGCGAAGATAGCCATTCTTGCCATGTGGATAACGCTGCCGTCAACAATGAGCTTGGAGTTTATCTGCTCCTCGGTCTGACCGATAGACTTAAGGTACTTTTTGAGGTAGTCGTTTATCATGAGAATGATCTCATAAACTGTGGGGATAACGCTCTTGAACAGGTCGATGTTCCACTTTTCCAGAGCCTCGCCCATAACGGTGTGGTTGGTATAGTTGCAGGTCTTCTGAACGATATCGAATGCTTCCTTGAAGGAAAGACCTTCCTTGAACATGAATATTCTGATGAGCTCAGCAATGGCAACTGTGGGGTGAGTATCGTTGAGCTGAAGAGCGTAGCACTCTGCAAAGTGGGAGAAATCCTCGCCGTACTTTGCCTTGTAGCGTCTGATAACGTCCTGAACGGAAGCGGATACGAAGAAATACTGCTGCTTAAGTCTCAGTCTTCTGCCCTTTTCGGTATTATCGTTGGGGTAAAGAACATCGTTTATGGCATCAGCCATGATGTTGCTCTCGGAAGCGCCCATGTAATCCTGGTTATCGAACTTCCAGAAATCAAAGCCCTTGATGCTCTCAGCCTGCCAGAGACGGAGAGTATTTACAGCCTTTCTGTCGTAGCCGATGATAGGTGTATCGTAAGGAACAGCCTTTACGGTCTGATCTGCAAATTCAACTATAACAGCGTCCTTGTCGCATCTTACGCTCCATGCGTCGCCGTAATCCAGCCAGGGATCGGCAGCCTCTCTCTGGAAGCCGTTTTCGATAGACTGCTTGAAAAGTCCGTACTTATATCTGATACCGTAGCCGTTGAGGGGTATATCGCAGGCAGCTGCTGAGTCAAGGAAGCAGGCTGCAAGTCTGCCGAGACCGCCGTTGCCCAGGGAAGCGTCCTCTATTTCCTCCAGGCAGGCAATGTCAATGCCGTTGTCGGAGAATATCTGCTTTGCCTCATCAAGAAGACCTGCGCAGTAAAGGTTGTTGAACACTGCTCTTCCCATAAGGAACTCAGCGGAGAGGTAATATGCTCTGCGCTTGGAATTATGTCTTTCCTCTGTTTCATTCCAGAGAGGGATAATGTCGCTCATAACAGCCCTTGCAACAGCGTTGTGAAGCTGGCGGGGAGTTGCGTGGCTTATGTCTGTTCTTCCGTCGATCATAAGATTTTCATTGATCTTTGAGGTAAACTGTGATTTATCCATCTGAATAATCCTCCCGAATATATTTTGCCGCACCTGCGGCGAAAGAACTGTAAAACAAATCAATAAATATAGTGTACCACATTCTGCAAATAAAATCAATAACGGATTTAACAAAATAATTTTTTTCACATTTCGTAAAGAAATCTATACAGATATATGCCGCTTAAATGCGTTCCACGAAAAGTCTGTAAAGGCTGCTGTACATATTTTTAAACAGATTTATCATATTTTACGTAAATTTTACAATAGGACTATTTGAAATTCACTTATTTGTGTTACAATAACTGCGTGTGAGAAAATGTGTTTTTTTGATGAAAAGTACCGTGCGGTTTGGGAAACCGCTTGGATACGCAGTCAGGCGCAACGGTACAATGAAAGGATGAGCATTAAATGTCAGTGTTCAATGTCATTCAGCTTTTCGGCGGTCTCGCAATGTTCCTCTACGGAATGAGCCTTATGAGCGACAAGCTTGAAAAACTCGCAGGCGGAAAGCTGGAGCAGATCTTCGAAAAGCTAACCTCAAACCGCTTTAAAGGCCTTCTGCTGGGTGTTCTGGTAACGGCTGTTGTACAGTCATCATCAGCGACCACAGTAATGCTGGTAGGCTTCGTAAACTCAGGCATCATGCGCCTCTCACAGGCGATATCCATTATAATGGGCGCAAACATCGGAACCACAGTCACCACATGGCTCCTGAGCCTCTCGGGTCTGGAGGGCGACACCATCGCCATTCAGCTGTGCAAGCCCGAAAACTTTGCTCCCGTACTCGCACTTATCGGCGTGGTCATGCGAATGATTACAAAGAATGGCAGGAAAAAGGACATCGGCGGCATTCTCGTTGGATTTGCCCTGCTGATGATAGGTATGGACACCATGGGCAACTCCATGGCTCCCCTTAAAGACTCCGAATCCTTTGAGTCTCTCCTGACACTTTTCAAAAACCCCCTACTCGGCGTAATGGTTGGCGCTCTGCTTACAGCTATCATTCAGTCCTCCGCCGCTTCCGTGGGTATGCTCCAGTCCCTTTCCCAGAGCGGAAAGATAACATTCGGCACCGCATTCCCCATTATCCTCGGTCAGAATATCGGTACCTGCATCACCGCAATTCTTTCCTCGGCGGGCGCAAACAAGAACGCCAAGCGTGTTGCAGCAGTTCATCTTTACTTCAACATAATCGGAACTGTGCTGGCGCTGACTGTTTATTACACACTTGATTATTTCATTGATTTTTCTTTCAAGGATTCCACTGTAACAGGTTTCTCAATCGCACTGGTGCATACAATATTCAATATCGGCACCACACTGCTGCTGCTCCCCTTCACAAACCTGCTTGAAAAGCTGGCATACCTCACTATCCGTGACGAGGTGAAGGACGACAGTGAATCCCCCGTTCTTCTGGACGACCGTTTCCTCAGCACTCCCGGCGTTGCTATCGAGCAGTGCAGAAACGTTACCAACAGAATGGCTTCCCTCGCAAAGGATACTATACTCATCGCATTCGATGTCCTGAAGCACTACGACGAGGACAAGGCCCAGATGATAATTGACAACGAGGACAGCATAGACAAGTACGAGGATATTACAGGCACATACCTTGTAAAACTTTCGGGCAGAAGCATGACAATGGACGACAGCAGAACGGTATCATGTCTGCTCCACTCCATAGGCGATTTTGAAAGAATATCCGACCATGCGGTGAACATTCTTGACACCGCCAAGGAGATACACGAAAAGAATGTTGAGTTCTCCGACATGGCAAAACGTGAGCTTCAGGTAATGTTCAAGGCTATTGAAGATATACTTGATCTTACGGTAAGAGCCTTTGAAGCAAAGGACATCTCCCTTGCAAGGCGTGTTGAGCCTCTTGAAGAGGTTGTCGATACCCTGCGAAACGAAATGAAAACACGACACGTTGAGAGACTTCAGGAAAAGATATGCACCATTGAACAGGGCTTCATCTTTACCGACCTTCTCACCGATCTTGAAAGAGTTTCCGACCACTGCTCAAATGTTGCTGTAAATCTTATCCAGATAAACGACAACAGCTTTGATAATCACCAGTACCTTAACGAGCTGAAGAGCGAGGGCAATGAGGATTTCATCAAGCAGTACAAGGAATATTCCATAAAGTATGTTCTGCCCAAGGCAGCAGAAAAATAAATAACTCGCTGAGGCTATAACGCCTGCACGATATGCGAGTAAGTAATAATAGTAACAGAAAGCGTATCGGCAAATCCGATGCGCTTTTTAATTTCCTGTGTAAAATCCGTGTAATGAAAAGGAGAAATTCATATGGCAACCATTTATTGTGTTGAAGACGACGATGGCATCAGAGAGCTTATAACCTGCGCCCTTAAAACAGGCGGCTACGAGGTAAGCTCATTTGCAGAGGCAAAGTCCTTTGAAGAGGGTCTGAGAAGAAAGATTCCCTCCCTTATCCTGCTTGATATAATGCTTCCCGGAAAAGACGGCCTCAAGATACTCAGCGAGCTGAAAGCAGGTATGTATGCAGATATCCCTGTAATAATGCTCACAGCCCGCTCCACCGAGCTTGACAAGGTAAACGGCCTTGAAGCAGGTGCGGACGATTACATTACAAAGCCTTTCGGCATAATGGAGCTGCTCTCCCGTGTGAAGGCAGTCCTCAGAAGAGCAGGCGGCACAGGCTCCGCTGCGGCTGAACAGTACATAGTGGCAAATCTCGTTCTTGACGCTCCCAAGCACAAGGTGACTGTGGGCGAAAAGGACGTGGAGCTTACATACAAGGAGTTCGAGCTGCTGCTGTGTATGCTCCAGAACAGGGACATTGTTCTCACCAGAGAACAGCTCATGGAGCGTGTATGGGGCTATCAGTTCGCAGGAGAATCCCGCACTGTTGACGCTCATGTAAAGACTCTCCGCCAGAAGCTGGAGCAGGCAGGCTGCGCAAACATTATCCATACCGTCCGTGGCGTAGGCTACAAGATCAGCTTATGACCCTGAAAGGAAAAGCAAATGCAGAACCGAATTTGTAAAGCCATAAGCACTATTGTGATGACCGCCGTGCTTGTACTGGGAATACTGTTCATGCTTATCGGCTACGAGCTTTATTCAAAAGAAGCAAGGGACGCTCTTATGTCCTCCGCAGACACAGCCCTGAGCTTCACCGACAAGCCCGAGGAAATATACGACGTAATGAAAAACGCCGTCAGCTTCGACGTCCGTGTGACTATGATAGATAACGACGGAAATGTTCTTTACGACAGCACTTCTCCCGCAGCTCTCAGCGAAAATCACCTTGACCGTCCCGAGGTGCGGCAGGCAATAGAAAACGGCAGCGGCACTGCCGAGCGTTACTCAAACACCCTTTCAAGGCGCACCTACTACTATGCCGTAAAAACTGACGGGGGAATAATCCGTTTCTCCTGCAATACTCAGGGAATTTCCGCCATTTTCCTTGGTGCGATACCCATTTTCCTTGCGGCATGGGGTCTGGTAATGGTGGTGGCTGTGGTGGTTTCCATGAAGCTTTCGGAAAACATCGTCACCCCTATACGCAAAATGATTAAGTCCATGGACGTTTTTGATGACACCATTGAGGAAAGCATCGCCGATTACAGCGAGTATGAGGAGCTGCTCCCCATGGTAAAGCTTGTGGCCCGCATGAAGCGTGAGATAAAGGACTACATCGCCTCGCTTTCCGCCGAAAAGAACACCATTGGTCTCATAACCGCAAACATGACCGAGGGCATGATACTCATTGACCGCAACGATGATATCATCTCCATCAACCGCAGCGCCTGCGATCTGGTAAACCCCGTTTTCCCTGCGGAAAGCGGACGGAACATCATTGAGTTCTGCCGAAACACCGATTTCATGGAGCTTATTGAGCAGTCAAAGAGCGCTGCCAGCGTTACAGGCACATTTTCCTCCGAGGGACGTTTCCTCAGGGCGTTCATCAGCCGCATAAGCTCCGAGGATAAGCTTTCGGGCGCTGTTATAATCATCGTCGATGAAACGGAGATACATCTGGCAGAGGAAATGCGCCGTGATTTCTCCGCAAATGTTTCCCATGAGCTGAAAACTCCCCTTACCACCATAAGGGGCTTTGCGGAAATGCTGGGCGGCGGAATGATAACCGACGGCGACGATATCCGCAGATACGGCAAGCGCATATATGACGAGGCCAACCGACTACTGAACGTTATAAACGACATCATCAGGCTGTCGGAGATAGAGGAAAATCACTCGGAAATTTTCACCGAGACCAACCTTTCAGCTGTTGCAAAGGAGGTCGCCGTAAATCTCGCCGAAAAGGCAAAGCGTCTGGAAATAGACCTTTCTGTCAGTGGCAGCGGCGTTACAGTTCAGGCAAACGGCGGCTACATCTACGAAATGATATACAACCTTACCGAAAACGCCGTGAAATATAACCGCCCAGGCGGAAAGGTGCTTGTAGATGTGAGCCGTGCAGGCGACAAGGCTGTTATAACCGTGGCAGACAACGGCATAGGCATACCAAAGGAGCATCAGGGACGCATTTTTGAGCGTTTCTACCGTGTTGACAAGAGCCATTCCAAGCAGACAGGCGGCACGGGACTGGGACTTTCTATCGTAAAGCACATCGCAGCCCTCCACCACGGAAGCATTTCCGTTGACAGCGAGGACGGCAAGGGAACCGTATTTACGGTAATGCTCCCCATGACCCAGCAGACGGCAATGGCACCCGTTCAGTAATACAGCAAAACAGCTCCCGCAGCAGTGCGGGAGCTGTTCTTATTATTTGCAGAATATCTCAATAGCTTTGGCAATAAACTCAGCCGTGCCTTTTCCGTGGCGGTCAAGGTTCCCGGAAAAACGCTCATCGCCTGAGTACATTGCACCCAGACCTGCAAGTATCTCCTTGGTGCAGGTGTAATAGTTCTCGGTAATGTTATCCTGCCAGCGCTGTACAAGAGCCTGCACGCTGCTGTCAGATGGCTTTGCGCCGCTCTTCATAAGGGACGTAAATTCCGCTGTAAGCTGTTCTGTCACACGCTCACCCTTTTTCCTGTCATCATCGGAGCGGCGGGCATCTTTCTGCTCAAACTCTTTGTATGCCTCAGTATCGCCCCACCTTTCCCTTGCTTCTCTTGCAAACTCATCACGGGCTGCTTCAAATTCGCTGTTATCAAATGCTTTCATATCTGTTACCTCTCCTTCTGCGGCACTGTCAATGGCGCATATCAGCCGCTCAAGCCTTTCCTTTTTGAGCACCAGCAGCTGACGCTGACGCATAAGCGCCGAACCTTTATCATAGTCGGGAGACAGAATGATCTCAGATATCCTTTTCAGCGGAAAATCAAGCTCACGATAAAAAAGTATCTCCTGCATACGTGAAAGGGAGCTGTCATCGTAATAGCGGTAGCCGTTCTGTTCGTCAACAGAGCATGGACTTAGCAGCCCTATTTCATCATAATAATGCAGTGTGCGCACACTGACACCTGTAAGCTTTGCAAATTCACTGATCTTATACATGAGGATCTCCTTTCCTGTCTCCGTAAACTCAGTATATACTATGACGCAGCGTCAGTGTCAAGGGGTTTTGAAAATATTTTTTCAGATCATTTTCCGCAGTATTTGCTGCCCTGCATGGTATCGTCACGGGCAAGCTTTTTGTCAATCTCGTTCATGACCACAAACTTTTTAAGGCTCCACAGCGGGGCTATCAGAGTGTCCCTTGCGCCGTCACCCGTAACACGCTGGATAATAAGCTCAGGGGGCAAAAGCTCCAGCTGGGCGCAGATGATATCCACATATTCCTCCAGCGTCAGGGCGGCAAACTCCCCTCTCAGATATTCCTCCGCCATGGCAGTGCCCCTGATGATGTGCAGCAGGTGGAGCTTTATGCTATGAAGCTCCAGCTTTGACATCTCGTAAGCCGATTCGAGCATCATCTCACGGTTCTCTCCGGGGAGGCCGTTTATAAGATGCACGCAGACGTTTATGTCCTTGTCCCGCAGGCGCTTATAGCATTCCAGAAAATCATAATATGTGTGACAGCGGTTTATTCTTTCGGCAGTTTTATCGTGAACAGTCTGCAAACCAAGTTCGATTGTAAGATATGTCCGCCTGCTAACATCGGCAAGATAGTCCAGAACATCGTCCGAAATGCAGTCGGGACGGGTGGAAATGGCAATGCCGCAGACATTTTCAAGGGTCAGCGCCTCCTCCACCATGGCCCTTATCTTTTCAAGAGGGCCATAGGTGTTGGTGTTTGCCTGAAAGTACGGGATATACAGCCCCTCGTGCCATTTCATGTTCATTTTCGCCCTGACCTGTTCAAACTGCTCTGTGACCGAAAGTGCACAGTCCCCCGCAAATTCCCCGCTGCCCGCAGAGCAGTATGTGCAGCCGCCAACGCCCTTTGTGCCGTCGATATTCGGGCAGGTAAAGCCGCAGTTCAGGGATATTTTCATCACCTTGCAGCCGAACCTCTGTTTAAGGTAGCTGCTTTGGGTTCGGTAGCGCTTATTTGTGTCAGAATATTTAAAAGGGCTTTGCATAAAAACACTCCTATGCTGCATTTATAAATAAGCTTTTAATCTCATATTGTACGCAGATTAACTTTATTGGTGAAAGTTATTGCGCCATATTGCTTCAAGCTGTGATAACATTCAGTATATCACTTTTTTACAATTTCTTCAAGAGAAATTGCTCAATATTTATGCTATGTTCCAATAAATTTAAGAAATACAAACCAAAATCTTATTGATTTTTCTGATACAGATGGTATAATATAATAAATGAGATAAATATATACTATTTATCGGCATTTTATCGGAAGGGAGAGATTTTATGAAAACTATATTTGTAACCGGCGCTGCGGGAATGATAGGAAAGGCTGTTGTGGAAATGCTCCTGCAGAAAGGCTATAACGTTATAGGAACCGATACAGCTCCCGCTCCTTTTGAAGATAATGACAATTTCAGCTTCGTTCAGTGCAATATTACCGACAAGGAAAAAATAACAGGCGTTCTGAACGGCAGCAAGATAGATATGCTTATCCACCTTGCATGCACAGTTGATAACGACTTCCCGGACGTTCTGTCCTCCGATGAGGAAAAAACCAGCGCCGCTGTGGATAAATATCTTTACAAGGCTGCAGAAGCTGCTGGAGTGGCTGACATACTTATGCTCAGTACACACCAGATCTATGCGCCTCAGCGTACAAGAGAGCCTATACGTGAGGCAGCTGCCGAAAGGCCGTCCTCCATATATGCAAAGCTCAAGGCCGACTCTGAAAAGGCTCTTGTAAATGCTCTCAAGAAATCCACCGGCACAAAGGGCGTTATCATGCGCATATGCCCCATTTACACCAAGGATTTCACCGAAAATCTGAAAGCAAAGGTATATGATGCAAAGACCGGCTGTGCGTTCGTTTACGGCGGCTACGGCGATTACGGATACACCTTCACCTGTCTTTACAATCTTGTGGATTTCATATACGGCATACTTACCTGCCCCGACACTATTACATATCAGGGTATTTACAACGTATGCGACACCAAGCCCATTGCTGCAAAGGACATCATTGAGCTGCTGAGAAACGATCACAAGATCGGTGCAGTAATGTCCAGAAACTACGGAAGCGACGCTGCCAAGGGCGGAGTTACCGCAATATTCGGCTCAAAGGAATCACGTACCGATTACAGGTACAATGATCTGAGCGTTGCGTGCAGCAACATTTCCTATGATAACACCAAGGCACAGCGAATCGCCACATTCCGCTGGAAGCTTTCAAACACTAAGTAACACGTATAAATTTAAATGTCCTGCAGATTTTCTGCAGGACATTTAAATTATTATTATATTGAGGTTTGGGGATATGAAAGTGAACGGTTAATTTGTCCGTACCCGCACAAAAAAAGCAGCGCTCAAACGCTGCTTTTTTACTCTTACTTTTTCTTTCCAAGCTCGTCCTGCTCATCGTGCTGGGTCTGATTCTCGGAGATAGCCCATGTCTTAACGATGATCTTGCTTCTGTCGCCGCCTGTTTCGATAACAACGGTATCGTCATTCTTACGAACGATAAATCCAACTATGCCGCCGATGGTTGTTACCTGATCTCCCACCTGGAGAGAATCTCTCATCTGCTTCTGCTCCTTGTCCTTCTTCTTCTGGGGACGGATAAGCATAAAGTAGAAGATCGCCATGATAACGACGAGCATTACAATGGAGGATACCAGCTGAGAAGTTGCTGCTGCCTGTGAATCAGCTGTATTTGCTGTTGCAGCTGCCAGAACTGAAAAATATGTGTTGAGCATTAAAGTTATCTTTCCTTTCTTATTTTACCAGAATAAAACTATATACTATTTATTATACCAATTCCAACTGAAAATGCAATAGCTTTTACAGAAATTTAAGATTTAAAATGTCACGGCGTATAGTCAATATCCGCTTTTCTTGCCTGCGATTTCTGATAAGGCCGCTTGATACGGTAAAGTCTGCCGTCTTTGAGGAATCTCGCCCCTGTCTGGTGGAATGTGAAGCTGACCCCTGCGTCAACGCACTGGCAGCGCAATGAAAGTATCCAGTCATAGCTGCATATCCTTACTTCATTGCCCGATTCTCCGCCCGCAGAGACGCTTTCTATCCGTTTGGGGTCAAGATATGCGCTCAGGTCTATGCTCTCCAGCAGAGGTTCGCATACTATGAGCCTGTGCTTTATTGGCAGGCTCAGGAACACCGGCAGCCGCTCATCTGCACGCTTCTGATTTTCGCAGGTGCAGCCGATGATAACATTGTCGTAGCCCTCTCCCCAGTCCTCAGGCAAACACTGCGCCAGACGGGTTATCCGCTTGGTGAAAAATATAAAGTCCACATCGCTGCGTTCACGCATAAACTGCCATACCTCTCCCCGCCTTTCGTCCGCCTCGTCAAGGAGAAAGTCGGAGGTAAAGCAGGTGAAAAGCACTGCTCCCGAGGGCACCTTATATTCACCGTTCTTTTTCCTGCGCACGGGCAGGTCAAAATCCTTGTTATATGACAGCAGGCTGCCGTCCCTGCCGTGTTTCTCGTCTGTGCGATACACGTAGCAGTGGCGGCAGCCCTCGCTTATCTTTTTGCAGCCGTGCCATGGATTCCATGAAACGTCCATATCTGCTCCTTTATGGCTTTTCATCGGGGTGCTTTTTGTAATACTCCTCCGATATCTTCTTCTGATAACGTGCGTCAATGTGCTCCTTGACTGCTCTGCCGCCCCTGCCTGCCAGCTTTGCCAGCATAAACAGTCCGTAAACCAGCGATATTGCGGGGATTATCAGCAGATATACCGAAGGACCTGCAAGTATCTTTCCGATTATCTCGGCGCTGCGTGTGCGGTTCTCGTACCATGGATAGCTGATATTTGTCGTTACCATAACGCTCTCACGTATCTCCCTGAAGCCTGTGAAAAGCTTCAGGAGATCAAATCTGCCAGTCTGGTCGATGAGAACGCTTGAATCCTCGGGGGCGGTGTTTATATCCTTCATGACCCCGTAAGCGTAATCCTTGACGATATTTGGCAGGCACACCTCATATGATGTGAGCATAAAGCTGTCGTTCAGCTGCTTTAACGATTCATAGGGCATATACACTCTGGGCTTTGTGCCGTATGCGGTCTTATCAACCTCATTATCGGGTGACTCCACAACAGCCGCCACGTAAAACACCTTGTTGTTTATTTCCAGCGGCATTCCCACGGTGTCCATGGAGCCGAACAGCTGCCATGAGCACTGCTTATCAAGGATTATCCTGTCAAGGTTGATGTCCTCCGATGTGTAATAGCTGCCGTACATTATGTCCTCCGGGTGGAAGATGAAGTAGTCCCCCACCGTGCCTGTTACGGCAACATCGCAGCTGCCCATTTTTCCTGCAAGGGTAAGTGTGGAATCGCCTGAGGCACAGTCTATCCAAAGCCTGCCCTCGGGATTATCCTCCGCATCAAGGACGGAGCTTTCTTTCAGCTTTTCCTCGACGCTTTTCCTCATGGAGTATATCCCCATCATGTCAAATCCATTGGAGGGAGACACATAAAGTGATATCTGGGAGTATTTATACTTGTCGTTATCCCACATTTCCTTTGCCTTGTCAGATGAATAATCCCTTGAAAGCGATGATATCCGCAGGTAAATTATCCCGAATACCGACAGAAGAACGGCGTTTATTATCAGCAGAATTATATTGAATTTTTTCAGTCTGCTCATTCACGTCACCCCGATCAGCTCTCGGCGGGACGAACCTGATCGCCTGCCTGAATGGGCTTGGTAGATGTGGTGATAACGTACTCGCTTCCCATAAGACCGTTTACAGCGGTGTTGTTGTCGTCCTTTGCAAGGACTTCGATGTCATATCTCACAGCCTTGTAGCGGTTGCCGAGAGGGCTGCTCTTTGCTTCCATAACGAGGACGAACTTGCCGTTGGAGTCCTCTCTTACCGCTGCGTTGGGAACAACTGCGGAATAAGGCTGACCCTTGCTTCCCATGGAAAGGGTAATGGTCTGACCTGTGGAGATATCGGAGCCTGTAACGTTGAATACGAGAGTTTTCTGTGTCTGGGGATTTGCAGTGTCGGTCTTTACCTCGCTGAGTGTTGCGGAGAAGCTATCGCCCCAGTACCAGCTTGTTATCTCTGCCTTGTCGCCAACCTTGACCTTCTTAGCCTGGTCATTCTTTACGGAGAAAGAAACAGTGTAGCCAAGGTCGGACACGCTGATTACTGCTGCCACTGTGCCCGCAGCAACCTCGCTGCCTGCTGTAACGGAAACGCTTTCAACAGTACCGCCCATTTTTGCGGTAACGACTGCGTCAAATGCCTCGCTCTTAAGCTTTTCGACCTTTTCCTTCTGTCTTTCGATGTCCTTTTTCTTTGCTTCAAGGTCAAGCTGATTGCTTTCGTTGGTAACGCTGTCGGTCTGCTTCTTTATTTCAAGTGCTGCATAAAGGTTATCAACGGTATCCTTCTGCTCGGATATTTTAAGCTCCAGCTGTGAAGCGGAAAGATATCCTGCTGCGGTGGCATCGTCCTTTGCAGTGCCTGCGTTGGTGAGCTTTAATGTAACATCGTCCAGCTCTGCTGTTACCTTGTCGAGCTTTGCCTTTATTTCAAGCTTTATGGAACGAACATCGTTGCTCAGGGTGTCCTTTGCGCTGTTCAGGTTCTTCTTTGCCTTATTGAGTGTGCTTTCAGCATTTTTCAGCTTTGTTTTGAGAACTCCGCTGGTAGTGGATTTTGCAAGATAATTGGAAAGGTCTCTCTGGAGCTGGTCTATCTCCAGCGACTTTGTTGCGATGGAAGCTGAGATAGATGTGGTATCATCATCAGCCTTTGCGTTGTACAGGGAGATATAAAGCTGATTAAGCTCAACTGTTGCGGACTCGATAGACTTTCTTGTCTCCTCGATCTTGGAAGCATAGTCGGTATCTGCGCCAACGTCCTTGCTCAGCTCGTCATAATCGGACTGAGCTGTCTCGACCTTTTTTTCAAGCTCGGTAACACGGTCCTTGTCAGCTCTGAGGGTGTCGTAATACACACCTGTAAGGTTTATCATATCATCGGAGGTGTCCGCATTTACGGCGCTGAGCTGATTGTTAAGGTCTTCCTTTTCCTTGGTGAGCTTATCCGATCTGCTTTTCAGGGAATTATAATCATTGAGTGCGGAGGAAAGAGGGTCAGTGCCTGCAAGGGCAGCCTGATACTTTGCCTGAAGCTCGGAAAGCTCCTTTTCGGCTTTCTGTATCTCCAGATAATCGGACTGATACTTGGAGCTGTCGGACTGGGCAAGAACTGCCTTTTTGTAGTCAAGCTCCTTGTCCTCCAGATCCTTCTGAGCCTGAGTAAGCTCGTCGGAGTCGGAGTCCTCCAGCTCAAACAGGGTATCGCCTGCATTTATGGTCTGACCTGTCTTTACGGCAACGCTCTTGATAGTTCTTGTCTGGTCGAATTTTACCTCGTAGCTCTCGGCAGCCTCAACAGTTCCGCTGCCTCTTATCTGCTCGGAGATAGTACCCTGACTGACATAAACGGCAGATACCTGCGGCAGAGTGTAATTCATAAAAGTATTTGAGAAGAATGTAAGCACCAGCAGAACTGCCAGAAAAACAATGGCAATGTTCTTGATGACTTCCTTTCTCGGAGATCTGTTTTCATTATTCATCTTTATGATCATTCCTTTCGTGTAATAGATCAGCCCTTAATTCCGCCTGAGTAGGTGATTCCCTCAACCAGGTAATCCTCACCGTACAGGAACATGAGCAGCGACGGCATCATGTAGATAACTGCCACCGCAAATGCAAGTCCCGTATCGCCCGAGTTTATCTTTGACAGGAAAACCGACAGCGGGTGCATACTTTCGTCCGAAAGCAGTATAAGAGGCTGCTCGACCATGTTCCAGTAGTCAATGAACACCAGCATGAGCACGGAGAAAACTGCGCTTCTTACCATGGGGTAGCAGATGCTCGTGAATATCTGGAACTCGTTGGCTCCGTCCAGCATAGCTGCTTCAAAATATGTCTTTGGGATACGCTTCATTGCCTTTGTTAGCAGGAACACCGCAAAGGGCGAGAAAATTCCGGGGAGGATTATCGCCCATCTGGTATCGAGAATGCCCAGCTTTTCGGACACAAGATAGTTTGGAACCAGCGTTACCTGATAGGGCATGAGCATAAGTATGATATAGACAAAGAATATTATCTCTTTAAGCTTTCCCGTGAGCCTTGAAAAACCGTAGGAAGCAAAGAGCGCCACCACCGTCTGGAATATTACGATAGGCACTGTAAGTATTGCTGAGTTCCAGAATTTCAGCAGATAATCGGGAGTCTTGAACAGCACCGAGAAATACTGGCTGAAGCTTACTATGTCGGGAATAAATTTCAGATTGACGGTCTTTGAGATAAAGGTCTTGCTGTCGGTAACGGAGTTAAAGACAACGCCGTAGTTTGCGTTTATCTCCGTCTGGGACATAAATGAGTTTGTGATGGTAAGCACCGTGGGCAGCAAAAATATCACTGCAGCAACAGCGGCAAATATGGTCATGAGCACCAGCAATATCTGCCTGAGTATTTTCTGGGGAGAAGGCTTCTTCTTTTTTGTCATTCTTCCACATCCTCTCCGAATTTATTGTCGATGATGAACAGCGCTCCGATAATTACCACCATTACCAGTGACATAATCATAGCCGCCGCAGAAAGCTTCTGATAATCCAGCGACTTGAAGGTGTTGTTCATAAAGTGCTGCAGCAGGTAAAGATCCTCAAAGGGATAATCGCCTGTCAGCAGATACACCTCTCGGAAAAGCTTGAAGGAGTTTATCAGCGAGAGGATAGTTACAAAAAGGATAGTCGGCGAAAGATACCTGAGCTTTATGTGCAGAAGCCTGTACAAGGGGCCTGCGCCCTCCAGCTCCGCAACCTCAAGGCAGTCACGGGGGATATTATTGAGCGCCGCAAGGAAAAGTATCATGTTGTATCCCAGATTTTTCCACAAAAACAGCAGAACGACCACCATAAGGCACTTGCTGGATTTCATCCAGTCAACCGGCTGTGCCTGGAACCATTCGCCAAGCACCGCATTGAGGGTACCGTTATAGTCAAACACTACCTGCCATATCAGCACGACGGAAGCCACGGGAACCATCATGGGGCAGAGGAAAAATGTTCGGAACATACTTTTTCCCGGTATCTTGGAATCCAGCAGGCTTGCCAGACCCAGCGACAGCACCACAGCCAGCGGAACTGCCACCGCCGAAAGTATCAGTGTGTTTTTTGCCGCAGTGATAAAGGCGTTGTTTTTGAAAAGCACCTGATAATTTCTCAGGAAAACAAAGTCTTTATTTATGGGATTATCGAGGAATGAATACCAGATAACGATCATAAACGGAATGATAAAGAATACAAGAACTCCCGCCAGGCTCGGAACTAACAACAGCCGTGCAAATGGCGTATTTGTGTCGGTGAGCTTTGATACACGAGAGCGCTTTTTTCTGTCCTGTTTCATAAAAAGCCTCCAAAATGACAGTGGGATAAATATCCCGTTTTATTCTACATTCAATTATACAATGTGTTTTGTAAAATTGCTACACCTGTACCAAACTGTAATCAATTATTAACCGAATATAATATCCATAGGTATCAATACGTAAATTATGCAGATAATAGTTACAGCGAACATCACAATAACAACGGAAATGAGGAAAGAAAATGAAAGAAATGTTTTGCTTCCAGTGCCAGCAGACAGCTCACAACGTCGCCTGTGACGGCAAGGTTGGCGTGTGCGGCAAAAAGTCGGACACTGCCAATTTTCAGGACGAGCTTACAGGCGCTCTCATAGGGCTTGCAAGGGCATCAAAGTCGGGCAATCCCACCGATAAGACAGATGTTCTTATTCTCAAAGGGCTTTTTACCACCATCACCAACGTTAATTTCAACGATGTTACTATTAAAAAGATGAAAACAGAGGTCGAGCAGGAAAAGGGCCGTGTGAACGCCGAAAAGTTCGAAGACTATGACATGAATATGATATGGGACGCACACGAGGACATACGCTCCCTTAAATCCCTTATCCTTTTCGGAATAAAGGGTATGGCGGCATACGCATATCACGCCTATGCGCTGGGAAAGACAGACAGGACTGTGACCGATTTTCTGTACGAGGCTCTTTACGCTCTTGGCGAGGATAAATCCCCCGATGACTTGCTGAAGCTGGTACTCAAAACGGGCGAAGTGAATTTCAAGTGCATGGAAATGCTTGACGCTGCCAACACCGAAGCCTACGGTCAGCCTGTGCCCACAGAAGTTCCCCTGACTGTTGAAAAAGGTCCCTTTATCGTTGTCAGCGGTCATGACCTCCACGATATGAAGCTTCTTCTGGAGCAGACACAGGGCAAGGGTATAAACATCTACACCCACAGCGAGATGCTCCCTGCCCACGGCTATCCGGAGCTGAAAAAATATCCTCACCTTAAAGGCAACTTCGGCACAGGCTGGCAGAACCAGCAGTCTGAGTTCCACAACATTCCTGCGCCTGTCCTTTTCACCACAAACTGCATCATGCCCGTGCGCCAGAGCTACTGCGACAGGGTGTTCACTACGTCCATCGTGTCATATCCCGAGCTGTGCCACATCGGCGATGACAAGGACTTCACCCCCGTTATCGAAAAAGCGATAGAATGCGGAGGCTATGACGAGGACAAGCACATGACAGGCATGAACGGCGGAAGCACAGTCATCACGGGCTTTGCCAGAAACGCTGTGCTTTCCCACGCAGAAAAGATAATCGAGCTTGTAAAGGCGGGAAAGATAAAGCACTTTTTCCTTATCGGCGGCTGCGACGGCGCATCTCCCAGCAGAAGCTATTACACCGATTTTGCAAAGCTCACACCGCCAGACACTCTTATCCTGACCCTTGCCTGCGGAAAATACCGCATTAACGACCTTGACCTGGGCGATATCGAGGGTATCCCCAGAATACTTGACTGCGGTCAGTGCAACGACGCATACAGCGCCATCAAGATAGCCCTTGCCCTTGCGGACGCATTCGGCTGCGGCGTGAATGACCTGCCCCTCACCCTTGTGCTGTCATGGTACGAGCAGAAGGCGGTCTGCATTCTGCTGACCCTTTTGTGGCTCGGCATAAAGAACATTTACCTTGGCCCCACTATCCCCGCCTTTGTATCGGACAATGTGCTTTCAAAGCTTGTGGAGCTTTACAACATCACACCCACAAGCGAGCCTGCCGACGATCTGAAAAAAATTCTCGGCAGCTGAAAATTATAATAATATAATAAAAAAATCGGAGCTGTTGCAGCATAACTGAAACAGCTCCGAAATTTACATATAAATGCGACTAAGCCGATAAGCCGGGTTTTGTCGTGTGCGGAAATCTATCTGAGCGGATCGTCGCCGAAACGCTTTAGCCGTCTTTACGGTACGCCTGCCGAGCAGACATTGACGTACACGTACCAATAGACGTTGCATCGGATAGGGTTTACATGGCAGCAGCGTCTCCGCTGCCCCGGTGAGCTCTTACCTCGCCTTTCCACCCTTACTGAAAAAATCAGCGGTATATCTCTGTTGCACTTTCCCTAAGGTCACCCTCGGCTGCCGTTAGCAGCTACCCTGCTCTGTGATGCCCGGACTTTCCTAACGCAAAAAGCGTTCAACCGCATAGCTTACTCGCATTTACTATTATACCGTTTGCACGGTGATTTGTCAAGTGAAAGATAAAAACGGCGGCAGATAAACTGCCGCCGCCTTGAACTCAAGCGATACGATATAAAATATCAATATTTACGCTTACGAGCAGCTTCGGACTTCTTCTTGCGCTTAACCGAAGGCTTCTCATAGTGTTCTCTTTTACGAACCTCAGCGATTACGCCGTCCTTAGCGCAGCTTCTCTTGAAGCGCTTAAGAGCGGTTTCCAGAGTCTCGTTCTTTCCAACATGAATTTCTGCCAACTTTGTTCCCTCCCTTTGCCCTGCGGCAGAGGATTATATACGATATAACTTTTACATTATACAATATATCAAGCCATTTTGTCAAGTATCTGCATTAAAAAGAACGCAGAATTTTCAGGTGCTTTTTTGTGCAAATTGATTACTTTGCAACGATATTTACAATTCGACCCTTTACGTAGATCTCCTTGACGATATTCTTGCCCTCGATTGCTGCTGCGACATCGGGATTTGCCTTTGCCTTGGCAATAGCGGAATCCTGGTCCTCGTCAACGCCTACGTTGATCTTGCCTCTTACCTTGCCGTTTATCTGAACAGCAATTTCAATGGTATCAACAACAAGCTCCTTCTCGTCATAAACAGGCCATGGCTCGTAAGCGATGGTATCATTATGACCCAGCTTCTGCCACATTTCCTCGCATACGTGAGGAGTTATGCAGGACATCATCTTGATAATGCCCTCGGCATATTCCTTGGGGCACTTGCCTGCCTTGTATGCAGCGTTCATGAAAATCATGAGCTGGCTGATAGCGGTATTGAATGCGAGAGCCTCGAAATCATCGGTGACCTTCTTCACTGTCTGATGATATATCTTGGTGAGAGCACCGTCATTATCATCAGTCAGATTAGCAGGCTCGGTAAAGAAGTTCCATACTCTTACGATAAATCTCTTTGCACCCTCAACGCCTGCGCTGCTCCAGGGCTTGGAAACCTCCAGAGGGCCCATGAACATCTCGTAAAGACGGAGAGTATCAGCGCCGTAGTCTCTTACGATATCGCTGGGGTTGATAACGAACTCGGGATATCTCTTGCCCATTTTGATGCCGTTCTCGCCCAGGATCATACCCTGGTGAACCAGCTTCTTGAAGGGTTCCTTTGTAGGAGCAAGGCCCTTATCGTACAGATATCTGTTCCATATTCTTGAATACATCAGATGACCTACAGCATGCTCAGGGCCGCCGATGTAAAGGTCAACTGGCATCCAGTGCTTTAAAAGCTCCTGATTTGCAAATTCCTTGTCATTATCCGGATCAATGTATCTGAAATAATACCAGCTGGAGCCTGCGCTTCCGGGCATGGTAGATGTTTCTCTTGTACCCTTTATGCCGTTGTGGTCATACTTCTTCCACTCGGTAGCATTTTCAAGGGGAGCCTTTCCGTTCTTGCCCTTGTAATCCTCAAGCTCGGGAAGGATAAGAGGAAGCTCATCATCATCAAGTACGTGTATTCCGCCGTCCTCGGTGTGAACTACAGGAACAGGCTCGCCCCAGTAGCGCTGACGTGCGAATATCCACTCTCTGAAATGGTAGTTTGTTGTCCTCTTGGCAACGCCCATCTTTTCAAGCTTTACAGTGATGGCTTCCTTAGCCTCTTCAACGGTAAGACCTGTGAACTCCTCGGAGTTGATAAGTCTGTAGCCCTTTCCGAGGTAATCGCCCTTTTCAAAAGCCTTTTCAGAAACATCAACGTGTCCCAGCTTTTCATCGCCGTCGATTACCTGTATCATGTCGATATTGTGAGCAACAGCGTACTCAAAGTCTCTCTGGTCATGGGAAGGTACTGCCATTACCGCACCTGTGCCGTAGCTTGCAAGAACGAAGTCGCCGATGAACATTCTTACTTCCTTGCCGTTTACGGGATTTATGCAGGTAACGCCCTTGAGCTCGCAGCCTGACTTGGTCTTGTTGAGCTCGGTACGATCCATATCGTTCTTTTTGAGAGTTTCGTCGATATATGCCTGAACCTCTTCCTTGTTCTCGATACGGGGCATAAGGTCCTTGACGATCTGTCCGTCAGGAGCAAGCACCATAAAGGTGATACCGTAAATAGTTTCGATACAGGTGGTGTAGATGCTGAACTCTCCGCCGCCGACGATGTTGAATTTTACCTCAACACCTGTGGATTTGCCGATCCAGTTTCTCTGGATAGCCTTGGTTGATTCGGGCCAGTCTATCTCGTCCAGACCTTCAAGAAGCTTTTCCGCAAAAGCAGGCTGATCTATTACCCACTGCTTCATGTTCTTTCTTACAACAGGGAATCCGCCGCGCTCTGATTTTCCGTCAATGACCTCATCATTGGAAAGAACAGTGCCCAGCTCTTCGCACCAGTTTACGGGCATATCAACATACTTTGCATAGCCGTCAAGATAAAGCTGCTTGAATATCCACTGAGTCCACTTGTAGAACTTGGGGTCAGAGGTAGCGATCATCTTTGACCAGTCATAGTCAAAGCCCAGCTCCTTGAGCTGCTTTGAGAATGTCTCGATATTCTTCTGAGTGAATCCGTTGGGGTGATGACCTGTAGTTACGGCATACTGCTCAGCAGGCAGACCGAAAGAGTCATATCCCATAGGGTGAAGGACATTGTAGCCCTGCATTCTCTTCATTCTTGATACTATGTCGGTTGCTGTGTAGCCCTCAGGGTGTCCCGCATGGAGACCTACGCCCGAAGGATAGGGAAACATATCTAGGGCATAGAACTTGGGCTTGGAAAAGTCCCAGACATCTGTTTTGAATGTCTCATGCTCCTCCCAGTATTTCTGCCATTTGGGTTCAACCGAGGCAAAATCGTATCTTTCCAAAATAATCATTCCTTTGCTTTATTTGATGCGGAAAACCGCAGGTATAACATTATTTGAAGCGTCTTCTGCGCCGACCTATCTTTACGCCGTGGCTCAGAATATCGTCTATCTCGTTTTCGGGGTCGGAGCAGTAGGTGCTTATCCTCCTGTTGAAGAGCAGGAAAACGAACAGTCCCGCTGACACTATCGCCATTATGAGATATGCTGTTTTCTTGAAGTTGTCGGGAAGAAATCCCCTTACGTGTATCTCTGTCATGAACCACGCAAACCTGTCAAACGCTCCGCCGAAGCTTGCAGCTCCCAGCGCAGTATTTATGGGCAGCATTATCAGCAGCATGAGCCGTGCTATCTGGCTGCCCCTTACTATGAGCCATGCAATTCCTGCCTCAACAAGAGCAATGCACATAGGCAGAGGCGTTGGGTCTGCTGCCAGATATATGAGCGCAAGTGCGATAAAGCAGCCAAAGAACATTACTGCGTCCTTTTTGAAGGCCTGCAGCTGTTCACGTTCCTTTTCAGCTCATCAAGGTACTCCTGCCGCCTTTCGGCAGCGCTTTTCTGAGGCGGAAGCTCCGCCATTTCCCTGATAACGGTCTCACGGCGGTTGGCGCTCTTGTAATCCTCCGCAGGAGGCGGCTCGGCAGGATTGCCGTCCATATCGGTCATGCTTGGCGCTGCCACAGCTTCAGTCAGATCATCGGCTGCGGCTCTGTCACTTTCTTCGTCAATATCCCCCACCTCGGAGGAAAACACCGTTTCCTTCGGAAGAGGCGGAAGCTCAAAGTCGTCGTTCATATCATTCATCGGCTGTCATCAATGGTATAGTCATGAACAGCGGAATTGAACATAAAGAAATATGTCATTACGCCGTTGAAGATAATGCCAAGGATATATATGAATCTTGTCACGCCTATTAACGAGGACGCTTCAATTCCCATATCATCTAAGAGCTGATTTGCGTTTGCAAGCATTATAATTCCACGTATGCAATCAATAAGATTCCACACATAGAGCCATGCCAGTGTGCGGCGTGATTTTTCGCTCTGCTTCATGAATTTCAGGGCATGGTAGATGATAAGTCCGCCCAGTACAATGCCCAGAAGTCCGACTAAGCTTACCTCCAGGTGTCCGAGAATGGTAAATGCACCAAGGACAATGGAAATGATGCCCAGCACATTTGCCTTGCCGTGACCTCTTTCATATTTTTCGGCATTCATCTGCTCGGTTGCGGCAAAAAAGTCGTTTGTTCTCTGAGCCGAACCCTGATCGTTCCTGTTGTAAACACTGCTGTAGCTTGCTGCGCCGTTGTTCTGAGTGCCTGTGCTTGCAGTGCCGCCCGAAACGGGAGTATATCCGCCCGATACGGGAGCCGCAGGCTGAACATTTCTTTTTGGTGCGCTGTATGAAGATGCGCCCATTTCGGAAATGCCGCTCACGGAAGCTGTGCCTGTCATGCTGTTTGCGGCAGGACTTCCGGTTGCGGAAGTATTGTTTGACGAAGCACCCATTTCTGAAATACCGCCCATAGGAGAAACGCCTCCCATTTCGGATATCTGAGCAGATGTCTGCACAGATGCCTGTACAGGCGCCTGCTTCTGAGGCTCAGCCTTTACGGGCTGAACGGGAGCAGAGCCGTCCATCTCGCTGAGGACAGGCATTTCTATATCAGAAAGGTCCTCCCCTGCGCCAAAGGAAGGCGATGTGCGTGCAGGCTCGTCAAGCCCCTCAGATGCGTCGGGAACGTCGCTGTAGTCATGTTCCATCTCGGGAAGATCAAGAGAATCCATATTAAGTTCGTCCATTATTATACCCCTTTTCATTTATTGCTGTTAAAATATGCTCTTACACTTTTGTCGATCAAAGTGAAATACACGGGAATAAAAAGCACTGCTGTTTCCGCAAGCATAACAGCAAATGCAAAAAAAGCTGCCGAGCTGTAGTATGTATCCCCCGATGCCGCTACGGCGATCGCAGGGATAAGACCCAATACATTCAGTGCGGACCTTAGTGCAAAAAGCACACCGAGGATTATCCTTGCCGCATTTTTGCCAAGCAAATACATGACAGCCAGCAGCATAAACAGCAGAATAGGAATCAGCAGCCCAAGCGATATGAACGTTTCCACAGAGCCTGATGCTGTAAAGCACACCAGCAGTATTGCGCAAAGTGCTATCAATGCAGCAGCAGTCATTATCCCGCCAATTACCCTTGTCTTTATCATGCCCTTTTTCAGAAAAGACGGGTCTGTTTCAATTTCTCCCTCAGGCAGAAGCCCGTCGGTATGTATCCCGTCATTTTCGCTTTTGTAAAGTTCTCTGTAGTCATCATTCATACTGTCCTGCCCCCATTATGCCGTTCATTCCGTCATAGATGAAATGTCTATCTCCTCGCCGTCTCTCCAGAGGCGCTCCAGGTTGTAAAAATCCCTCTGGTCTCTTGAGAAAACGTGCACTATGATATCGCCGTAGTCAAGAACTATCCAGTTGGAACCGTTGTTGCCCTGTATCTGATTTGGTGCAAGTCCCGCTTCCTTTAGCCTGAACTCGACCTCGTCCGCCAGCGCCCTGGTCTGGGTGCTTGACGTACCATCGGCTATTACGAAATAATCCGCAAGTACGGAAAGCTCCTTTATCTTTATTACCTTGATATCCTCGGCTTTTTTGCTGTCAAGAGTTTTTACGATAAGCTCCAGAGCTTCATTCTGCGTCATCTGCATTACTCCTTTCACTTGTCCTGTTTAATGAGTGCTGTATAATAATTGTACGTCTGCATGGAATTTTCGGGGATAAACGAGCCTTTGGCGATAACGTCGCTGAGAGTGAACCTTGCGGCTTCCAGCATTGCGCCGTTTATATCCTCAAAAGCAAGCCGCCTCATTCTTCCCACGTCCTTATATGTCCTGTCCTCGGAAATAAGGTCGGCAAGATACACACATTCCTCCAGGCGTGACATTCCTGCTCTGCCTGTGGTATGGTAGCGGACGGCATTGAGAATATCCTCATCATGGATATGGAGCACATTCTCGCCGTACCATGAGCCTGCCGCCGCATGATAAAGGGCAGGTATCTTCTGCTCCGTTTCATCAATGCCCTGACGGCACTTTTGAGCCATGGCAAGCTGTTCATCGGTGGGAACTTCCTTGCAGATATCATGCACCAGTCCCGCAAGATAAGCCTTTTCGATATCAGCGCCGTATTTCTCCGCCAGCTTCAGTGCGGCGTCCGCCACATTAAGGCTGTGGGTGTATCTTTTCTTGGAAAGCCTTATTTTAAGGATATCCCTTAATTCGTTTATATTAACACTGCACATCTGAGCATCCAAAACTATCACCGTTTCTGTAAATTTTATTACACACTATATATTTTACTACATCTTCCTCAATATAGCAAGATATATCCTGATTGTTTAAAATTTTTTCACGAATTTCGGTTGACGAGATGTCAAAGGGTCGGGTCTTGATGATATGCACCACGCCGCCCAGCCGCCTGATATTGTCCGCATAGCCGTTTATCCTGCCCATATCCTCATCGGAGCGTGCAGCCGCAGCGATCTCAGCCATCTTTATGATATCCCCTGCCCTGTGCCATCTGGGGAGCGACTCCAGCGAATCGCTTCCAACTGTAAGTATCAGCCTGTCACCCGGATATATCTCACGCAGATGCTCCAGCGTTACCGCCGTGTAGCTTACTCCGCCCTTGCTTATCTCGTAGTCGGATACCTCACAAACAGGTATGCTCCCGAAAGCAAGCCTGCACATCTCCATACGGTCTTTACCGTCAGCGGGAGACATGGCATTTGCCTTGAAGGGGTTCAGGAACGCAGGCATAATGATAACTCTGTCAATCTGCGGGATAGTATCCAGCAGCGACCTTACGGCATTGACGTGCCCCTTGTGAACAGGGTCAAAGCTGCCGCCGAAAAGTGCTGTTATCACTTTTTCTTGTTTGAGGAAGGAAGCTCAATCTTAGGCTCCTGGGGATTTCTCTTGAAGAGTGTGAGCTTGTTGCCTATTACCTGCACTACCTCGGACTTTGTGCCCTCTGCCAGAGCTTCGGCAGCCTCCGCAGCGGAAAGCATTGCAGCGTCCAATACCTTTATTTTAACGATCTCTCTTGCCTTGAGAGCATCTCTTACCTGGTCGATGAGATTTTCGCCGATACCGCCCTTGCCCACCTGAAAAATGGTGTCCTCCTTAGCGGCAATTCCTCTTAAATAAGCTCTTTGTTTGCTTGTAAGCATAATTTCATTTCCTTTCAGCCTTATATAATATATGCGGCATATCCATGCCGTAATAATGCTTCACGAAAGTACCCGCAGGGGTCATTCCGTTTCTTTTTGCCACATTCTGTGACGGTATATTGTTGTCTCTTATGATAGAGTATATCTCATTGAAGCCCGGCACATTGAAAGCATATTCCCTGCAGGCAGAAGCCGCCTCGGCAGCATACCCCTTATGCCGGCAGTCCTTTCGGAAAAGATAGCCTATCTCGGGCACCATTCCCCCGCTGACAAGCTCCTCGGGAACTTACTGCATCGTAATGCCGCACTGACCTATCATACATTCATTCTCTCTGAGAATGACAGCCCGCTGCCCGAAGTCGTATTATTCATACCGCTTCATCTGGCGGTCAAGCCACTGCCTTACCTCTTCATCGGAAAAAGCGTGCTCATAAGCGTACATAACGTCCTTATCCTGCAAAATGGCACTGAGCGGCGCAATATCCTCATTGCCCATTCTTCTCAAATAAAGACGGGGCGTAACGATCACTGCTCCCTGCATTTATTTCTTTCCTCCGTTTCTCTCATGGAAAAGACACAGCCGCAGTAATTCTGCCTGTAAATGCCGTATATTTTTGACAGCTCTGTTGAACGCTTGTAGCCGTTTTTCTTCTTGAAATCGGAGAAAAGATAGCTTACGCCGTATTTCTCCGCCAGCTCCCCGCCTATCTCATTGAGCTTCTTGGCGTTCTTGTGAGGACTTATGGAAAGCGTGGTGGTAAAGTAGTCAAAACCCTTTTCCGCTGCAAGCTTTGCCGTTTTTTCAAGGCGCAGTCTGTAGCAGGCAAAGCATCTTTCGCCGCCCTCGGGTATTTTTTCAAGCCCCTTTACCGTTTCATAAAAGCTCTCGCTTTCATATTCCGCACCGATGAAGCTTATGGGATTTTCCGCAGGCATCAGCGAGATGAATCTCTCCTGCTCCGTGCGGCGCTTGAAAAACTCCTCGGGCGGGTAAATATTGGGGTTATAATAAAAAACCGTTATTTGGAAATAACGGGAAAGATACTCCAGAACATAGCTTGAGCAGGGAGCGCAGCAGCTGTGGAGCAGCAGGGACGGCGTTCCGTCACGGGCTGCGATCGTTCTCTCAAGCATAGCCTGATAGTTTATATTATCTGTCATTTAAAAAATTCCTCAATGGGTAATTACTTCTTTTTGGTCTCAGATGTTTTGGTATCCGAGGACTTTCCGCCTGTTTTGCTGTCGGAAGCACTCTTCTTTGAGCTTGCGGCAGGCTTCTTTTCATCGGCAGAAGTGCTTGTAGTCTCTTCTGCAGCTGCGGAAGTCTCCTCAGTCTCTTCGGGAGCGGTTGTTACCTCAGCTTCATCGGAAACGGCGGTCTCGGCCTCTTTCTCGGCTTCCTCAGCCTTGGTTTCCTCAAATGCGGTCACATCTGCCTGGATCTTTGAAAGCAGTGTTCTGTATGCAGAGGACTTGAAGTGCATTCCGTCCGACTCGGCATAGGAATAATTGAAATATCCCGTGGAGCTTTTCAGCACGGAAGCCGCATCAACGAAAAGCATATCATTTTCTGTGCAGTAGTCGCTAAGGCTGTCGTTATACTCGTTTATCTTTGCCATAACGTCAATATCCTTGACGGTAGCGGCATACTCGGGAGTAACGGGAGGCACGCTGATTATCATGACCTCTGTATCGGGGCAGGCGGTCTTGATGAGCGTTACCAGAGTATCGGTGGATTTGAGCATATTATCCACGGAAAGCCACTGGATACCGTTGGAGCCAAGCATTATATACACACGCTTTGGTGTGGTATATGTAAGCATATCTGAAATGCCGATGTCGCCGAAGCAGGTGGAAACTGTTTTTGTAAGCACTGTTGAGGGGTTAAGACCCACCTTTGCAAAAACGTTCCTGTCATTCAAAAATCCGTAAAGGGAATATCCTGTAGAAATAGAGTCACCGATGAACAGATCCTCCGAGAAGAACTCACTGTCATAGTCCGTAGGCGCAGCTGTTGTAACGGGCACCTCTGCCATTGGTACCGAGCAGTCGGTAACGACCTCAGATGCGTGAGCAGCTGTAGTTGCGGGAACGGTAGTCTCAGCAGGGATCTGAGGAGAAGTCTCGGTCACTGCGGGAGCAGTTGAAACCGTGGTCTCGGCAGATATCTCGGTCACAGCCTCAGTCTGGGAGCTGGCTGCCTTTTCCGCCGACACTGTTTCGGAGTCAACAGTCTCATCTTCCAAAATTTCTGTGACAGCCTCCGTCACGGTCTCGGAAGAACCGAGAGTAGGCTCAGTCTCAGCCTCTTCCTCGGAATAATATTCATAATCCACAGCCTCGTCAAAGTCAGCCGTCTCATTTTTGCCTGCGCAGCCTGCCAGCATTAAAACGGACAGAACGGCAGCCGCAAGAGCCAGCATTCTCTTCGGGGATATCGCACACGCTCCGTCGTTGAAGTTATCGGACATTTCTGTATTCCTCTCTGTTTCTCAGAAATATTATATGTAAAGCAAATAGATTCTCACGTACAAAGATATTATAACATATATTTGGCAAAAGTAAAACTGTCATTGATACAGAAAATGGTGCTAATTTTTCGGTAATTTTCTATGATTTTTGATAAAATGCCGAAAACACAGGGCAAATATTTTCGTAAATATGACGAACCTTTTCAAAATCTGCCGCATATACTAATATTAACAGTTTATACTATGAATTTTAGCACAAATTTCATCTATAGCTATGTAAAATAAGTATAATAAAATTAGTAAAAAAATTGCAATTTCAGGAGGACGGGGAATATGAACAAAAAGAAATTAAGGGGCTTCACGCTTATCGAGCTGATAGTGGTTCTTGCCATCGTTGCAGCGCTTGCCGCAATACTTATCCCGACGATGATAGGCTACACCCGTCAGGCGAGAGCGCAGACTGCCATTGCCAATGCAAAGAACGTTTACAGCGGTGCGGCACTGGCTCTTCTCGATATGCACACCAATGACGAAGAGGTCATGTTGGCAGGCGACAGCGGTGTTTTCATGGGGGCAAACAGCACTGTTGCACAGACATCAAGCGGAACTCAGATAGACATAAGCAAATTCATGGGTGAGGATTTTTCGGGCTACTACGGCTTCAAGATATCCGCTGACGGAAATTCCGTGGAATACGCTGTCTGGAGCAGCAAGCCCATAAATGCAACTCAGGTGGGCATTTACACGGAAGACCAGATACTTGCCAGCGCAAAAAGCCAGTGCATCGGCAGCTGCCCCGTGGAGTAAGGAACAAAAAAAGCAAAGGACTTCGTAAAAACAAATACTTGCGAAGGGCGGAGCTTTTATGTCAAACAGTGCGGTACGGCTGGGACTGCGGCTGATGATATTTTCATTGGCGGCTTCATACATACTGATGCGAGTGCGCTGTATTGCGGGCATGGAAACATTCAGCGAGCATTTCTATGCGGCGCAGACGATACTTCTCATAACCGCATGGATAGCCGGGCTTATAACGGCAGGCGGATTTATCTTTGCTTCTCCAAGGTACAAGGGCATATGCGGAGTTCTTGCGAAGCTTGCGGCAGCGGCGCTTTCGGTGGGGATAGCTCTCCTTGTCGTATGGGCAGTGACAAAATTCGGCGGAGCCTCTGCCTGCAATATAATATTTTTCTGAAAATGAAAACGGGTCGATACATTTTGTACCGACCCGTTTTCATTTATTCGCTATCCTTATTTTCACTTTCATCAGGCTTATCAACTGTTATTTTCAGCCTGATTATCCTGTTTTCCTCCGCTTCAAGGACTTTTAGTGTAAAGACACCGTCCTTTACCTCGTCCCCGGCCTGTGGGATACGTCCGAAAAGCTCCAGCGCCCAGCCGCCAAGAGTATAGCTCTCGCTCTTGATGGTATCCTCGGGAAGTCCCAGCTTTTCTTCAAACTCTCTCAGGTTAAAGTCTGCTGCTGCGTCATACTCATTGTCGCTTATCTTGATAAAGGAGTGATCCTCCTCGTCTGTCTCGTCGTATATCTCACCCAGAAGCTCTTCAATAAGGTCCTCCATTGTTACCATGCCGTAGGTTCCGCCGTACTGGTCCTTGATTATCGCCATATGTATCTTTTCCTTCTGCATTCTTGCAAGGACTTCCGATACTGTCTGGAACTCGGTGATATAGATCACCTCATGGATGATCGACTCGATGCCATCGGCGTGCTCGTCGCTAACTGTGAGCTTGAAGAAATCACGCTCGTGGATAAATCCGATTATGTTGTCAATATTTTTCTCATACACGGGCATACGGGAATACTGTTCGGTGAAAAACAGCTCTCTTATATGCTCCAAGCTGTCGTTCTTCTCCACGGCAGTTATGCGCACACGGGGGATAAGCACCTCGGAAACGTTCTTGTCATCAAACTCCAGAGCGGAGCGCACAAGGTCGCTTTCCTGCTCCTCCAGAACGCCCTCTTCCTCGATCTCGTCGATGATATATTTCAGCTCGTCCTCGGTTACAGAGGGAGCGTCGCTGCCTGATTTGAAAATCTTTGACACCAGATTTTTCAGTCCTCTGAAAATGAATGTTACAGGTGTAAGCACCACAATGAACACATTAAGCAGTCCGCCGAACGAAAGTGCGAATTTCTCCGCATTTTCCTTTGCAAGGCTCTTGGGCATTATCTCGCCGAAGATGAGTATAAGAACTGTCATTGCCGCTGTTGCGATTCCCACGCCCTTTGCGCCGAAAAGCTCTGTACATATCACAGTGCCCAGCGATGTGGAGAGGATATTTACGATATTGTTTCCTACCAGGATAGTGGTAAGGGTCTTGTCGAAATTTTCAGCAATCTTCAGCGCCCTTGTTGCTTTTTTATTGCCGTTTGATGCCTCATGCTTGAGACGAATTTTGTTTACCGATGAAAATGCTGTTTCGGTCGCCGAAAAGAATGCTGACATGATTATCAGCAAAATTATCGCGGCATATTCCATAAAATAAAACCATCCTTTTTAAGTCAAATGTATTGATAATAAGTTTGAAAAAGCCTGATAAAAAAGGCACCCCCGAAGCAAGGCTCCGAGGGCAAGATCATGATATAGGATTATGGGGGATTCTCTGCGAGGTAGGGGTAAAACCCCGCAGAGCAAATTTGGGGTTCTTTTATAAGACCGTGCGGGGTAAACACAATCTTTATAAAAGCTTGAAATGAAATTCCGTACTCTTTTCGAGTACAGTTATATAATACCCTGCCATTGTGTAAATTATGTGAAAGCTGACTGAAAGTAAAATGAAACACTTTTTTCGACATTTTTCACATATCCTCATAATCTTTGCCTTTATGAAGCCGTTATATTGCCTTGTTTTTTTACTGTGCGAGCCTGTATATCTCCTCTGCGTCATCTGCTGTGAGACGGACGTATGAGCCAAGCTTATTGTGCTTTATCCTTACCGCATTCTCCGCCATTTTCCTGAAATGCTCACATCCTATGTTTATGTCGGACAGACGTGTGGGCATTCCTATAGAACGGAAAAATTTTTCAAGCTCGTATATCATCATGTCGATGACCTCATCGCCGCTTCCCTCAAGATGAAAAACTCTTCTGCCGAACTGCTCCAGCTTTGCGGGATTTGACTTTCTCACAAACTTCATCCATGCCGGGAAGATTATAGCCAGTCCTGCGCCGTGGGCAATGTCATAGTAAGCGGAAAGCTGATGCTCCAGCTGATGGGAAGCCCAGTCGCCGCCTCTGCCGATATCCTCTCCCCTGCCGCAGTCAAGCAGATTGTTGTGAGCGATGCAGCCTGTCTGCATAAGCTCCGCACGGATATCATAATCCTCGGGAGACTCCAGCGCAAGAGGAGCAAACCTGATGACCGTCTGAGCCGCACCCTCAATGAGCCTGTCGGTAAGGTCGCAGCACTTGGCGTTGACGAAATATCTTTCCATAAGATGCGCCAGCATATCGGACGCACCGCAGGCAGTCTGGTAAGGGGGAAGAGTGTAGGTGTTCTCGGGGTTCATCACCGCAAACCTCGGCAGATAGCACTCAGCCGAGCAGCCTATCTTCTCGTTGGTCTCGGGATTTGAGATGACCGAAGCCATAGAGCTTTCAGAGCCTGCCGCAGGAATGGTAAGCACCACGCCCAGCGGAAGAGCCTTGACAGGCTTTGCAGCGCCGCTGTAGAAATCCCATGGGTCGCCGTCATAAAGAGCGCCTGCCGCAGCAGCCTTTGCCGTGTCGATAACGCTTCCGCCGCCCACAGCAAGGATAAGTGAGACATTCTCACGCTTTGCGGTCATGGCAGCCTCACGCACCTTATCAATACGTGGATTGGGCTGAACGCCCCACAGCTCTGTGAACTCAACACCGCTTTCATTCAGCGAAGCAACAACCTTGTCATAAAGCCCTGACTTTTTTGCGCTTCCGCCGCCGAGCAGCAGCAGGACCTTTCCACCGTCAGCCAGAGCCTTGCATTCGCTTCCGATATATTTTTCGGCTGACCTGCCGAATATTATCTTTGTGGTATTGTGATAAATATAGTCGTTCAAGAAACATTCCTCCGAAAATTTCCATTATAAATATGACTTTACAGATTATAATATCACACTTTTTTCACTTTTTCAAGTGATTTGCGCATTTTATGCAAGGTTTTACGGCAATTTTACGCATTGCGGCAATTTTCCGATGAACACGGCAGATACATAAAATAACAGCGGCACTCTTTAGCCAAAAGAATGCCGCTGTTATTTCACTGATACTTGTTGTCACTGCCCTTTATTTTGTCAAGGGTGTTTTTTTCCAGACGGGAGACCTGCGCCTGGGAAATGCCTATCTCCTTTGCCACCTCCACCTGAGTGTGTCCCATGAGGAAACGCAGGTAAAGTATTTTCTTTTCACGCTCGTTCAGCGATGACAGCGCATCTTTAAGAGCAAGCTCGTCTATCCAGCCTGCACAGCTGCTGTCGTCGCCTATCTGGTCAAGGACATAAAGGGTGTCACCTGTGTCGGAATAGATAGGCTCGTACAGCGAAACAGGGTCGGATATGCTTTCCAGCGCAATTACCACGTCCGCCTTCGGGCAGCCCACAGCCTCGGCTATCTCGGTTATATCAGGCTCACGGTGAAGCTTTCCCGTCAGCTCCTCTTTTGCCTGCATTGCACGGTAGGCAAGATCTCTCAGGCTCCTTGATATACGTATGGGAGTGTTGTCCCGAAGGTATCGCCGCAGCTCTCCGCTTATCATCGGCACCGCATAAGTCGAAAACCGCACATCAAGCTCGGTGTTGAAGTTATCAATCGCCTTGATAAGACCTATGCACCCCACCTGAAAAAGGTCGTCGGGATTTTCTCCCCTGCCTGTAAACTTCTGTATCACGCTGAGCACAAGGCGAAGATTTCCTTTTATCAGCTTGTCACGGGCGCTTTTGTCACCTGCACGGTATTCTTTCAGCAGCTTCATTTTCTCCTGCTCTTTCAGCACTGTCAAAGATGATGTGTCAACTCCGCTGATATCAACTTTGTTGTAATACATATGATCCCGCCTTTGCAATGATCTGCTAAAATTATTGCCATTGCAAGGGCGGGTTATTCATTTATGGGCAGGGGGAAAATTTGGAAAGATATTGAAGCCTTTGATCACATTTCACGGCATAACCGCTCTATCCATTCACGCTTGGCGATCAGTGACTTCCACTTTTCGGGAATATCATCATAACCGTAATACAGCCCGGCGATTCCTCCTGCTATCGCCGCAACAGTATCAGTGTCACTTCCCAGATTGACCGCTTTCAGAACGCAGCTGCGGTAATCAGATGTATTTGTTGCACACCACACCGCAGCCTCCAGAGAAGACACAACGTAACCCGAGCTTTTGATATCGCTGTCAGTCAGTTTTGCAAACTCCGCCATGCTCCTCATTGATTCGTAATATGCAAGTTCCGTTAAATTTGCAGGATCAGCCTCATAAAAAGCAAAACCGCTGTTAAAGCCTTTCTGCAGCCTTTCGGAAATACTTCCGCTACCGACTACTATTTCCTTTACAAGGAAATAATATAATCCGCAGGCTATCATACTCCTCAGATGCGAATGAGTAAGAGCCGAAACAGCATGAATATTTTTTATTATCTCATTTACCGATGACCTGCCGCTGACCTCTTCATTGCAGAAATAGATACAGGCAGGAAGGATACGCATAAGAGAACCATTGCCGTTCTCATATTCTCCGCCGCAGCCGCAGGTATTGATGTTACCGCTTTTAACATAATTTGAAATAGCAGTCCGACAGGTAAAACCGATATCGAATACCTCTCCGTAAGGCGTGTAGTTTCGGTTATAAAGCCAATCTGCGAAATTCCGCATTATCGCTTCCAAATCGCAGCCATTTCTCAGAGCGTCAAGCGTGGCGAGAGCCATACTGCTGTCATCTGACCAGGTACCTGCAGGCACGTTATATGTACCATATCCGATCATATCTGTCGCAGACTCTGCTTTCATTTGTTCTCTTGAACGAAATTCATAAGGAACTCCGAGAGCATCGCCCACAACTAAGCCCATCATTCCGTCAATATAAGCATTCCTATTCATAACATCACCTCAGAACTATTATTATCACTTTTATAATAGCACATGAACTGTTCCAAAATCCGCCCAGTAAATATCCAACACTGTATAAGCAAATAATACTTTCAGCATTTAGTTTTATTTGTTCCTTCCGTATGAGAAGTACTTTGATTTTCTGTTTTACTGCTATTGGTTCCATCAGTATGTGACTTACTGTTTGACTTTGCCGTTGCTTCACTGCTTGACAGAGGATCTGACTGTGATTCTGTTTCTGTTACAGATGAATTTTCCGTATCAGCAGTAAAATCAGTTACCGACATATTCTGTCCATTTTGTACTCCTGCACTTGCCCCGACATTTATGCCAACTGTCGCAGAAGACCCCAGCGAATTATTTTCGGTATATGTGTAATTGGTCTGCCAGGAAGCATATGGTGTCATTCCTGAATAGAATTCCCCTATTTTAAGTTTGCGCTCCTCAACATCTTTGATAGGCGTAGCCAACAAAACTAAGGTATATTTCTCCTTGGCAAACATTTATTATACAATATAGGTATAATTATACTCTCTGCATTGTTGATTGTCAAGGTCAGGGCAAAATAGATGTTTACGTTTCCGTGAGCCTTATGCCGATGTATTTCACCGCCCTGATATGTGTCATACTTATATAATAGTACAGATATAACAGGAGAATAAGCCAATGTCAATAGCAAAATCAAAAAAAGTCGGGGAAATGTATGGAAACGCCAATGAGCATATTGACAGAAGTACAATATGCTCATTGATCGCATTCGATATGCAAGTTTATTTGAATTAGCACAAAACATCACATATCTATATGAATTGCAACAAACAATTATATCTTAATTCAAATATTTGCTTTTTAACGAAACAAAAATCCCCCAGACAGCATTGCTGCCTGAGGGTCATGGTGCCGGTGACCGGGCTTGAACCGGTACGGGTCGCCCCGGCGGATTTTGAGTCCGCTACGTCTGCCAATTCCATCACACCGGCGTGTGGTAATGATACTTTAATATTATACCGTAATTTTTCATTTTTGTCAAGCATTTTTAACAAAGCTTTGTGCCAAACCGCTCCACTTTTACTCATATCCCCTCCCACAGCTGCATAAAATGTACTATTCAGTGCAAATCAGTACAAAGGAGGGCTTATATGCGCTTGTCACAGCGGTCAGCCGCCCGACGTGAACGTCTGGTCACGGCTGTTATATCAATATTTGCAGGGGTCGGGGCGCTGGCTCTGGCTTCCGTCTTTCTTTCATTCTTTGCCGCTTGGGGCGATATGAGCGCAGGCACGGTAAAGGCAATGTCAGGGGCTGCCCTTGCCGCAGGCTGCTTTGCCTGCTCCTTCGTATCCGCCAACCGCAGGCGCAGGAAAGGACTTCTCTCGGGGCTTATCTGCGGCGCAGCCGTGTTCTGCCTGACGCTTATAATAGGCGCATTCACCGTCCGCATATTCTCCGCAGGAGGATTTTTCTGCAAGCTGCTGATAGTCCTTTCCGCATCGGCTCTGGGAGGTCTTAAAGGCGTAAATACCCGCCCTGTTTTCGGTGATTAGCAATGCTTACAAAAATATTGCAAGAAAAAACTGTGAAAAATGACGAATATTGCGTTTGATATTGAAATTGCAGGAAAACTGTGATATAATTAGTTTAAATTATTTTTTCGGGAGGAAATTTAAGATGAAGCACATCAAGACCATCAATAAGGCTAACCTTAAGCAGACTGCTACTAAGGGCGGCTGCGGCAGATGCCAGGCTTCCTGCCAGTCTGCTTGCAAGACTTCATGTACTGTTGCTAATCAGAAGTGCGAGTGCGAGAAGTAATTTTATCCGCATAGGGTTCGGTATAGAGGATAGAGGTCTGAAATTTCCGGCCTCTGTCCTCTAACTGCTATTTAAGGGTCTGTGACCCTCAATCTTCTATCCGATGATCTGAAAGGAATTTGTAAAATGATCCATAAATACAAGCTGGGCGGTTATAATATTGTGCTCGACGTTCACAGCGGCGGCGTGCATATAGTGGACGAGCTTACATATGATATGCTCGATAATGTACACCCTCCCTTTGCCGAGGTATGTCCCGAGAATGTTATCGAGAAGCTGTCCAGATTCTATGACAGGGAAGAGATCATCTCCTGCTATGAGGAGGTAAAGGAGCTTCACAAGGAAAACATTCTGTTCTCCGAGGACGATTACGAGAAGTTTGCGAAATACTCCGTTGCCTCCCCCGTAAAGGCAATGTGCCTGCTGGTCGCTATGGACTGCAACCTGCGCTGCGAATACTGCTTTGCGGGCACAGGCGACTACTGCATGGGCAGAAATGTCATGAGCTTTGAAACAGGTAAGAAAGCACTGGATTTCCTGCTTGAAAACTCCGGCAACAGGGAAAATCTTGAAGTGGATTTCTTCGGCGGCGAGCCTCTCATGAACTGGGAAGTTGTAAAGCAGCTGGTTGAATACGGCCGCTCCAAGGAAGCCGAGTACGGCAAGAAGTTCCGCTTCACCATCACCACCAACGGCATGCTCCTGGACGATGAAAAAATGGACTTTATCAACAAGGAAATGTCCAACGTCGTTATGTCCATCGACGGCAGAAAGGAAGTCAACGACCGTGTCCGCAAGCGTGTTGACGGCACAGGCTGCTATGACAGGATAGTTGAGCGCTACAAGCGTCTTGCCGAGAAGCGCCATTACCAGAACTACTATGTAAGAGGTACTTTCACCAAGTACAATCTTGATTTCTCCAACGATGTGTTCCATCTTTATGACTTAGGCTTTGACCAGATATCCGTTGAGCCTGTTGTATGCGACCATAACGAAAAGTATGCCCTCACCGAAAAGGAGCTGCCCGCTATTTTCAGCGAATACGAAAGACTGGCGGAGCTTATGCTGATAAATGAAAAGAAGGGCAAGCACTTTAATTTCTTTCACTTTATGCTTGACCTGGATCAAGGTCCCTGCGCTATCAAGAGACTCAGAGGCTGCGGCTCGGGAAATGAGTACGTTGCCATCACCACCGAGGGCGATATTTACCCCTGCCACCAGTTTGCAGGTATAACCGAGTTCAAAATGGGCAATATCCACACAGGCGAGTTCAATATGGATATGAAGAAGCAGTTTGCTTCCGCTCACATCTACACCAAGGAAGAGTGCAAGAAGTGCTGGGCAAAGTTCTACTGCTCAGGCGGATGCAACGCAAACAACTATCTGTATGCAGGCAGCATTCTCAGCCCCTACAAGATGTCCTGCGAAATGATGAAAAAGCGTCTTGAATGTGCCATAATGATAAAGGCAGCCCACGCTGAAGAGGCTGCGGAAGAAGAATAATTAAAGGAGTATTGACCTCATGGCAAGAAAAAAGGAACCCAAAAGCACCCCGAAGGCACAGCCTAAGATAAACGCATATATCGCAGGCAGCGGCGAGGTGGTTGAGGAGAGGATAACCGACACCCTCGAAAAAAACTATATGCCCTATGCCATGAGCGTTATCGTTTCCCGTGCACTGCCCGAGATAGACGGCTTCAAGCCCTCTCACCGAAAGCTGCTTTATACCATGTATAAAATGGGTCTGCTGGAAGGCAACAAAACAAAGTCCGCAAACATAGTCGGTCAGACAATGAAGCTCAATCCCCACGGCGACGCTGCCATCTACGAAACAATGGTGCGTATGGCAAAGGGAAACGAAGCCCTTCTTCACCCGTATGTTGACAGCAAGGGAAACTTCGGCAAGGCTTATTCAAGGGATATGGCATATGCCGCTCCCCGATACACCGAGGCAAAGCTTGCACCTATCTGCGCCGAGCTTTTCAGGGATATCGACAAAGATACGGTGGATTTTGTCCCCAACTACGACAATGAGACCGTTGAGCCTACCCTGCTGCCCGCAAGTTTTCCCTCCATTCTGGTAAATTCAAATGTGGGAATTGCGGTATCAATGGCAAGTGCGGTATGCTCCTTTAATCTTACTGAAATATGCGAAGCGACCATCGGTCTTATTAAAAATCCCGATTTCGATCTGCTTTCCGTCCTCAAGGGTCCCGATTTCCCGGGCGGCGGATATATGATATACGATGAGCCTGAGCTGGAAAAGATATACCGCACAGGCAGAGGCTCGGTGAAAATCCGCTCAAAGTACAACTTTGACCCCGATTCCAACTGCATCGAGATAACCGAGATACCTCCCACCACCACTATCGAGCAGATAAAGGATAAGATAGTTGACCTTGCCAAAACGGGCAAGATAAGAGAGATAACCTATATTCGTGACGAATCCGACCTGAACGGTCTGAAGATCGCCATAGACATCAAAAAGAACACTGACCCCGACGCTCTCATGAAAAAGCTCTACAGAATGACATCGCTGCAGGACACCTATTCCTGCAACTTTAACATTCTCGTCGGCGGATATCCCAAGGTAATGGGCGTTTATGAGATACTTACCGAGTGGACGGCGTTCAGAAAAGACTGCGTAAAGCGCAGAGTTTACTTTGACCTTAACAAGAAAAAGGACAGGCTCCATCTTCTTTACGGTCTGCGGAAAATTCTCCTTGACATCGACAAGGCTATAAAGATAATCCGTGAGACGGAAGAGGAATCGGAGGTAGTTCCCAACCTGATGATAGGCTTCGGCATTGACGAAAAGCAGGCGGAATACGTTGCCGAGATAAAGCTCCGTCATCTCAACAAGGAATATATCCTGAACCGCATTTCCGATGTTGACCAGCTGGAAAAGGACATTGCCGAAATGGAAGGCATTCTTGCGGACGATAAAAAGATACTTGATATCATCATCTCCGAGCTGAAAGACGTTATCAAGAAATACGGTCAGCCCCGCCGCACTCTGTTCTGCTATCCCGACGAAAACGAGGAGTCAGAGCCTGAGGAGGATATTCCCGATTATCCCGTAAACCTCTTTATCACAAGAGGCGGATATTTCAAGAAGATAACTCCCCAGTCGCTGAGAATGTCCTCCGAGCACAAGTTCAAGGACGGCGACGAGATGGACGCTTCCTTTGAAGCCACCAACCGCACCGAGCTGCTGTTCTTTACCGACAAATGCCAGGTGTATAAGTCCCGTTCCTCCGACTTTGCGGACACAAAGGCTTCGGCAATGGGCGAATATGTTCCCGTAAAGCTGGGCTTTGATGCTGACGAGAATGTTATCTCCATGATACCCACCACCGATTACACAGGCTTCCTGTTCATGGTTTTTGAAAACGGCAAGGCGGCAAAGGTACCCCTCTCCGCATTTGAGACAAAGACCAACAGAAAGAAGCTCACCAAGGCGTTCTCCGACAAGTCACGGCTTGTAAAGATGTTCTTCATCGAGGATAATGCGGATATAATGATAACCTCCGACAAGGGCAGGGCTATCATATTCAACACGGCGCTGGTGCTTCCCAAGACCACCCGTGACACTATCGGCGTTCAGGTAATGACACTGAAAACCAACGCTCATGCGGACAATGCCTGCATAGTCTCCCCCGAAAAGCTTGCAGAGCTTAAAAAGTACGTGATGAAATCCATACCCGCCGCAGGGTGCCTGGCAAAGGACATCACCGACCCCGACCAGCTTACTTTATAACATAACAGCCGTCTCCGTTTCGGAGGCGGTTTTTGTTGTCTGCCTTGACTTTAGGCTCCACATATGGTATTATAACTTATACTAATCTTCAATCGTTCTATAGGCAAAGCCGACAGATGAAATAAGACCAGTCTGGGAAAGCGACCGCAGGCGGGCTTGCCGCCCGGCAAGGGAGCTTGACGAAGAATGGGCTTATTTCAGCCGAGGATTTGTCTGTAGGTTGATTGAAGATTAGTATTAGTACAAACAAGCGGTTCCGTGAGGAGGATCATTATGAACGCCGATATTACTGCCCGGGAGCTGGGCAAGCTTGATAAAAATACATATCTTCTTATAGACATACGTGACAGCGCCGCTTTCGAGCTGGGTCACATTGACGGTGCTGTGAATATTCCCCAGAACGAGTTTGAGGAAAAGAAAAGCACTTTTCCCAAAGATAAGGACATCATCGTATGCTGTAAAAGCGGCATAATAAGCAGGGACTTTGCGGACGAGCTGTGCGACGAGGGCTATTCAGCCGCAAATCTGGCAGGCGGATATGTTCAGTGGCTTGCCGAAAAGCTTGAGCACGAAAACCGTGCGGAGGAGATAGAAAAGAGCATCCGCAAGAAGTTCCACCGCTCCATTTTCAGCAAGTTTGCAAGGGCAATAAACGAATACGAGCTTATAAAGCCCGGCGACAAAATAGCTGTCTGTATCTCAGGCGGCAAGGACTCTATGCTTATGGCAAAGCTCTTTCAGGAAATACACCGCCACGGCAAATTCCCCTTTGAGCTGGTATTTCTTGTAATGGACCCAGGCTACAGCCCCGAGAACCGTGCCATTATCGAGGGCAACGCCAAGCTCATGAATATCCCCATAACTGTTTTTGAGACTAATATTTTCAACTCCGTTTATAACGTGGAAAACAACCCCTGCTACCTTTGCGCCCGCATGAGAAGAGGCTATCTTTACAGCAAGGCTAAGGAGCTGGGCTGCAACAAAATTGCGCTTGGTCATCACTTTGACGACGTTATCGAAACTATCCTCATGGGCATGATATACGGCGGTCAGGTGCAGACCATGATGCCAAAGCTCCACAGCGACCATTTCGAGGGAATGCAGCTTATCCGCCCCATGTACCTTATCCGTGAAGAGGAGATAAAGCACTGGTGCAGATACAACGACCTGCATTTTATCCAGTGCGCCTGCCGCTTTACCGACACCTGCACCACCTGCGACCCCGATGGCCGCACCGTTTCAAAGCGCATGGAAATAAAGCGCCTCATTTCGGTACTTGCAAAGGGCAACCCTCAGATAGAGAAAAATATCTTCCGCAGTGTGGAGAGCGTTAACCTGTCAAAAGTCATATCCTACAAGAAAGATGGGGAAATCCACAGCTTCCTGGACGGCTATGACGACTGAATAAACGCAGATTTATCCAAATTCTACAATATAGGCACTTTAAGTTGAAAGTTTTTTGTGTATCAAACTACTAAATGCCTATTGACAAAGTATGATTTATATGGTATTATAGATACATCAAATAAAACAAATCTAAAAATGAAAGGAAGCGGAGAACATGATGGCAATGATGATGTGTATGTGCTGTGAAATGAACATCGGAAAAAATGCTGTGTCCTCCGCTTTCTGTGAATAAATGCGGAAATCTGTAATTGCAGACAGGCACGGCGATGCCTGTTATTTTTTTGCTGTTTGGAGGAAACATCGTGATAGAAATAAAAAATCTCAGCAAAACCTATCAGTCCGCAGCAGGCGAGATAACTGCTCTGCGTGATATCAGCCTGACTATAAATGACGGTGAGATATTCGGCATAATCGGTCTTTCGGGCGCAGGCAAAAGTACACTTGTCCGCTGCATCAACTATCTCGAAAAGCCCACCTCGGGTCAGGTGATAGTTGACGGTCAGGATCTGGGAAAGCTTTCAAACAAGGAGCTTTTAAAGACCCGTCAGAACATAGGAATGATATTTCAGGGCTTTAACCTCTTAGCTCAGAGAAATGTTATAAAGAACATCTGCTATCCTCTTGAAATTGCGGGAGTAAAAAAAGATGCGGCTCTCAAAAGAGCGGCAGACCTGCTGGAGCTTGTAGGACTTTCCGATAAGGCAAAAGCTTATCCCTCACAGCTTTCGGGCGGTCAGAAGCAGAGAGTTGCTATTGCAAGAGCATTGGCAGCAGAGACAAAATATCTCCTCTGCGATGAAGCCACAAGTGCTCTCGACCCCGACACCACACGTTCCATTCTGGAGCTTATGAAAAAGATAAACGAGACAATGGGCGTTACCATTGTGGTGATCACCCACGAGATGAAGGTAATAAACAGCATCTGCGACAGGGTGGCTGTTCTGGATAAAAGCCGTGTGGCTGAGCTTGGTGCGGTAAGCGAGGTATTCGCAAATCCTCAGTCGGATATTGCAAGAAGGCTTGTTCTCCCCGAGTCAAAGACCACTGCAGAGGTAACAGGCGGAAAGAAGATACGCATTATCTTCAACGGTGAAAGCTCCACCAAACCCGTTATCGCAAACATGATCTTCGAGTGCGGCGTTCCCGTGAATATTCTTTACGCCGACACAAAGGACCTTGACGGCAAGGCATTCGGCGAAATGATAATCCAGCTTCCCGATGACAGCAAGGGCTCAGTAAGGGCTTTTGAATATCTTAAACGCAGCGGCATTGACTATGCCGAAATATAACAACCGAAAAGGAATGGTCATAAAATGAACGATCTGCTTACACAGCTCTGGGACAAGGGCATTATACAGCTTGGCGTATGGGAGACCATATACATGACCTTTATTTCCGCATTTTTCGCCTATCTTGTGGGGCTTCCCCTGGGCGTTCTCCTTTGCGTCACCGATAAGGAGGGCATTCACCCCATAGGCTGGCTCAACAAGCTCCTCGGAATACTGGTCAACGTTTTCAGAAGTATCCCCTTTGTTATCCTGATGATAGCAATGCTCCCCGCCGCAAAGCTCATAGTCGGCACCAGCCTTGGCAACAAAGCGATGATAGTTACGCTGATAATCGCAGCTATCCCCTACGTTGCAAGAATGGCTGAATCCTCCATCAAGGAGGTTGACAGCGGCGTTATCGAAGCGGCTCAGGCAATGGGAACATCTTCATTCAAGATAATTTGCAAGGTGCTTATCCCCGAAGCAAAGCCTTCACTTATAGTGGGTGCGGTCATCTCGCTGGTAACTATTCTGGGCTACTCCGCAATGGCAGGAACCATAGGCGGCGGCGGACTTGGAATGATCGCCATCACCTACGGCTATCAGCGCTTCAACAATAACATAATCTGGCTCTGCGTTCTGCTTACAGTCATCATCGTTCAGGTGATACAGGAGCTGGGTATGCTTATCGCAAGAAAGACCGATAAGCGAATAAATAAGTAAAAGGGGCAATTTTTATGACAGGCTTATTTGAAAAGCTGTTAAGAGAGAACTTCCGTTACGGACGAATGTGTTGACGCTGTCAGTCAAAACAAGTCAGGATTTGTCCGTAATAAAAATAAATAAAGATTTTAAGGAGTTAGATCATTATGAAAAAGTTATCATCTGTTATTCTCGCACTTTCCCTCGCTGCACTTTCCCTCACAGGCTGCGGCTCTACAGGCACAGCTGACACCACCACAACCGCTGCCGACACCACTGCCGCTGCTGCAGCAGAGGATACCGCAGCTCCCGCTGATGACACAGCTGCCGATACCGAGGCTGCTGCCGATGAAACCTCCGACGGCGACAACGTTATCAGAGTAGGCGCAACCTCCACACCTCACGGCGAGATCCTCAACTTTGTAAAGGACACTCTCGCAGACGAGGGCTACACCCTTGACATCGTTATCTACGATGACTACGTTCTCCCCAACAAGGCTCTTGCAGACGGTGAGCTTGATGCAAACTACTTCCAGCACACACCTTACCTTAACAGCTTCAACGCTTCCAACGGCACTGACCTTGTAGCAGCTGCTTCTATCCACTACGAGCCTTTCGGACTTTACGGCAACGGCGTTGCAAGCGTAGCTGACGTTAAGGAAGGCGCAACAATCGTTATCCCCGCTGACGACAGCAACGAGACAAGAGCACTTCTCCTCCTCAAGCAGGAAGGCCTCATTGATCTTCCCGAGGGAGCAAATGCAACAGACGGCGTAACAACTCTCGATATCACCGATAACCACGGCTACAACATCGTTACCGTTCAGGCTGATACAGTAGCTGCTCAGTTCAACAACAGCGACGAAGGTTCTCTGGCAGTAATCAACGGCAACTATGCACTTGCAGCAGGTCTTTCCAGCTCCGATGCTCTTGCAGTTGAAGATGCTTCCGGCGATGCAGCTCAGACCTATGCAAATGTCATTGCTGTAAGAAACGGCGACGAGAACAGTGCAAAGACTCAGGCTCTCATCAAGGCACTTGAGACCGATGATGTTAAGAACTTCATCGATGAGACCTACAAGGGCGCAGTTGTTGCAATATTCTAATTGAATAATGGCTTGATAAAAGGGCTGTTGCAGAGATGCAGCAGCCTTTTTTATGCGCATTTTATGCACATTCACGCAATTCCTTTATCCTCTGTCCCATGGGCTTTCCGCCGAAAAAGATGAAGAACACCGCAGCCGCAGTCATAATGAACACGATAAGGCAGGCAAGCTCTCCGGAATGAGCCGCATGAGTGAGCCGCACTGCAGCCAGTCCTGCCATGCAGCATAACACCCCCTTGGCAAGCGGCTTTATGCAGTAGCGCAGCCAGTCGAACCGCATCTCCGACTCACGGCATACAACGATTATTCGTGCGATATTGCTTATCACGTTGCTGGCATAATAGGATATAAGCACTCCGCCAAAGCCCGCCCTGCCCACAAATATCATAACGCAGGCTATCCGCACGGCATATTCGCAGAGGGAATTCACGGTGGAAAAATTCTGCCGCCCCATACCCTTCAGCAGTCCCTCCAGCACAATTTCAAGGTAGATAAATGGGATAACGGGGGCAAGTATCACAAGGGAATCCCCCACCATCGCATCGGAGGGGCAAAGCACTCTGCCTGCCCATTTGCCGCAGAAGAAGAACAGCGTCGCAATGAAAAAGGCATAGGTAAAGGACTTTTCAAACACACTGTCCGTCAGCCGACAAAGCCTGCACCGCCGTATCTCTTTGTCCTCGCAGCGGTTTGCCAGCGCCGCCTCGGGAATGATTATGCCCGAAAGGCTGGTGAGCACCGCCGACGGAAAAAACACAGCAGGCATGATTATAGCTTCAAAGCAGCCGTAGCAGCTGAGAGCCTCCTCCGTGCTTTTGCTGTATCTCAGCAGAGCCGCTGGCACAAGCAGCTCATTTGCCGTTGACATGAGCATCTGCACATATCCGCTGAGAAGAATTGGGAAAGTGCTTCTGATATATCCCTTGGGCGTGTCCGTCAGAAGAGGTGCAGAGCACAGGGGACGGACACGGAAATGCTTATATTCATCAAGATATTTTGCGCCGTAGTAGCAGAAGCTTATGAATTCTCCCCCAAGAATTCCCGCCGCTGCCACGGTGTAGAAATATTCCGTTCCGCCGAAAAGGATAAGTCCGCCGAACAGCACAGTCCATTTGGCGGCAAATTCGATAAGGTCGCCCCGCATAGGCACGCTGACCTGTCGGATACCGTGGAAATATCCCTTTATGCACGACCCTGCGGAAGCAAAGGGCAGTGAAATGGCAATGAGCCGCACCGATATGGAAAGCTGCCTGCTTTTAAGTATGGTCTCTCCAAGAAAATCTGACAGCAGAAATGCCCCCAGCCCGAAGCACAATGACAGGCACAGGGAAAAAGTAAGGGAATATCTCATAACAGTGCAGAAATTCTCATGCCCCGCTCCCCTTGCCTCCGAGACAAATCTGCCTGTGGATGTAAGGATATTTCCGTTTGCAAGCACCATAATAAATCCGAACAGCGAAAATATCAGCGACATCAGCCCCACGGCGGAGGTGCCTGCCATATCGGAGAGTTTTACATTGAATATCATGCCCGCAGTCTGCATAGCAAGGCTGAGGAGCGTCATTTTTGCAGCGTCCTTTGCTATCTGCTTTTCTGAAATTATCTTAACGTTCATCAGCATACGGCCTTCTTTCGGACAGGTTATGATTATTTATATTTGAAGGCCGGCGGAAATATGCAGCCTTAAAGATCCGATTGACAGCCGCTTTTATAAGTGATATACTGATAATAAACCAATTACTTTGATATACGGAGATGTCCTTATGATAAATCCCATCAACATTTACAAGCACCTGAGAACTGTAGGCCGCCACAGACGTGAGGTAATGAAGAACTGCTTCCGTGCAGGTCTTTACTGGCAGGGTCTTACGCACGACCTGTCAAAATACAGCCCCGAGGAATTCTGGATAAGCTGCAAAATGTATCAGGGCACCCGCAGCCCCAACGAGGCAGAGCGTGAGCTTAAAGGCTACAGCACCGCATGGATGCACCACAAGGGCAGGAACAAGCATCACTTTGAATACTGGAACGACTACAGCCCCAAGACAAAGCGCAATGAAGCCGTTAAAATGCCGCTCATCTATGTTGCGGAGATGTTCTGCGACCGTGTGGCTGCAAGCAAGATATACATGGGCGAGAACTACACCGACGCTTCTCCGCTGGCTTATTACAGGAGGGGCAATGCCGCTCAGAGGCTCATTCACCCCGACACCGCAAAGCTCATCGAAATGCTCCTTGTAATGCTTGCCGAAGAGGGCGAGGATTACACCTTTGCTTATATCAGGCATATACTGCACAGGTGATGTAACTTTTCCACAAACTAATATGCCTGCCTTATAACACATAGCCGCCATAAAAACTCACACGTTTTTCATGGCGGCTTTTCTTTTATTTTTGTTTTATACCATAATTATTTATATTTACTTATAAAATCCTGACAGCATAAATGGTATAATAAGCAATGTATGTAATTAAGGGAGGTATTTATTTGAAAAAGCTGCTTGTATATCTTAAAGATTATATCAAGGAGAGTATTTTAGGCCCGCTTTTCAAACTGCTTGAAGCGCTTTTCGAGCTGTTTGTCCCGCTGGTCATCGCTGCCATAATCGATACGGGTATCGAAAACGGCGATAAAGGCTACATCATCAAAATGTGCCTGGTACTTGTTCTGCTGGGATTTGTGGGTCTGGCATTCTCCATCACCGCTCAGTATTTTGCCGCAAAGGCTTCCGTTGGCTTTGTAAGCAAGATACGCCACGTACTTTTCGGTCACATTCAGTCGCTCTCGTACTCAGAGCTTGACCAGATCGGTACATCTACCCTCATCACCCGAATGACCAGCGACATGAATCAGGTGCAGAACGGCATGAACCTGGCGCTCCGCCTGCTGCTCCGCTCCCCCTTTGTGGTTTTCGGCGCAATGATAATGGCATTCACCATCGACGTTCCCTCCGCAATGATATTTGTTTATGTCACTATTGTGCTGCTTATCGTGGTATTCGGCATAATGCTCGGCTCCATTCCCCTGTACAAGAAGGTACAGCAGAAGCTTGACGCTGTTATGACCGTCACCCGAGAAAATCTTACAGGCGTAAGAGTTATCCGTGCATTCTGCAAGGAGGACGAGGAGACCGACGATTTCATAAACAAGAACAACGAGCTTACCGCTTCACAGAAGTTTGTAGGAAAGATATCCGCTCTTATGAACCCTGTGACCTACGTTATCATCAACCTTGCCATTATCTGGCTCATTCACACAGGCGCTGTGAGAGTTGAGGCAGGCATTCTTACACAGGGCGCAGTTGTGGCTCTCTACAACTATATGTCCCAGATACTTGTTGAGCTTATCAAGCTTGCAAACCTTATCATCAACATCACAAAGAGCATTGCCTGCGGAAACAGAATACAGGCTGTGCTTGACATCAAGCCCGACCTTGAAAGCGGAAACTGCTCCTGCAATGAGGGCAGCGTGGAATTTGACCATGTTAACCTGAGATACAAGAATGCAGGCGCCGACTCCCTTTCAGATATCACCTTCACCGCCGCAAAGGGCGAGACTATCGGTATCATCGGCGGCACAGGCTCGGGAAAATCCTCTCTTGTCAACCTTATCCCCCGTTTCTATGATGCAGCTTCCGGCGAGGTAAAGGTCGGCGGCGTGAACGTCAAGGATATGGACGTTGAACAGCTCCGTGAGAAGATAGGTGTTGTTCCCCAGAAGGCTGTGCTTTTCCACGGCACTATCCGTGAAAATATGCAGTGGGGCGTTACAAACGCTTCCGATGACGAGATAATGGAGGCCATAGAGGCGGCTCAGGGTCTTGACGTTATCAAGGCAAAGGGCGGTCTTGAATGCGAGATAGAGCAGGGTGGAAAGAACCTCTCCGGCGGTCAGAGGCAGAGACTTACCATTGCCCGTGCGCTGGTCAAAAAGCCCGAGATCCTTATTCTGGACGACAGTGCCTCCGCACTGGACTTTGCAACAGATGCAGCTCTCAGAAAATCACTGAGAGAGCTGGATTATCACCCCACCGTATTCATCGTATCCCAGCGTACATCTTCCATTCAGCACGCTGACAGGATAATCGTTCTGGACGACGGCGCTGCTGTGGGCATAGGCACACATGACGAACTTATGAAGAGCTGCTCCGTATATCAGGAGATCTACAACTCTCAGTTCAAAAAGGAGGCGGTATAAATGGCTGACAAGAAAAAGGCTGACAAGGACACATTCAAAAAGGTCATGACATACATCGGCAAGTACCGTCTGCTCATGTTCCTGTCTATTGTAATGGCGGCTATGACCGTTGCCCTTACGCTGTATGTACCCGTGCTCATAGGCGATGTTATCGACCTTATCATCGGCAAGGGTCAGGTAGATTTCAAAGGCATTGCAAAGCTGCTGAAAGAGATCGCCCTTATCGCTGCGGCAACTGCGGCTGTTCAGTGGCTCATGAACACGGTAAACAACCGCATCACCTACCACATTGTCCGTGATATGCGAAACGAAGCTTTCATGAAGATACAAAAGCTCCCACTGAGCTACCTTGATATCCACCCCGCAGGCGAGACCGTTAACCGTGTCATCGCCGATGCAGACCAGTTTGCGGACGGCCTGCTCATGGGCTTCACACAGCTTTTCACTGGCGTTGTAACTATCCTTGCCACACTGATATTTATGCTGACTATCAACTGGAAGATAACCCTCACAGTAGTTATCCTCACTCCCCTTTCCCTTTTCATAGCAAGATTTATCGCAAAAAAGACCTACGCTATGTTCCGTCTCCAGTCCGAGACCAGAGGCGAGCAGACCGCTTTCATTGATGAAATGATATCAAACCAGAAGGTAGTCCAGGCGTTCTGCCACGAGGACGAGGCAATGGAGAAGTTTGACGAGATAAACGACAGACTTCAGAAATGCTCCCTCAGAGCCACCTTCTTCTCCTCCCTCACCAACCCAACCACACGTTTCGTAAACAACGTGGTCTATGCGGCAGTTGCCCTTACGGGTGCTATCGCCTGCGTAAAGACAGCAAACGCACCGGACCCGTTTACTGTAGGTATGCTGTCGGTGTTCCTCTCCTATGCAAACCAGTACACAAAGCCCTTTAACGAGATCTCGGGCGTTGTTACCGAGCTTCAGAACGCACTTGCCTGCGCTTCCCGTCTCTTTGAGCTTATTGAGGAAGAGCCTCAGATACCCGATGCTGACGATGCAAAAGTGCTGGAAAATGCAGAGGGCCGCATCACTCTTGATAATGTGGCATTCTCCTATGTGCCCGACAAAAAGCTTATCGAAGACCTGACCCTTTCCGTAGAGCCGGGTCAGAGAGTTGCCTTAGTCGGCCCCACAGGCTGCGGAAAGACTACCATCATCAACCTGCTCATGCGTTTCTATGACGTAAACGACGGAAGCATTCAGGCAGACGGCACCGACATCAGGCACATTACCCGAAAGAGCCTGCGCCGGAACTACGGCATGGTGCTCCAGGAAACATGGCTCAAATCTGGAACCATACGCAGCAATATCGTTATGGGCAAGCCCGATGCCACCGACGAGGAAGTCATTGCGGCAGCCAAGGCATCACACGCCCACAGCTTCATCAAGCGTCTGCCCAACGGCTATGATACGGTCATCGGCGAGGACGGCGGAAGCCTTTCACAGGGCCAGAAGCAGTTGCTGTGCATTACCCGAGTAATGCTCTGCCTGCCTCCCATGCTTATCCTTGACGAGGCTACCTCCTCTATCGACACCCGAACCGAGATAAAGATACAGGAAGCCTTTGCACGCCTTATGCAGGGCAGGACAAGCTTTATCGTAGCTCACCGCCTTTCCACCATTCGTGAGGCGGACATTATCCTTGTAATGCGTGACGGCCACATCATTGAAAAGGGCAATCACGAAGAGCTTCTCGCAAAGAACGGATTTTACGCAAAGCTGTACAACAGCCAGTTTGCAGTATAATATGCCAAACCGCCCCGTGAGGAAATTCCCCACGGGGCGGTTTTTTATGTTATGATGATCATTTTCTGCTGTATCTGAAATCGCAGATATCTGCGCCCTCTGCAATAGTGCCTGTTCTCACAAGCTTCATGCCCATAATGTCCGCAAGCACAAAGTCCATTCGGCAAAGGTACTTCGCCAGCTCAGGGCAGCCCTCGTCGCTGCATATCTTGCATATACCGCACTGATGATAGTCATAGCCCAGGTCATATTCGCCGTTTCCCGGCAGGATATCCAGCATCCAGTCATTTTCATATAAGCGCTTGTGGCTGTCCTCCGACCACTTGAGACGTCCTGCCATCTTCTTTTCATCAAGGTAGCTTTCCGCATTGCCAACCGCCTTGCGGAACAGCTTTGAAGCGCAAAGGCCGTCTCTGAATATCTCGAAATTCTCCTCGGCGTCTTTTCCCGTGCTGCGGTTCATGGCAATAAAATATATGCCCATTATGTAGCTGCTGATAAGCCTTGATTTGCCTATATCCTTTGCACGGGCGGATATTTTATCATATTCCCTGATTATCTTATCTGCCGTGCTCTGAGGGAACCCACGCCGTTTCAGCTCGGCTTTTACTGCGCTGTGATAAAAATGCTTGAACATCCATGCGCTGAATGAATTATTCATTTCTATTTCTCCTTATCCCTATGTAATTTCCTGTCAGAGTTAGTATAGCACAACTGATATCAAATGTCAATAACGGCAATTTCATGCTCTTTAAGCTACCCCGTTTCATTGACATTCACCGCCCGCTGTGATATGATAATATCAATAGATCCAAAGGAGATATGCCCCATGAACAAGCAGGAAGCTTACGACTTTCTTACACAAAGCGGAGTAAAATTTGAGATAACCGAGCATCAGGCTGTATATAACATGGCGGAGCTGGCGCAGATAGATAACCCTCACCCCGAATGTGATGCAAAAAACCTTTTTGTCCGTGACGACAAAAGGCGGCAGTATTATCTTATCACCGTCAAAGGAGATAAGCGTGTTGACCTGAAAGCGTTCCGCAAAGCTCAGGGCACACGCCCTCTGACCTTTGCCTCCGAAAGCGAGCTTATGGACATAATGGGTCTTATCCCGGGAGCCGTTACTCCTCTGGGGCTGCTTAATGACAGCGAACTGCGTGTGATATTCTACCTTGACAAGGACTTTTTCAAAGAGCCTTTTCTCATCGGCGTTCACCCCAATGACAACACCGCAACCGTATGGCTGAATGTCAATGACCTGGCAGATATCATCAAAAAGCACGGAAATGAGGTCATCGTCACCGAAATATCAAACGCATGAGCAATGCACAAATATCATTTGAAAAATTGTGCAGAATAACAAATCTGTATTTTTTTGACTTAAAATGAAAAATTTTCCTAATATGATTTGTATTATTATCAGAAACGAAAATTCTGAAATCATCAGAAAGAAGGTCATAATATGAGAAAACAGATAGCACTTCTGGCGGCAGCTGCCATAGCTGTGAACGCCTCTGCACCGGTCTGCTTTGCAAAGACAATAACTCCCAACGCCACCGCAGCTGCTTCGTCAAAATCGACAGCGACAGCCGACACGGAGGATAGAAGCAATATGGAAAAAGCACTTGCCACAGTAAAATCAAGAATAACTATTCCCGAAGAATACTCCAAATTTTCCTGCACCACAGGCGAAAGCAACGGATTAAAGAACTATAACTTCACATGGGAAAATCCCGATGATATAAGCGGAAACAGCTATTATGTCACCGTTACGGGCGATTTGATAACAAGCTACACAAGCCCCGACAGATACAACTACGGTCAAAAAAGAGGCTTTGCAAAAATGTCAAAGAAGGCTTTTGCCAACAAGGCTCTGAGCTGGCTTTACACTGTAAATCCCTCGATGAAAGGCTATACCGTGGCTGACGATGATATCCGCCTGAGGCTTGACAGCGACATTGTTTCCATAAGCTTTTCCAGAAAATACGGCAGCGTTGAGGTAAGAAACAACAGCGGCCGCATATATCTCAACAAATACACTGGCGATGTTCTGGGAATGGATATGAACTGGTGGCAGAACGCAAAGTTCGGCTCTTCCGCTGATGTCCTCACTCAGGAAGCTATCAAGGAGATCTACGCCAAGGAAGTCACCATAAAGCCATGGTACAGGATATCCACCGACTACGAAACAAACAAAACAACCGCAAGCATCGTCTATGAGCCTCAGAACAGCTTTATCTACAACGCTTCCACAGGCGAACATTCCACCATGAACGATGATTATCTTGCCGCTCTTGACACCGATAAATACAGTGACAGCGGCTATGATATGGCCGCCGAGGAAGAAGCGCTTGACGTGATGGAAGAGGATGATATAGAAGCCACTCCCGCAACAGGCGTAAAATTCACCGATGAGGAAAAGAAAAAGCTTGCGGATATGAGCAAGATGCTCACCTCGGATAAATTCAAGGAGCTGATGATGAAAGACAAGTACATCGGCGTGACCAAGAGCCACCTTGTCAATGATTTTAACATCGACTATAGCGAAGAAGCTCCCAGCGGCTTTGCCATCAGCTGCCGCTTTTATATCAACAACAAAAAGGAATACAGCGAGATATACGTTACCGCTGACGCTGAGTCAGGAAAGGTGATCAGCTTCAACAATTACACCCTGAACAGCAAGCAGGCGCTGGACGTTAAGAAAGCCAATTCCATTGCCGAGGAAGCCGCAAATTATTACTACGGCGACATTTTCGGCGAATACAAGGCTGACCCCGAGAACACCGCTCCCGCTGTCAAGACGGAAAACTACACCGTAACCAGCCGCAGTTTCAAGTTCTACAGATACGTAAACAACATTCAGGTCTCGGGCGACTCCATTTACGTTACCGTTAATTCCGACGGCAGAGTAACAGGCATCAGCTCAAACTACACCAAGGACGTTGATTTCGGCGATGGCAAGATAGTCAACAAGCAGAAGGCTCTTGAGCTGCTGTTCGGTCAGCAGGATATGTCCCTCTATTACGACGGCTTTACCGATTATAGATCCGTGCCCCACACATATCTCATCTACAGCATGGATTCATGGAAGCTCAACGCCAGAACAGGAAAGCTCTGCGACAACAACGGCAAGCCCCTTGAAAAGGCAGCTTCTCAGGGCGAGACCTGCCCCTACACCGACCTTGACAATTCCCGGTACAAGAGCGAGATCGCCACACTTTACAACTACGGCATCAAGATACATGACAATGAAAAGTTCTCCCCCAATTCAAAAATAACCGCTGACGAGGTAAACGCTCTGCTTTCACTGATAAACGCAGGCTATTACGAAGACCCCGTTGTGGAGGAATATGCCGCAAACGGCAGCGAAAGCACTTCCGCCAAGTATCTTACACGAAAAGAGCTGGCAAGGCTGTTCGTAAAGGACATGGGCGCTGACAGATACGCCAAGATGAAGAACATCTTCAAGTCCCCCTTCAAGGACGTTTCGGACAGCAGCGCATATGTGGGCTACATCTCCATTGCCTGGGCTGCAGGCGCTGTTGACGGCAGCAAGAACGGTAATTTTGACCCCGACGGCTATGTTACCAGGGAATACGCTTACCACTGCATTTACAATTACATTCTCAACGGTCTTGACTCATAAAATTTACCGAATAACACAAAGAGGCATTTGCAAACTCCTGCAAATGCCTCATTTTTTTTCACAGCTGTTTGTGATAATAAACCTCAGATGCCGCCAGCCGTCAGGTATGCTTCTGAGGTGCGATCTGCCGTTTCTGCCGTCCCTGCGCAGCTTTACGGGTATCTGAGCGATCTTCTCCCCCGAGCGTGCGAATTTTCCTATGATCTCTGTGGCAAACTCCATGCCCGAGCAGGAGAGTCCCAGCGCCAGAGCCTTGTCCCTGTCAAATCCCCTGATGCCGCAGTGAAAATCCGTCACAAAGGTATGGTATCTTATCCGCCCTGCCAGCGACAGCAGGGGCACGCCGATATATCTGTGGGAAAAGGACATAGCGCCCCTTTCAATACCGCCGAAGCGGTTGCCCATAACAAGCCCATAGCCCTCACGGAGCTTCTGCACAAAGCCGCCAAGATCGGAAAAATCGTAGCTCATATCGCAGTCGCCCATGATGATATATTTCCCCTGCGCCGCCTTTATGCCGCCGATAAGTGCGCTGCCATAACCCTTTTCAGCCACGTTCACCACCCTTGCACCATGCTCACGGGCAATGAAAGCGGAACGGTCGCTGCTGCCGTTATCCGCCACAAGTATCTCGGCAGAAATATTGCTTGCCGCTATGCCCTTTTTTGCCTCATCAATGCAGCTGCCGATGGTCTTTTCCTCGTTCAGGCAGGGCATAAGTATAGTAAATTCCGTCACCGCTTCACCTTCTGTCTGACCTTTTTGGTCGGTTTATTATCACGTATGCAAAGCCATACCAATGCGCAAAGCGCCATAACAGTCGCCGCCTGCGCCCTGTAGGTAAAATATTCATGAAGATATGAATGGTTACTGAGGACGATGTATCTCAGGTACGGCACAAGTCCCAGTACGGCTATTGTTATCTCTGCCTTTGGGGGCTTTTTGCTGCCCAAAAGCAAGCATATGCTTCCCGAAATAAGAACGGTCAGTATAAGTCCCAAGGCGATGCGTCCGCCGTCAACACGCACATCTCCGCCGAAAAGTGTGGAGATGTTTGCCATGGGTGCGGATATTATCTGCATGGGCAGGGACATATCAGTCTCGCCGTCTATGCGCACCTCTGCCGAATGAATGGCTGAAACGAACTTGTTCTCCCCTGTCACAGCTGAAGCCGCCGCCCATTTGACAATAAAGGTCATAAGATACGCCGCTCCCCAGCAGCCGCCGCTTTTTATAACAAGAGGAAGACCATTCTCTTCAAGTCGGTCATCACTGTATCGGATGATCACCACCAGCAGCAGCGGGAGAAGTATGGACAAAGTTTCAGCCGTGAGAAAATCGAAAAACGCCGCAGCAGCTCCCCCGATAACGGAAAGCACAGTCACATAGATATCGCCTTTTTTTTCAAGCAGCACATACAAAATGCACATCGCCATGGTTACGATGAACATAGGGATATACTCCAGCGACAGCCCCACATTCCACACATGAACGCAGCACAGCGACACTGTCAGAGCCGCCGCCGCAAAATACTGCCGCTTTTTCACAAGAATACCGCAGCACACCGCCGCAAGAATTATCACAGCCGCCAGACCCACGGCTTTCACCCCACGAGCGCTCATAAAAGCCATCAGCGGACGGATAAATATTACCGAGCCGTGCCAGTAGCGGGAATAATCCGTATCGGGAGCAACGCCGTTCAGTGCAGCATACAGCCCGTAGTTCACGCCCAGCTCCTCGCCGCTGTAGTATTTGGTATCCAGCGAGGAATAAACAGGGTGAGAGCTGTCTATGTTCCACAGAATATTCAGCAGGATAGCATCGGCATAGTTATCGGCAACATCGCACAGCTTTCCGCTGTTTTCAAAGGAAAATGCCTCTGTATTGCCGTAATAATCGGCGCTTTCCATAAGCCCATCATATATTTTTTCATTGGGGATAAGGGAGGTAAGCACCAGCAGCCCCCACATCACCGCTATAGCCGCAAAAAATGCCGCCAGATGAACCGTTATCTTTTTCGTCATATCATTTCTCCGATTGAGTTATAATTTCCCTTATTATAGCATATTTTTTATGGAATGTCTATAGTAATGCAACGCAAAAAGCCCCTCAGGGAGATCCCTGAGGGGCTAAACTTATGCAGTTTTCAGATTACTTGTTAAGTCTCTCTTCCAGCTTATCGAGCTGAGCGATGAGAGCAGCAGGAATGTGGCCGCCCTTGTCGGAGATGTCTTCCTTGTAGTATCTGCGCATTTCTGCGATTTCCTTCTTCCAGAGGTCCTTATCAACATAAAGGAGCTTGTCGAGGATCTCAGGTGTAACCTCGTCCTCAATACCCTCGAGGTTGATGTCACCCTTCTTGGGAAGGTAACCGATAGCAGTTTCTTCAGCGTCGATAGTGCCCTCGCAGCGCTTGATGATCCAGTCGAGAACTCTCATGTTATCGCCGAAGCCGGGCCACATGAAGTGACCTTCCTCGTCCTGCTTGAACCAGTTAACATTGAAGATCTTAGGAGCCTTATCGCCGAGCTTCTCGCCCATTTCGAGCCAGTGTGCCCAGTAGTCACCAACATTGTAGCCGATGAAGGGCTTCATTGCCATAGGATCGTGACGGAGAACGCCGACAGCACCTACAGCAGCAGCTGTTGTCTCGGAGGAAACAGCAGAACCGATGTAAGTTCCGTGTGTCCAGTCGAAGGACTGATATACCAGAGGAGTGGTGGAAGCACGTCTGCCGCCGAAGATGATAGCGGAAACGGGAACACCGTTAGGATTGTTGAACTCAGGAGATACGCAGGGGCAGTTAACAGCAGGAGCTGTAAATCTGGAGTTGGGGTGAGCCAGCTTCTGTGGCTTGCCGTCAGCACCGATAACAGAAGTGTATTCCTTGCCGTTTACCTTAGCGCCCTTCCACTCAGTTGCATCCTCGGGAGGATTCTTGTCGAGACCTTCCCACCAAACTGTGTTATCAGCATTGTTGAGAGCAACGTTTGTGAAGATGGTGTTCTTCATTGTGGAAGCAAGTGCGTTGTAGTTGGACTTAGCGTTAGTACCGGGAGCAACGCCGAAGAAGCCGTTCTCGGGGTTGATAGCGTAAAGTCTGCCGTCAGCGCCGGGCTTCATCCAAGCGATATCATCACCAACGGTGAATACTTCGTAGCCCTTATCCTTGTAAGTCTTAGGAGGAATGAGCATTGCGAGGTTGGTCTTGCCGCAAGCAGAGGGGAATGCAGCTGTAATGTAAACAACCTTGCCGTCGGGCTTCTTAACGCCGAGGATAAGCATATGCTCAGCCATCCAGCCTTCGTTCTTGCCCTGGTAGGAAGCGATACGGAGTGCAAAGCACTTCTTGCCGAGGAGAACGTTTCCGCCGTATGCGGAGTTGATGGACCAGATAGTGTTGTCCTGAGGGAACTGAACAATGTATCTGTTCTCGGGATCAACATTAGCCTTGGAGTGGAGACCTCTTACGAAATCGTTGGAGGTATCGCCCAGGTTCTCAAAAGCCTGCTTGCCCATTCTTGTCATGATGTTCATGTTAAGAACAACGTAGATAGAGTCAGTAAGCTCAACGCCGACCTTAGCGAGAGGAGAACCGATAGGACCCATGGAGTAAGGGATAACATACATGGTTCTACCCTTCATAACGCCGTCATAAAGAGGAGTGAGCTTAGCATACATTTCCTTAGGATCCATCCAGTTGTTGGTAGGACCTGCTTCTTCCTTGGTAGGTGTGCAGATGAATGTTCTGTCCTCTACACGAGCAACGTCGTTGGGAAGAGTTCTGTGGTACAGGCAGCCGGGAAGCTTCTCCTGGTTAAGTCTGTACATCTTGTCTCTGTTGCCTTCGGGAAGGGAGCAAACCTCGTCAGTAAGAGCATCGAGCTGCTCCTTGCTGCCGTCGATCCATACAACCTTGTCAGGCTTTGTGAGAGCGACCATTTCGTCAACCCACTTGAGTACGTTAGGATTGTTTGTAAGTGACATACATCAAATCTCCTTTATAAAAATGATATTTTTAACGAGAAAAAGCAAATGAAATTTTCCGACAAGGTTCCTGCAGACATCCATACAACCTGTCCGCACAAGCATCATCAAGAAAAATCTTTCATTCTTTTAAACACTCTTCCCTGTCAAAAAATTATTCCACGTTAATATTATACTCCATAAACCCCACGCTGTCAAGCACATTTTGCGTATATTTTTCTAAGCGTAATTTTTTACACCGCCGTTGTATATTTTTTCAAAAAAGTCATTGACATCATTCGGTTTTTGTGATATAATAATCAAGTTATACGTGTAATTATGCAAATAAACACGGTCAATCCGTCATAATGCGGGTGTGGTGAAACTGGCAGACACGATAGACTTAGGATCTATTGCGCAAGCGTGCAGGTTCAAGTCCTGTCACCCGCACCAAATCTTGAAAGGCAGGTGAATGATATGAATATTCGTAACAGAAAAATCGAAAACATCTATCATTCACACTGCATTTCCATGTGATATCATTTTGTGAATAATAAATCCAAGTGTTTTCGTTTTTTCGGAAACACTTTTTTTATTTATGAAATGAGGAATTTTATGAACACAAACAATACCGAAATCATCACCGTAAGCACAAGCGAATATTTGTCGGAAGAGACTGCCATGAAGATATCCTCGGCGCTTTGGGGACAAAATGATATTGCAGGAATGAGAAGCATTCTTTATTGGCACAGGTCTGAAAGCGATTGTTTCAATGTGACAGCCCGGAACGCATCGGGAGATTTTGTGGGCAGAGTGTTCTGTATCCGAAACACTGACGACCCCACGCTTTGGTATTACGGTGATCTTTTTGTTGCGGAAAGCTACCGCCGCAGGCATATCGCCGAACAAATGCTCAGTGCAGCATTTGATACATTAAAAGACAAGGGCTGCAAAACCATACGCACATATGTTGCTCCCGAAAACACCCCATCACTTGAACTGCAGAAAAAGCTGGGCTTTGCCGAAAAGCCATACCGGGCATTCAACTCTTTGATAAACAACGGCGATATAATGTTTGAAAAGCAGTTGGGGCAGATATATAAAGCCGTGCCTGTCAGCAGCAGTTTTGACGTAAGGATCATTGCTGACATCTACAATAAAAACCTCGAAGCGCTTCACGGCGATAAAATAACCTATAACGAATGGCTAAACTCTATCATGAGCCATGATACAGACGAAAAGAATTATCTGATCTGCAGAGGCATTATGCCTGTTGCGTGGCTGAAGATAAACGGGCTTGATGATAATGATGTGGGCTATATTTCAATGCTTGCAGTCATACCACAGTTTCAGCGCAGCAGAGTGGGAACTTTTGCAGTAGAGTTTGCGGAAAACTTTTTACATTTCAAAGGTAAGAAGATATTATGTGTACAGACTACTCCCGATAATATGCCTGCTGTCAGGCTTTACGAAAAATGCGGATTTGAAAGGATAACAGAAGCTCAGTCGCTTACAAACAGCAGCTCAGACTCGACCAAAATAAAATTTATCAAGGAAATTTAACTTGTCTTTTCCATAAACCTTGTGCAAGAGCGGTGGCTCTGCGAAAATCGGTTGTGATTTTTGAAATGTGTCTCACGTTATGACATAATACGACGGCACAACCGCTTAATTGCCAGAAATCATAAAAAATGTCGCTGTCAAGGTTAAAATGAATGTCGAAGACAACCTTGACAGCGACATTTTTTATGATATAATGACAGAGCGGTTATGACGTCTTTCGACATTTACACAGTTAAAGAATCGGACTCAATCCAGCCGCTCTCACCACAAAGTCATTTTTCTGCGGTTGATTGTTTTTACAGAGATTTTTTCGCAGAGCCTATTTGTATTATTTCCAATTTGCAAACCCTGTTGCGTCGATTTTAGCTTGTGAAGACAAGTTCTGATAGATATGCCCAACATATTATGGCTTTATAAAACAAAGAGCTGCGCTTCTTTAATGAAACGCAGCTCTTATGCTTACATTTTTATTATAAAGACGAAATGCACTGTGAATATGCCCCAATATTTAGTCAACAACACATTCCACAACAGCACAAGGCGGAATATTCAGCTTTAAAACATTATCCTTGATGACCGCCGTATGCTCGGTAATGCTCACTCTGTCGGGACAGTCGAAGTCGTTATAGCTGTGCGCCTCGTTTGTAAGTATCCTGCACGAAACCGATGATGCCTTAAATCCGAAAATGCTGCATTCAACAGCAGCCTCTTCCGTAAGCGAACAGTTTGCGGCAGTAACGGTCATACTCTTTTCGTTCACAGATGCGGAAATCGAGATCATCGGAGCATTTTTACCTTCCGACATATTTTCGTTCTGCGTATAGCAGTAAACTGCCTCGTTGTTTTGGTGTGTTTTAAAAAGGTCAAAAACGTGATATGTAGGCGTTTTTATCATCTTATCGCCCTCTGTAAGAATGACCGACTGGAGAACATTCACCGCCTGCGCAAGGTTTGCCATTACAACACGGTCGCTGTGTCTGTTAAAAACATTCAGCTCTATTGCAGCAACGATAGCATCACGCATTGTATTCTGCTGATATAAAAATCCCGGGTTCGTACCCTCTTCTACCTTATGCCAACAGCCCCACTCGCCTATTACAAGTCCTATTTTCTTTTCGGGATCATAGCGGTTCATTATCTCCGAATGTCTTGTGATAAGCTCATCGGAAAAGTTCGCTGCAGCGATAGTTTTATAATAAAGCTCATCGTCAAAATCGGTGGCTGATTCCATTTCGGGCCATACGGGCATCGTATAATAATGCAGGTCGATAGCATCAACATTATTGCTGTCAAGATTTTTCATCATGACTTCTGTCCAGTTATAGTCGGCAGAGCTTGGACCGCAGGCTATTCTGTAAAGTCTGTTTCCCGAATAATTGCGGCAGAACGTCTGATACCTTTTATAAACGTCGGCGTAATATTCGGGACGCATATTTCCTCCGCAGCCCCAGTTTTCATTGCCGACACCGAGGTATTCGAGTTTCCACGGCTCGGCTCTGCCGTTCTTCTTTCTCTGCTCTGTGAGAGGCGATTCCGCATCTGAGGTCATATATTCTATCCATTCGGACATTTCACGAACACTGCCGCTGCCAACATTGCCGTTTATATAAGGCTTGCAGCCAACAAGCTCACAGAAGCGCATAAATTCGTGTGTACCGAAAGAATTATCCTCCGTAACTCCGCCCCAGTTCGTGTTCACGATCTTTCGGCGCAGAGATTTTTCGCCGATTCCGTCCTGCCAGTGATATTCTTCCGCAAAGCAGCCGCCGGGCCATCGGAAAACGGGAGCTTTTATATTTCTGAACGCCTCGATGATATCATTCCTTATTCCGTCTGTATTCGGAATAGGTGAATTTTCACCCACATATATACCGTTGTAGATACATCTTCCGAGATGCTCGGAAAAATGTCCGTATATCTCGGGAGAGATATGTCCGAGCCTGTCGTCTGCATTTATTAGTATTGATATTTTTTTCATATTATACCTCCGCCGCATACTGAATTATTATATTATCAGTATAAATCATTGACTTTGGTATTGCAATGACTTATAATATTATTATACTAACCGTTCGTACTTTGAGGTGATGATATGATAAGTATAAACACAGTCTGTCAGAACGTAAGACACAAAGGGAATTTTGAAATATGCAGACCGGATGGTTCGGGAGATGATCTTCTTGTTATCTTCAAGACCTCCGCTGTTCTGATACAAAACGGCAAAGAAATAACCGTTTCTCCCGACAGCCTCATTTTATACAGCAAGGGAACAATGCAGCATTACAAAACTCTGTGCGGAAGTTATGTTAATCACTTTGTTCATTTTGATACGGACGATACCGAGCTTATGAATGGGATAAAAACTGACACGCTTATCACCTCGGCGGATATTCCTGCAATTGAAGAGCTGCTTACGATATTATGCCGTGAAAATGTAGCCGGTTCGACCAACAGGAAACAGTACGAAAATATGCTTATGCAGATGATACTCATGAAAATATCCGAAAGCAGCATAAATCCTGACAGCGATAAAAGCCGCATTTCCGCTCTTGAAATGCTCCGCACCGATATTTACAGCAATGCAAGGAGCTACAGCAATATATATCAGCTTGCTGAAAAAATGAATCTGAGTCCGTCATATCTTCAGGCAATATACAAACGGAAATTCGGGATAAGCTGCTATGAAGATATTTTATCCGCAAAGATCAAGACAGGACAATATTATCTTTCGACCACCGATATGACCGTTAAGGAAATATCCGACCTCTGCGGATACGGAAATGAGATATGCTTTATGAAGATATTCAAAAAAAGAACAGGGATCACACCGAGTGAGTACAGGAAAATTTCCAAGAATGATAATTTGAAAAACAACTTTATATGGTAAGGAATAAACTTTTATGATGAATTTTTTTAACATTGCGCAGATATTGCTTCGGTTGGCATAATCGTTGATTTTACGGAAGATACGGAAACATTTATTGTAGGCTCTCCTGCAGATATTAAGGCTTGGCATACAACGGCTGTCCCCGAAAAGTTCCGAAAGGACTTATGCGGCACAGCAACAAACTTGGCAATCTCATCAAGGATATAAACCGCCTTATGAAAGTAAAGCGTGAGCTGAACGAAATTATGGAACTGAGCAGCAGGCTGTGCAATGCAGACGCTTTATGTGACGGAAGCTGTAATGCTGTACCGGAAGAATTATCTGAATACTACGTCGTTAAAAACTATATTATCTATTTTTTATTCGTTAAATTCAAGCTCTGTCAGCGTGATTTCCATAAAAAATCGGGTTGCCCGTAAAGGGCAACCACGATCGTGCAGAAAAATATATTGACTTGTTCAAAGCGGACAGCGAGAAAATCCTTCGTCCGTTTATTACGGCAAGAGCAGACGATATGTTCAGCGTTACAAAGGCTGTAAGATGTCAGACTGATATTTTTGACAGCAGTATTTACAAGATTCATACCGAAAACGGAAATATACGGCTGTTTGTGGCAAACGATTCGTGCATCACTTTGCTTGATACCTATGTTGATATTATGTCCGATGCAGGACGAATAGTTACCAACTGTGAAAACTGCGGTCAGCTTATGATTACAAATCGCTCAAATGCTTCTCTGACCTGCGGACGTTAAACCTGCAAGAAAGAACGTTTATACAAGGCTAATGATGATTACAAAAAGCGTGCTATGAAAGACCCGATAAAGGAAGCATATCTCAATTTTGACAACAAGTGCAGAAGCTACCGCAAGAAGCTCTCCGATTCTCCCGAACTGCTTGAAAAAATACAACAAGGCTTTTGATGAGCATAGGGAAAAGATACGGGCTGTCAAGCGTGGACTGACCGTAAAAAGCCGCTCCGATGATATTGACCGTTATAACCGGATGTGTTTTGATGCTTGTCATGATTTACAGGATTTGGCTAAACAACTAAAAAAACACACTACATAAAAGTTTCTTTATATATCAAGAAACAAATACCATATGCAAAATAAAAATTTACATATAGTGTTTAACATGTAGAAGCATCAATGAACTTACAGGTATTTTCAAATTTGAAAGCACAAAATATTCTCCCAATATCTTCATAATATTCATTCTTGGAAACATGAAATTATGACTGATAAAATGCTGCGCCACAGCGTATTTATTAGTATTGTCCTCTCTTGACTACATTTTTAATTTAGGGTATAATGAAATAAATCCGAAAGATAAACAACATACAGCAACTATAATTTAAGGGAAAATATTTATGCGAACTGAAATAGAACTTAACAACGGATGGCGCTTTGCTAAGATATATGATCTGGGAATAAGCGAAAATGATGCAGTTACCCCCGAATTTGACGATTGCTCATGGGAAAAGATCTGCCTGCCTCACACTTTTAATGCAACTGATAGTGTAACAAGCAGCTATTATAAAGGACTGACCTGTTACCGCCGAGATTTGGAGCTTTCTACAAAATACAAGGGCAAGGCACTATACATTGAATTCGGGGGAGCCAACACTACTGCTAAAGTGTTTGTGAATGGCTTTTTTGCCGGAAAACACGATGGAGGCTATTCTGCTTTTCGCATAAACATAACGAATTATGTACACTATGACAGAAAAAACCAAATTGCAGTCCTTGTTGACAATTCACCCACAAATTACATTGCTCCAATTACTGAACAGGGCGATTTTACAAAAATGGGTGGATTGTACCGAGAAGTTAAATTAATTGCCGCCGAACCTGTTCACATTGCACTGGAGGACAGTGGTTCCTGCGGAGTCTACATCACACCACATAATATTACATCAGACAGCGCAGACATTGATGTACTGATAAAGCTTGATTCCGCCAACAACATAGAGGCAAAGGCCGTAATTTTTGCCCCGGACGGAAAGCCTGTTGCAGAGATGTGTGGACATACAGAAAGCGACAGGCTTACACTTTCAAAAAAAATATCTGCTCCGCAGTTGTGGGATGGTGTAAACTCTCCCTGTCTGTATCGTGCCGAAGTCACCCTATTTTATGGGGACAAAGCAGCAGATATGGTATCCGAAAATTTTGGCATAAGGACATATCATATTAACCCTGAGGATGGTTTTTTCCTTAACGGAAAGTCTTATCCTCTTCATGGTGTGAACTATCATCAAGACAGCTTTGAAAGCGGCTGGGCAATGACAAATATCCAACGTGAACGTGATTATGGAATTATTCGTGATATGGGTTGCAACGCTGTAAGAATGGCTCATTATCAGCATTGCAGTCAGGAATATTCACTGTGTGACGATTTCGGTATTTGTGTTTGGACAGAGATAGGGATTATAAACAAAATGTCTCCGGATGAAAGCGAACGTCACATTCTTGCAGATGGCTTTGCAGAAAATGCAAAACAGCAGCTTATTGAGCTTATCAGGCAGAATTACAATCATCCATCAATCATCTTATGGGGAATATCTAATGAACTTCACCAAATGTCTGATGAAATTTTTGCTTTATACCAAGAACTTTATGAGCTTGCCTGCACGGAGGACAACACAAGGCTGAAAACTTATGCAGACAATCAGTTCTATGGCAGATTTTTGCAGCTTTCCTCAGATGTCGTAGGATATAACCGTTATTTCGGTTGGTATAAGGAAGCAGGCGATGCAGAACATTTCGGAGAATGGCTTGACTTATACCATAATTCAAAGGAAAAACGTCCGATATGCATTTCTGAATACGGCGGTGGCGGAGCCCTAACACAGCACAAGGACAGCATAGACTGGCTGAACGATATTGACCCGAATGGAGCTCGTCATTATGAAAATTATCAGTCACAGCTTCACGAAATTGTTTGGCGGCAATTTTCTGCAAGAAAATATCTTTGGGCAGCATTTGTATGGTGTATGTTTGATTTTCCTTCCAGTGGTCGTGAAGAGGGCGATACGATAGGACAGAATGATAAGGGTCTATGCACGAGAGAACGCATACCCAAAGATGCGTATTTCTTTTACAGGTCTGTATGGAGCAGTGAGAAAACTATCTACATTACTGAGCGCCGTCATAACGTAAGACCTTGCAATGTACCATTTATAAAGATATATTCAAATGCACAAAGTGTTGAACTTATCGTGAACGACAGGTCACTTGGCATAATAAAACGCAGCGAATTGTCAAATAGCAATGATACTGTTTTTGTATGGAACAATGTTAATATAAATAAAAATGAGAAAAATACTATTACTGCAAAAGCGACATTTGATGATGACACGATAAAGTATGACAAAGTTTGTTGGTATGGCAAATAACAAAGCAAATGTAAAAAATCGATCATAACGAACATCTATATTGCAATAGAAAAAGCGTTACCTATTGAATTGAAAGGTAACGCTTTTTTTATGCTCTGTTTAGTCTGCTAAGCTTTTTTACAAAGAAAACGGAAATAATAAGCACAAGCGGAAATACACAGCCTGCAAACATACCCTTTTGCATATTATCTCCTGCATTTTGGGAAATATTGCCCACGACTGCAGGTCCGAGTGCACCGCCCATATCTCCTGCCATTGCCAGAAGTGCAAACATGGCCGTACCTCCCGAAGGTATCTTAGCCGAACAGATGCTTATAGTTCCGGGCCACATTATTCCTACCGAAAAACCGCACACTATGCAGCCGACAAGTCCCAGCAGAGGTATCTCCGACAAAGATGCTGTAATATAGCAAGCAAAACAAAGAGCCCCCGAACCGATCATAAATTTCATAAGATCAATTTTTTCACCATATTTTCCGTACAATGACCGGCTTATACCCATTGTAACGGCGAACATACACGGGCCTGCGATATCTCCCATTGATTTGGAAAGACCCAGTGCAGATTCTGCAAACGCAGATGCCCATTGTGCCATTGAAAGCTCCGATGCACCTGCACATACCATAAGCAGAATGGAGAGCCAAAACAGCGGAACTTTAAGCAGACTGCCAATACTCATTCCCTTACCGTCCTCTGTCGGATGCTCGATCGGACATACTGCAAAATTGAATACATTACACAGTGGAATAACTGCCCAAATGCAGGAGAGCCATCTCCAGTTTTCTATCCCGAATAATGCAAAGAACAGGGTTGAGAGAAGTATGACTGCGACCGACCCCCAGCAGTAGAAAGAATGGAGCAGGCTCATTGCTGCCTCCTTATGCTCAAAAGGGCACGCCTCAACGATAGGGCTTACAAGCACTTCCGTAAGACCGCTGCCTATGGCATAAAGTACTGTACTGATTATTATTCCTGCAAACGGATCGGGTGTGACCTGCGGAAGAAAAGCAAGTCCGATAAGTCCGACCGCCGAAAGCAGCTGCGAACCGACAACACAATTTCTGTAGCCTATAGTATCTGCAAAACGTGCACACAAAATATCAACAATAAGCTGTGTAGTAAAAAACACAGATGAGATAAGCGCTATTTTTCCTAAAGAAATATTGTAATTATTATGAAAAGTAAGAAACAGCAGCGGTGCAAAATTTGCAGCTATTGCCTGTGTAACAAATCCCAAGTAACAGGCTATCAGCGTTTTTTTGTAATTCATATTTACGTTCCTTTCATTTTATTGAATAATAGCAGTATAAGGTAATTCTATTGTTTTCGCACAGGCTTTTTACTTTATTGCAGTATTATAGGTCACATCTAAAAACCACCGGCTAAAAGCCTTAGCACCTCATCTGCTTGCAGATTTTCCGCCATCTTGCACGTAAATTTCTTGACACACGACATGTATGCAAATTCTTGCTTTGCAATAATTGCAAAATTTCTATACAATCTGACAAAAAATCTGACTTCGCATCTGAGGCACTATGGTTTTTAAATGCGACCTATAGTTTATACTAATAACCAATTGTTCTATAGATAAAGCCGACAGATGAAATAAGCTCAGTCTAGGAAAGCGACCGCAGGCGGGCTTGCCGCCCGGCAAGGGAGCTTGACGAAGAATGGGCTTATTTCAGCCGAGGATTTGTCTATAGGTTAATTGGTTATTAGTATTATATATTATGTAAACAGCTTCTCCGCCGATATTTCGACGGAGAAAGTTCTGTCCCTTAATTAGGTGATATTTTTATATAATAACCAATCAATAAATCATCCTATTTTCTTAAATACAGGCATAACATCCAGAGGTGCGGGAACGGTGACGGTCTGACCGCCGCTGTAGATCTTCTTGTCGGAGATGCTCTCCCACTGACCCTTTGGCAGATATACACTGCGCTCTCTTGCGCCCGGCTCAAGCACGGGAGCAACAAGATAATCGCTGCCGAACATATATTGCTCGGGAAGCTCCCAGCACTTTTCATCGTCGGGGAACTCAAAGAACATTGTGCGGATAACGGGCGCACCTGTTCTTGCGGTCTCCTCCATAAGTCCCGCAATGTAGTCCTTCATGGAAAGACGGATATCCAGCCACTTCTTCATTATCTCATAGGCTTCCTCACCGTAGCTCCAAAGCTCGTTGGGGTGGCCTGTGTAAAGATATCCGCCGCCGAAATCACGGTCATCAAGCTTGGGGATATCCCAGTCGGGGCCACGGTTTCCGTGCATGCGCAGGATAGGGCAGAACACGCCGTACTGATACCAGCGTATGAGAAGCTCCCTGAAATCGGGATCGTCCCAGTTGTCTGTCATAAAGCCGCCGATGTCGGTGGTCCACCAGGGAATGCCCGCAAGACCCATGTTCTGACCTGCAATGACCTGATCCTTAAAGGATTCAAAGTTTGACTGAACATCGCCTGTCCAAACAAGTGTCCTGTACTTCTGGCTTCCTACCCATGCGGAACGGCAGAGGTTGACTGCCTCATGGTCGCCCTCGGCTTCCTGTCCGTTATAGAATGCCTCAACATACTTCTTGGGATATTCGCAGCCAACCTTTGAGCCACGTCCGGTATAGTAGCGGTAATTTTCAAAATCGTACTTGGTGCTGTCGGGCTCGGAGTTGTCCAGCCAGAAAAGGTCGATGCCCCAGTCACGGTAATTCTGCTTGCACTTGCTCCATACAAATTCCTGAGCTTCGGGATTGAAGAAATCAACCGTGCCGCAGTCGCCCTCATAATCATAGGTCTGCACCGAACCAACATCGGTGGTGCTTATGAGCGCCTTCTGCTCCATTTCATAATAGTTCTCGCTGCGCTTATCCACAGACGGCCATACGGATACCATGACCTTGGTTCCCATGGCATGAAGCTCATCGGTCATTGCCTTTACAGCGTCCCTGCTCCAGTATTTCTCGTCAAATCTCCAGTCGCCCTGATGCGGCCAGTGGAAAAAGTCGATAACGATAACGTCAAGCCTGATGCCCATCTCCTTGTATTTTCTTGCGACCTCAAGCACCTCATCGGGAGTGCGGTAACGGAGCTTGCACTGCCAGAGACCAAGATAATCCTTGCTCATAACAGGCGCTCTGCCCACACATTCGGTGTAGTTGGTCACGATCTGAGCGGGAGTATCGTCGGCGGTTATCCAGTAATCCACCATATCGCTCTCGTCGGATATCCACTTGGTGATGTTGGTTCCGAAAGCCGCCTCGCCTGTTGAGGGATTGTTCCAGAGCATGCCGTAGCCCTTGTTTGACACCACAAAGGGAACGCTTACCTGGGAATTTCTCTGCTCAAGGGGAAGAACAGAGCCTTTAAGGTCAAGTATGGGCATCTGATACTGACCCATGCCGAACAGCTTTTCCTTGGGGTCGGACTCGAAGCGGACGGTTATCTTAAAGTCATCGGAAGCAAGTCCCTTGTATTCACGGGATCTTATCTTGTAGCAGATAGCCTCCTTGCGTACAGAGCCGTAATAATAGCTGTAATATTCCTGCAAAATAAGCTCATTGTCCTTGTAAAAGCAAATAATGCCCACGCCGTTTACAGTGGCTTTGATCTTTCCGTTCACTATCTCAGCTGTTTCGCTGCCCTCGTCAATGGTCACCTTTGCGCTGTGAGCCACGTTCTCGGTAAGAGCATGAGCGTCCCGGGGGAGCTTTTTCAGAAGAGTGGTCCTCACACGAAGAGCATTATTGCCCCAGCCCTCAATGCGGATAGTTTCATTTCTCGACCGTGCAATAAGTGCGCCGTTTTCTTCAGTAAATCTTATCATTGCTGTACCTCCTATAAAATTCCTGTGTTGACTGTTCGCCTGATCTATAGTATAATTATAACATCAAGTGACATGAAATGATATAAATATATTGTCTGAAACTATGAAAATATCGTCAGGCGGTGAAAGAAATGTCTATAGTTGATTACAGCGTGCTGAAAAGCGGGGACAGCGGTCAGGATCCCCCATTCAAATCAGATGAATCGGGACTTCACGGAGATGCGGAGTTCCCCATAGCCGTATATCATGCCGATGTTACGGACAATTTTGTGAGCTGGCACTGGCATGAGGAGCTTGAATTCGGTTTTGCGGTGGAGGGCAGCGTGCTTATGGAATGCGGCAAAAACAAGCACATACTGAACAAAGGCGATATTTATTTTATCAACAGCAACACTCTTCACGCCATGTTCAAAGCGGGGACGGGTCAAAAAAGCGTGTTCCGCTCTGTTGTGGTGCATGGTTCCATAGTGGGCGGAAAAGAGGACAGCATCTACCATCGGAAATATGTTGCGCCCATAACGGGCAACAGCGGACTGCGTGAGCTGATATTCACCCCCAAGGACGGCAGCTATTCAAAGATACTGGGGCTGCTCACAAACATCTGGAACACGGAAAATATCAGAGTGCCCAATCACGAGCTTATCGTCCGCAACGAGCTTTCCGAGCTTTTCCGGATACTTATCCATCTGTCGGAAAAGAATATGTCGGCGCACCCTGCCGCCAGCATTGCCCAGGAGACAAGGCTCCGTGACATACTGCTTTTTATCCACGACCATTACGCCGAAAAGATCACTCTTGATGACATGGCAGCCGCCGCATTCATCAGCAAAAGCGAGGTGCTCAGGTGCTTCAGGAACATAACGGGTCAGTCCCCGTTTGAGTATCTGAAAAATTACCGCCTGCGAAATGCGGCGTACATGATACAGAACACCTCCGACCCCATAAACACCATCTGCGGCCTTTGCGGCTTTGACGACCACAGCTATTTCTCCAAGGCTTTTAAGGAGGCTTACGGGTGCAGCCCACGGGAGTTTAAGAAATAAATAATAAAAACAACGTAAAATCGGCATTTGTGACCGTAGATACCCTGTTTCAACAGGCGTTCCACTGGCAAAAGTCATACCCTTTCCACCTGTCAATTCGTCCGTATATTTTGATTTCATAAGCAGATTGAAGGAACGTGCCGAACCGCCGCTTCCAAGCCCCGATACATTGTGCATTTTTGTTGCTGTGGCGAGATTCTTGTACATATGGCACTCGTCAATGAAAAGCTTGTCAAAACCAAGCTTCTCAAAATCAATAAAATCGTCCTTGACCTGCGCATCATTCAGCTTGTTGAGCTTGTCCTGATAGTTCGCAATGGCATTTTCGATTTTCTTGACGGAAAAACTCTTTTCACCATACGCAGCTGCACTCTCCATTTCTTCACGAAGCTTTGTAAGCTCCGCTGCAAGATACATCTTTTCACGTTCGGGAGATAATCCCATACGGTCAAACTGCGTATGACCGACAATTACAGCGTCCCAGTCATTAGCTGCTATCTTAGCAAACAGTTTCAGACGGTTTGCTTTCTCAAAATCCTTTTTTGTGGCAACAAGGATATTGGCAGCAGGATATAGCTTTTTGAAGTTCCTGCCCATTTGTTCCGTCAGGCTGTTGGGTACGGCAAACAGGGATTTATGATGCAGTCCCAGACGCTTGCCCTCCATTGCTATGGTTATCATTTCATAACTTTTCCCTGCTCCCACACAATGAGCAAGCATCGTATTTCCGCCGTATAACGCTCTTGCGACAGCGTTTTTCTGATGCTCTTTAAGGGTTATATCGCTGTTCATACCGACAAAATTAAGATGTGAGCCGTCATATTCTCTGTGCCTGATGCTGTTGAATACCTCGTTGTATTTATTCACAAGTGCAGTTCTGCGGTCGGGGTCTTTGAATATCCAGTCCTGCCAAGCACTTTCAATTTTTCGTACCATTGACTGCACAGCCTTTGTTTCTTCGTGGTTTGTTACCTTGATGATGTTGTCCCTCGAATCACGCATAGGCTCACCGTGTTCGTCCAGCTTCGGGTCTTTGACAGTCAGGTCTTCGTGATTGAGAATACCCTCAAGGATTGCATAAGCATCTTTCCGCCTTGTGCCGAAATCGTGAGTTGCCGTATAACTCTGCTTATCGGATTTTGATGCACCCTCTATCTTCCACTTGCCGGAAGCCTTGCTGTACTGTGCAGTGACATCGCTTCTCCAGCCCGGCTTGAACTTTTCATTTATGAATTTCGTTACAAATTCGGGATTGACCCAGTGAGAGCCAAGCTTGACGGAAATGTCCTTTGCTTCAACTCGCTTTGGCATTGCAGCTTCAAGGGCTTCTCTGTGCCTGCTCACGTCCATACCGATCGGAGCATTGTTCAGCTCACGGAGCTTCTGTCGGATATTGCCCGTGAGGTATTCATCGGCAGTCACATACTTTTCTTCTTCCTGCGGAAGTCTGTATATCTGCCCCTCAAGCTCATTTATAAGGGTATCTTTATCCATTCCGCAAAGCTCGGTCATATAATCAAAATCTACCTTTGCTCTTTCGGCAACGGATAAAATGAGTGCTTCCTGTGCGGTTTCAACGTGTTCAACTATGTTATTGGGCTTAACGGTATCGTGATAGAAAATATCGGCTTTTGTGTATTCTCCGCTGTCCTTGTCCCTTGCTTCAAGTGCTGTAAGGAAGCTGTATCCGTCATCGCCCTTGAACAAACGGGCATTTTTCTTTTCGTCAAAGTGTCCGTATTTTTCGGTAAACGCATTGTATGTCTGATTGAGCTTTTCACGCTTATCGGCAATATCTCCGTCAAGAGAATGGTCTGCGTTATCAAGCTGCATATCAAGAAGTTCACGGACTGCATCTCGAATCTCGACCATAGCCAAAGCTCTTTTCAGAGATTCGCCTGAAAGGTTTACCTTTTTCATATATTCGTCGTCGGTGCGGTAATAGATACTGCTGTCAACAGCATAATAGCTGTATGTTCTTGAATTTGCAGGTGCAGGGATAACCTCTTCGGTGTCCTTTTTCTTTTCAGCCGTTCTTGCCCTCGGAGTATAGCTTCCGTGAATATTTTTCACCGCTTCGGAAAGCTGAGTTTTAAGGTCTGCCCCCTCTATCGGAAGCACCTGCGTGTTCTCGGTAGGACCGTAAATCTGATTTGCTTCCGCAATAGTTCCGAGAACCATTTCGGGGTGATTTACAAAATAGTTATTTACCGAAAAGCCATCTTCGGTTGTACCCTTTGACAGCCATTCCACCTCATCGGGCTTTATCTCAATAGGTCTTTCACGCTTTTGGAAAAAAAGAATATCCGATGTGACCTCTGTGCCTGCGTTTTTCTTGAAAGCATCATTGGGCAAACGGATTGCACCCAGAAGCTCCGCTTTTTGTGCGATATATTTCCGCATTTCGTGATTTTCCTTGTCCATTGTACCCTTTGAGGTAACAACGGCAAGCACACCGCCGGGACGAACCTTGTCAATGGATTTTGCCACAAAATAATCGTGAATGTAGAACTTGTGCTTATTGTAGTCCTTGTCATCGACTTTGTAATCACCGAAAGGAACATTGCCTACAACAGCATCAAAGCTGTCATTTTCAAACTTGGTTTTCTCAAAGCCCTTTATCTGAATATCCGCATCGAGATATAACTGCTTTGCGATGCGTCCTGTAAGACTGTCAAGTTCTACGCCGTGAAGCTCGCTATTTCTCATATTTTCGGACATAGCACCGAAGAAGTTTCCGATACCCATTGCAGGCTCTAATATCTTTCCGCTTTCAAAGCCTATATTTTTCAGTCCCTCATAAATCGCACTTATGATAACGGGAGAGGTAAAGTGTGCGTTCAAGGTTGAACGTCTTGCATCAACATACTCGCTGTCGGAAAGCAGTTCTTTCAGCTCCGCATACTCATTGCTCCAGTCCTTATTGTCGGAATCGAATGCCTGCGGTATTGCTCCCCATCCTGTGTAGCCTGAAAGAACAGCCTGTTCGACCGGTGTGGCAGTTCTGTTTTCAGCTTCGATATTGTTCAGGGTGCGGATTGCTTCAACGTTTGCGGCAAATCTCGCCTTTGGTGTTTTCACACCGAGATTTTCATCGGTTATAACAAAATTCTGTGAGTTGGAAGCATTATGTTCCAGTGGAACATCGGATACAGCTTCGACAATTTCGCTTTCGTTTTCTTCCACAACGGTAAAATGTTTTGTAAGGAAATCATCAATGCTCATACGGGAAGTGTTGCCCAGAAAATTCTCGGTTTCTGTAAATGTAATGATATCACCGCTTATATCGGAAATAGTGAGCAGTTCATCATTTATGTCTATCAGGTCACCGATCTTGGGAGTATAATCACTTGCTTTCTTTTCGGATTTTTCCTCTGTAACAGCAGGAGCATTTTCTTTCTCCTGTTCCTTTGTAGGATTACTGAGAAAAACACCATTTTCGGCAAGCTTGTATCTGTCGATATTCTGTGTGGCAAGAAAGGTAATTCCGCCTGTCTGTTCCTCATAAGATACCGTTACATCATCGGGATAAATGCCATTGTCGGGAGTAACGGTATATTCACGGTCATTGTAGAGAAATACATCTCCGATCTCAATCTCATTGCCTGACTTCTTTCTTCCCGTATCAGCCGCAATAACGGACTGCTCTTCCTTTTCCTCGGCTCTGCTGTGTACCTTTTCAAAATCCATAGGCTCGCACTTTTCAATGTCATAGCCTGCATCTTCCATAACGACAGTAAATGCCTGACGAAGTGAAATGCTCACATCGTCATACACACCACTGTCGATAACGTTATAGTCACCGTCATAGAAAGTGTAGTAATAGCTGTCATTGTCACGCTCGAACATTTCCGCATAGCCAACATTGGGTATCATAAAGGCAAGCCTGTCCTCTGTTGCTTCAAACTCAAAAAGTCTGCCCTCAAGGACTGTTGTTTTGCCGTTTAAATCTGTTACGGAAATGCTCTTGTCGTGATCGTTTCTCATATCCTCAAAGAATTCCTGCACCTCTGCAAGCATACCCTGTTTTGTTGTGAACGAATCTCCCTCGTCAGCATCGGGCATATCGTCATATTCATAAGTAAATTCCTTGTATCGGCTTATAAGATACGAAGAATTCAGATTGCTGAATGAAACAGTGTTCTTTATATGCAGGAAATCATCTGGCTGATCTTTTCTGCGGTCATACTCTTCGGTAAGGGTAATTTCCGACAGCTTGGAAAGGTCAATTTTCTCTTTTTCAACTTCAAAGAACAGGTCTGTAACATCAGCCATACCAAATGAATCCACATAAAATGCGGAGCTGCCGTTATTTTCTTCAAGCACGATAACGTCACCGACAGAAAGGCTGTGTCCTCTGAAATCTTCGGGACGGTCAATGTTGAATTTGGTATAGATATTGTCAAGGATAACTCCCCTGCCCTGACTTCTGCTTACGTCCGAAACATATCCGCCGTAAACTTCCTCATAGTTGTTTTTGTCAAAGGGGAGATTAAACTTTTTCAGCTCATTCCAGCTGTTAAAGGAAAGCCTTGAATATTCCTCGCCCATTTTCACCTGATATATGGAATACTTGGGTGCGTTGGCTCTCTCGGCTCTTTCTTCGGGAGTGATGTATGTTTTCTTTTCCAAAGCTGTCATAACTGCCTTGCCGACTTGTTCCCACGAATATTCCGACAGATCGGACAGAATGATGCCGTTTGTATCTGCTGAATAGCCGTCCAGTCCGAAGCCCTGTCTGCCGCTTAAAACAAGACTCTGAATATATGCGGAAAGTTCTTCGGCAGAGGGAGCTTTGCTGTTATAGTATTCCTCTATCATAAACTTGCCGGGGTGGTGTGCTGTGAGCTTTTCAGCGAGAATATCCGCCGCATCGTGTGAAGCTTCCTTATCAAGCGAATAAAATTCTTCTGCCCATTCCTTTGCGGCGGAAAGCGAAGAAAATCCCACACTTTCAGATGATACGGGAATAATTTTTTCACCTGTGTCATACTCAACGTCATAGCTGTTGTTTTCATTCTGACTTATCCAGAGAAATCTGCCGTATGTATCGGAGTTTATTTCCGCTGCCCAGCTTGTAGGCTTTCCCGTTTCATCATCTATGGATTCAGGTATTTCTTTCCATAAGAGATTTTCGGGTATTTCCTTTTCATATCCCTTTTCACGGACAGCAATGAAAAAGCCTGCCGACTGTGCATTTATAAGGTCACTTCTGACTTCATCAATGCTTACCGCCGTATCTGAATTATCATCACTCTCCCAAGCTCTTTCAATATCATTGCTGTTTTTGCTGTAATAGAAAATCAGCTTGTCATCGGGAGTCTGCACCTCAATATGGTCAATTTCTCTCATATCCGCATCAATACCCATATGGGGAATGGAAAGATGAAATCTCTTTTCCTCATACGCTTCAAGTGCATCTGTACCGACAGCATAAAACTCGTCAAAGTTCAGCTCGGAAAGTGCAAGCTCGTTCATTTCTTCAAGGCTGTTGTATTTTTCAGCCTTGACAAGCTCCTCATTAAGCGTATATCTTATCCTGAAAGAAACAAGGTCAATTTCCATTTGGAAACCATATTCGTTATTTTCGCCAAGCTCGGTATAGCCTGCGGAAATATGTTCAAGGTCGTCAAATTCGGCTTCTTCATCGCCTGCAAATTCCGATGCCAGATAACTGCGGATATATTCCTTTGCTTTTTCAAGCTCCAAATCCTCCTGCCTGCTTTCAAGCATTTCATTGGGAGTTTCTATGCTGTATTCATTGTATTCCAGAGAAGTTGTGTACTCTGACTTCATCACATCGTCAAGGTGCTTTTCGATAAAATCGGCTTCATCGTATGATGCTGTGACCGATTCATTATCCAATGCACCGATCATACAGAACTCAACGGAAACATCAACCTCATCTGCCTGATTTGCGGAGATATATTCCTGATACGCTTCCAGCCCGTGAATATCATACCTGTCAACATATTCGGGAACAACAAATCTGTTATCGCCGTCAATGGTTACTACGGAGAACGTAATGGAATTGTGTTCAAGGTCAAGGGTATCATATATTTCGTCCTGCTCCTGTTCTTTCTGTTCAGGTGCAAGCTCCCTGTTCTTTTCGATATATGAACGAACCGTATCGGCAAAGAGATTTACCAAGCCGGGGTGTGCGGTAAGATAATACTCTCCTTTCTGACGCATCACATCATCGGGATAATCTTCAAGAAAAATCTTTGCCCAAGCCCTGTTTTCATTGGATATACGTCCGTCCCGGCTTCTGTCGGCAATATTAACGGCAGAAACAAGTGCAATGCGTTCAATAGGATACTTTTCAAGCAGATCGTTTAACACAACCTCCGAATCCAAGCTGTTGTCATTGTAATGCTTGCTGATAAAAGCATCTGTCATATTTGCACAGGCGTGATTTTCATTTCTGCTTGCTCTGTATATGTCAAGCTCGTTCAGCTCTCTTGCTTCGGAAAGTGATTTTGCATAAACGGGAACATTGCTGAATGCTGTTTCTTCCTGCTTTTCTTCCTGATGTTCCACCGGAACATTTTCTGTGCGTTCCTGTGAAAGAAGTATTCTGTCTGCTCTTTCACGAAGCACTGTAAGCACATCGTCATAGCTGTTTGCAGATTCATTCTTGTTCCATTCCTGATATATTTCGTTCAGTACATTTTCGCTTGAAAGAAGTGCCTTTATCTGATCGTCTGTAAGGTCAAGCTCCTCATTTTCCGCATAGGTACGGATATTGTCCTTTGTATTTATCTCATAAGCAGAAGAAATGATAACTTCGGGCTTCTGATTCATCAGGTTGGAAACAAAGAAATTGTACTCGGCTGATAATCTTTCGGATAACTGGACGTCCAAAGGTTCATTGGAAAACTCCCGATGTTCCGGTGGAACATTTTCATTCGGTGCATTTTCGGAAACAGTTTCCTCGGAGATTATTTCTTCAAAATCCGAAACGTCAATGCCGTTATTGTCTGCATATTCCTCGGCTGTATCTCTGCTTTCAAATGTGGGTACATTTCCATCGGGTTCTGCATACACATTTCTTTCGGCGGTGGTTTCCTTGCTCACCTCGGAAATATAAAACGCTTCTTCGGCTTTGTCAATGCGGTATGCGGAGGGGTGGAAAAACTCGTTGTTTCCGTCATTATACATCTCACGGACCATATCCATATTTCTGAAACCGACTGTCTCGCCTGTTTCATTATTGCGGATATTCACAAATCCGTTTGTGTCAGCAAGCCTTTCATAGCCTGCACGGAAAAGCGCATTGATAATATCGGCGTTATGGATATTGTCTATCATACGGTTGACCATTTCCGCATTTTTTCTTCCGCTCACGGTAATTGTTGCGGAATTTGCGAGTATTCTTCCTGAAAATCTTATGCTTGCATCGCCCGACAGAAGATTTGCGACCTGCAAAGCTGTTTCAGGATCGGTATTTATAAAGTTCCTGTCCCTTATCTTTGAATACTCGATATTGCCGATGATACGCTGATTGTTTTGAACCGTATTCTTATATTCGGAAGCAATGACATAGGCTCTCTGTGCATCAGCCTTGCTGACGGTAACGGTATTTCTGTAGCTTCCGTATGTGGCTGAAAACATAATGCCCTCTGCACGAAGCCTGTCCATAACCTTGTGGATATTGTCACCGTTAAGGTCGATGTATGCACAGTTTCCCTTTATGCTGCTGTAATATTCCTTGTTTACATATTCGGTCATCCAGGTCACTCCTTTACGCAAAATAATTTATGATATCATCTGCCGTCATACCGTCTGGAAAAGCCCGTATTATCCTTGCCAGATCAGAAAAAGCAAGTGCCTTTTCGGAACATAAAACCTCTATTTCTGAAATCTCCTCGGCGTGGATCTCCTTTTCGATTTTCATTATCTGTGCATTGATGCTGTCCGCCTTTCGTGTGGCTTCCGCCTGCACGGAAAATGCCTTTTCATACTTTTCCTTTAAGGCCGTAAGCTTTTCAAGCCTTTTGTCGGCTTTTGATGTCTTTATGCTTTCGGGAGAAGCATTCTTCTCCGCTTCATTAACAGGCATATCTTTTTCAGCAATAACTGCTGTCTTTATATCTTCACTCATCTTGCAAGTGCCACCTTTCTTGACTGTTCATCTGTAATTTTTTGTATTGCCTTATCTGCCCAGCTTTTCATCGCATCAACTTTTTCCGAAAACGAAACAGTCTTTTTGGCTTTGAGAAGCTCGTTAAAATCCTTGACATTGTTCATTTTGCACTCGGTAAAATATCTGCACCGTGAGCCAAACTGACCGATAAAATTCTGTCCCGCCTTATCGTTATCCACACAAAGAGTAACAGGCAATCCGCCTGCAAGGAGCTTTTCCACAACATTCGGCTTCAGCCCTGCCATTGCCGCAAATGTGCAGTCGGTCACATCGGGGTGAAGTGCCATAAAACTCATAAGGTCAATGGAGCTTTCAAAAATGTATGCTTTCTTCGGCTCGCCCTTATCATACTGAAAGAAACTCTCGGACGTTCCGGGTGCAACTCCCTTGTAGTTTTTCAGTTTTTCCGACACTTCCGCATTAACCGCATTTCTGTCAATGTCTGTGTTATGTATCTCTGCTATCATTCCGCATATAAGATCATAATTTTTGCTGTCGGTCACAATATTGGCATTGCTTTCATAAATATAGCCTGCAAACCTCACTCCGCTGTCCTTTTTCCTGTCAAGAAGCTCTGATATTGTCAATATTAGACTGAGTTTGTTATTACGGCATGAATAATGTCGTATTTATCAAACTGATCTCTAAGTGCTGTTACAAATGGTTGTATTTTGTCCGGATTCTCCATAGTCAACGTAGGATTTATAATATATATCTTCACTTTCTCACTTCCTAAAAAATGCAGAGCAGATAATTTCATTATATACTTATGCTGCTCATTTTCCCATAGACTTTGCAGCCATTTCTACCCAGGATGCTAAATTCTCATAGCCATTATCTGCTATATAATCATGTATGGCATAACATACATGATCAAAATAAATCGGCATATTGTTTCTCCATCCGATTATCGTACGGACATTTCCCCTTTTCGATGTCATACCCGTATTAGCATCTTTTATTTGTGAAATATGTATTCCAAGTATAGCATTTCCACGATCAATACTTTTCATTATCTCATACTGTACATATTCACGTTCAAGGGTTTCCTCTCCTATAAGAACAACAGTTACAGATGTTCCTAACATTTGAGAGTCTATCCACCTTTTTATTGCAGCATCTCCTTTTCTCTTAACTTCTTCAAACTCTGCCTTGTCAACAATTCCTGAAATCTTCTGTCCGCCTTTTGTTACCCATTGGTTTCTGACCACCATTGCTCTCATTATATCTTTGCCGTAGTGAAAACTATAAAATACATTTCTCATTTTATTTACCTCCATTATTATTTATATTATCAACACTTTATATTCCGACATTCAGCCCTGCTTTTTCTGTTACCTCTTTACTTAACAATAGCAAATTCTAACGCAAGGCATGAAAAAGCCAGAAAAAAATAAAAGCAAAATTCAGTAGCAGAAAAGAAGCAAAAAAGGAAAGAGTTTTTCTGACTGCCAAACTCTGCTTTTGTTGCACTCATTGAGAAATCAATGTCTTTATCGCTCAGCCCACATACCTTTACATAAAGGGACCTATAAAGTCTTTCCTGCAGCAAATAATATGAATCCAGTCCCCAAAATATCATTATAGGTACACAAGCAATCCGAAATAAAGAAGCTTCTGATTTACTTCCTGCCAATGCTAAAAGTCCGGCAACTAATGTAACTGTCCACCCTTTTAGGACAAATGAATTACTTGCCATTCTGTTGATTACTCCCTGTATCATCTCAAGATGTTTTATTTTCTTTTCTTCCAAAAGAACCACCTTCCGCAGATCTCAGTTCTTTGTTACTGTGGAGCCTTGTTATCCAAAGCTTTCTCAATTAAATCCTCTATATTGTTTGAGATATCGTCATAAACGCATTGACTTGTCGAATATTTTGAATCAAAACATTTGACATAACCGGATAAGCTTTTACCGTCATTAGTCAATACCGAAAAGAATGGATTTGATCCTTTACTCGTTTGCTTTCCATTCTCATCTTTAAGCTTATGTATATAAATACCTACAATACCTTTGTTAAGCTCATAAGCCTTTTGAATTTCATACTTGACCCATTTGCGTGTAGATGTAGTTTTACCGATCAAAACCACTAAACACGATCTCATTGCCATTTGCTCGTCGATCCATTTTTCTATATCCTCATCGTTCTTCTCCTTAACTTCTTCCCAATCATTATCTGAAAATGTGGAAGAGTTAGATACCTTTCCCATGTTTCGAACCTTTCCCGCTCTCCATGCGTCTTTTCCAAATTCAAAGCTAAAAAACACCTGGCGTTTTGACATGACATACTATTCCTCCTGTTTTATTTTCATAATAATACTGTGAACTGCCATAATCATAACAGCCTCCTTCAAAGCAATCCACTATTAAACTTATATTTTGCTGATCAGCTTTACTTGATCAGCTTAATTTAATAGACTGATGCGAAATGCCAAATGTAACATTACTTTTGTACAAATTGTACATTTAAACAATTATATAGACAAAATTATGTATAAAAAACCAAAGCCACATATGACATATTAAAAGTCATATGTGGCTTGAACCATTATTTATTCAATGCTATTATTAAGATATCATTCATTAAAATGCCCGTCAACTATATTAACTCAGCCTAAATTTATAAATCACATAATGTCATATCACAGTGCTTTATGAAACGCAGCAAATACTGTTCACCCCATATTAAACTTCGCCGCCCCCGAAATCTCTTTCAAGGGCGGCTTTGTTTTTACAGCTTACTTATATCAAGCTCTTTGCGTATTTCTTCAAGCTTAAGGTCAGGGTCATCAAGAGATACGTCTATTCCGTAAACATCGACACCTCCCTGTTCTCGCTCAATATACTTGAAACCTGCATTATTAACCTTTTTAAGAAATTCATTTTCATCTTCACCGTACAGGCAAGTTGTCCTCAAACCGATCCAGTTCTTTTTTAAGCAACCTATTATAGATGCCCCCACTCCCTTATAAACTGCGTGGGTTCTTATTTCGTATGCTTCTGTTATTTCACTTTTGGGAACATCTTTCTCACAGCAAAACCAATATTTTTCTATAAATTCTTGGCTGTAATCACATATAAATCCATTTTTTAAATCTGATTTATCACCCGACAGTATCTTCACCATACCTTTAGCAGTGTCTTTTGTGCTTTTCTTGTATAATCTATTTCTGTATTTAACGTATGTTCCACTTCTAATTATAATACTCATTATTTTATATCCTCCAATCTAACAAAAGAGCCTCTTTCCCCACTAGGACCTTCTACATAAATCGCCATCAATATTTCCTCACCATTCTGTGTAACAATATACAACTCTGCTTCGCCTTTTATATCATATACACCGAACTCATTATCTGCTGTTTTTAAGAACTCATATTCAGGTGTTACACAGTCCGTTTCCATTCCTCCTGACATACCATTTCCGGTAAACGGAAGATCTTCCGGCTTATATCCTTTACTAAACGTTTTGCCGTCAACCTGTACACCGTTCATTCCGTTGCCATACGGTACTTTCAGAGTTTCATGATTCGCCTTAAATGTTTATCCCAATATTAAACTTCGCCGCCCCCGAAATCTCTTTCAAGGGCGGCTTTGCTTTTACAGCCTATTTACTATAATTTCTGTACTGAATTATAAGTATTTTTCAATTGGTTTTTTCCTCATAGTTCTAGCCTTACCAGCTTTCACATCATCCCACAATTCCCATCCATAGTCCTCACCATAGTATTCATTCCAAAGCTGATCTGAATTTTCTGCCCAAAGCCCATAATTATACCAATTAACAAAGAATCTTCCATCTTCGGAAATGAATATATAGATATTACCACAATCTATTAATCCTACTTTAAGTATTTTTTGTCCAAAAAGATTTTCCACCAATTCTTCAAGTTTCAAATCTCTATGTCCACAACAATAAGCAAATTCAGTTGAACTTTCGTTTATGTAATATCCTTTTTTCAAATCAAGTGCCTCACATTTGTCATAAAAATGCAGATCTCCATACTCTTCAAGAAATTTCCTTGCAGCCGGAAATAATTCACAGCCAAGTTTTGCATATCCTTCCTCATATTTAGTTAGGTCAATTTTTCTTCCCTCATACCATCCTGCCTTTCTAAGTTGCTGCTTTGCTATTTCTATTAACATATCACATATCCCCTTTTTCATTTATTAATTCTTCAAAAGTTTTTTCGCAATTGCGGCAAGGCTTCCAATATGCTCCATCATCTATATTAATACATTTAAATGAGATATTCTCCCATTCAGCACCATTCATTATTGCCTGACGCACACTCCAAACCTCTGCACAATTTTCAACTCGCCAAGTCTTTTGATAGCTTGGCTTTTCTAATTCACTTTTACCAAATAATTCTGTGTACCTATTGTCTTTGACTGCTTTGTTTTTGGTAAGTTCGATTGCATCTCTTAATTTTACCATTTGATTCCTCCTGACATACCATTTCCGGTAAACGAAAGATCTTCCGGCTTATATCCATTTCTGTCAACCACTCTTGTAAGCCTGTCAAGCAGATCATACTCATAAGAAGTTGAACCGAAAGGTGTTGTGACCTTTGTAAGCCTGCAAGCATTATCGTAAGAATAGCTTACATAATTCCCGTCGGGATAATCCACACGGGTCAGACCGTCCATAAGGTCATATGTGAACATGGTTGTGCCTGTGCTGTCATTATTGGTTTTGCTTGAACATCTGTAGTAATACGTTCCATGCTAACTCAACGCTTACCAAACAATCTGCAAATCTTTGACAACAATTTATTCTGTTGCCTTAGCACTTTACTGCTATGGACTGATTCTTCTTTTGAATCAGTTGACTTTAGTTTTCTATTTTCTCTCATCCACTCATTCATTACCCAGATAAATTCTTTTCGAGATATTGATATTGATTCTTCGTTTTCAACATCAACTATGCACGTAATTCTTACATTTTCAGATTGAATTTTAATAGCATATGCGTTTCCACTTACCTCGTAATTTTCATATCTCATTATATCATTGAAGTATTCAAAGTGATGACCAAACACCAATTGGCTATCTGTTACTAAAAACCCTGACAAAATTTCATTATTAGGCATAAAATCAAACACTAATATATGAGAAAAGCCGTCAACACTTACTTTGCGTATTGAATAATTAATCATACCCTACTCCTTAATATACTGGGAATGCACTTATTATCTTACCATTGGAATCAATTCCTCACCCATCAAAATATATCCAACAGGTTCAAGTGATGTAAGCGCACAAAATTGTCACAATCATTCAAAAAAGATATTAAGTTCTTTAAACGAGTTAATGCATTCGGTTATTTTATCACCAAACCAATATGAAAGCTTCTCTCTCATTGATTTATCTAATTTGATAAATGTATTTGTCTGACTTTTTTTATAATAAATTTCTTTCATAAACTCAATCTGATCGTTGTTCATTTCATAATATTTTTTCCAATATTGAATTGCATCTGGTTCTTTATATAAATATGGAAGTAAAATATTATTGCTTTTTTTCATTAAATCTTTTTCAGATTGATTTGAGTACACGTGAAAGTTATCACCCCAAAAAGCAATAGAAGCTGCAGGCAAAACATCATTTCCTTTTTCAATCAATAAATACTGCATAGCTTCACTTTTAGCAAGATCACAAACTTTTTTCTCAACATTACAAAATAACTGATGCAATATTTCATTTTCACCAAACAAATAATCATCATCATTTTGTATCATACAGATAAAATTATCTCTGCCAAAACTTATTACCCCCCTCACCCCTTCGAAATCCTGAAACAAATAATTCATATCATCCCATGATTGCTCACTTGATAACAGCTCATATTTACCATTCATTATTGCATGTGCTATTGAAGCCAAAATACATCTGTTATATATTATATTCATTTGTGTAAATTCAAAAATTTTTTCCATATTTTCTACTCCCTAATAAATTTTACAAATAGTTTTATCAAAATTTCGCAAGCGTAGTAATGAAGCGGATTTGTAAGACCTAACAAACAAAATAGCCATTACAAAATATAGAAACAGCCAACCAACTTTGATATAATTAATTTGAACCAAACCATACGAAAGGGGGTGGCTGTTATCTACTGTCAGAAAAAATATACAGGATATCACATTTTTCACTTCAGTACAGAAGACTTGGTTTTATGATTATGACAATTTTTTTGATTCTCTCATTGCTCTGGACTCTACTCCCATAATTGCAGATATTTATCAAAATAATGAGCATAGTTTTTCTTTACATTGATGAATGTACATTATTAACCAACAAAGGTTACGATGTCAAAGAAATATACAAGCTTGATATTTCTAACTATCCCACTTGTCTCTATTATACTGCCTAGATGCAATTTGACAATTGGAATAACTATTTGTTCCCCCCTGTGATTTTGGGGTTATATGGTCAAATTGCCATTCATTAGGCAATGGAGAAACTCCTTTCATACTTTTTAGTGGTTTGACTAATTCTTGCCCATAATACGGATCATTTGGATTATCTGACATAACAACTCCATTATTACGTTTCATATTTTCTAAAAGCATTTTCTCCTTTTGTTTTGCTGAAAAATTTTTTCCTGGTCCAACATTTGGTTCATCTTCTAAATATGAATATGGATTAGCAGTATAAGAACTGTCAGAATCATTATCTTGATCTTGCGTTGAAAGATTTACAAAACTAATAGTAGTAAACCCAGCAATCAAATAGAATAATGCGAAAAGCCATGAATAAATTGCAATGTCCCACTGCCCATTAGCCGCAGCATTTTGTCCATCAATGAAATACTTATATGAAAGTCCAAAATTAATCGAAACAGCCACACCTGCAATTATGCCATACGCAATAAATGTTGCGGCACAAATTCCAAAAAGAGCGCCAAAAATTACACCATTCAATATATTGGCTAAATTCTGCATAGGTGATAAATCGGATTTAAATTCGCCTGTAGTCACCAAGTTGCGAATAATGCTGACTGCATTGGGCACGATCAATCCTGAAAGTACTCCTATTACAGCTCCTCTTACCGCCAAACCAGCCATCGACATATACCCACTCGGATCAGAGTAAGTCACAGGATTACTATTTGCGTATAAATACTTATGCAGACTAACAGGAGCATCAATCGAACCCTCATAGCTGTCCAAAGGTAGTAAGTACGTTTAAAAATTAATTATGATAATATTATTTTGAAGAATTTAAAAAGTCCAAATATTTCTTATCCTTTGAAGTAAAACAGCGTCCTTTATCAGATTTAATATAAGCTGTTTTTAAGTAATCGTAAGCCTTATCATATTGTTTCAATTCGTATGCAATTTTGCCTGCCCAAAGTTCTCTTTCACCATTATATTCCGTCATTGGATCAGCAATTAAAATCTTTTCACCCCACTTCTCCATTACACTGATATTATTGCTTTTGATTGCAGCAGCCAAAATGAGCCAAATAATCAAATAGCTTTCTGAATGTGAATACTTATCACCTGATAAGCTGTTCAAAGTATTTTCAAGTTCAGATATAGCCTTATCATAATTCTTACATTTACACAGTTCATTATACCCGTCTATCATAGCAGATTCATCTATCTCTTTTTCTGATTCATATTTTGCTTTGGATTTATTTATGTTATCATTGCTCCCCGAAGATATGGATTTGATAATATTCAAATAAATATCCGGTTCTTTTTCAAAGATTTTATCACCATCCAACATATATGCACGCAGTAAATATTCTTTTGAATTGTCAATGTCATTTATTTTATAAAAACACTGTCCTATACGCAAATTTATAAATGGATTAGAAATACCATCAGGACAATTGTATGCATTCATAAATTCACATAAGGCTTTTCGGTAGTTAAAATTAAGAAAATGTGCTTCACCTAAAGCTGTATAAATCCATGTACTTGCTTCCCATCTTTCTTTGGGAGACGGGACTAATGCCAAAGCTTTTGTATATAATTTTATAGCATTTATGTAATTATGTTTTTCAAGATAATTATCCCCTTTAGCACACAAGTCTAAAATGATTTTATACTTTTTTTCATTTAATTCCATCTATAAACCCTCCATAAGAAACTTCTGTTAATTAGAATCATAAAGTAGTCAACACTTTTTAACAGATCAAATAAATGTGCATGTAAACCCAAAACATTAGTATATCAGACTTTCTATTCTTTATTTGCAGGTGGCAAATAAGTTTCACCGATTCTTGCGCCTTGTGAACGGTTTATACTATAGTATTCCAAATAGTAATTATTAGGGTCTAGCATAAATGCCCTAACTTCAGGGGACTTGGGACCATAGTATCTTCCTATTTGATTCCACCATGAAACCGCATCTGTAATATGTGCCATATATGCTTCTTCTATCGGATGCCAATGCCCCTCACTATCTTGAAAAATCAAGCCATCTTCAGTCTCTTTTACCCTTCCTTCTTGCATCATTCTTTCAATTACAGCCCTCCCTGTTCTAGAATTTTTTCCAGGTGTTTTTCCCATATACTCTTCACGGTGTGATTTAGGAATCGTTTCAGAATTTGAAGAATATTCATCCGCAACACTCGAATTTTTTCCGAAGCTTTCAAACCAATCTTTAACAATATTAGCGAATGAACGATACCAAGCTACCGCACCGAGTACCGACCATGAACTTCTATATACACCCTGCCATAAATATCCGTTTTTAAACGAATCTACCGCACCAGCAAAACCGCCTATAACACCTAATCCAGCCAACGCCGCAAGAACCATTCCGTGGAAATATATTCCGACAAATACTGCAACAAATCCCCCAATGGTCCCCAAAAACATAGCATCTATTAATTCTTCAGGTGTAAAGTCACCCTTGGAAATCACATCGCCTGCCGCTATAACTGCACCAGTAAACATGCTCCAGTACACCAATGCCGTTTGGTTATACATCATTTCTGCAATGGCTAACTCTGCCTTTGCAGCCAACTCAACAACCTTACCCATAATAGATGCATAACCACTTGGATCAGAATACATCACAGGATTAGCATTAGCATAAAGATACTTATGCAAGCTAACAGGGTCATTTATTGTACCCTGATATGTATCCTGCGAAATAAATCTGCCCGTAGAAGTGTCCATATATCTCGCACGGAGATAGTAAAGTCCGGTAGTCTCATCAAACTGCTCGCCGCAGTAGCGGTAACAATTCTTTGTAGAGCCGGTGGAATCAAGCAGATTACCAAACGCATCATAAGCGTAGGTATCAGTAACCTTACCATTCTCATTAGCAAGCCCAACAACAGAGCCGTGTCCGTCATAAAGATAAACAGACACATTGCCGTTGCGTTTCTGACTAATACGGTCATTAATATGGTGAATAATAAGTTTATTTTATATATATTAGTGCACGACTTTTCACCTCATTTTCTTCGCAGATATATACACATTTAAGATCATTATTTATCAGTATTTTTCTTAATGCCGAATATAATTGCTTATTGCCCTTTATATTTATTTGGTCCACACTGACATTTAACGTGACTTCCACATCATTTTCGTCAGAAACAATTAGTATCAAAACATCATTGTATATTTTGTCCAAAAACATATTACTGACAAGTATAGTTCCTGTATTTGCATACGAAAAAAAATCATTCAATGAATATTTCTCTTGAAAAATCATATCTCCTTTTTCCCTATCATACAAATGTGAATGTATGACATTTTTCTCAGATACTTTTAAATCAGACTTCAATAGTCTATCAACATATGAACTAGATAATCCTTCAAAAACAATATCATAATATTCCATAATTTTAATATCCTCTTATTGATCTATAAATCCTTTAAATGTTCCATCCATATTTATTCTAACACCTCTGCCATCAGGTAACGTCTTTTCCAAGAAATAGGCTCCATTAGGTGCTTGATTTACAGTAAACTCTCCTTCAGCATCAAGTATTTCATTTAAATGCTTCAGCGCTGTTTCATTTATTTCGTCAGATCCACCTTTAATCCGTCCCCAGATTTCCGGATGGCGTCCAGCGTGTTTTTGTAAAGCATGACCAGCGATTGTTTCACCACCTTTATGCGGTTTATTGGCTGATTCAACTATTTTATCATTATTCACACGGTCATTTGCATTTGAATCATTTGAATTAGTGTTTGAATTATTCTGATTCGTATTTGAATAATCGAGATTGCTTGCCAAACTAATAGTAGTAAACCCAGCAATCAAATAGAACAAGCAGAAAAGCCATGAACAAATTGCAATGTCCCACTGCCCGGCAGCTGCAGCATTCTGACCGTCTATATAACAACCATATGCAAGACTAAAATTAATCGAAACTGCCACACCTGCAATTATGCCATACGCAATAAATGTTGCGGCACAAATTCCAAAAAGAGCGCCAAAAATTACACCATTCAATATATTGGCTAAATTCTGCATAGGTGATAAATCGGATTTAAATTCGCCTGTAGTCACCAAGTTGCGAATAATGCTGACTGCATTGGGCACGATCAATCCTGAAAGTACTCCTATTACAGCTCCTCTTACCGCCAAACCAGCCATCGACATATACCCACTCGGATCAGAGTAAGTCACAGGATTACTATTTGCGTATAAATACTTATGCAGACTAACAGGAGCATCAATCGAACCCTCATAGCTGTCCAAAGGTAGTAAGTACGTTTAAAAATTAATTATGATAATATTATTTTGAAGAATTTAAAAAGTCCAAATATTTCTTATCCTTTGAAGTAAAACAGCGTCCTTTATCAGATTTAATATAAGCTGTTTTTAAGTAATCGTAAGCCTTATCATATTGTTTCAATTCGTATGCAATTTTGCCTGCCCAAAGTTCTCTTTCACCATTATATTCCGTCATTGGATCAGCAATTAAAATCTTTTCACCCCACTTCTCCATTACACTGATATTATTGCTTTTGATTGCAGCAGCCAAAATGAGCCAAATAATCAAATAGCTTTCTGAATGTGAATACTTATCACCTGATAAGCTGTTCAAAGTATTTTCAAGTTCAGATATAGCCTTATCATAATTCTTACATTTACACAGTTCATTATACCCGTCTATCATAGCAGATTCATCTATCTCTTTTTCTGATTCATATTTTGCTTTGGATTTATTTATGTTATCATTGCTCCCCGAAGATATGGATTTGATAATATTCAAATAAATATCCGGTTCTTTTTCAAAGATTTTATCACCATCCAACATATATGCACGCAGTAAATATTCTTTTGAATTGTCAATGTCATTTATTTTATAAAAACACTGTCCTATACGCAAATTTATAAATGGATTAGAAATACCATCAGGACAATTGTATGCATTCATAAATTCACATAAGGCTTTTCGGTAGTTAAAATTAAGAAAATGTGCTTCACCTAAAGCTGTATAAATCCATGTACTTGCTTCCCATCTTTCTTTGGGAGACGGGACTAATGCCAAAGCTTTTGTATATAATTTTATAGCATTTATGTAATTATGTTTTTCAAGATAATTATCCCCTTTAGCACACAAGTCTAAAATGATTTTATACTTTTTTTCATTTAATTCCATCTATAAACCCTCCATAAGAAACTTCTGTTAATTAGAATCATAAAGTAGTCAACACTTTTTAACAGATCAAATAAATGTGCATGTAAACCCAAAACATTAGTATATCAGACTTTCTATTCTTTATTTGCAGGTGGCAAATAAGTTTCACCGATTCTTGCGCCTTGTGAACGGTTTATACTATAGTATTCCAAATAGTAATTATTAGGGTCTAGCATAAATGCCCTAACTTCAGGGGACTTGGGACCATAGTATCTTCCTATTTGATTCCACCATGAAACCGCATCTGTAATATGTGCCATATATGCTTCTTCTATCGGATGCCAATGCCCCTCACTATCTTGAAAAATCAAGCCATCTTCAGTCTCTTTTACCCTTCCTTCTTGCATCATTCTTTCAATTACAGCCCTCCCTGTTCTAGAATTTTTTCCAGGTGTTTTTCCCATATACTCTTCACGGTGTGATTTAGGAATCGTTTCAGAATTTGAAGAATATTCATCCGCAACACTCGAATTTTTTCCGAAGCTTTCAAACCAATCTTTAACAATATTAGCGAATGAACGATACCAAGCTACCGCACCGAGTACCGACCATGAACTTCTATATACACCCTGCCATAAATATCCGTTTTTAAACGAATCTACCGCACCAGCAAAACCGCCTATAACACCTAATCCAGCCAACGCCGCAAGAACCATTCCGTGGAAATATATTCCGACAAATACTGCAACAAATCCCCCAATGGTCCCCAAAAACATAGCATCTATTAATTCTTCAGGTGTAAAGTCACCCTTGGAAATCACATCGCCTGCCGCTATAACTGCACCAGTAAACATGCTCCAGTACACCAATGCCGTTTGGTTATACATCATTTCTGCAATGGCTAACTCTGCCTTTGCAGCCAACTCAACAACCTTACCCATAATAGATGCATAACCACTTGGATCAGAATACATCACAGGATTAGCATTAGCATAAAGATACTTATGCAAGCTAACAGGGTCATTTATTGTACCCTGATATGTATCCTGCGAAATAAATCTGCCCGTAGAAGTGTCCATATATCTCGCACGGAGATAGTAAAGTCCGGTAGTCTCATCAAACTGCTCGCCGCAGTAGCGGTAACAATTCTTTGTAGAGCCGGTGGAATCAAGCAGATTACCAAACGCATCATAAGCGTAGGTATCAGTAACCTTACCATTCTCATTAGCAAGCCCAACAACAGAGCCGTGTCCATTACGAATACATTAATCTTTTGTAATCCATAATACTACGTCTTCTTGTACTGTCAGTAAATCTATTATCTTAAGATGGCTATAATCTTTTTGGGCAAAAACAACCCTTGAAAAATCATCGTCAACATCCCAATGTAGTAAAAATCCTATATTATTTAGTGTATTAATATTATCCCGAATAAAATCTGCCCACTCAATAACATTATCCAAAACGTTCATCACATCGTGATATGTGGTTTTTAATTCATTAACACTTATTTGATTAATTTCATTTACATATTGATTTAATTGATGTCTACTATTACCAAGAATAGAATATGTAAGGTATTGCCAACTACCAATCCCATGAGTAAAACCATTGTCTCCATAAAATGCACATACACAATATTTTTTTAAACATCTTATAGTATCAGTATCCACTATTTCTGACCAACTATCCTCCCAGTTGTACTTTTTTTTAACATTCTCATACTGGGTAATTGAGTTAAAAACTAAATATAACTGTATACTCATAATACCATCTCCATTCTACTTAGAAAGTAAATATAATTTTTTCCATTTGTCACTGCATCCATATCAATACCAAACCATATATGAAAGCTTTCATTACATGCTGGATGATAATGTACAGCATTATGCATTCCATTACCCTTACCTTTCTCAGCATTGGGACCATATTGTCGGCAACTTTGCTGTCCAGCTCTTTTAGCAGCTCCTCCTACCAATGATAATAAAAGCTGAGCCGCTTCTTGCGTTGCTGCCCATAAACCCGAAAGAAGTTTGTTACAATTTATAGTCTTATTTATTGCTTGTTTTAGTTTTAAAGGCTGGCTCATATGTACAACAGTTACATGATTAATAATCTCTGCTGAATAATATAAGTAAACACTGTTTCTATCATCTGTTTCTTCAGGTAGTGCATCACTCAGAGCATCCCTTGCATAATCTTGTGCAATCTGTGAAGAAGGTGCGCCCTCCGCTATTTCAGAAATTATTTCTGTATATTCAACAATGCTTACAGATACTGCGCTGACCACACAAGCTAAAGCTGTAATCAATACAGCGGATATCAATATAACACGTGCTATATACTGTGGTGTTGCCGCTTTATTTGCATAATATTGCATTGCGCCACTAACAGCCATTCCCGTTAATTCAATAACTGTTCCCAAATCGCCTGATACCAATCTGCTTGATATGTCTATTACATTTGATGTTGTTTCAGGATTAGGGCATGCAGAAAAACCATTTGGATCAGAAAACATAACAGGATTACTGTTAGCATAAAGATACTTGTGCAGTGATGTCGGGTCAGAAATGCTGCCCGCATAACTATCCTGCGAAATAAATCTACCCGTAGATGTATCCATATAACGAGCACGTAGATAATACAACCCCGTAGTCTCGTCAAACTGCTCGCCGCAATAACGGTAGCAATTCTTGGTAGAGCCAGTGGATTTCAGCAGATTACCAAAAGCATCATAAGCATAGGTATCAGTAACAACACCACTCTCATTTGCCAAACCAACAACAGAGCCGTGTCCGTCATAAAGATATACAGACACATTGCCGTCACGTTCCTGACTGATAAGGTCAGCACCAATCGTATAGGTACACTTTGCCGTGCCGTTTTCGTCAATTTCTGCAAGAACATTGGTAAGGCTTGAATTATCATTGAGGTACTTTACATACTCAGTAACTCCGTCACTTCTATGTGTAGTCTTAGAAGTTCTGT
>ERZ825159.102-NODE-102-length-116623-cov-7.956806_pt1 | contig 116623 bp, 91 predicted proteins | sample MGYA00519932_ERZ825159 | MGnify/ENA primary metagenome ERZ825159 (study PRJEB31778, sample SAMEA3449191) | human gut metagenome | biome: human gut; feature: human-associated habitat; material: faeces | place: United Kingdom | collected 2010/2012 ... | reverse complement strand
TTTATTATTAGGGGGTTATTGTTTCCGTTCCTTCTTCGCTGTTGTCATTATTAAAGTCATTATGCAAAGCTTTGCATAATTCGTTCAATAATGACAATAGAGAGGAGGATAAATAAGACATTTTGCACGAATGTGTTAAGAAAGGTTGGTGAAGACTTCATGACCAACCTTTTTTGAGTATCTTTGCATAAATACAAACGTTATTGTAATAATAACTTGTTAATATAAAAATAATTAGACAATATAATGGCTTCTTTTAAAACGGATGAAAGCTTTTTGGAAAAAATTTCCATTGGAGTAATTGGAACACAACAAGTTTTTTCTGTATTACAGCGACAGGGACACAAGCCTATAGAACTGGAAAGAGGTTCTATGAATTACAAAATATGGAAAAAAATAAAAATAAAACGAATAAGAGTACCGGATATTCTATGTGTTGATAAATGGGATTAGAGTAGAGTCTAGAGCCAAAACTAAACTTGAGATTTCTATGTCTCATTCATCTTCTGACCCTGATAGAGGCTGGGATTTTGGCATGAAAGAGACTGATTATGTTGCTATAGTGATTTGTGAGAAAAATGGTAGCGAACCTGTTGATTGGATTGCAGACAATCTCGTTCAGTTTATTTCAATAAAAGCTTTACGAGAAGCAGAAAAAGAACAAAAGGTTATTTTTGTAAAACCTAAAGGTGCAGAAGAAGGTTTTGAAGCTAGAATCAATTGGCCTGCTTGTATCGCTACATCGAAAGGTGAAATAATAGAAATAGATAAAACTATAAAGTATCGAACAGAAGAGGGGCGTATAAAGTGGGTCGGTCTAACAAAAGGCGGGAAACGTTTGTCTCCATTAGTAAAGATTGGTGATAAGGTACAACCAAATCAAATATTAGCATCTGTGGTTAATATTTCTCAAACAATTCCCGATACAATTGTTAATTCTAATTTCTTTTTAGCAAATCTTTCAAGTTTAATTCTTAGTGAACGTTATGCTGCGGCTAAGGCATTGAGTTATTTCAATGAAAAGAAAGTAATTTCTTCCTTATTAAATAAACTGACAGACAAGGATGAACATATTTATGTAAAACTAGAAGTTGCGGCTAGTTTGTGTAGATTAGGTGCGGATGGTTATACATTCATCAGAGAATGTTTGAAAGATACTTATTTACAAAATATTCTAGAAGCTGTCATTGTTCTAGCAGAAATAAAGACGGATACTGCTAACAAAATATTATGTAATGTTTTATTGGATGAATCATTTGACCCTGAGATAAGAGCTGGGGCTGCATGGGGACTTGGAGAACAACAAAATAAATCTGCATTAACGTCATTAATAGCCAGTTTTAATTCAATCGATAAAAATGTAAAAATTGAAGCTGCAAGAGCATTGGGAAAATTAACTAGTAATTACAGCAATGAAATTTTGTCTGCTTTTAATATAGCAACTCCTAATGAGATGCCTGGGATTGCTTGGGCTTTAACTAAATCAAATTCTATAAATATATACCATTTCTTAGATAATTTAAACAGTCTGGAGGCAAGACAATGGATTTCATATATTATAGGGATGCAAGGAGAGGAAAAGTACATTTCTGAAATAGAAAGACTTAAAAATAAAGACCCTGAGGTTTATTTTGCAGTAACTCTTCTATGGAAAATTACTACAAGTTGGATTAATGGACTTAAAGAATATTAGAAATGTTTGAATCCAAATATTTATATTGTACAAGAAAAGGTAAGGCTATCATTGGAGATTCATTAGAGTTGATGAAAGAATTGCCTGATAATTCTATAAATTTAGTAATAACATCTCCACCATTTGCTCTTTCTAGACCTAAAGAGTATGGAAATAAAAACCAAGAAGAATATATTGATTGGATTCTAAAATTTACTAAAGAGGTGAAGAGAGTTATAACATTAGATGGGAGTTTTGTTATTGATTTAGGTGGGGCTTATCAGAAAGGTATCCCAATTCGTTCGCTATATAATTATCGTCTTTTAATTAGAATGTGCGATGAGCAAGGTTGGAAATTGGCAGAGGAATTTTTTTGGCATAATCCTTCAAAATTACCATCACCAATAGAATGGGTGAATAAGAGAAAAATTAGAGCAAAAGATTCAGTAAATACAGTATGGTGGCTTTCTAAGTCTGATTTTCCAAAATCAGATGTAAAAAAAGTTTTGACAGAGTACTCTGATAGAATGAAAAAGTTGATAGAAGATAGTTCAAAATACTATACTCCTAAAAAACGTCCATCAGGTCATGATATTAGTGAAAGTTTTGGAAATGATAATGGAGGTGCAATTCCTTCTAATTTATTACAAATACCAAATACTGAAAGTAATTCCCAATATCTTAAGTACTGCAAGGATTTAGAAATAAAAGGGCATCCAGCAAGATTCCCTTCAAAATTGCCAGAATTTTTTATTAAATTATTAACCGATGAAAATGATTTGGTTCTTGACATATTTGCAGGTTCAAATACTACAGGTTGGGCTGCTCAACAACTAAATAGAAAATGGTTGGCATTTGAACTAAACCATCAATATTTAGCTGCATCCATCTTTCGATTTATAAACAAAGAAGCAAGAGTTGAAATAAAGGCTCAGTATGACATCCTTCTTTCACAACAAAATGCAAAATTAGATGTAGAGAAAATAATTGCACAACAAGAGTTATTTTAATTATCAAAGTAAGAACCAGAAAACAATTAAATAGCTGTATGTAAGCATTCTATTTTCCGCCTTGACACACATGATTGCGTGACATACCTTTGTGCCGTAACCTTTAACAACAATGATTATGGCAAAAGAAAAAGTAAACTACCAGGAAGTGTATGACCTCTACCAGTTATGCAGCGAGACCAAGGATCTTCGTGAGTTCTGTGCGGATTATGGAGTCAATTACGACAAGTTCATGAATTGGCAGCGTCACCATCTGTGGAGTGAGAAGTTAGGTAAGACTGTTCCGGCTGAACAACCCAAGGTCGCCAAAGTCCAGATAACCGGCAAGCCTTGTAACAGTCCAACCGTTAAGATGGAAGTGAAGCAGCCTGAAGGCGAACCTCCGCTAAGATGGGTAAAGGTGCAGTTGTCTTCAGGAGCCACCCTTTTCCTTAGAAACACCACCGTTCTTGACTTGAGCCTGTTGCTTAATAAAATGATAGGATGATATGCTTGGACTGAGTGCTAACCTGAACTATTACCTGTTCAACGGTAATGTGGATTTGAGGAAAGGTATCTTCCGTCTGTGTGAGAGTGTAAGGGAAGAGATGTCGCTTTACCCGAGCGACGTGTCCAATGTATATATGTTCATGTCCCGTAACCGAAAGGTAGTCAAGATACTTCATTATGAACGTGGTTTTTATGTGCTTTACGAAAAACGTCCTGTTATGGGAAAGTTTAAGAGACCGGTGTTTGATGAGGTCTCCAAATGCTACCGGATACAATGGTCAGACATGGCTTATCTTACGGAAAGCATTGTGGTTGACAAGATGTACGTTAGTCCGAAAGAGTAATATTAATACGTTGGTTGCCAGTGAGATAATATAAAAATAAACGATAAAAAGCTTGCGTAAGTGCCTGATTTTTCGTACCTTTATGTCATGATTGATGAAAGAGCATACGAGTTACTTTGCTGCCAGCTGGGTCTGGCGAATGAGGAAAAGGCAGGTCTTCGCAAACAGAATAAAGAATTGATTGCGAGGCTTGAGTCTATTGAAGAATCCAACAGGGAGAACTCTAAAAATCTGATAGATACCATCAATGATCTCAAAGATACCATCGAAAAGCAGTCAACCACGGTTGAACATTACAGGAAAGAAATGGAACTTATGAGAAAGCAGCTTGAAGCAAAGGATGAGGTGAACAGGATGCTGGCAAACGAGATCTCCAATCTCAGACTTCAGCTTGAGGACAGCAGGAAACACCGTTTCGGCCGTACTTCCGAGCAAAGAAGGCTGTTGAACAACCGTAATCTCGACAAGTCCGCTCTGGAACAATCCGAGTATGACGGTTCTGACAGGAAGGATGATAATAATAAGACCGATGATAACGAAACCGGCAGCAATACCTCTTCCGGCAACATACCTGCCCAGAACAGCAAACCTTCAAGGAGAAAGGAAACCGCACCACGTGCCGGGAAAACAAAATTGAAAGTTGACAAGGTGGTAGTACATGAAGTGGACGAGTATTACACGCTTCCAGAAGGGGGACGGTTTATGAACCGCAACGGTATGCCTGATGTGTGGGAATACAGGGTCATAGAACATGTAAGGGCTTATAACGTGGAGCATGTTTACAAGGTGGCAAGGGTAAAGCTTGCGGACGGCACTTTCACAAGCACCATGGAACATCCGCTGAAAAACCTTGGAGGTATCTTCTCTCCTGAACTGCTTGCCCGTCTGCTTTGTCTGAAATATGACTTCAGCATGCCTGAGAACAGACAGATAAGACTGCTTGCAAGAGAGGGCATCCATATAAGCAACACCACGCTGAACAGTTATATCCATAACGGAATCGCCAAACTAAAGGAGTTCATGGAAGATGTCTTCAAGGAGTTTGTACAGCAGGCAAAATACCTTATGGTTGATGAAACTACCGAACTTGTAGGTGTGGAAACAAAAGAAGGCAAGGCTTACAGGAGAAAGTACTTATGGGCTTTCTTTGCAAAGCATATCAAAATGGTCTATTATCATTACAATAACGGCAGCAGGTCATCCGATGCGGCAAAGTCATTCCTGGAATATTTTATGGGAACCATATCCACTGACGGATATACGGTTTACAGGATGTTTGATGGAGAAGACTCAAAGGTACTTCACATAGGCTGCTGGACACACTGCAGAAGGTTATGGGTTGACGCCCTTCCTTCTGACAGGACAGCGATGGATATAATAGATTCTATCGGTGATATGTTCAGGAATGAAGACCTGTTCCGTGCAATGAGACTTGGCAGCGGGTAGATTAAGGAAAAAAGACTTAAGCTTACGGGGTCGGTTCTTGAACGTATCCATCATAAGGTAGTCATGGTGCTACAGGATACCAAACTCATGGCAAACGAACTGATGCGAAAGGCTGTGAACTATACGTTAAACCAATGGAAATCCCTGAGAAATATCCTCAAGGACGGTTCAGCGGAAATATCGAACAACCTCTGTGAGCAAAGGATGAGACCTGTAAAGCTGCTGCTCAAGAACTGCATGAACATAGGCAGTGAGGCGGCAGCAGAAAACTCGGCATTCATCTTCTCGCTGATAGAAAGCTGCAAGCTTAATGACATAGATCCTCAGGATTACCTGAAGCACCTGTTTGAATGTATTCTTCATGGTAAGGACTGCGACAAGAAGGTTCTTTTGCCATGTTTTTATAAATCGGAATGTTAAAACAAAAATATTTTCTTACGGACATTTTTATTTTATCGGCGGCACTATAAAATATTTTGTGTAAATGTAAAATACGGGATTCATTACGGGTTCCGTATTTTTTTATTTAATAGCTTTGCAAAATGAAGAAGATTATGAAAGAGAATCATGTAGTGCCTGATGAGGTATTAAGTAAGGAGTTCCTCAGCCAGTTCAAGACCGAGTCAGACGTAAGCAAGTTCCTAAAGCAGCTCCACGCTCAGGTGTTGGAAAAGATGCTTGAAGGTGAGATGGATGCTCATTTGGGTTATGAGAAACATTCAGTTTCCGGCAATAACAGTGGTAATTCCCGTAACGGTAGTTACCCCAAGAAAATCCAGACCGAGCACGGCGAGGCTGTCCTTCCCATTCCCCGTGACCGTAATGGCCAGTTCGAGCCCATAGTGGTTCCCAAGCATGAAAGTCGTGGGCTTTCCATAGAAAAGCTTGTTATCTCCTTATATGCCAAAGGAATGAGTGTGTCCGATATTGAAGAGGAGATGCGCGAGATCTATGAGATAGAACTCTCCACCTCTGCCATCTCCATCATTACGAACAAAGTCAATCAAGCAGCTCAGGAATGGCAGAACCGCCCTTTGGACCCTGTCTATCTCATCGTTTGGATGGACGGTATTGTCTTCAAAGTTCGAGACAACGGGAAGATCACCAACAAAACTGTCTACCTCTGTGTCGGACTGAAACAAAACGGCTTGAAGGAAGTTCTTGGCATGTGGGTGGGTAAATCAGAGAGTTCCGCCTTCTGGATGGGTGTCCTCACAGACTTGAAGGCCCGTGGGGTACAGGATATACTGATAACCTGTACCGATAACCTGAACGGATTTACCGACACCATACGCACCGTATTCCCTCAGTTATCAACTCAGATTTGTGTCGTACATCAGATAAGAAACTCCTGTAAGTATGTCGTTTACAAGGACAAAAAAGAGTTCACGGCAGATATGAAGAATATCTATAATGCGCCAAACAAGGAGGTTGCTGCCGCGGAACTTGATAATCTGGAAAAGAAATGGGGAGGAAAGTACCCTTATGCCATCCTTTCGTGGAGGAACAACTGGGATGACCTGACTGTTTTCTTCCAGTTCCCATTGGAAATCAGAAAAATAATCTACACCACAAATCTCATTGAAAATCTGAATGGAAAAATCAGAAAGTACACTAAATCAAAACTTTCATTCCCTTCGGATGACGCAGTGAAGAAAATGGTATACCACTCTTTGATGGAGATTGAGAAGAAATGGACGATGCCGATTACTAACTGGGGATTGATTATGAACCAATTTATGCTTATTTTTGAAAACAGAATCCAGATATAAGAGAACTTATAACTGAATCCCGTTTACATTTACACAAAATTGTAGACAGTGCCTGCTATTGTTTACAAAAAACATGAAAATAAGAATGAACAGAACGGGGGATATGCCATATTCCAACATATCCCCCGTCTTTTTATTCAATACAATCAAGACTTATTTCATCACTTTTTTCACTGTGCCGCCTTGCTTGATTATATAGATACCTTTTTGCAAACCATTCAGACTGCTTCCTACCTTTACACCTCCCAAAGTATATACTTCAACCGGAGCGTTGGAAGCATCTGCACCCACACCTGTAACAGAAGAACCGTCAGATTCTACATACAACATGGGTAACACGCCATTTGCACTCGCTTCAGCATAAGCTGCAAAATTATTGTATTCCGTATCATACTGAACCCATTTACCCGTAGCCACACAAGTAATGGTAGCCTCACCGTTTTCTGCCAAATCTACAGCCCACACATGACCACTTTCGGGAACATCTGCACTTACGTTGAAAGTTGGATACTTCTCAGTAGAATACAAGTAACGCCCGTTGTTATCCATAATGGTATAACCGCCATCCGTCGCCGTAAAGGTGAAGGCATTCGTCTCATTCCCCGTCAAAACAGCGTCAGCCTCTGTTCCCTCCGAAGTGTAAATATAGCCATAAGTTTGTGATGCTTTCATTGCTGTGGCCAACTTCATGGCATCCCCGCCATTGTACACCCAAGCATAACGCTTACCGCTTTCAATCTTTGTAGCCTTGATGAAAGATACAGCCTCAGGTTCAGGTTCGGGTTCTTGACCTTCCAATTCGTATTCCGTCACCGACTTCAAACCACACACAGAGAAATAAGCCTGCAAAGCAGCATAAAGCTTCACAGATTTGAACAAGTTACCCGGATTGTCCACCAGATTCAAGGCCGAACGCACATCCCCCGACAATTGCACAGGCACGCAGTTGGCAACATCCGTTTCATCGGCACTTGCCGCAATCAACATATTGGAAGCCACAGCACCTTCAACGGAACCAATCACAGCTTTATCCAAACTACCATCCGCAGAACCTACGATATAACCTTCAACCCATGCTTTAGCACCAGAATTATTTAAAATGAACACATCGCCGACAGTGAAAGGAACTTCCTTCGTACCTTCGCCCGACACCACCAATGAACTTCCGGACAAAGCTATCTCCACGTTCTCTTTCAAGCCACCACCCGAAATGGTCAACTTACCCTCATAATCACCTACCGCCGTGGGAGTAAACACCACATTGAAACTGGCATTAGCCGCTTCGTCTTTGGCTATGCTTGTCACCGGACATGTAAAACCATTGCCAGACACAGCTACGGTTAAATCGTCCGTCAAATCCGTACCCTTGATTTCCACGACTTCGGTAGCGGTAAGACCAGTGCCCACTACGCCAAAGGCAACTACAGAAGGAGCCGCCACGTGCGGATCTTGCGTCTGGCCTGCAGCTAATTTGGTCACTTCAATGTCATCCAAGAAGAAACGCGCATCTCCGGCGCCCGAAGAAGCAATCGTTATCTTCGATGCGCTCGTCCCCTTGATTTGCACAGAAAACTCTTTCAAATTAGGCGCATAAGGTTTAGCCGAATTGGTCAAACCTTCAACCTCCACTGCCTCTTGGTCGTCTACTGTAATCTTCAATGTAGTGGCGTCGCCATTCCAAGCACAAGCCCTAAATTTTAAAGTATAAGTGGCCGTAGCATCAGACAAATCTACGGATGGAGTCGTGACACTACCAGCTTTACTAGCGGTACCGAACTTTGTATTCCCTTCGCCTGCATAACCATTCACGCACGTCCACCCCGGAACATTCGTATAATCGTCCATTTTTCCATCCATTTTGATGGTCGGATTATCCGGGTCTTTAACTCCCGTACACTTGCTGAAATCCTCGCTCAACAGGATGTCCTGAGCCATTGCTCCGCCCGCCATCATCAACAGGGCAGCCAACAGCAAACTTTTTAATGAAGTAAAACTAGTCATACGCTTATGTTTTTAATAAGTTAATAAATAAGTATGAACAAATATATGCAATATATTCCGTAACGGATAAATCCTTCCGCTAAAAAGAGTGAAAAAGGGAATAAAAAAACAAGGGAAAACACAAAGTGTAACACAAATGACGTATCACGAGCAAAAAACAAGAAAAAGGGAGATTCACATCAGCAAATCTCCCTCCCTTTTTACCTTAAAAACCAACTATACCTAACTGGAATTACCAGTCGGCCTCTCTCTCAAATCCATTTTGCGGAAAACCGTTTGGTTCCCCAAACAAACGGCCTCCGCCCTTCCCCACACTCTGCCTGCCCCCGTTACGAGCATTCATTTTTCTCACCGGAACAAAGATTTTCATCAACTGTTTGGCAGACATCGTTTTAGAAAAGACTTCATAGTACTTTTTATCCACTTCAAGCGTGTTGTACGCATCTACAATTTGCTGTGCCTTGCGGTCAAACTCCGCTTTTATGCGCTCTGCTGCTTCCTCCTCCGTCAACTCGGATTCTTTTTTCCCTCCCAAGTCTGCCGGAAATGGAGGCGTCTTACGATGTGACATCAAATCCTGCTGATAATTTTTATAAGTAACCAGAAACTCCGAACGTGCATCTCCTTTCAGCTCCAATTCATCTGCTAATCTTTCTGCACGTTTTTCCATCATCTGTTCCCGTCGCATGTCACCCTTACGGTCTTTCCCGTCCTGCGCCATTGCTGTCTCCGAACAAACCAGACAGATCACATAAAATCCCCATAAAATAATCTTTTTCATTGTACCTTTATATAATAGTTGATTACTCCTCCTATTTATAAAGACACTTTCAAATCAGAAAGGTTTAATACATTATCTCACCGTAATGTGAAAACAGCCCTGTTTCACTTCATATTTCACATAACAAAGCTCTTGCTCCCGCAAATCACGCAACACTTCCGACAAAACCCATTTCAGCGAATCGTTTCTTACGGAACGACGTTCCGGCCCTTCGGGATGGCTAACCGTATTATAGCGATTATAACAAATGTCAAACGTTGTCCCGAAACGATGACAACTCTCTTCGGAAGCGTTGCAATTAAAACGTCTCAATCTCCGCACATCGTTCTCCGTACGCAGAACGGAAGTTACAATTAACGTATGCAACGGAATATCTTTGATAGCTAAAGAGTCCAAAAAGTTCCGGCTGATTTTTTGCAGAAGGTCACTGGCCCGAGGCACCAAATAAGGAATGGAATAAGACATCTGCTTGTCCATCGTATAATAAGGATTGCTGCCTACATAAACCAGTTCATCCTTTCTCAGTTCCGCCTCTTCCCGATCCTCCACCGGAGAAACGCCCCATTTTCGAGCCGCTACAATATGTACATCCTGCAAGTCAGGAAACGTACGTCCGAACCCGGGTACACTATAGATTTTACTCTTCAACGGCCGACCGTCCGCCTCCTTGAAAACCGGCATGGAATAAGGAGTATGCAACCCCGTTTTCCTGACGACCTCCATAGACTCCGTTTTCGAAGCAGAAACGACAGTCAGCACTGAAGAATCAAGCGGAACAGACGAAACACCAGCCGTTTCACCCACCACTGCCGGATTGGCACAGCGCACTACGCCCAACACACAGACGGTCAAGCCCGCCATTCCCAAAAATATTTCTCTCTTGAGTTTTCTCAACGTTTTCTTTATTTTGCAGCACAAAGATACGGAAAACGTGGCGAATTCAAAACTTAATGCTTAAATTTGCGGCAAAATTAAGCGAATGATAGAAAAGCATATCGTACTGGAAGACGTGGATCCTGTTGTTTTCTACGGGGTAAACAACACCAACATACAAATGATCAAGGCGCTCTATCCCAAATTGCGCATCGTGGCTCGCGGCAATATCATCAAAGTAATGGGCGACGAAGAGGAGATGTGTGCTTTTGAAGAAAACATCATGGCCATCGAACAGCACTGTGTCAAATACAACAGCCTGAAAGAGGAAGACATATTGGCTATCATCAAAGGCAAAAAGACCCCGAAAGAAAGTGCAGAAGGCGTCATTGTATACAGCGTCAACGGCAAACCTATCACCGCCCGTAGCGAGAACCAGCAAAAATTGGTCAAAGCATACGAAAACAACGATATGATTTTTGCCATCGGACCTGCCGGTTCGGGCAAGACCTACACCAGTATCGCATTAGCGGTAAGGGCTTTAAAGAACAAGGAAATACGCAAAATCATCTTGAGCCGTCCCGCCGTGGAAGCCGGTGAAAAACTGGGTTTCCTGCCGGGTGACATGAAGGACAAGATAGACCCTTACCTGCAACCGCTTTATGATGCCTTGCAGGACATGATTCCTACCATGAAGTTACAGGAAATGATGGAACAAAACGTCATCCAGATCGCTCCCTTGGCTTTCATGCGCGGCCGCACCCTCAATGACGCGGTGGTCATATTGGACGAAGCACAGAACACGACCACGGCACAAATCAAAATGTTCCTGACACGTATGGGAATGAACACCAAAATGATTGTTACCGGAGACATGACGCAAATAGACCTTCCGTCATCCCAACGTTCAGGACTGGTCGAAGCCACTTCCATACTGAAAGGTGTGGAGGGTATCGCTTTTATAGAGATGAACAAAAAAGACATCGTGCGCCACAAACTGGTAACCCGCATCGTGGAAGCTTACGAAAAGCATGACAAGAAAGCTGCCGCCACACGTAAGCGCAATACAGCCAAACCGGTATCCGAGGAATCATTCGTCATCACAGACTTGACAAGCTTAGGCGACAACTGACCACAAACAGAATTTCAACTTCAAAAAGAAAACAGATATGAAAGCTTTAACTCACACTGATTTTAACTTCCCGGGACAAAAAAGCGTATATCACGGAAAAGTACGCGACGTGTACAACATCAACGACGAACTGATGGTCATGGTGGCCACCGACCGTATTTCGGCATTCGACGTGATCCTGCCCAAAGGAATCCCCTTCAAAGGGCAAGTGCTGAACCAGATTGCAGCCACTTTCCTCGATGCCACGAGCGACATCGTACCCAACTGGAAGCTGGCCACTCCGGACCCGATGGTGACCGTGGGACTGAAATGCGAAGGCTTCCGCGTGGAAATGATTATCCGAGGGTATTTGACCGGCTCCGCATGGCGTGAGTATCAAAACGGTTGCCGCGAACTCTGCGGCGTGAAGTTGCCCGAAGGCATGAAAGAAAACCAGAAGTTCCCCACCCCGATCATCACTCCTACCACGAAAGCCGATGCCGGACACGATGAAAACATATCCAAGGAAGAAATCATCGCCCAAGGACTCGTGAGCAAGGAAGACTACGAACTGATGGAAAAATATACTTACGCCCTCTTCGCCCGTGGCACGGAAATGGCTGCGGAAAAGGGACTGATATTGGTGGATACCAAGTATGAGTTCGGCAAGAAAGACGGTAAAGTCTATCTCATCGACGAAATCCATACGCCCGACTCCAGCCGTTACTTCTACGCAGACGGGTATCAGGAGAAGTTTGAAAAAGGCGAACCCCAGAAGCAACTTTCCAAGGAATTCGTACGCCAATGGCTCATCGACCACAACTTCATGGGCAAGGAAGGCCAGCAAGTGCCGGAGATGACGGACGAATACGTAAACAGCGTGTCCGACCGCTATATCGAGCTGTACGAGCATATCGTGGGACAGAAGTTCAACAAGGCCGACAACCATGACGATTTGGCCGCACGTATCGAAAAGAACGTCACCGAATACTTGAACCAGAAATAAGAACCGGGGCGTGTACGAACAAGAAAAGATAAAGCCCTACAAGGACGAAGGCCATAAGCGTGAACAAGTGGAACGCATGTTCGACCGCATCGCCCATTCCTACGACCGGCTGAACCATTTCCTTTCATGGGGTATCGACAAGAGTTGGCGGCGCACGGCCGTCGACTCTTTGTCGCCCTTTCACCCCTGCCGAATCTTAGATGTCGCTACGGGGACAGGCGATTTTGCCATTTTGTCTGCCCGGAGGCTTTCTCCGCAATCCATTACGGGAGTAGACATTTCCGAAGGCATGATGCAGATAGGACGGCAAAAAGTGAAAGCGTTGCATTTGGATGGAATCATCCGCTTCCAGCATGAGGACTGTGAAGCGTTGTCTTTTGCCGACGACACGTTCGATGCCGTGACCGTAGCCTATGGCGTACGCAATTTCGAACATCTGGACCAAGGACTACGGGAAATGTGCAGGGTGCTGAAACCGAGCGGACATCTGTTAATCATTGAGCTGAGTTCTCCCCACCGTTTCCCCATGAAACAACTTTTCTCTGTTTACGCTAAAATCGTCATGCCGCTGATTGGCCGGCTGATTTCCAAGGATCATAGTGCCTACTCTTACCTACCGGCCACGATGGCCGCTTTCCCGCAGGGAGAGGTCATGCAGGGCATACTCCGGAAAGCCGGTTTCGGCGACGTGCGTTTCAAACGTTTTACTTTCGGCATCAGCACGATGTATCTTGCCACCAAATAAGCATTCACATCATGGATAAATACGGTTTAGTCGGCTATCCTTTAGGACATTCGTTCTCGCGTGACTTTTTCAATGAAAAATTCAAGAACGAAGGGATTGACGCCGAATATGTCAATTTTGAGATTCCCTCTATCGAACGCTTTCCGGAAATCATTACGGAAAACGCAAATCTGTGCGGACTCAACGTAACCATCCCTTACAAAGAAAAAATCATTCCATACATGAACGAGTTGAGCGAGGAAGCCCGCCATATCGGAGCCGTCAACGTCGTACGAATCGGGATGCGGAAAGGAAAACCGCATCTGAAAGGTTTCAACTCGGATGTCATCGGATTCACCCGCTCGATAGAACCGTTATTGGAACCGATACACCGGAAAGCCTTAATATTAGGTACTGGAGGGGCTTCTAAAGCTGTCCGCTACGGACTTCACCGCTTGGGCATCGAAACCCGCTTTGTCAGCCGTAACCCGAAAGAAGATTCGCTGACATACCCACAACTCACACCGGAAATCATGGACGAATATAAAGTGATTGTAAACTGTACCCCGGTGGGGATGTATCCTCATACGGAAGAGTGTCCGGCACTCCCTTATACGGCCATCGGACGCAACCACCTGTTGTACGATTTGGTTTACAATCCGGAAGAAACCCTCTTTCTCAGAAAAGGACGGGAACAAGGGGCTATCACCAAAAACGGTTTGGAGATGCTGATTCTCCAAGCATACGCCGGATGGGAATTCTGGCATAGCGAAGACTGACGATATGCACAAGGAAAAGAACAAGTTCAAACGGATTCTCTGGTTCGTGCTCACCTTATTAGTACTCACACTGACGGGGAGCACGCTATACCTGCAATGGTATGCGTTGGAGGCCGGTGGCAACGAACGGGGAAAGAATCTCGAAACGTCATACGCTTTCATGTATGAGCACTACCCTTTCCTTTCACACTGGGTAGACAGCCTGCAACGGGAAAACGCCTTGCGGGATACGTTTATCCTTGCCGAAGACGGAGTAAGGCTGCACGCCCTTTACCTTTATGCAGACACCCTGACGGCTCATACAGCCGTAGCCGTGCACGGTTATACCGATAATGCCGTGCGTATGCTGCACATCGCTTACTTATACAATCACGACCTGCATTACAACGTATTGCTCCCCGACCTCCGCTTTGCCGGACAAAGCGAAGGCGACCACATCCAAATGGGATGGAAAGACCGTCTCGACGTGTTACGCTGGATGGAAGTGGCCAACGAACTGTTTGCTCCGGAAGGTTCCCAGACTCGCATGGTGGTACACGGCATCTCCATGGGAGCGGCTACGACCGTATGCGTGAGCGGCGAACCCCAACCGCCTTTCGTGAACTGCTTTGTGGAAGACTGCGGTTATACCAGCGTGTGGGATGAATACGCAGGAGAACTAAAAAACCAGTTCGGCCTGCCCGCTTTTCCCTTGCTCCATCTGGCCAGTTGGGCTACACGCCTGCGTTACGGTTGGGATTTCCGGGAAGCCTCGCCACTGGAACAAGTAAAAAAATGCCGGCTTCCCATGTTGTTCATTCACGGTACGGAAGACACGTTCGTACCGACTTGGATGGGCGACAGCCTGTATGCCGCCAAAACGGGCATCAAAGAGATATGGCACGTAGAAGGCGCAACACATGCCGATTCTTATCTAAAATATGCTAAAGAATATACAGAAATCGTCAAAAGTTTCGTCGAACGATATAATATTCCAAAAGATATGAATAACTTGCCAAGCCAGTAAACAAAGTGTGTCATGAAGAAAGCTTTTTGTCTGTTCCTCTTATTCTTTGTATGCCGGAGCGCACGACTCCTGTATGCCGGTACGTATACGGTGGACAACCTGCCTATGGTTTATTTGCAGGACAAGACCAAGCATGTGGTCAATCCCGATGGAATCCTTTCCGCACAGACCGTACAGCAAATGGACAGCCTGCTATATCGGTTGGAAACGGAGAAGGGCGTACAGTCCGTGGTAGCCGTAGTGGAACGTATCGAAGGAGGAGAATGCTATGATTTCGCCATCACACTGGGTAACAAACTCGGGGTGGGCAACCGGCAAAACACGGGTCTCATCATCTTGCTTTCCACACAAGACCGCTGTTACCAGATATTGACCGGAGAAGGGTTGGAGGGCACGCTGCCCGATGCCATCTGCCGCCGGATAGAAAACCGGCGAATGGTGCCTTACCTGAAAACAGGAGACTGGGATACCGCCATGCTGCAAACAGTGTCTGCCGTCTGTAGTGTAATCCATGGCGACGACAGTCTGCTCCACGACGGGTCGGGACAACCGACCGGCACAAAGGGATATGGCTTGATGTGGCTCGCCTTGGCCATTGTCACGGGCGGGTTCCTGATTTCCATTTATTCCAACCGCAAACGGAACACATGTCCCCGATGCGGACATAGCCCCATGCACCGCACGAATTCCCAAGTCCGGGTTGACCGGTTCCAAGGCATAGAACATCACACGGTCTATTACCGGTGCCCGAAATGTGGGCATACCGTATCCCGTTCCCATGACGAACCGTTCGACAACGGCACCGGCTTTGGCGGTTTCCCTCCCGTGGCAGGACCGTTCCATCGCGGGTTCGGAGGCGGAGGTTTCGGAGGCGGTTTCAGCGGCGGAAGCTTCGGGGGAGGCAGTTTCGGAGGCGGAGGAGCCGGTGGCAAGTTCTGACCGACACACAGATTTCGAATCAAACACCTATTTATATATAAGGAAGACAATGAAAACAAAGAAATGGATGACCGCCACCATAGCCATGGTGTGCATGGTTCTTTTGAACAGTTGTTCATACAACAAGATGGTAGAGAAAGACGAAGCTGTGTCTACAGCCTGGAGTAACGTGGAAACGCAATACCAACGCCGGGCCGACCTGATTCCGAACCTGGTGAGTACCGTAAAAGGCTATGCCACGCACGAAAGCAGTACGTTGGAAGCCGTGGTAGCCGCCCGTAGCAAAGCTACGCAAATCACCGTGGACCCGGCGAACCTGACCGCAGAAAAGTTGGCCGAATATCAGAAAGCCCAAGGTGCCGTGAGTTCCGCCCTCGGAAAACTGCTGGCCGTGACGGAAAACTATCCGCAACTCCGTGCCAACGAGAATTTCTCGGAACTGCAAGCCCAGTTGGAAGGTACGGAAAACCGCATCACCGAAGCCCGTAAACGTTACAACGAGGCCGTACAAGACTACAACGTCCTGATACGCAAGTTTCCCAACAACTTGTTCGCCAGGATGTTCGGATTCAGCAAAAAGGAAAAGTTCGAGGCATCCTCCGGTGCATCGGAAGCCCCGAAAGTAGAGTTTTAATGACAGACAATCATTCAAAAACATATAGTGATATGAGTAACCAACGTTACATGATGCGCGGCGTGTCGGCAGCCAAAGAGGACGTACACAACGCCATCAAGAACATCGATAAGGGTATCTTCCCGCAGGCATTCTGCAAGATTATCCCCGACATTCTGGGCGGCGACCCGGAATACTGCAACATCATGCACGCCGACGGAGCCGGCACGAAATCTTCGTTGGCCTACGCGTACTGGAAAGAAACGGGCGACTTGTCCGTATGGAAAGGTATTGCGCAAGACGCGCTCATCATGAACACGGACGATTTGCTTTGTGTGGGCGCCGTAGACAACATTTTGGTATCGTCCACCATCGGACGCAACAAAATGCTCATCCCGGGCGAAGTCATCAGTGCCATCATCAACGGTACGGACGAACTGCTGTCCGAGATGCGCAAGATGGGCATCGGCATCTATGCCACGGGCGGCGAGACAGCCGACGTGGGCGACTTGGTGCGCACCATTATCGTGGACTCCACCGTGACATGCCGCATGAAACGTAGCGATGTCATCGACAACGCCAATATCCGTCCGGGAGATGTCATCGTGGGACTGAGCAGTTGCGGACAGGCCACCTACGAGAAGGAATACAACGGCGGTATGGGCAGCAATGGGCTGACCAGTGCACGCCACGACGTGTTTGCCAAGTATTTGGCCGAAAAATATCCCGAAACCTACGACAAGTCCGTTCCGGAAGAGTTGGTCTACAGCGGCAGTTACCGGCTGACCGACCCGGTGGAGGGTGCCCCGGTCAATGCCGGCAAGCTCGTCTTGTCCCCCACCCGTACATACGCCCCGGTGGTGAAGAAGATGCTGGACGAGATGCGTGCGGACATCCACGGCATGGTACACTGCACAGGCGGTGCGCAGACTAAGGTGCTCCACTTCGTAGGTGAGAATTGCAGGGTGGTCAAAGACAACATGTTCCCCGTGCCTCCTTTGTTCAAGGCGATTGCCAAAGAAAGCGGTACGGACTGGAGTGAAATGTACAAGGTGTTCAATATGGGGCATCGCCTCGAAGTCTACCTTGCTCCCGAACACGCCGAACAAGTCATCGCCATTGCCAAGAGTTTCAACATCGACGCGCAAATCGTCGGACACATCGAAGAAGGGCCGCGTTCACTGACCATCAAGAGTGAATTCGGCGAATTCAACTACTAAGGAAAGGGAGCTTCATTTCCTTTTCCCTCCTGCCTTATCCGGACAAGCCACCCGCTTGCCCGGATTTTTTTGTTCAATGCGTAAAAAATAAGATTCATTCCGTACAAAATACCGTTTACGCATTGAACGACATGTTTTTATCCCTTAATTTTGAACCATTGCGAGAACAGAGGAAAAACGCACACCTGAAAGGAACAGTTCGATAAAACATAAAAACCAACCATTATGAGAACGACTACTTTATTCACCCTTGCCACATGCCTAGCATTTGCAGGCATACGCCCCATCGCGGGACAAGAACTTACGCCTCTGGATAGAACCCCGCCTACCCTGAAGAGCATGTATTATGATGTGAACGGGGACGGAAAGATGGAATATCTCGGCACGAAAAACGACCAAGGGGTACGCTACACCGCATGGTTTGCCTTGGACGGCACAGAGATAGAGCGCGTGGCAGATGACCTGCTTACCATCGACCATATCTTCGAACTGAACGGAGATGGCAAACCGGACTTCATCGCTTCCAACGGCAACGACACGAAGATGTACCTGAGCCAACCAGACGGAAGCTACAAAGCCACAAGCAGCCCATTCTTAGGCGACCAACCCACCCAAGCAGACCTCAACCGAGACGGACGCATGGACTTGGTATTCTTTAAACAGATACAAAGTTGGCCTACCCTTTATGCCCCGTATATCCTATTGCAGACGGCGGACGGACTCCAAGAAAAACCTCTCCCCCTCGTCACGGATGCCGCCGAGTTGGAAGGCATGGACTACAGTAGCGGAGGAAGCGGCATGTTCCGTGTGGACAACACCATATTCAGCGGCGCGTGGATTCCCGAACGCGGCACGTCATACGCCCAAGAAAGCGACCGCATGCAAGCTTTGGATTTGAACTCCGACGGCTACCCCGACCTCTTCTCACCCAACGGCACGGGATTCATCTCACTGCCGGACGGACGTTACTACACAGCTTCCATGGGCACGTCGGTCACGGCCTGCGAAGTGAACGGCGACGGTCTGACGGATTACGTGCTCTTCGATGCAAACACGGGCGACGTGAACCTGATGCGCAGTACACCCACAGGGTATGAGACGGAGCGCCTCACCAACAACTCCAACCTCACGGATGTGCAGGTTTGCGACCTGGACGGCGACGGCCACCAAGACCTTCTACTCACCATCGACAAGACCAAACAGACCACCTACGCCTTCATTATCTTCCTGCGTAACCAAGGCGACGGCACATTCAAAAAGTCGGAACAAGGAATGGAAGGCGAATACACCTTTCACGAGGTGGTATATCTTGACGGAAAACCGGGGCTGACAGCAGTAAAGAAAGTCACAAGCGCGCAGTATGACTTCTGTCTGTTCCGGTGGGATGCGGCTTTCAACCTGAACGAGACCATGTTGCTCCCCGAGGGCTACGACCTGGCCAATCCGGAAAATCCGTTCATCGCCGACTTGAACGGGGACGGGAAACCCGATTTCCTCGTCACACCCGACGGGATAGCACAGAATTATCTCTACACGCCGGAAAACGCCAAAGCCACCAAAGTGGCCGCTCCGGAAGCCCCGACTTACGCCGTGGATGCGGCCACAGGCTTGCTTCGGGTGGAATGGAAAGCCCCTTCGCAAGAACCGGGCCTTACGTATGAAGTGCGGGTGGGCACAGCACCGGGACGCGGCGACATCCTGCAAGCGCAATCCAATGCCGACGGCAGCCGCCGCTCTTTCTCGGACGGCAACGCCGGCACTGCCACCTACATGATGCTCAATGCCGGGACATGGCCGGAAGGGACTTACCACATCGCCGTGCAGGCCATCGCCCCGAACGGCACCGGCAGCGCGTGGAGCGAAGAGACCTCGTTCGAGAACCATCTGGTCAGCCCGGCCTTTACGGCTTCGGTCAACGAACTGAGCACGGCGGACACCTTGCATATCGCACCGATTTACGCCCGTGAAGGCGCGAACTACCAATATAACCTGCAACCCGATGGACGCATCGTCTGCCAAAACACAGACGGGTCGGCCGACATCGTGTTCGAAAGCTACGGACAGAAAAACGTCACCCTCTCGCTCAACGGGCACACGTTCACGCAGGGCGTACGGGTACTCCCGTTCCATACGGAAACCGGCGAAGACGGCTACAGCGGCAGCGTGTTCGACCTCAACCAAGACGGATGGGCGGAAGGATTCACCCAAAGGTTCTACACCAACACGCAAGGCACATTCAAGGAACTGATGAAATCGTTCAACACCGACTTGAACATCAGCCACGGCGGCTACGTGGTCGACTTCAACCGGGACGGACTGCCCGACATCTACGGCAACTACCTGAAAGTGAACAACCAGCAAAAAAGATTCCTGCTGAACGACGGCAACATGGATTTCCACGCATACGAAGGGGAGATTTGCCTCAACACGCCCAGCAATCCGATAGGAGAATACGATTACCTTACGCCCATCGGCGACATGGACAACGACGGACGGGTGGATTTTGCGGGCGGAACCCTGATGTACAAGAACACCGCAAACGGCACGTGGGAAGAGAAACGGTTGTTCGAAGGAGAGGAATATATCGAGCCTGTCGCCGTGGCCGACTTCAATCGCGACGGTTATCTGGACATCGTGGCTGCATACCGTTGGGACCGGGGCACACCCATCTATCGCCAACGGCTCTACCTGAACCAAGGCGGATGGAAGTTCGAGGCACGCGAGCTGCCCGCACAAAACAGTTCGTTAACACTTGTCGGCATCGCCGACGTGAACGGGGACGGGCGTCCCGACCTGATTTATGAGGACTACAAAGAAAAACGATATTATGCCAATCTATGTGATGCAGAATTCAGTTTTGTAGAACGCATCGCCCTGCCGGGGAAACCGTCCGTAGACCTGAACCACGACGGCCTACCCGAATATGCATCGGGCACCAATGCTGACAGCCTCATTTTCCAAGACAAAAACAGGAAGCTGACCTACGTGGAGAATATCGAAAGCTTCAGTTCTTCACTCGAACTCATCCCCGGTAATATCAGTTCGGCATCGCCTGCCGGCCCTTATCTCGACGTGGACGGCGACGGCACGCCCGACTACGATGCCAACCTCCGCATCCGTTCCTCGTTCAAGAACACCGCGCCCACCGTGCCGCAAAACGTCTACGCCAGCCAAACGACGGACGGACTGACGATATATTGGGACGGGGCTACGGACAAGGAAACACCCTCGCACAGCCTGCGCTACAACCTGAGCGTGAAGAAGAAAGGCGCATCGGGCGAAGGGGCTTATGTCATCTCACCCCTGAACCTGACCGACAACAAGGCACAGACGGGCGAACCGGGCTATGTGCATTACCGCACGGCCACGCGCTTCACCATCCCCACCACGGCCCTGGAAGCCGAACAGACGTATGAAATACAAGTGCAGGCGGTGGACGCGTGGAACGCCCACTCGGACTTCTCGCCCGTCTACGAGTACACGGCGCAGGCCGTATCGCTCCTGAGCCTGCCGGGCAAAGGACGCGTAAGCTGGCCCATCCCGTTCGAGACCACCATCTTGGGCAGTCCGCAAATCGACACCAACGGAGGCGTGATAGACGGGAACACCATCACATGGAGCACATCCGGACTGAAGACCGTCACCCTGACCGTGGACGACATCGTGAGCCGTGCGCAAATCGAAATCCTCGACCTGCCGGGCATGGCCATCGACCTGCCACAACAAGTCCTGGCCGGCACTCCCGTACAGGCCACCCTGCCGGAACACTTGCTCTCGTCCGAGGTCGCCTTTGAAATCCTGCGCGACGAAGGCGTGGCATTCATCCACGAAGAGGGACAGGCCGAAGCCACGTTCATCTTCCCGGAAAGGGACGGTTCCTACGACCTGAACGTGAAAGCCACCGATGACGTGTTCGGTGAAATATACCAAAGCACCCGGGTGGAAGTGACAGGCTGCGGCTTTGTGCCCGCCATCGGACAAATAGGCACCGACGAGGCTACCGGATGCAACCGTATCAGTTGGAGCATCCCCACGGAACTGCCTGCTCCCCTGCAACCGGGGACGGTACGCATCTACCGCGAGACGGCCGTGAGTGACCGTTACGAACTGTTGGGCGAAGTCCCGCTGACGGACGGAAGCTATGTGGACGAGACCTCTACTCCGGCCTTGCTCTCACAGCGTTATTTCATCACGATGGCCACGAACTACGGCAGCGAGAGCCGGAGCAGCGCGGTGCATGCCAACGCCCACCTGATGGTGAACCGCGCCATGGGGCACGACATCAACCTGAGCTGGACCCCATACGAAGGACGCGACGTGATGCAATACGTGATATTGAGCGGCCCGTCGCCCGACCGGCTCACCGAACTGGCCGCCGTGTCCGGCCATACCCTGAGTTACACCCATGTGCGGACTTCGGACGAAGCCACATATTACGCCTTGGCCGTACGCTTCGACGTGCCACAGAAACGGGCTTCGGCGGATGATGCCCGCAACCGGTCCAACGTGGTTTGCTCTGCCGATGCCTTTGACGTCACCATGGCCCAGAGCGTGGTCATCACTTCGCAAGAGGCAGAATTGAAATTAGACCAAGAACAACCACAACTGCACCTGCAAGCGGTCGTACTGCCGATGAGCACCACGCTCAAACGCGTACAATGGAGCGTCGTGGAGGGTGAAACGTTGGCCACCGTCGCACAAGACGGCACCGTAAGCCTGAAAGACAATGCCACGGGCGGCCAAGTGACGGTGGAAGCCGCAGCCACAGACGGTTCCGGCATCCGCGAGACCGTAACCCTCACCGCAGCCCCCTACACCGACATCGCTCCGGTGGAGGCAGAAGAGGTACGCATCTACGCGACCGACGGCGTCATCCGTATCGAAGGCATACGCTCCGCCACGACCTTGCGCCTTTACAACCTGCAAGGCACGTTGCTCCACCAGAGCGAAGTCTCGGGCGACACGCAAATTTCCACTTCCGGCCTCCGGGGCGTCTACATCCTGCAAGCCGGACGCAAGACACAAAAACTGATGTTACGATAAACCCATGTTTCGGAAGAGAGGGGGCAGTCCGGTCTGCGGGCGTTTGCCCCCTCTCGTTTTTTATCCTCCGACCCAAGGCGTTGACAAAAAGCATTATTCCATGTCCAAAAACTATCATAAAGTCAGTTTTTTCTTATTTTTCGCAAGGCTGTTTTTAAAAGAAAGCACAAACGGGAGCCGTTTTCGTTAATACAAATTAAAGGTTTATAGGGATTTTAACGCCAAAGTACCCTTATCGGGGCTTCACATTCAAGAGAATAATTTTTCAATCTCAAGAAGAAACACTTTTTTTCTCCGCATGTCGTGCCGACTTTCTCCGCAAAACGTCCCGGAAACGAACTGAAATCCTCCATCCGAACACCTGAAAACCGCACCAGAAAATCTATTTGGACACTCCCGACGGACAAAATCCGGCTGTCATTCCGTACACTTCCACCCTCCTCACGCTTACTCCGTCCCAAAAGCCATGCGCGGAAAATACCGTTTGGCCGACAGGAAGAAAGCCGGAAAGCTTCTCCACATTACATTTTGTCCGACATGGACTTCGCGAGAATCCCGCATTTCTCCCCTACCGCCACGACACGGACAAAAAACGCAGCCATGCACATCCGGAATTGTCAAATTGACAAAGTGGAACATTCCCCTTCACACCTTCACAAAAAGACCAACATCCCCTTGGTTTTCAATTCTTTTTTGTAACTTTGCCTTGATTACTGTCAAAAGCGAGAAATATGGCAAGATTCATCAATCCTTTTACCGATGTCGGTTTTAAGCGCATCTTCGGGCAAGCCATCCACAAAGAATTGTTGATAGACTTCTTGAACGACTTGTTAGTAGGAGAAAAGCGGATAACGGACATCACATTCTTGGACAAAGAGCTGTTGCCGGACTTTTCCGGCGACCGGGGTGTCATCTATGACATATATTGTACGAATGAGGACGGTGAACAGTTCATCGTGGAAATGCAAAACCGTGAACAGACCTTTTTCCGTGAACGGGCTTTGTACTACCTCTCGCGGGCCATCGCCCGGCAAGGGGAACGGGGTGCCGAATGGAAATTCAACCTGAAAGCCGTGTATGGCATCTTCTTCATGAATTTCCACCTGTCCCACTCACCCGGCAAATTCCGCACGGACATCGTCTTGTCCGACCGGGACACAAACGAAGTGTTCTCCGACAAGCTCCGTTTCATTTTCCTGCAGCTTCCCTGCTTCACCAAGGAAGAAGATGAATGCCAAACTGATTTTGAACGTTGGATTTATGTACTGAAAAATATGGAAACATTTCAAAGACTCCCATTCAAAGCCCGTAAATCGGTGTTTGAAAAACTGGAACAAATCGTAGACATCGCCTCGCTCAGCAAAGAGGATCGCATGAAATATGACGAAAGCATCAAAGTGTACCGCGACCACCTTGCCGTGCTCGACTTCGCCAAGCAAGAAGGATTGGAACTGGGAATGCGGCAAGGAATGGTTAAAGGAATAGAACAAGGAATGGCCAAAGGAATAGCCAAAGGTATCGAACAAGGTAAAAACGAAGGGGAAATGAATGAACGCCTTAAGAATGCACGACGCATGAAAACCAAAGGATACCCCATCGACGATATTGCCGACATCACCGGCTTGAGCACGGAAGAAATCAATTCGTTATAAAATCCTTTTCGGCTTCGTCCTCCTATTATATTGTCGCGGCCTTTTACGTCCTTTCATTTTTTCTCCGTATCTTTGCAGCCGGAAACTTGATATTATGGCAGAAAACAATTCTATATTAGACAAATTGGAGGGGCTGGTAAGCCGCTACGAGGAGGTGGGCACTTTGATTACCGACCCGAATGTAATCAGCGACCAAAAACGCTACGTAAAGCTGACTAAAGAATATAAGGACTTGGGCGATATCATGAAAGCCCGCAAAGAATATATGGACAGCCTGCAAACGTTGCAAGACGCCAAGGATATACTGACCACCGAAGACGACCCGGAAATGAAGGAGATGGCGCGCGAAGAAATGGCGGCCGCTGAAAAACATATCCCCGAAATGGAGGAACGCATCAAGTTGCTCCTCGTCCCGGCCGACCCGGAAGACGACAAAAACGTCATTATGGAAATACGGGGAGGAACGGGAGGAGACGAAGCTGCACTGTTCGCAGGCGACTTGTTCCGCATGTACACCAAATATTGCGAAATGAAAGGCTGGAAGATAGCTATCTCCAGCTTTACGGAAGGAGCTGCGGGCGGCTTTAAAGAAATCATCTTCAGCGTAACGGGAGAAAAGGTATACGGCACGCTGAAATACGAATCGGGCGTACATCGCGTACAACGCGTACCGGCAACGGAAACACAAGGCCGCGTACATACCTCGGCCGCAACGGTGGCCGTACTGCCCGAAGCCCAAGAATTCGACGTGGAAATCAACGAAGGCGAAATCAAATGGGACACTTTCCGCTCCAGCGGCGCAGGCGGACAGAACGTGAACAAGGTGGAATCCGGCGTACGTGCACGTTATCTGTGGAAAAACCCCAATACGGGAGAGACCGAGGAAATCCTGATAGAATGTACTGAAACGCGTGACCAACCCAAGAACAAGGAAAGAGCTTTGGCACGCCTGCGCACGTTCATCTACGACAAAGAACACCAGAAATATATCGACGACATTGCCAACCGCAGGAAGACAATGGTGTCCACCGGTGACCGTTCGGCCAAAATCCGTACGTACAACTATCCGCAAAGCCGTATCACCGACCACCGCATCGGCTATAACATGCAGAACCTGCCTTCGTTCATGGACGGCAACATACAAGACTGCATCGACCAACTGACCGTGGCGGAAAATGCCGAACGGATGAAAGAAAGCGAACTCTAAACGGTAAAGAACATGAAAAAGTTTTTCACCCGGCAGATTATCATAAAAAGCGTCGAGCAATGCTTGAAACGTTTTCCGGTCACGGTCGGCTTTACAGTATCGCTCGCTGTTTTCTTATTAATAGTATGCTGGGGGAAAGACGAATTGTTCACGGAACGTCAGACTTTCACCATTAATTATTATCTGACTGTAGGAAGTTTGCTCTCTCTCTCCCTTCGCTTATGGGGAGAGGAAGTGAAACGTAAACGTATCGTATACATCGCCAACGCGCTACTCCATTTGCTCCTGTTAGCGGACGCCGGATACTTATACCTATTGCCGGAAGACTTTCCTTTCTTGGAAACAGGGCTTGCCCACGGTTCCGCCCTGACGGCTTTGGGGTTAAGTATCTTCACACTTCCTTTTTTCCGTGAAAAAGACGATATCGCCTCATGGAATTTCACCCTGCAACTGGTATCTCATGCCGTTACCTCATGGATAATCGGCGGTATCATGTGCGGCGGCCTCTGCCTGCTGACAGCATCCTTCTCCGGTTTATTCGGCCTGGAAGTAAATGGTAACTTCTATACCACATGGCTCATTGTGTTTTGCCTGACCTTACCCTCATTGCTGTTTTTAGGGCAAATCCCGGCCGGAGAAGCCAAACACGACCGTACCGGTCATACTTCTGCATTCCTCAGCAAAGTGATCCGCTATCTGTTCCTTCCGTTATTGGGATGTTACTTATTGGTACTTTATGTCTACGCATTGAAGATTCTCGTCCAATGGCAATTACCGGACGGATGGGTTTCCTGGTTAGTCATCGCACTGACTGCGGGTTGCATCGGAGTAGAATTCTGCATGTACCCTTCTCTCCGCCAAGGACTTTCACGTTTCGAGCAACGTGTGGCGCGTGGGTTGCCCATCGCCATCCTGCCCCTGTTAGTACTGATGACTATCGGCATTGCCAGACGATTCAACGATTACGGCATCACGCTCAACCGCCTGTACCTTCTGACTCTGAACATCTGGTTTTACATAGTCTGCATCGGCTTATTCGTTCTACGGGCACGGCGCATTCAATGGATTGCCGTGTCGTTTGCCGGCATCTTTCTGCTCACATCCGTACTTCCGGTAAATTATGCCCGACTCACCCACCGTTACATGTTCCAAGCCTTATCAATCCAAATCCAAACATCATATAAAGGGGGACTCCCCATGGACGAAGAGCAATATCTGGACTGGCTGGCATCGCTTCCGCGAGAAACAGCCCGACTTACTAACAGCCGTCTCAAAATACTGGATTATACTTTCAAAGACAAAGAAATTCATCGTCTTGTCGCTCCCGACATCAATTATTGGGGAGCGGAGAAATGTATTAAAGAAAACTCCGAAGTGCATTTCAGTCAAAAGAAAAATGGTACGGAAATCATTGCAAAAGGGACATACCTCCATTTTGAGGCGTCATCGCCATCTTCTGTCAAAATGGAATTAGACACCGGATATTCGGAACTGGTCGCATATCATAAGAGCGAAGACTCCATCCCTTGCAAATATTGGAAAGGAGAAGTCATGCCCATAGAACTTACCGACGGGCATCAAGTGATAGACACAATATACGTCCACCCGTCCGACATCCGGAAATGGAGTGCCATGGATACGATTCCTCCACAAAAGTTCATCGGCAGGCAAAAAGACAATCTTTTTATCCTCACCGACTTCTCCCTATCCGGATATGCAGGAGACAAGAACCTGAACTTTACTTATTCCGGTTATTATTTTATTCAAAAGAAAACGAACTAAAAAACATATACGACATGAACAAACAAGAGCTTTTTGAGAACATCAAGCGGAAAGAATCTTTTCTGTGTGTGGGATTGGACACTGACATTCAGAAAATCCCCTCGCACCTGCTAAAGGAAGAAGACCCCGTTTTCGCCTTCAACAAAGCCATCATCGACGCTACCGCACCTTATTGTATCGCTTACAAGCCTAATCTGGCATTTTATGAAAGCATGGGCGTAAAAGGCTGGCTCGCATTTGAAAAGACGATCCAATACCTGAACAAGAACTACTCCGACCAGTTCATCATCGCGGATGCCAAACGGGGAGATATCGGTAATACCTCGGCGATGTACGCCCGTACTTTCTTTGAGGAAATGCAACTCGATGCCCTGACAGTAGCTCCCTATATGGGCGAAGACAGCGTAACCCCGTTCTTAGGTTATGAAAACAAATGGGTCATCCTTCTGGCTCTGACCAGTAACAAAGGCTCGCATGACTTCCAGTTGACCACCGACACAGAGGGCGAACGTCTGTTTGAAAAGGTCCTGCGGAAAAGTCAGGAATGGGGCAACGACCAGAACATGATGTATGTAGTGGGTGCCACCCAAGGACACATGTTTGAAGACATCCGCAAAATCGTCCCCAACCACTTCCTGCTCGTACCGGGCATCGGTGCACAAGGAGGCTCATTGGAAGAAGTCTGCCAATATGGCATGAACAGCACTTGCGGCTTGATAGTCAACAGCAGCCGGGCCATCATTTATGCCGATTCCACAGAAAGCTTCGCTGTCGTAGCCGGTGAAAAGGCACGTGAAGTGCAACAACAAATGGCAGTGCAATTAAAAAAGCTATAAGCACTGAGCAACCATGTTTTATATTTGACAGCCGTCTGGGAATCCAAATCCGGACGGCTGACTTTTATAAGTCCCCATCCATATTTACACACCCTTTCCTACACGTCTTGACTACGGGGAAAGGTAGCTTAAATCAGGCTTGCCGTTTATTTTATTATCTCAAAATATAGTGTAATTCGATTTTTTTTGCGAAATTTGCAAAATTAGTAATGACAATAACTAAAGACCATGGAATTTACCGCTAAGCAGATAGCAGAATTCATACAGGGTTCAGTTGAGGGAAATGAAAACGCATCGGTACATACTTTTGCCAAAATAGAGGAAGGTGTACCGGGAGCTATATCGTTTCTGTCCAATCCTAAATACACTCATTATCTCTATGACACACAGTCCAGTATTGTATTAGTGGACCGGAATCTTGAATTAGAAAAAGAAACCCAAGCCACGCTGATTCGTGTGGACAATGCATACGAGGCCGTAGCCAAATTATTGGCTTTGTATGAGATGAGCAAGCCCAAGAAAAAAGGCATTGATTCATTGGCATATATCGCACCTACGGCTCAAATCGACGAAGACTGTTACATCGCCCCTTTTGCTTATATCGGTGAAAACGTGCATATCGGTAAAGGTACACAAATATATCCCCATACCACCGTGTACGATAATGCTTCGGTGGGCGAAGACTGTGTACTGTATTCCAACGTTTCGGTATATCACGATTGTAAAATCGGCAATCGCGTCATTTTGCATGCAGGCTGCGTAATCGGTGCGGACGGCTTCGGTTTTGCACCGACCGAGAACGGCTACGACAAAATTCCGCAAATCGGTATCGTAACCATAGAAGACGACGTGGAAATCGGTGCCAATACTTGTGTGGATCGTTCTACGATGGGATCTACGTTCGTACGCCGAGGAGTCAAATTGGATAATCTGGTCCAAATTGCCCATAACGTAGAAGTCGGGGAAAACACGGTGATGTCCGCTCAGGTAGGCGTAGCCGGTTCTACTAAAATCGGGAAATGGTGTATGTTCGGCGGGCAAGTGGGTATTGCAGGACATGCGGTCATCGGTGATGAAGTCAGGTCCGGTGCTCAAGCCGGTATTGCCGGAAGCATACGCAAGGGACACATTACCGTACAAGGTTCTCCTGCCATCGAAGCTAAAAATTTTGCACGTTCAAGTGTAGTGTACAAAAAACTACCTGAGATATATGCGGATGTGAACCATTTGAAAAAAGAAATAGAAGATTTAAAAGAAATACTGAATAAGAAGAAATAAAGAGCTATGCTGAAACAGAAAACATTGCAAGGAAGTTTTTCTTTGTGCGGCAAAGGATTGCATACAGGTCTGAATCTGACCGTTACATTCAATCCTGCTCCCGAAAACCACGGATATAAAATACAACGAATCGACCTGGACGGGCGTCCCATTATTGACGCCGTAGCCGAAAATGTGGTAGAAACCACACGCGGCACCGTCTTGGGACGAGGAGAAGCCCGTTGCAGTACAGTAGAACATGCCTTAGCTGCTTTATACGCCATGGGAGTGGACAACTGCCTTTTGCAAGTCAACGGCCCTGAAGTTCCTATTCTGGACGGAAGCGCGGAAATTTACGTGGAGAACATCAAACGTGTAGGCATAGCCGAACAGAACGCAGTCAAAGACTATTATATCATCCGTAAAAAGTTGGAAGTCAAAGACGAGGAAACCGGTTCTTGCATTACAATCCTACCGGATGAGCAGTTCAGCATCACGGCGATGATTTCATTCAATTCCAAAGTTCTTTCCAGCCAATTTGCCACTTTGGACAACATGGAGAATTTCGAATCTGAAATCGCCCCGAGCCGTACTTTCGTTTTTGTTCGTGAAGTAGAACAACTGATGGCTGCCGGTCTTATCAAAGGCGGAGACTTGGACAACGCGATCGTGATTTATGAGAATGAGATGTCCCAAGAGAAACTGGACAAGTTGGCTGACAGTATCGGAGTTCCCCATCACGATGCCACAGAAAAAGGATATTTGAACCACAAACCTCTGGTATGGGAAAATGAACCGGCACGCCACAAACTGCTCGATATTATCGGCGACATGGCACTGATCGGCAAGCCCATCAAAGGGCGTATCATCGCTACCCGTCCCGGACATACTATCAATAATAAGTTTGCCCGCCTGATCCGTAAAGAAATTCGGGCACACGAAATACAAGCTCCAGGCTACGACTGTAACGAACCGCCGGTAATGGATGTCAATCGTATCCGCGAGCTTCTCCCCCACCGTTATCCCATGCAACTTGTGGATAAGGTCATAGAACTCGGGCCTACGACCATCGTAGCCGTTAAAAACGTAACAAGTAACGAACCGTTCTTTACCGGACATTTCCCACAGGAACCGGTCATGCCCGGTGTGCTGCAAATCGAAGCCATGGCTCAAGCAGGCGGTCTTTTAGTGTTGAATTCCGTAGATGAACCGGAACGTTGGAGCACCTACTTCTTACGCATAGACCAAGTGAAATTCCGCCAAAAAGTGGTTCCGGGAGACACCCTCCTTTTCAAAGTAGAACTGTTGGCACCGGTACGTCATGGCATCTCGTCCATGCGCGGTTATGTGTTTGTGGGAGAAAGCATCGTGACCGAAGCTACATTTACTGCACAAATCGTAAAAAACAAGTAAGATAGAATTTATGAGCAAAATAAGTCCTTTGGCTTTCATAGATCCGGAAGCTAAAATCGGTGAGAACTGCGAAATCGGCCCGTTTTGTTTCATTGACAAAAACGTGGAAATAGGCGACAATAACGTGTTGATGAACAGTGTAAGCGTACTATACGGAGCACGTATCGGCAACGGCAATGTCATTTTTCCGGGGGCTGTTATCAGTGCCGTGCCTCAAGATTTGAAATTCCGGGGAGAAGACACCACAGCCGAAGTCGGCGATAACAACAAAATCCGTGAGAACGTAACAATCAACCGTGGTACGGCGGCAAAAGGCAAAACCTGCGTAGGCAGTGGTAATTTGCTGATGGAAAGCGTACATGTAGCCCATGATGCTTTTGTAGGAAACGATTGTATCATCGGCAACGGTACCAAACTGGCCGGTGAAATCATCATCGATGACCACGCCATCATCAGTGCCAACGTTCTGATGCACCAATTCTGTCGCGTAGGCGGATATACGATGGTAGGCGGAGGTACACGTTTCAGCCAAGACATTCCACCTTATACTATATGTGCACGCGAGCCGGTTGCCTATTGCGGTCTGAATCTTGTCGGATTACGACGGAGAGGCTTCAGCAACGAACTGATAGAAAACATACATAATACCTACCGTATTATTTACCAAGGAGGCGTACCTTTGAACGAAGCCTTACAGAAAGTACGGGAAGAAGTGCCTGCCAGTCCGGAAATAAACTATATCATCGAGTTCATCGAAAACTCCAAAAGAGGATTTGTCCACTAAATATCATAAAAAGTCATGGTATACCGTTTTACCATTATCTCTAATGAAGTAGAAGATTTTATCAGAGAAATCAAAATAGATGCCGAGGCCACCTTTTACGACCTGCATCAGGCCATATTGTCTTCGTGCCACTATGCAGATAATGTGCCTACTTCTTTTTTCATCTGTAACCAAGAGTGGGAACAAGAACAGGAGATTCTGTTGGAAGACATGGGCACAAGCCGCTCGGACGAAGACCTGTATTTGATGAAAAAGACACGGCTCAACGAGCTATTGGAAGACGAGAAACAACGCATGGTCTATGTTTTCGACCCGTTGGACAACCGCATGTTTTTCATTGAGCTGACAGAAATCAGTTTCGGAAAGACGCAGGAACAGCCGGTATGCAGCCGAAGCCATGGCGAAGCTCCGCAACAATCCATGGATTTGGAAGAGTTTCTGAATAAGGAGACCACCAAACCCTCGGAAGATTTAAATGAAGATTTCTACGGAAGCGAAAGTTTCGACACGGAAGAATTCGACCCAGAAGGATTCGAAATCAGCGAAGGCAACCCTTATCATTGATTCATGAAGCCCCGACTTGTCGTATTGATAGGACCTACGGGAGTGGGAAAAACAGAGCTCAGCCTTTCGTTGGCTGAGTTTCTTCATACTCCTATTATCAACGCGGATTCACGGCAACTATTCCGTGACCTGCCTATCGGAACCGCTGCACCCACCGAAGCTCAACAACAGCGTGTCAGACATTATTTCGTCGGCACACTCGGACTAACGGACTATTATAGTGCAGCACAATACGAAACAGACGTACTTCGTTTATTGGACGACCTCTACTCCCAACATCCATACGCCTTACTGACAGGCGGAAGCATGATGTACATCGACGCGGTTTGCAAGGGTATCGACGACATTCCTACCGTAGATGAAGAAACCCGCCGCCTTATGTGGGAAAGATACGAAGAAGTGGGACTGGAACAACTTTGCAAAGAGCTGAAACTGCTCGACCCGGAATACTACAACCTCGTAGACCACAAAAATCCCAAACGTGTCATTCACGCATTGGAGATATGCTACATGACAGGAAAACCTTATTCAAGCTTCCGCACCAGCCAACCCAAGGCACGTCCGTTCGACATCCTTAAAATCGGATTAAGACGAGAACGGGAAGAACTATACGAGCGTATCAACCGGCGCGTGGACCAAATGATAACAGACGGACTGGTGGAAGAGGCACGAAAAGTCATCGCCTACAGGCATACCAACGCCCTCAATACCGTAGGATATAAGGAAATATTCAAATACATAGACGGTTCCTGGACTTTAGAGACGGCTGTGGAGAAAATCAAACAAAACACCCGTATTTACTCACGTAAGCAAATGACATGGTTTCGCCGCGACGAAAGCATTCATTGGTTTCATCCGGATGAAACGGAAGCTATAAAAAAACTCATAGAAAAAGAGATTATGCCATAAACTTTTTCTAAATTTGCTCCTATTAAACATCATTCAACCTACATAAGTCAAATCACATGAGTCGCATTCTTCAAAAGACAAGCCATTGGTTGAAAAAGGCCGGAAGGGGATTCACCAACCTCTATCGAGGCCCTTGGTACAAGAAAACCGTAGTATGGATTATCACTTGCGTCCTATCGGTTATTTTACTTCTTATTGCCGTTGACCTCAACTTTCTCTATCTGTTTGGGAAATCACCCGGATTCAAAGACATTGAACATCCGGTCACCAGCGAAGCTTCCGAGATATACAGTGCCGACAGTGTACTTATCGGTCGTTTTTTCAGCGAAAACCGTACGCCGGTCGAGTACGAGGATATCTCTCCCATTATCATCCAGACCCTCATCGATACTGAAGACGAACGTTTTTACCGCCACCATGGCATAGATTTTCAAGGACTTTTTGCAGCGATAAAAGACATCGCAAGCGGACGTGCCCGTGGTGCCAGTACCATCACCCAACAACTGGCCAAAAACCTGTTCCGAGTGCGTACACAATACTCTACCGGACTGCTCGGCAAAATTCCTGGGGTGAAAATCCTGGTCATGAAAGCCAAAGAATGGATTGTAGCCGTTAAGTTGGAGATGATATTCAGTAAAGAAGAAATACTCACCATGTATTTCAACACCGTGGACTTCGGCAGTAATTCATTCGGCATCAAGACAGCATGCCGCACCTACTTCAACACGACTCCCGACCAGTTGACCTACGAACAAGCTGCCACATTGGTAGGCTTGCTGAAAGCGACATCCAGCTACAACCCGAAGCTCAATCCCAAGAACAGTACCAAACGGCGCAACGTGGTGCTGACGAACCTATACGACCACGGTCATCTGGTCATTCACGGTCACAAGGCCACTCGTGCACAACTCGATTCTCTCATGGCACTTCCCATGATTGTAAATCCACGAAAGGAAGAAAGCAGCTACGACGGCATCGCCCCCTACTTCCGTGCCGTCTTGCCGGAGTACATCGACATGCTGTGCGAGAAAGGAGCGATAGCCGGCGTAGACGAAGAAAACAAACCGGACCTCTATGCCGACGGGCTGAAGATATACACCACGCTGGATACCCGTATGCAAAAATATGCGGAAGAGGCTGCCATCCAACAAATGGAAGTCCTCCAGCAACGTTTCAAGCAACATTGGGGCAACACAAACCCGTGGCAAGACGAAAGACACCAGGAGATTCCGAACTTTATCGAGGACTTAGCTAAAAAAACGACAGCATACAAATATCTCGAAACCCGTTTCCCCGACCAGCCGGACTCCATCACTTACTATCTGAATCTGCCCCACAAGGTCAAGGTGTTCAGTTACGACGGTCTGAAAGAAGAAGAGATGAGCACCATGGACTCCATCCGTTATATGGTCAAATTCCTACATTGCGGTTTCGTAGCCATAGAACCGGACAGCCGCCATGTCAAGGCATGGGTGGGCGACATCGACTTCGGATCGTGGAAATACGACAAAGTCACCGCCATGCGCCAACCCGGTTCAACCTTCAAACTCTTTGTATATGCAGAAGCGATGAACCAAGGACTGACCCCCTGCGACACCCGGATCGACGAATGGCAACAGTACCCGGACACCGTAGACGGCAAACCTACCAAATGGACACCCCATAATGCCAACGGCACCTTCTCGGGAGCGGCGATGCCACTTAAATCGGCTTTCGCACAGAGTATCAATAGTGTGGCAGTCAAGTTAGGTTATGAACTGGGCATCCACAACGTTGCACAGACCGCACATGCCATGGGGATCGAGTCGCCGCTGCACGAAACTCCGTCGCTGAGCTTAGGTTCCTCCGATGTCAATCTGTTAGAACTGGTCAACGGCTACTGCACGGTCATTGACGACGGCAAGATGAATCCGCCCATCCTGATTACTAAAATTCTCGACCGCGACGGCAATATCATCTATGCGGCAGAACCGGAAGAGCAGCAGGCTATTCCATACCGTTCCGCATTCTTCATGCAACGGCTTTTACGGGGAGGCCTGACTGAGCCGGGCGGAACCACGGCAGCCCTGTGGAGCTACATCCATCCTGTACTGAAATACACCGACTTCGGAGGCAAAACCGGTACATCCAACAACCATTCCGATGCCTGGTTCGTGGGCGTAACGCCCAAGTTAGTCGCCGGCGGATGGGTCGGAGGAGAATACCGGAGCATACACTTCCGCACCGGAGCCTTAGGACAAGGCAGCCGGACGGCCTTACCCATATTCGGCAACTTCATCCAGAAAGTCCTGTTGGACGACCGCTTCGCCCAATACCGTGCCAAATTCCCGAAAAAACCGCTCGAAGACATCGACCCCACCACGTACACATGCGAAAGCTATTATGCGCCACAAGAACCGGATTCGCTTACGGCACCCACAGATTCATTGGGTATAGCCCTTCCGGGGGACTCTTTGCAACGCGGTAACGCCTCACCGGAAAAACAGCCCGAGGCGAAAACAGAAACAACGGCAAGCGAGGGAAGCGGTAACCATCCGCAAGCCTCACACACGGCACCTTGACATCATAGCCCCAAAGATTTGAAAGAAGACATTGAAATAGACCTTCAGAACCCGGAGTTCCAAAGCACACTGAAACTCATACAGTTTACCCGTAACTCGGTTTTCCTCACAGGCAAAGCCGGTACGGGTAAATCCACCTTACTGAAGTATATCTGTAGCCACACACGGAAGAAGCACGTGGTATTGGCACCGACCGGCATCGCAGCCATCAATGCCGGGGGCAGCACCCTGCACAGCTTTTTCAAGCTCCCTTTCCACCCGCTCCTGCCCGACGACCCTCGGTTCAGCTTCCGCAAACTGAAAGAGTTCCTGAAATACAATTCCGCCCATCAAAAGCTGGTGCGTGAAACAGAACTGATCATTATCGATGAAATCTCAATGGTACGGGCGGACATCATTGACTTCATCGACCGCATCCTGCGCCTCTACAGCCGCAACCTGCGCGAACCGTTCGGCGGAAAGCAGTTATTGCTTGTCGGAGATATATTCCAACTGGAACCGGTTGTCAAAGCGGACGAACGAGAAATCCTGAACCGTTACTACCCTACGCCTTATTTCTTCTCGGCCAAAGTATTCCAGGAAATGCGCCTCGTCTCCATAGAACTGAAGAAAGTGTACCGCCAGCAAGATGCCGCCTTCATCGCCGTACTCGACCATATCCGTACCAATCAGGCCGGAAGTGCCGACCTGCAACTGCTCAACAGCCGTTGGAACCGAACGAACGATGACAAGTTGAGCCATGGACTGAATATAACCCTGGCCACCCGAAGGGATAATGTAGATTTCATCAACCGCCGGAAACTATCCGAAATAGACACCGAGAGCACACTCTTTAAAGGCGAAATACAAGGCGAGTTCCCGGAAAGTTCGCTCCCCACGCTGATGGAACTGGAACTTAAACCCGGCGCACAAGTCATTTTCGTCAAAAACGACCAAGACAAACGTTGGGTAAACGGAACTCTGGGTACCGTTTCGGCCATAGACGAAAAGAACGGCCATATCTACGTCGTCACGGAAGACGGAACCGAAATGGAAGTCACCCGCGAAGTGTGGAGCAACATGCGCTACACCTACAACGAGCAAGAAAAAAAGATAGAAGAGGAAGAACTCGGCATCTTCCGGCAGTTCCCCCTGCGATTGGCTTGGGCCATCACCATCCATAAAAGCCAGGGACTGACTTTCCGTAAAGTGACCATCGACTTCACCGGTGGCGTCTTCGCCGGAGGACAGGTATATGTAGCCTTGAGCCGCTGCACTTCATTGGAAGGTATATGTCTGAAGAAGGAAATATCCCGTTCGGATATTTTCGTCAAGCCCGAAATCATCCGGTTCGCCCAACAATTCAATGACGAAAAGGCTATCGAGCAAGCCATGAAGAAAGCCAAAGCCGACATCGAATACCAAGCCGCCGTACAGGCATTCGACCGCGATGACTTCCGCGAAAGCCTCGATCACTTCTTCATAGCCATACACAGCAGATACGACATCGAAAAACCGGCCATCAAACGGTTCATTTGCAGCAAACTCAATATCATCAGCCGACTTAAACGCGAGAACGAAGAGTTGAAACGACAAATGGCAGCCCAACGCAAACAGATGCAGCAGTACGCCCATGAATATTACGAACTGGGCAACGCTTCCATCCTTCAGGCCCATAACCTGCGTGCCGCCCTGGCCAATTACGATAAGGCCCTGTCGCTCGATCCTTCATACGTAGACGCATGGATACGCAAAGGCGTCACGCTGCAAGACCATGGAGAATACGAAGATGCCCTCCAATGCTTCAACCGAGCCGCCGAACTCAGCACAGCCAATTTCAAAGTGCACTACAACCGGGGGAAGAACCACTTGCTTTGCGGACGTACAGAACAGGCTGTAGCCGATTTCGACAAAGCCGTATCCCTTAAGCCCGAACACGCCAAAGCTCACGAACTGTTTGGCGATGCCCTGTCGTGCTGCGGCAAGGAAGAAGAGGCCGCTATCCACTGGGCCATCGCGGAAACGCTTCGGGAAAAGCGCAAGGGTCGTTAATCTTAGTTAATAAGGAGTCGGTTTGCGCACACAAATAAAGCTATTTTCGTACATTTGACTGTTTATTAACCTATTCATATTCAACATGAGAAAAAACCTAAAGACAGTGTTAGGCATTTGCCTTGTGTGTGCCGGTACATTCGCAAGCACCACAACCCTCCAAGCCAAAAAGAAAGTAGCTTACCTTTTTACCTATTTCACAGGTAATGCTCCCGAACAGGAACAAATCTGTTATGCCATCAGCACGGACGGGTTCAGCTATACTCCGTTGAATGACGGCAAGCCCGTCATTTCCTCCGACACGATTTCTTTAAAGAAGGGGGTACGCGATCCTCATATCTTAAGAGGCGAAGACGGCTACTTCTACATGGTAGTCACCGACATGCGTTCCAGTCAAGGATGGACCTCCAACCGGGGCATCGTACTGATGCGCAGCAAAGACATGGTCAACTGGACGCACCACACGGTAAACTTCCCTGAAAAATATGCCAACACGATGTTCGCCAACGTCATCCGCGTATGGGCGCCGCAAACCATCTACGACAAGAAGGCAAAAAAATACATGGTGTACTTTTCTATCCTGACTGACGACGGACAGTGCCCCTACGACAAGGTCTTTTGGGCATACGCCAATGAAGATTTCAGCGACCTTGAAGGAGAACCTAAAGTCCTGTTCGACTACAAGAAACCTTCCATCGACACGGATATCGTGCAAGACGATAATGGAACTTATCACATCTTTTTCAAAACCGAAGGCGAACAGAAAAAAGGCATACGCCAATATCTGGCCAAAGACTTGCACAATCCGGCAGAATGGGAACTGTTGCCCGGTACGTTTGAAGATACCGACAAAGCGGTGGAAGGTTCCGGCGTGTTCCAACGGATAGAAGGAGACTGGGTTCTGATGTACGACTGCTACATGAACGGGCACTACCAGTTCTGCACCAGCAAAGACCTGATGAAGTTCAAACGCGTGCAGGATACAGCCACTCAGGGAGCGTTCACTCCGCGCCACGGCACGGTCATCGCCATCACCCAAAAAGAGCTGAAACGGCTGCAAAAGGCGTTTCCCAACACGAAGTAACCGGAAGGCGGCCCAAACCATCCGCCCCATTGAAACTAACCCATAAATTATAAAACCTATAGTAAATAATGAAAACGCAACTATTAACCTTTGCATTGGCTCTCGCGTTGGGACAGACTGCCATTGCCAAAAACACGACCCAGAAGATAGCACAAGTTACATCTTCCGTTACCCTTAACGAAGACGTGGATTACATCGTGACGGGCACAACCCCGTTCGCCTCGTCAGGCAGTATCAATATCACCAATACGGAACATGCCGTCGTGATTCTGGAAAACCTGCGTCCAAGCGAGGCTCTCAGTTACCTTTCCTTCATTAAGATTAATGGGGAGCCGGCGGTCAACGATGAGAACTGTCAAGTGAAAATGTATGCCCATGGCGCCATCATCTTTCCTTACAGCAAGGACATCAAACCGCTGACGGTCTATTCCGAGCCCAACTTCGGAGGGGAATCCGTCAATGATTTCGGACTGGAAAATTCCAACGGCTACATGAATACCCTTTCGACCGCCAAGCTCAACAATCGAATCAGGAGCTTCAAACTGAAGAGAGGCTACATGGTGACTTTTTCCAACAATCCCGGCGGAAAAGGTTACAGCCGCTGTTTCGTCGCCGATAAGGAAGACTTGGAGTTTGCCGAGCTACCTATGGAGCTCGACCACAGGATTTCTTCCTATCGCGTGTTCAAGTGGCATAATTTCCAGAAAAAAGGTATTGCCAGCGATGCCAGTGCAGAAATCGTCAACGCCCTCAAAGTAACATGGTGCTATGACTGGGGACAGGGCAATGCAAGCCGCGAGCCGGACTGCGAATGGGTTCCCCATCACATCTATGAAGACTGGCCTTCTGTCTCAACCTGCGGAAAGGTGACCCAATCCTGCCACATGCAGACCAACAACGAACCGGGCAACAGTGCCGACGACCATCCGCAAAGCGTGGAGACCGTGCTCAACAACTGGGAAAACCTTATGGCTACCGGCATGCGCCTGTGTTCCCCTTCATCCCACGACGGAAGCCTCTCATGGTTAGAACAGTTCATGACAGAAATCGACAAACGCGGTTGGCGTTGCGATATTCTCGACATGCACTGCTATTGGCCTGAATGGAACTTGAATAACCAACTGAAGGGTTATTATGACAAATACAAACGCCCCATCTGGGTGTCGGAATTTGTTTGGGGAGCTTCGTGGAACAACAACGGAATCTTCGCCACAGACCGTTCGTTCTCAACCGAGAACCAACAGAAAAACTACGACGTAATGAGCAAGGTGCTCACCAATTGGAACAGTTTCGACTATGTGGAACGTTATGCCTATTGGAACAGCGAAGCCGATTGCTCCAAACTTTACAAGTATGGTACTGGTCCTTCCATCTTGGGTAAATGGTATGGCGAAATGAACTCGGGTATGGGTTACAGAAAATCCTACGAGTTCGTGCCCAAGGTGGTGTACAGCACGCCCTCAGGACTGACTTTGGAATATACCGAACGCACACGTAAGTTGGCTCTCAATTGGGAGTATAAGAACAACATGGGCTTCACCGATTCCACATTGTTGGAAATGCGCTTGGACGATGGCGAATGGCAAACCTTGCAGAAATACGAAGCTCCGGACAAGAATTCCTATGCGTACAACGAAGTCTTCCCCGAAGATTTCAAACGGGGAACTTACACGTACCGGGTGCGCAACTTCGACATGGACGGGAACGTGCGTTCTACGGACGAAGTACAGCTCTCGTTGGTGGCAGCCAAGGGCGAACCGGGCTTCCAGTACGGCACCTTGGAAATCAGCGATACACAGGAGTTCAATACGGAATTCGATGCCATCGGTGAAGATGAAAAACCGGCCGTTTTTGCAGGCTTGCTTTCCTATAACGATTCAAAGGTCGTACCAGTCAATACAGTGGTCAGCGTGCTGAGCGACAAATTCTCCTTCTGGGCTTTCCCTTGGAACGAAGGGGACTACGAACAAACCATCACGGAACCGGAAACCACGGACTTCATGGTACTGCGCAAGGGTGCCCACCAAATCGGTGACATCACGATGGAAGTGGGAGAAAGTGCAAGCAAAATCAAGAACGACACCACGTGGATCAGTTTTGCCACCCCGTTCCCCGAAGGTGTAACTCCGGTAGTCATTGCCAACGTGCTGTCGCGCTACAAGGCATATCCCTACGTAGTCAAGGTTTGGGACATCACAAACAAAGGCTTCGCTGTCAAACTGGCCCGACAAGCCGCTGTGGACGAAACGACCAGCACTTTTGCCGGACAAGACATCTTCTACGTGGCAGCCACTCCGGGAACCGCCAAGATGGAAGACGGCAAGATTCTGACTGTGGGTCGCAATACAGAAGACAAGGTGGACGGCCGACGTGCCCGCGAAGTCAATCTCGTGGACGAGACGGGCAATACCATAGGATTGTTCAGCCCCATCATGCTGTTTGGTCCCCAGACCAACAACTATGATTGTGCCTCCGTATACAGAATCAGCAGCTACACGACGGACGAAAGCAATACGGACATCAAAGACGTGCCCGCCACCACAGGAGTGAAAATCATCCGCCAAAAGGACAAGACCAACGAAACTATCAAGGAAATAGACAACGCCACCAACAATGGCGATATCATGGGCTGGATAGCCGTAAGTTCTCCCAAAGAAGGTGAATCAGGTATCAAAGGTACAATCGGATCCGCCCCGTTCAAAGTTTTCGTACGTGACGGCCATGTTATCGTAGACGGTACGGACAATTACCGGATTTACGCCATCAGCGGCCAACAGGTTCCCCGTACGGCACGCCTTTCAAGAGGTATTTATGTGGTAAAAGCCGGAAGCCACTCCGTCAAGGTAATGGTTCCATAACCTCTCACAAGGGCTTCCGCAAGGCATCAGACGGCCTTGCCACAGTATCAACAGTTCGCCCCCGAACGGCATATCCTGCCATTCGGGGGCGAATCGTTTTCATAGATTTATATTGACATACAGCGACACACCCATATCTTTCAAAAGAAAACGCAACAGGCTATGAAACAAGTATTTATAGGTATGAAGAAATTGGCGTTCCGTTCTGCGCCAAACAAAAAATCAATCTCAGGCGAACGATTTTCCGTTCTGCGGCAAACGATTTTCAAATCTCAGCCCGACGAAAAAGCCTTTCCAAAATCCTTAAATCTTGAACGAAGCCTTCCCCCTCCTCTGCGTCTTGCCCATAAAAAAAGGGGCACCTTCTCACGAAGACACCCCCTCACATTTAACCTAAATTTAAAACATAGAAAATTGTATCATCATAACGGACGGATTACGTAAGTAAAGCTGTAATCCTGATAAGGCATGCGGTACTGTTCGAGCGGAATAGCTCCCCAACTGTTCACGCAAGCCAATCCGCGCTGACGCGCTGCCAACTTGACCACGCTGAAATCACGGGGTGTCAAGTCGCCGGAATGGCTCTGGTGGGCGTTCTTGTCCCAACCGTCATCCAAATCCGAAGCCAAATAGTTCAACGTGCTGCATTCCATCGGGGCGAAAGAATAGAACTCCAATCCCTTGCCGTTCTCATCCTTCACCTGCCAATAGCGTACCTCAGTCTTGTTTCCGCTTTCCTGCGGACGTACATAGCCCCAATACTGGTCGGCCACCTTCGCGTCGTACACCCCTAAACGGTCTCCGTTGTTACGGTCGATGTAGTTCTCGCCCGGTCCCTTTCCGTAATAGGTCAGCATATTATAGGCTTTCGGCATAACCAACTGCATACCGTAGCGCATCAGTTCCGGCTTGTGCTTGGCATCTTTATTGACCGTCATAGCCTCGTTGACCACCAGTTCACCTGCCGGAGTCAACGTATAAGTCATCGTCAACGTAGCCTCTACCGACGGCATGTCATATACCACTTCGACGCCCTTCTCGGCCTTGCCTTCGTTTTCCACCACCTTGAACGACTTCATCTTCATCTCAGGATTCTTCCAAGCATGCAACTTGCGTTGCGTGCCTGCCCCGTAGTCGTTGTCGGTCGGCGCACGCCAGAAATCGGGAGTGATGGCATAGCCCTCTTCCAACATCGGTTTCCCGTCCACGTCGAGGTAGTCAATCCAACCGTTCCAATGGTTGAAAGTGACAGAAGTGTTTCCTGCCGACAATGTGACCCATGCCACCTTTTCTTCTTTTTCCACTTTCCGGGTGTCATATTTGCCGGAAGTGACAGCCAATACGCTTTCCATCGTGGGGAAAGTATAAGGATTCACCACGAACTGTTCGCGTGCCACGGCATAGCCGGCATCGAGCATCGGTTCGGCTTTCTTCAGCACGAAGTCGAGGTTCAGCACCACTTCGCCTTTCACGTCCGCAGGCAAGCTGTAGCCGTCCAGTTTCACCACACGTTTCTGCTGTGCGGGAATGTCGAGCGCATTCCGCCCGTTGGCCAATACTTTTCCTTCCGACTCCAACGTCCACTGCAATTCCACGTCGTCGAGCGACTTGAAGAAGTTCTCATTGTAAACTTCCACCTCGCCGGCCTTCAAATCCTTGGCCGTAGCCCAGATGTTCTGATAGTAGTAACGCACTTCGTTGGCATGAGGATTCGGTTTGCGGTCGGGATTGATGATACCGTTGCAGTTGAAATTATGGTCGCTGGTGGGATAACGGCCGAAGTCGCCTCCGTAAGCATATATCGTCTTGCCCTGTTTGTTCTTCACGCGCAGCCCCTGGTCCACAAAGTCCCAAATGAAACCGCCTTGGTACTTCGGATACTTGCGTACCATGTCCCAATATTCCTTGAATCCTCCCATGGAGTTACCCATGGCATGAGCATACTCGCACTGGATGAGCGGACGCGGGTTGTCGCCCTGCGAGTACTTGTCGCAGCCGCCGTAATCGTAATACATCGGGCAGAAGATGTCCGTCTTGCCGTTCTGTCCGGCCTGTTCATACTGGCACGGACGGCTCGGGTCGTACGCCTTCACCAAGTCATACGCCTTCTCGAAGTTAGGACCGTAACCGGCTTCGTTGCCCACGCTCCAGAAGATGATGGAAGGATGGTTCTTGTAAATCTTGATATTGCTTTCGTTGCGCTCCAAGTGTGCCTTCTCATAAGTCGGCTCCTTGGCCAACGTCTTGTCGCCGTAGCCCATTCCGTGGCTTTCGATATTGGCTTCGGCCACCATGTAGATGCCGTATATGTCGCAAAGTTCATACCAACGCGGGTCGTTGGGATAATGACAGGTACGCACGGCATTGATGTTCAGCTCTTTCATCACGCGGATGTCTTCCAGCATGCGGTCCATTGACACCACATACCCCGTCACCGGATCGAGTTCGTGACGGTTGGCTCCCTTGAACAACACCGGCTGTCCGTTTACCAACACCTGGGCGTTCTTGATTTCCACCTTGCGGAATCCCACGCGCTGCGGCACAACCTCGGCCACCTGCTTGCCGTCCATCAAGGTAGTATATAAAGTATAGAGGTTCGGCGTCTCGGCAGTCCACTTCAAAGGATTTTTGATATCGAAGTTTACTTTTACTTCACCGTTTCCTCCGACTTTAGCCGTCTGTGCAGCCACTTCTTTTCCCTCCTTGTCTTTCAGGGAGAACATCACGGTCTCACCCTTGGCTCCCACGGCGTTCAGTTTCACCTCCAGCGTCCCGTCCTGATAATTGTTCACCAAATCGGGCGTAATGAACAAGTCGGCGATGTGGGCCTGAGGACGTGCATAGAGATACACTTCACGGGCGATTCCCGTAAAACGCCAGAAGTCCTGGTCTTCAAGGTACGAACCGTCGCACCAACGCATCACCTGCATGGCAATCAGGTTCTCCTTGCCCGGCGTGAGATACTTCGTCAGGTCGAATTCCGCCGACACCTTGCTGTCTTCGCTGTATCCCACGAATTTGCCGTTCACCCATACCATCAGGTTGGACGTAGCCGAACCCACGTGCAGGTAAATCCGCTCACCTTTCCAATCGGCAGGCACGGTCACCATCTTACGGTACGACCCCGTATAATTGTTACGCTCTTCCACGAAAGGCGGTTCGGGTCTGAATTGTGTTCTCCATGGATAACCATTGTTGCTGTAAATGGCATCTCCGTAACCATTCAACTCCAGGATGCCGGGCACGGGAAAGTCCGTCCATTGCGAATCGTCGTACTTCAGGGAATAGAAGTCGCGAGGGGCCTTGTCGTGGTCCTTGGAAAAATTGAATTTCCACTTGCCTTCCAATGACAGATAACGTTCCGACCGGGCTTTCTGGTCTGCCTTTGCCAGATTCTCTGTCTCGTATGCGAAAAACGCCGCACGCGGAGCCATGGTGTTTACTTCGTTCACCTCGGGGTCCAACCACCAAGGTTTGTCTTTTTGCGCCTCAGCCGAAAGAACGGCCAGACAAGCACAAGAAAACATCAATTGTCTAAACATGGTACATTTGTTTTATTGCGTCATAGACGCGGTTAGTTAATCATTTAGAAACTGCATACAAAGATACGTTTTTTGTTCTTTTTTCTCTCTAAAATGCAAAGTTTTTTGCTAAAATATTACGTGTTCGCACAAGATTTATTAACTTTGAAGGGGAAAACCTAATCCTTTGTGGAAAAAATAACTTAAATATCATGAATACCGACTTTTCACAACCGTTCAATCCCGAAGCCTACGCCCCGTCCGGCAAGGCGGACATGCGGTTCCGACGTTACGTGGAGAAAGGGATGCCATGGTTCTATGGCATCGTCTTTCCTGTCATTCTCGGCTTTTGCCTGTACACTTATGAGAAAGAAACACTTTTCCGGATACAAGAACTCAACCTCTTCTTACCGGACAGTACTTTCTATCATACGCTCGCGGCATATCCGGGCGGCACGTTGCAATGGGCAGCCTGTTTCCTCACGCAGTTTTTTTATTACCCGGCTGTCGGAACAGCCCTTCTCATAGCCGTTTGGGTCTGCATTTGCTTCGTCATGCGCTCGGCCTTCAGGCTTTCCCCTTCATGGAGTTTTCTTCCCGCCTTGGTACCGGCCGCCCTGTTGGCCGGCATCGTGGAGATGGGCTATTTCATTTATTATATCAAATTACAAGGTTATTTCTTCATGGCCTCCATTGGCATACTGGCGGCCCTGTCGGCCGTATGGGTTTTCAGCCGTACAGCCCACCGGAACCCATATTGGGGCTACGCGTGGATGACCGTATGGCTTCTCGCCGGTTATCCTTTATTCGGGGCATACGCATTGGCCGGCACGGGCTACATGGTAGTGCTCTGTTGGCGTATGCCGGGCACGCTATATAAGAACCGCGTCATCCCTACGGTATGGGGATTGTTGCTGCTCGTCGGAGTGCCCCTTGCGGCATGGCATTTTTATAGCCAAACAGCCATCAGCGAAATCTACACGGCTACCCTGCCGAGTTTCGATGCAGGCGGAGAAGTATTCGCAGACTATCGTACACCTTATTATATATTGTTTTTCCTGCCACTGGCGGGTGCCGTCATCTACGATTACGTGCCGGCCATCAAGAAATACCCTCTCATCCTTCTGGCTCACTTGCTCGTATGGGCGGTCACCGCATGGGGATTGAAAAAGGCGTGGTATGTGGATGAGAATTTCCGCAAGGAACTGCTGATGGCACGTGCCATAGAAGAAGAAGACTGGGAACAGATTCCGGCCATTTTCCTGAGCGGAACGGCAGAGCCTACCCGCCTGATGGTCATGAACAAGAACCTGGCTTTATTCCGCCTCGGACGGGCCGGTGACGAAATGTTCCAATACAGGGAAGGAGGCGCGCGCCCCAACGCGCCGTTCCTCGTACGGTTGGCCCACGTAGGCGGCAAAGCCTTGTATTACCACTACGGACAGGAAAACTATTGCTACCGTTGGTGCATGGAAGACGGTGTGACGTTCGGATGGCGGACGGAATACCTGAAATACATGGCCAAAACTTCTATCGCGGGCGGCGACTACAAAGTGGCACGCAAATACATCGACATGCTCAAACGCACTCTTTTCCACAAAGAGTGGGCCGAGAAATACGAGACTTACCTCGACCATCCGGAACAAATACGGAAAAGCAAAGAGTTTGCGCCGATTATCCGGCTACTGCCCAAGGAAGACAAACTGAACTCGGACCTGAACGTCATCGAAATGTTCCTGCTGCGAACCTTTGCTTACGGCGAGAGCGACGACCCGCTCTATCAGGAACAGACCTTGATAGCGGCCTTACAGATGAAGGACATCGACATTTTCTGGCCTCGCTTCTTCCAATATGCCACCCTGCATAACGGGAAGCCCATGCCGCGCCACTACCAGGAAGCTGCCTACTTGTACGGCCATCTGGAAAACAAGGTAGACATCAGCCACATGCCTTTCGACCAGGATGTGAAAGACAGTTACCAGCGTTTTATGGAGTTCACCCAACAATGCGCCGGTATGACGGAGGCACAAATGGCGGAGGCTTTCCGGCCACAGTTCGGCAACACCTTCTATTATTTCTATTTTTTAGTCAACGGATTACAAACCTACTAACCATGAAAATTGCTCACGTTCTGAAGACCCTGACCGGCGGTTGGCTGGCCGCCCTTTGTTTTGCTTGCAGCCCCCAAATGCCTGATGCCTATACGGAAAGTCAGGACGCACCGGACATTTATCCCGACTATACAGACGTGACGGTACCGCCGAACATAGCCCCGTTGCGTTTCATCGTGGACGAGAAGGCTGACGCTTATGCAGCCCGCATCAAATATCCCGGAGGAGAATGGACCACGGACGAACGGGAAGTGACTCCCTCCGTCTCGCAGTGGCGCGACATGCTGGCTTCGGCCAAAGGTGGCGCGCTCGACGTGGAAGTCTTTGTGGAACACGACGGACAATGGACTCGCCGCCGGCCATTTAAAATCCATGTAGCCGAAGAGGACATAGACCCTTACCTCTCCTACCGCCTCATCAGTCCTTCGTATGTCACTTACCGGGACTTGACCCTCAACCAACGCGATTTGACCAGCTTCGACGAAAGCGTCATTTACGGTAACATGATGAACACCGACGTGGAACATGCACAATGTATCAACTGCCATTCTTACCAGAACTACAATCCCCGGCGTATGCAGTTCCACGTGAGGGAAGACCGTGCCGGAACGGTCATTGCATACGACAATACATTGGTCAAAGCCAACCTGAAAACGGATTCGCTCATCTCGGGCGGGGTATATCCCGCCTGGCACCCGACGGAAAAGCTCATCGCTTACTCGGTCAACCAGACCGGGCAGACATTCCACACACGTGACTTACAGAAAGTGGAAGTACAAGACATGCTCAGCGACCTGATACTTTACGACGTGGAGAAAAACGAAGTGACGCGCATCCCGGGCGATGCCGACGAATTGGAAGTATTCCCGTGGTGGAGTCCGGACGGCAAATACCTTTATTATGCTTCAGCCCGTTTCGTACGCAAGGACACGGCGGAGAACTTAGACAACGAAACCATCCTGCGCTATAAGGAAATCAAATACAATCTTTTCCGGAGAAACTTCGACCCGGCCAGCCGCCGGATAGGTCCGTCCGAGTTGGTATTCGACGCGGCCGCACGCGGAAAGAGTGCCACGTTGCCGCGCATATCGCCCGACGGACACTACCTGATGTTCACGCTCGGGGAATTCGGCGTGTTCCACATCTGGCACAAAGACGCGGACCTCTACCTGATGGACTTACGTACACGCCAAGTACGTCCCATGACGGAAATCAACTCTGACGATGTGGAAAGCTACCACTCGTGGAGCAGTAACGGACGGTGGGTGGTCTTCAGTAGCCGGCGTTACGACGGAAACTACACACGGCCTTTCATTGCCTACATCGACAAAAACGGCAAAGGGCACAAACCTTTCGAGTTGCCGCAGGAGGTACCCGACATGCACCGACGCTTCATGCGAAGCTACAACATCCCGGAATTCATGAACGGACCGGTCGAGATAACCCCGCAGGCGTTCGCCTCGCTTATCAGGGACACCGAAGCCCGACCGGCACGACAAAAGAACTAAACACGATAAAAACCTATTAAAAAGTAATGAGAAACAAAACGATTAAAAGCCTGCTGCTCCCGGCGCTATGCTTCATAGCGGCAAACGGACAGGCGCAAGGCACATTGGAAGACTACCGGAGGGCATATTCCCTCTACGAGAAGTTCAATGCCACACAGGTGTATAACGACCCGGCGGACATACGATGGGACGGAAAAACTACATTCCACTACTCTGTCTATACACCGGAAGGAACAGACTATTACGTAGGCAAAGTAACGGGAGACGTGAAAACGGCTGACGTAAAAGCAATTCACATGAAGGCCTTGGCGGAACTGCTTTCCCGCGAGACAGGAAAGGACATCCCACGAAACACGCTAAGACTGTCACGCTTGAGTGTGGACGAGAACCAACCCACGTCCGTATCCTTCGAATTCGACGGTTACAAATGGAAAGTCGAAGAAGCTTGCACAACCGGACTACGGTTAGGCAGTAAAGAAGAACTGCATTCTTCCAAAGGGCCATGGAAAAAACCGCGTCACTGGATGGAAGTGGACGATGAGAAAGGGGCGGCTCCCGTAGTCTCGCCCGACGGGAAACGGCAAGCTTATATCAAGAACGACAATGTGTACGTCAGCGACCGGGACGGCCGCCACGAACGGGCGTTGAGCAACGACGGGACGGCCGGCAATTACTATTCCAGTTGGCTCAAATGGAGCCCGGACGGCAAGTACGTATGTGCCAACAAGATACGTCCGGCCCAGAAACGGTATGTATATTACGTGGAAAGCTCGCCCAAAAGCCAGCTTCAGCCCATCCTTCACCAACAGGAATACGCCAAGCCGGGCGATGAATTGCGCTTCAAGGTGCCTTGCATATTCAACGTGGAAACAGGACAGGCCGTCATTCCGTCTACCGAACTCTTCGACCGCCAGTACGACTTGTATGGCCCGGAATGGAAAGAAGACGGGAAAGCGGTGACTTTTGAATATAACGAACGCGGCCATAAGACCTACCGCGTGCTGGAACTCGATTCGGAAACCGGAAAGGTACGCACACTCGTGGAGGAAAGCAGCCCCACCTTTGTCAACTACAGCCGTATGTTCCGCCATGTCCTGAAAGGCGGGAAAGAAATGATATGGATGAGCGAACGGGACAACTGGAACCACCTATACATGATCGACCTGGAGAAAGGCAAGGTGGCCCGGCAAATCACAAAGGGCGACTGGGTGGTGCGCCGCGTACTCAAAGTGGACGAAGACAACCAAGTGATTTACTTTACGGCCAGTGGTGTAAATCCCAAAGAAGACCCTTACCATGTACATTACTATAAAATAAACATGGACGGCAAGCAAATGACCTGCCTCACGCCAGAAGAAGGAAACCACTCGGCCGTCTTCAATGAAGATTACACCCTGTGGATTGACAAATACTCCACAGCGGAACAGGCTCCCGTCACCGTCCTGCGCACGACACAAGGCGAGAAAGCGGAGGGACGGACATTGGCACAAGCGGATTTAAGCAAAATCAAATCGGCCGGATGGACTGCCCCTGAAATCTTCACCGCTCCCGGACGGGACGGAGTGACACCTATGTGGGGCATCATCCAACGTCCGACCAATTTCGACCCGCAAAAGAAATATCCGGTCATCGAATACATCTATTCCGGCCCCGGAGATGCTTACACGCCCAAAAGCTTCCTTCCCTACAACGGATATACGACGGCACTGGCCGAATTGGGATTCATCGTCGTGCAGCTCGACGCCATGGGGACATCCTATCGCGGAAAGAAGTTTGAAGAGGTGTGCTATAAGAACCTGAAAGATGCCGGTTTCCCCGACCGTATCCAGTGGATCAAGGCGGCAGCGGAAAAGTACCCCTATATGGACAGTACCCGTGTGGGGATATACGGTTGCTCTGCCGGAGGACAGGAAGCTTTGGCCGCCGTACTTTTCCACCCGGAATTCTACAAGGCATCCTACTCCAGTTGCGGTTGCCACGACAACCGGATGGACAAAATCTGGTGGAACGAACAGTGGATGGGCTATCCGGTGGACAGCAACTACATCGCTTGCTCCAACGTGGAAAACGCCCACCGGCTGACGCGCCCGCTGATGCTCGTGGTAGGAGAAATGGACGACAACGTGGATCCGGCTTCCACCATGCAAGTGGTCGATGCCCTCATCAAAGCCAACAAGGATTTCGAGTTGGTGGTCCTACCGGGCGTAAGGCACAGCATGGGCGAAAGCTACGGAGAACACAAGCGTTTCGATTTCTTCGTAAAAGAGCTCATGGGAGTGGAACCGCCGAAATGGGAAGAATTGAAACAAAAATAGAAAGAACTTTCATACGCAGACAGCCCACCGGATTCCGGCGGGCTGTCTGCGTATGAAAGCCATAGGATTACGCATCCAACAAAGTTTCCAACTTGTACGAAACAGGTTCGGAAGTTTAGTCAAACATCCCACTAAAACTTAAATCCTCATCTATTTGTGGCCAATGAATACCACACGGCGAAAGATAAAAATCTTCCCGTTGAGCCTTCGTGGCATTTGCCAAACGCGGCCAATCAGCAAATGCGTACGACGCTACCTTTCCTTCAGCCGATTCAGCATAAACACAATTATCATCCGTCCAGACTCTTTTTACTTCCAAATTCATGAAAACCTCCTTTCACCTTTGTTTAAAAAAAGATTGCCAACGCTCTTTAATAATCTCCGTATTCTCTATGATTACAGATTCTATCAAGGCTATCTCATGCTTTTTAAATCCGTGATTACAAATTTGTTCTAAAGGTTCTATATTATACTTCGCTTCATGTCCATCTTTAATGACATGCACATGAATAGGTTCATGGTCATCTGAATAAAACAGAAAACGAAATCCAAATATGACAAATAACGTTGGCATAATTTCAAATTTTCACAAATATAGAAAGGAGTAATCAAAATAACAAATACTTCTTTACCATACCTTTCAAGATTGTATATATTTAACGCTCAAGGACAAAAAGGCAGCAAAATATTGGATTTAAACGACAAAATACGACCTCGGTAAAATCCGCCCGACTTTATACCCAAAAAGTTGCGCCCCCGGGAGTTTCCCGTGAAGGCGCAACTTTTTTAATATCTACAAAAATATACGGACTCAGCGCAAAACCACCGTCAGTTTGTTTGCCTCCGGCGTGTCCGAACTGTTGCCATACATGATTTCGTACTCGCCGGGAACCACACGCATCGTGTTCGTGGACGTGTCGAAGAACTCGAAAGCATTGGGAGACAGTTCGATGGAAACCGTACGGCTCTCGCCCGCCTTCAGTTCCACACGACGGAAACCGCGAAGGCTCTTCAACGGACCCTCCGTGTCGCCTACTTTACGGATGTAAACCTGAACCACCTCGGCACCGTCGCGCTTGCCCGTGTTCTTCACCTGAGCCGTGAACTTCACGCCCTCGCCCACCTCCACAGAAGACTTGCTCAAACGACCTTTGGAGATGTCGAACGTGGTATAACTCAAACCATAGCCGAAAGGGAAGAGCGGTTTATCCGTCATATAACGGTAAGTACGTCCCTTCATGCTGTAGTCTTCAAAGTCGGGAAGCTGCTCCGTGTTCTTGTAGAACGTCACGGGCAACTTGCCACTGGGATTGAAATCACCGAACAGCACGTCGGCCACGGCCAAACCTCCGGCCTGACCCGGATACCAAGCCTGCAAGATGGCATCGCACGATTCCAACTCCGGTACCAAAGCCATGGCGGAACCCGAGCAGTTGACGAACACCACTTTCTTGCCTGCCGCCTTCAACGCCTTCAGGATGTCGCGCTGCACCTGCGGCAACTCGATTGTTGTACGGTCGCCTCCGGCAAAGCCCGGGCAATATACAAAATACTTGTCTTCTCCCTCCAAATCAGGAGAAATTCCACCTACGAAAATAACCGTTTCGGCATCCTTTACGCGTTCAACCACCTCGGCAGGCGGAATCTGGCGATGTACTCCGATGTCGAACTTCAGCAAGGCCTCGGCACCAGCCTGCATGTATTCGATTTTAATTTCATAATCCTTTCCGGCAGCAGCCGCCAGTGTATATTCCCGTTTTGCACTGGAGTGTTCTCCCCAATAATCAATGACTTTTTCGCCATTCACATACACACGGTAGCCGTCATCTCCCTCTACGGCTAACGTATACTTGTCCGAAACTTCCGGACGGAAAGCACCCTCATATACCGCCGTGAAGTTTTCCAATCCCACTCCAGACGTAAACACCGTATGGCCCCCATTGCTCAAACTGATAGGAGACGGCAATTCTTGGGTAGCCGCAACCTCGCCCCGCATCTCCATATTATTCCAATACGTAGCTTTCATCCCCGGCCGACCGTCATGGGACACCTTATTATAATAGGAATCAAACACATGATTGTCCAGCAGCTCGCAACCTTTCTCGTACGGTACGTTGCCAATCGCCCCACGGATACCCTCCAGAATGGTATAAGTATGTGCCGGCACACCTTTATAATTTCCCCATTGCATGACGGAATCCACGGCATTCGGCCCCATCACGGCAATCTTTCCGGCATCGCCCTTGTCTAACGGTAGGATACCGTTGTTATGCAACAGTACCATGGACTTGCGCGTGACATCCAAAGCCATCCGGCGATGTGTTCCGCAATCCACCGTATCGATGCTGATACGGCTCCAAGGCACAAGCGCATCGTCGTCCATCTCGCCCAAAGCAAAACGAGCTTCCAACAGGCGGCGAAGACTGGTGTCGATACGGTGTTCCGTAATCAACCCTCTTTCTACCGCCTCATCCAAATGGGCATATTCCACGCCACATTCCAAATCCGTCCCGTTGATGACGGCTGAAGCACTGGAGGTAGCCGCATCCGGATGGGTCTCATGGCGACCCTGATAGAAGAAATCGCTGATGGCTCCGCAATCGCTCACCACCAAATGCTTATACCCCCATTCGTCCCGTAATATCTGCGTGAGCAACCGATTGCTTCCACAACAAGGTTCCCCTTCAAACCGTTGATAGGCACACATGACTTCTTTCACATCCGCCTCTTGCACCAACGCCTTGAAAGCCGGAAGATACGTTTCCCATAAATCACGCGGCTCCAGATTTTCCACATCGAAAGAATGGCGCTTGGCCTCGGGGCCGCTGTGCACAGCATAATGCTTGGCACAGGCATGCGTCTTGTCATACTTGGCATCAGCCGGCCCTTGCATGCCCCGGACTACCGCCACACCCATACGGGTGGTCAAGTAGGGATCCTCCCCCCAAGTTTCCTGCCCTCGTCCCCAACGTGGGTCGCGGAAAATGTTCACATTGGGATTCCAAAACGTCAATCCTTCGTTGCCCCGTCCGTAACGGCCATGCCGCCGGGCATCATGGAATTTGGCACGCCCCTCATCGCTCACCGTCACATAAATATCTTCTATCAGCTTGTCGTCGAACACGGAAGCCATCCCCATAGTAATGGGATAAACCGTAGCCAAACCGTTACGGGCCACTCCGTGCAACGCCTCGCTCCACCAATTATAAGGCTTGATGCCCAAACGCTCCACGCCGGGAGACTGGTTTTGCATCAACGAGATTTTCTCTTTCAACGTCAACCGTTTCAACAAATCGTCCGCACGCTCCTGCGGAGACAAATCAGGATTTTTATAAGGTTCATCCTGCGCCGGAGAGGACGTAGCCGCCATGACTCCCACACAGAAAGCAAAAACAAATTTTCTCATATTTTTATCGTTTACTATTCAACACATCAAATACATTGTGTACTCTATATCCTCTCTCTGCTCAAAGTCCTACTGTTTCCCGGAATTTGATATCCTCGGAAGAAGCTCCCACCATAAAGGTATATTCTCCCTTAGGAGTGACAAACTTGCGCTCCTGCTCATCCCAATAACGCAAATCCTTCTTCGGTACACCGATCGTCACTTTGGACGTTTTACCTTTCTTTATATGTACCCGTTTAAAACCATGCAACTGTTTAAGCGGCATGTATGTGCCGGTTTCCGGATACTTCACGTAGACTTGTGTCACCTCATCGCCATCATACTTCCCGGTATTGGAAACTTCAAAGCTGACTTTCACAGTATCTTGCTCCACATTCACTCCCTTGCTCTTGTAGCGGAACTTGGTATAACTCAAACCGTAACCGAACTCATACAAAGGTTGGCCTTCAAAGTACTGGTAAGTACGTCCCTTCACGGAATAATTGTCAAAAGCCGGAATCTCATCCAAAGAATTATAATAGGTGAGAGGCAAACGGCCACCTGGATTATAATCCCCGAATAAAACCTCCGCCACAGCATTTCCGCCCTGCTCACCGGGGTACCATGCGTTGAGAATAGCCGGGACATTCTCGTCCATCCAGTTTACGGCCATGGAACTTCCGGCCACCAGTACCACCACCGTATTCGGATTGACCTTATAAAGTTCCTTGATAAACTCCTGTTGGTCTACCGGCAGTTCCAAAGAAAAACGATCCTGTCCCTCCCGTTCTATGGACTTATTGATGCCCAACACTGCCACCGTCACATCGCACTCCGCCGCTACCTTACCGGCATCACCGAAACGAGCCAATACGTTTTGCGAACCGGCCGAGGGAGCTTTCCAATACAATCCGGCAAAACAATCCCCACCGTTGTCAAAGTACTCCACCTGCAATTTATACGTTTTTCCGGCCTCTAACTTTATCATGGCTTCATCCATCTGCACACTGTGCTCGGTCCAAGCGTCTATCACCTTCTTGCCGTCTACATACACCCGGCAACCGTCGTCCGACTTCATCCCTAACGTGTACACTCCGGACACGATAGGTTTCAACTGTCCCGTCCATCGAATAGACATAGGTGCTTCCGGTTGGAAACGGTCGGGCTTGTGCACCGGGTCATAAAGCAACTCTTCTTCCATCCGGACAGAAGCTTCACCGGACAAGCTATTGTTCCGGTAATATTCCACTTTCAAGCCCTCGGGGAAATAGGTTTTCGTCACCGGCTCAAAATCTTCGCTGGCGGAAACCCAAGGAGCATAAGCGACCTTAAAACCGTATTCTTCCGCATACTGCTTGATTCCGTCGAGAATCGTCACCGGCTCGTTCTTCGGCGTACCGCTGTAATCTCCGAACTCGCAATGCCCCGCACTGATGCCTACAACGGCTATGGATTTTACCTTCTTGGGATTCAACGGTAAAAAGTTATCTTTGTTTTTCAGCAACACCATACTTTGACGCGCTGCCTCCAAAGCCAAATCCTGATGAGCCTTGCAGCCTACCACGGACGGTTCTATCTGGTTATATGGGTTCTGTGACGGGTCGTCAAACAATCCCAACATCATACGCCCCCGGAGAATCCGGTAAGCAGCGGAGTCTATATCCGCCTCGCTCACCATATATTGCCGGTAAGCCTTCAACAGCCCTTCTCCATATACCTGATTACCGCATTCCAAGTCCAGTCCGGCTTTGACGGCCAACGTTGCGGCAGCCTCACGGGTCTTCACATAATGGTGCTTGGTAATCATCCATTCGGGAGCACTGCAATCCGAGACGATGTAACCATTGAAACCCCAATCTCCACGCAACACATTCTTTATCAAATAGGTGTTCACCGTACAAGGTACATCGTTCACGGCATTGTAGGCCATCATGATAGATTGCGCCTTTCCCTCCGTAATACAACGCTCGAAAGAAGGCAGGTAATACTCTCTTAAATCGCGCTCAGACACCTTGGCATTGCAACTCGAACGGTTGTGCTCTTCATTGTTCACCGCAAAATGCTTCGGCGTGGAAACCGTCTTCAGATACCGGGGATGATCGCCTTGCAAACCTTTCACAAAAGCCACTCCGAGCACCCCACTCAAGTAGGGATCCTCTCCATACGTTTCCGGTGTACGTCCCCAACGAGGGTCACGAGCCATATTGACCGTAGGCGACCAAAAAGTCAGCAAGTCGCTTGCTCCGGCTATCTGCTTTTTTCCGTATTCCAATTCTTTCCATCGTCCGCGCGCCTCGTCCGAGATGGCAGAAGATATACGATACAATAACTCCGGATTCCACATGGCAGCCATACCTATGGCCTGCGGAAATACCGTGAAATCCCCCGGCCGCACCACTCCGTGCAAAGCTTCATTGCCATGATTGTACTTATCTATCCCCAAACGCCCGATGGCCGGGGCGTCATTGACCAACAAGGATATCTTTTCTTCCACAGTTAAACGGGACAACAGATCCATGATACGCTCGTGTTGAGGCGCTTTCATATCTCTGAACAACTCAGTTCCTCCACCTGTTTGCCCCGACAAAGGCAGGGCACACAAGGCCATGGAACAGCCGATTACTTTCAATACATTCATACTTGACAGTTTAATAGATTATTGTGTTAAAGGTTTTAGGTTGTAATTTCAAAATCATCATCTTATCGCCGCAGACCAGCCGTACGCCACGCTCGGCAGCTTCCCTGTTCATGCAAAATACAACGGTTTCCCCATCCGGATTCCGGAAGGCCAGCACGTCATTCCCCTTTTCTACTTTGAGCTTATGGGCACCCGGTTTCAAGAAATGGCTCAAATGTTTCAGCAAATAGAACTCCGGTGTATAGACAGCCTCCTTTGTAGAAGAAAGGACACGCACCAATGCGTTCTGTTTCCATCCCCACGAACTGACACCCTCATCCTGAAGCACCATATTAAAATACATATACGTATTCACGCCTCCGTCAAGATAAGTTTTAATCAAATCAAAGGTATGTTCGGCAGCCGCCCAATCGAAAGTACCGCTTCCACACTCGTTTTCCGTCTGCATCAACTGCATTTCAGGATATTTATCATGTATCTCGCCCACAATGTCCTTGCCTTCCCACTGCAAGCCGATGCCACGTACATAACGGGCCGCTGCCGTATCCTGCATCACGCAGTCCAAATCAGCCATACGGTTGCAGTTGAACGTACCGAAATACAAATCCACTTCCGGATGTTCTTGTGCAAAGAGCGGACCGAGATACCGGCCGATAAAGTTGGCCATTGAAGCGGGTGTCCAACTGCAATTCGGCCATTGGTTCTTGGTGTAAGGCTCGTTTTGGAACTGCAACAAAGAAATGTTTATTCCCTCCTTCCGATAGGCTTCCACAAACTTGGATTGATAGAGCGCGTATGCCTTCAGATACTCCGGCTGCTGAATGAGATGGTCGCCTTCCACCTCGTTCTCTTTCGTGAAATCATTATGGTCTCCCGGTGCCGTAGCATAATGCCGGGTGGCTTTCATCCACACCGGCGGTGTCCAAGGCGAAGTCCACAGTTTAAGTTCTGGGTTCTGTTTTAACGCGGCCTTCACGTATGGAATCATCGCCTGCTTGTCACGCTCTATGGTGAAATGCCGCATTTCAAAGTCTCCGGCCGTATCATTGCATGTATAATAATCACGGGCAAAGTCGTTAGCCCCCATAGGGATACGCCCGTATGCAAAATGTATCCCTTCCGGAGCAAACAAAGCCTGCATGACCTCCTCCCGTCTTTCTTCCGGCAGCAACGCAAGGGCATCCCATCCAATCTCTCCGAAAGACCCGCCGAATCCGTCGAACGATTGTTCCTGTTCATCGGAAATCACAATGTCCGGCACTGTCCCATCTGCCGATTGCACTTCCACCACCGCTTGTTTCCAAATTTCCGTTTCAGACGTGGTATACACCTTTACCTCTTGTGTGCAAGCCAAAAGCCCGTAACTTGCCCACAGACAAATCCCTAATCGATAATTCTTTTTCATTTCACTATTTCAGTTAACATTTACTCATTGTTTTTCATATCCAAAGAAGGAGGTACGTCTTCCGCCCCACTACCCCATTCCTTGTTGCATCGGTTTCCCATGACAAACTCAAGTTTACCTCCATTGACGATGTCTTCATGGCTAAACCAAGGTTTTGTCCAAACCTTCCCATTCAACTTAGCCGACTGAATGTATTTGTTCTCTTCCGAACAGTTTCGGGCTATGATTTCCAGTGTCTTCCCATTGCTCAATTTCAGTTCTATGGAAGAGAAGAAAGGACTTCCGATATGATAAACCGGCAATCCGGGTGTTACCGGATAGAATCCCATCATGGAAAATACCACAAACGCTGAAAGCCCTCCGCCGTCCTCATCGCCGGGCATTCCCATCAGGTCGTTGCGGAACCACTGATGCACCAACGAACGTATGCGATGCTGCGTCTTCCACGGAGCACCGGCATAATTATATAAATAAGGTATATGCAAAGAAGGCTCGTTACCCATGGAATACTGCCCCACGTTGCCCGTATGGTCGGGAAGCTGGGCATAAAACTCATACTTCGGCCGTCCTAACCACTCATTGAAGGTGACATCGAGATTCCGGACGAACGCCTCTTTTCCTCCCATCAGCTCCACCAAATCGCCTGCATTGTGCTGCACGTCCCAACGATATACCCAGGCGTTATTCTCGCCATAGTAATCCCGCGCCCCCATTCCTCCGGAGAAACGGTAGTCGAACGGTTCTATAAACTTGCCTTCTTTATCTTTAGGATGGAAAAAAGAAGTTTGCGGATTGAACAGGTTCCGGTAGTTATAAGAACAGTCCAGATAATGTTCCGCCTCATGCTCCAAACCCAACGCGGCAGCCATGCGAGACAGACACCATTGGTCGTAAGAGGTACCCAAGGTAACAGCCACCGCCTGCCGCTTTTCCCAAGAATTTACTTCCGGCACGGTTTCTTTCTCGCCGGGATAGAGAGCCGGAATATATCCTTTCTCCATGTAGAAGCTGTCCAACCACCCGGGAGCTGCGGAAGACCACGGTGCCAACGTTTTCTTCTCCACGCTGTTTTTAGCATACGCGTACGCTTCCCGCAAATCGAAATCCCGGACACCCTTACACCATGCATCGGCCATGACCGACACACCATGATTACAATTCATCCGGCGCGAATCTCCCGTAATCTCCGGGAAATTCGGAAGGCAGTGACGTCCGTCCGTCTCTGCCATTCTCAAAAAAGAACGAATCATATCCGTATGCTTAGGGGCGTCAAGCAAAATACGCAGAGGATGTGCCGCACGGTAACTGTCCCAAACCCAGTCATCCGTATAATATGCGTGCCCGCCATCATCATGTACCTTGTTGTCATAGACGCTGAAATAACGTCCGTCCTCGCTTACGCAGACCGGACGCTCCAAACAACGGTACAAAGACGTATAAAACACATGACGGTCGTTCTCCGTACCTCCAGAGATCCGAATCTTTCCCAACTCTTCATTCCATATACGACGACCTTCTTCGGCCACCGTCTCCAACTCAAATCCCGGTATTTCCCTCTTCAGGTTCTTCTTGGCCTGCTCCACACTGATATACGACACGCCATAACGGACGTTCAAAGAAGACAAAGCAGGACTCCAGGACAGTGCCACACAAATGTCGTCTCCTTCCGCCTTCCGTTTTTCCCTGTTCCATTTTCCGTCACGGAACACACCGCTTTGCTCCGGTGTCACGTCCGTTTCCATATAAATGTACACTTTCAGGTTATTCCATATATTCTGATAACCGTAGACCGCGCTCCCGTCGACTGTCAATTCTCCATTTCCACCGTTCAGTACCAAATAAGGAACCGTACTCTGCCGCCGATAATCAAAATGATAAATGGCCGACTGGCGGGAAGGGGCAAAATCCACGTGCAACTGCTGGTCGCATAAATCCACCTTATAATAATAAGGCTTCACTACTTCATTGTCATAATCATAATCCATCACACGTGCCAAATCCGTCTCGTCGCCTTGAAAGGGAGACAAATTAAAAACAAAGCTTCCCCGATGGCTGATTTGCAACACAGGCAAACCATGTAACTTTCCGGATGTGTAGTCTCCTCTTTGGGGGTAAACCCTCAACATACTGTTAGGCAAATGCACAATGGGATAAGTCGGAACCAACAAATGGCTGATGTTTCCCATATAGGGATTCACATAATCCACCGGTTCGGCTTTCGATGCCGCTACAATTTGTTGCTTCATGGTACACATGCCACAAAACAACAACAAGCACAGAATTTTCTTCAAGAATCTGCTTGTCATACATATCTGTTTAAAAAGGTTAGGTGGACAAAAGTAATGATTTAAACGGCTTTCTCTTTTATAAAAACAAATCAAAATATAAAAAAAACAAGCCATCGGCAATCAAATCCACAGGATTCACAAACATAAAAGCATTTGTCTGCCATCCTTTCTAAAAACGACAGTCTTGAAGAACTGAAACGATGCACGATTCCATGAGCGCATATAATCCAAAAGAAAGTATGTCCAAACGCGGTTTATCCCCAACGTCCGACATACTTTCTCTCTTATCGCGTTCTTATTAAGATTATTTATCCGATGTCCGTAAACATGGATACAGCATCCCTAACGCCCTACAACAATACAAACTTCAGTTTGTTCCCCTCCGGCGTGTCCGAACTGTTGCCATACATGATTTCGTACTCGCCGGGAACCACACGCATCGTGTTCGTGGACGTGTCGAAGAACTCGAAAGCATTGGGAGACAGTTCGATGGAAACCGTACGGCTCTCGCCCGCCTTCAGTTCCACACGACGGAAACCGCGAAGGCTCTTCAACGGACCCTCCGTGTCGCCTACTTTACGGATGTAAACCTGAACCACCTCGGCACCGTCGCGCTTGCCCGTGTTCTTCACCTGAGCCGTGAACTTCACGCCCTCGCCCACCTCCACAGAAGACTTGCTCAAACGACCTTTGGAGATGTCGAACGTGGTATAACTCAAACCATAGCCGAAAGGGAAGAGCGGTTTATCCGTCATATAACGGTAAGTACGTCCCTTCATGCTGTAGTCTTCAAAGTCGGGAAGCTGCTCCGTGTTCTTGTAGAACGTCACGGGCAACTTGCCACTGGGATTGAAATCACCGAACAGCACGTCGGCCACGGCCAAACCTCCGGCCTGACCCGGATACCAAGCCTGCAAGATGGCATCGCACGATTCCAACTCCGGTACCAAGGCCATGGCGGAACCCGAGCAGTTGACGAACACCACTCTCTTGCCTGCCGCCTTCAACGCCTTCAGGATGTCGCGCTGCACCTGAGGCAACTCGATAGAAGTACGGTCGCCTCCGGCAAAGCCCGGACAGTTGACGTGGTTCTTTTCCTCACCCTCCAAATCCGGAGATATGCCGCCTACGAAAACAACCGTGCCGGCATCTTTCACACGGTCAACCACTTCGGCGGGAGAAACCTGGCGACGAATACCCACGTCGAACTTCAACAAAGCCTCACCCGCAGCCTGCATGTACTCGATTTTAATATCATAATCTTTCCCTGCCGTGGCATCCAAAGCGTATTCACGCTTTTCGCGGGCATGCTCGCCCCAATAATCAATGACCTTCTCGCCGTTCACATATACACGGTAACCATCATCTCCTTCAATCACCAAATCATATTTTCCACCCTGCGACGGACGGAAAGTACCTTCGTACACCGCCGTGAAGTTTTGCAGGTTCACTCCTACCGCAAACACGGTATTCCCCCCGTTGTTCTTGTTAATCGGAGTGGCTAATTCCTGCGTGGCGACCGCCTCTCCTTTCATCTCCAGATTATTCCAATACGTGGCCTTCAATCCCGTCCTCCCGTCGTGCGACAAGTGATGGAAATAAGAATCGAAGACTTCATTACTCAGAAGGTCGCACCCTTTTTCATATCGCACGTCACGGCCAAGTCTTTCACGAATACCGTCCAAGACCGTATAGGTATGCGAAGGCGTACCTTCATAGTTTCCCCATTGCATGACGGAATCCACCGCGTTCGGCCCCATTACGACGACATCGCCACGCGTCTTGTCCAAAGGAAGCACCCCGTCGTTGTGCAACAAGACCAAAGACTTACGGGCAATGTCCAAGGCCATCTGCTTATGTGTCTGGCAATCCACCGTATCTATGCCGATGCGGCTCCAAGGCACCAACGCGTCATCGTCCATTTCTCCAAGCGCGAAACGGGCTTCCAACAAGCGGCAGAGACTGGTGTCGATACGGTGTTCCGTTATCAGTCCCCTATCGACTGCCGCTTCCAACTGCATGTAATCCCCCCATCCGCATTCCAAGTCCGTCCCGCTGGTTACTGCGGAAGCACTGGCCGTGGCGGCATCGGGATGCGTCTCGTGCAAGCCCGGGTTGAAAAAGTCACCGATGGCACCGCAATCGCTCACCACCACATATTTAAATCCCCATTCGTCGCGCAGGATTTGATGAAGCAGGCGTTCGCTCCCGCAACAGGGTTCTCCCTCGAAACGCTGATAGGCACACATCACTTCTTTCACATCGGCTTCTTGGACCAATACCTTGAAAGCCGGCAAGTAAGTCTCCCACAAATCGCGCGGGTCAAGCTGTTCCACGTCGAAATAATGACGCTTGGCTTCCGGCCCACTATGCACGGCATAATGTTTCGCACAAGCGTGCAACTTGTCATACTTGGCATCCGCAGGACCTTGCAAGCCCCTGACCACAGCCACACCCATCCGGGAAGTCAGGTAAGGGTCTTCTCCCCAAGTCTCTTGCCCCCGTCCCCACCGGGGATCGCGGAAGATGTTCACATTGGGCGTCCAAAACGTCAATCCTTCGTTCATCTGCCCGTAGCGGCCTTTTTTGTGCGCATCGTGATATTTCGCACGAGCCTCGTCGCTTACCGTCGTGTACACGGCCTCCACGGCCTTATCGTCGAACACGGAAGCCATACCCATGGTGATGGGATAAACCGTAGCGACTCCGCTACGGGCCACTCCGTGCAACGCCTCGCTCCACCAGTTATAAGGCTTGATGCCCAAACGCTCCACTGCGGGAGAAGAATTAATCATCAAAGAAGCCTTCTCTTTCAGTGTCAACCTCTTCAACAAATCCTCAGCCCGTTCACGAGGAGACAAATCAGGATTCTTGTAAGGTTCGTTCTGTGCCCAGCCTATATCAGCCACGGCCAACCCTAACCACAAAACAAATACAGTATTTTTCATGCTTATTTAAATTATAAATGATTCTATCCTGCAAAATAAAATAATTCGCCAAAGAACAGACATGGAGAAAAACACTAATTGCATGGATAATATTAAGACCGCCCCGCCCCATAACGTAAAAGGTCGGTCCTGCTTTTTTGCAAAACCAACCTTTTGTTCAAAACGGCATCGCGACACAACTTATTTCAATGTCACGGCCAAAGGCGTTTTCAACTGACGGCCGTACCGCTCCACGTTCTCCTGCCAAACGGCCATATCCGGCATGTCATACTTGCTCCATGCGGAACCGAAATAATAGGTAAAAGTATCACCCGGTTCGTAGTTGCTGACTCCTACCACATGCCCCACGGCACCGGCCTCTTCTTTCGCCATCGGTACATATTCGACCGACTTCAAGCCTTCGGGGAACAAACAAGCTATGTATATCAGCCCGTTCATCGCCTCCGGATGATCCATCGCATCGGCATACGCCACATAACCGAGTTTTTTATTCATTACATACGCATCCGGCATACTCTTATGCACGGCAATACCGGCAGCCACCTTACGGGCTTCACTTAAATTGGCATAAGCCACTTCACATTTGTTCAGATGCGTACCCTTGTCCAGTGTAATGACACGGGTTTCCACCACGTCCTTATCCTGACCGACTTGCACCGGGGCAAACACCATACGGGCAGAAAAGCGCAACGGCCCCATGTCCAGGATTTCCACCTCTTTATAACATAAGGGATAGACAAAATCCTTCCCTTCCATCAAAGCAGGCACACCGGCTCCCATCGTCGGGCCTACCGTATAGGCATCCATTCCGTAACCATGGTCGCGGTGGTAAGTCAACGTACGATGCAAAGCGGCACACTCGCCTCCACGTCCGGCCTTACGCAACTTGTCCTGCAGGCCGTACGAAGTCAACTCGCTATGGTAGAAAGTTTCGAGCATCGGATAAGGCACATTCTTATTAAACACATCGAAACCATAAATGCGTTGTCCGCTTTTCTGGATGGCCGGACCGTATGCCCGCCAACCGTTCCGGTCGTTTTCCCAAGCCAAATCGTCTTCACGCGAAGCATACACACGTCCCCACGACGTGAAACGGTAGTCGGCCGGTAAACCTTTCACTATCGTCAGTTCAGTGGAAGAAACGGGACGAACGAAAGCCTGCAACAGGAGCTTACCGTCATGAGTCAACTGATAAGGCACTTCTGCCCTGTCTCCGTCATACACCACAAACTGACGTCCGCCACCGATACCGAGTTTCTCAAATATCGTCTTAGCCTCCAGTTCCACCACATCGTTACGGTTGTCTTTCGTCGTATTCCTTACCTCTACTTTTATGGAAAGGGAGTTCTTATCCTCCACGCTACCATCCAGATAACGCACACGTTCGCAAGCCGCCAACAGCCAAGCCCCCGTACCGAACGGTGCCTGCGACCGAGCATCCACCTTACGGGTCGGGTCGGGCTTCTCGCCAATGGGCTGCACATAACCGATGCTGCCATCGGGCTGAAGCGCCGTAGAAACCAGATAATTCCAAGCTTTCTCAATCACCGGAGCATACTCGGCCTTGTCCAGCAAACCATGGTTTACGCCCCACATCAGGCCGTAGGCAAAGAATGCCGTACCGCTCGTCTCCGGTCCCGGAGCATCCTCTTCGCACAACATACTGCGGCTCCAATATCCTTCCGGCCTCTGGCAGCGTGCCACACCTTGCGCCAACTCCCTGAACCGTTTCAAAAAGAAACCGCGGTGCTCATAGTCCTCCGGCATGTCGCCCAGTACCTTGGCCAAACCTGCCAACACCCATCCGTCGCCACGCGCCCAGAAACTCTTTCCGCCACTGGCAGTCTTCACTTTGGGATAGATATACTTCGCGTCACGGTAATACAACTGCGCCTCCGCATCATACATCAGGCTGTCGCTCCACAAGAAGTTATCGTACATGCGGTCCAGAAACATGCGGTCACCCGTCAACTTATACATCTTCGTCATCAACGGCATCACCATGTAGAGGGCATCCGCCCACCACCAGAACTTGTTCTCATCCAAATGACAGGCGTACGTCATTACCTCCTTCGCACGGGCTACCTTATAATCGGCCGGATTCAGATTATACATGTCGATGTAGGTCTGGAAACAAATCTGCCAGTCGCCGAACAACACGAAATCCTGCCCCTCGCCATACGTCTTGTACTTCCAGTTCCGTTTGTCATCGCTGTTTGCGCCCCGCCAACGGTTATGCTCGCACCATTGCTGACTGTATTCATAATAAGCAGCCTTCCCGGTCAGCCTGTAAGCTTCCATGTTTCCGGTGTAATAAGCGGCGTTGTCCCAAAAAGCGCGTGTCTTGGGCAAATTGTTCGCCTGCCAATAGTCATTTACTTTCTCTATCAGCCGCAAGACGTCAGCCGACCCCGCGCTGCCTTGTCCTGCCGCAGGAAAAAGCACACCTGCACACCACAAGACCATCCACACGCGCAAAAACTTGAAATCAAAGTGTTTCATGTAGATTAATATTAATAATTAATGAATTGGTTCTTCATGCTTCGCATGTTCCGCAAAAGTAAATAAAAAAAACATAACCACGAAGCTTTTTACGGATTACCTTCCTAAAAAGCAGTATTTTGTGCTCGCGAACAATCGCAAACATACGCCTAACGGGTTTGCTCCCTGCGGTCGGCAAGCCTTCCCTGCCATGCGCCCCGCTCCTTCATCCTGCGCTTCAACCGTTCGGTAAACTCATAGTTTTTCAGTCCCCAGTCGGGAGCAATCAGCAAGTCCTTAGGAGATTGCGATACAAAACGCTCCAATACCAAATCGCTCCTCAGGCGTTCGATATAGTCGATAACCAGCTCGATATATTCATCCGCCGTATACAGATGAAACTGTTCCGGATGCAAAGCATACTCGTGTGCCATACGTGTGCCCCTTATCAGTTGAAGTTGGTGGATTTTCAAAGCGGTCAGAGGCAAACGGGACACCAACGCAGCCTGCCCGACCAACTCGTCACGCTTCTCTCCGGGCAGCCCGAGGATGATATGCCCACCGGTTCGTATGCCTGCATCCGCCGTACGCCGGACGGTTTCCGCCGTCTCGGCAAACGTATGCCCGCGATTGATGCGGACAAGCGTCCCGTCGTCCACACTCTCTATCCCGTACTCCACCATCAGGAAAGTACGGCGGTTCAGTCCGGTCAGATAATCCAGCAATGCCTGCGGCATACAGTCGGGACGCGTGCCAATGACTATTCCCACCACATCCGGCACAACCAAAGCTTCTTCATACTTCCGGATAACCTCATCTACTTCTCCATACGTATTCGTATAAGCTTGGAAATAAGCCAGGAACTTCATATCCGGATACTTTCGTCCGAAAAAGCGCTTGCCTTCTTCCAACTGCTCCGTAATCGTTTTCTCCGTACGGCAATAGGCCGGATTAAACGTCTGGTTGTTGCAGTAAGTACATCCGCCCCAACCTTTTTCCCCATTACGGTTAGGACAAGTGAAACCGGCATTGATGGAAATCTTCTGTACTTTGAAAGGGAACTCGCGGCGCAGGAAATCCCCGTAGTCCGTATATAAATAAGGTATAGCCATACTTTTTAAACCGTTATTGCCTCGCAAAGATAGAAAAAAAACTTATCTTTGTGACAAAATAGTTATAGGTTAAGATATTATCCATTACATCTGAAATAAAATGAAAAAGATTGCAACCTTTTTGGCCGGCTGCCTTTTAGCAGCCATTCCCGTACACTCGAATGCGGCGGGACTTTCATTAAAAGAGTTGTGCGCAGGCGAATATGCCGCCAAACGCATCTATGGCGTGAACCCGCTCAACGACGGGGAGAGCTATTCCCGGCTGAGCGACGACCACAAGCAAATCATCACCTATTCCTTCAAGGACGGACGGCAGAAAGACGTGCTGTTCGACGTGGCCACGGCAAGGGACGTGAAACTGGAAAAGATAGACGGTTACATCATGTCGCCGGATGAAAAGAAAATGCTGATACAAACGGAAACGAAACCCATCTACCGCCATTCCTTCACCGCCGTCTACTACTTGTACGACATTGCCAACCGCACCCTCACCCCCTTGTCGGACAACGGCCCGCAACAGTCGCCCAAGTTCTCGCCGGACGGGAACCTCGTGGGTTTCGTGCGCGACAACAACCTTTTTTTGGTCAAACTTCTGTTCAACAACAGCGAAAGCCAAATCACCAAAGACGGGAAATTCAACGAAGTCATCAACGGAATCCCCGACTGGGTGAACGAAGAGGAGTTCGGCACAAACCGCTCTTTCGACTTCAATGCCGACAACACGATGATAGCCTGGATCCGCTACGATGAAAGCAAAGTGAATACGTTCTCCTTCCCATGGTACAAAGGCAGCCATCCGGCCAAAGAACAATATGCGGAATATCCCGGACGCTACGAATACAAGTATCCCATGGCCGGTACGACCAACTCCACGGTCAGCGTGCAGACGTTCGACATCAAGGCCCGTGTAATCCGCACGATGAAACTTCCCCTTGAAGCCGACAGCTATATCCCGCGTATCCGTTTCACTAGCGACCCGGCCAAACTGGCCGTCTTTACGTTGAACCGCCATCAGGACTGCCTGGAAGTGTACATGGCCAATCCGCGCTCCACGGAGTGCAAGAAAATCCTGCGCGACAACGTGGACAAGTACGTCAGTGAAAACGTCTTTAAGAATCTGGCATTCTACCCCAACCGTTTCGTGCTGACCAGCGAGCGTGACGGATACAACCACCTCTATCTCTACGACTTGAACGGCAGCCTGATAAAGAAGGCCGTCGACGGGAAACTCATCGTCAAGAACTTCTATGGATACGACACGGCGGACGGCAGCTTCTATTTTTCCGCCAACCCGGCAGACGACCCGATGCACACGGCCGTTTACAGGAGCGACAGCAAGGGCAAGATAGAAAAACTCTCCGCAGAAGAAGGCGACAACAGTGCCATATTCAGCAAAAACATGAAGTATTACATGAACGTCTATTCCAACATCCGTACTCCGTACGTGACCACCCTCTGCAACCGCAACGGCAAGACGCTGAAAGTGCTCGAAGACAACCAAACATTGGTGGCCAAACTCGACGGACAGGATTTAGGAACGCGCGAGTTTTTCCAATTCACTACGGGAGAAGGCATAAAGCTGAACGGCTACATGGTCAAACCTGCCGGTTTCGACGCGAACAAAAAATACCCCGTCGTCATGTTCCAATACAGCGGTCCCGGCTCGCAGCAAGTCCTCGACTCTTGGGGAACCGGCAGCATGGGCGGCACTTTGTATGAACAATACTTGGCCCAACAAGGATTCATCTGTGTCTGCGTGGACGGACGCGGCACGGGCGGACGTGGTGCGGAGTTCGAGAAATGCACCTACCTGAACTTAGGTTATTTAGAAGCGAAAGACCAAGTGGAAACCGCCCTTTATCTGGGCACGTTGCCCTACGTGGACAGTAAACGCATCGGCATCTGGGGTTGGAGCTACGGAGGCTTCAACACGCTGATGAGCATGAGCGAAGGCCGTCCCGTCTTCGCCGCCGGAGTGGCCGTTGCCCCTCCCACCTGTTGGCGTTACTACGACACGGTCTACACGGAACGCTTCATGCGCACCCCGAAGGAAAACGCCGCCGGATACGACCGCAGCCCGATAAGCCAAGCCGGCAAGCTGCATGGCAAGCTCCTGATTTGCCACGGTACGGCCGACGACAACGTCCACTTCCGCAACTCCATGGAGTATGCCGAAGCACTGGTGCAAGCCGGCAAGACGTTCATGATGCTTCCCTATAACAACCGCAACCATAACATCACCGGCGGCAACACCCGCAACCATCTTTATACGAGCATCACGAATTTCTTCATCGAAAACATGAAATAAGGAAACGAAACTGCCCAATGGGCTTTTTATGAAAGAACTTTACACGATATAATTCACATTATCAACATATTACAATCTGCGCCAAACGAAAAATCATTCTCTTGAGAGTAATTTTCCGTTTGGCGCAGATTGATTTTTCATTCTCTAAAGAATGATTTTACGGCTTCTGCAACATAGAATTATCTTCACAAGTTCCAAATATTCTTGTTGCACAAGGCTTCAAACTCCATGTCGGCTTCCACCGCATCATCAACAGGAATTCCCCTTCCCGGAGATTGGGCTATCAAGCCAGACAACTCCACATCGGCAATTTCCACCGAAGGACAAACATACTTCTTTTTCATCTCAGTTCTTTTTTATATACCAATTTACCACTTCTACGGCATCGCTCACGTCCACCTCGCCGTCACGGTTCATATCGGCCTTGTCAAGCGGCACTTCGGGCATCTTGCCCAAATACGCCCCCACAATGGCTACTGCGTCCGTCACATCGGCCAGCTTGTCTCCGTTCACATCGCCTTCCTCCCCGGTATCCACGTCGGGCTGTCCGCCTCCGGCCGGTTCGTCCGGGTTGTCCGGGGCGAATACATAACGCGCTTCCACCGTCACATCCTCCGTAGGCATGGAAAAATTAAACCCTTCCGCATCGCTCAGTTTCCGCCCTTCGCTGTACCATCCCCGGAAAACAAAACCTTGGTTGGCATAAGCTTGGAGATAGACCCACTCGCCTTCTTCCACCTTGCCCCCGCTCTCGCGGTTGAACGAGCAGGCTTCCTTAGGCGTGCAGTCCAACCACAAACGGTGCCGGAGCACCAAAGACGGTTCGGACGGATTAGTGGGGTCATAGGCATACAGGGCCACAAAATGTGCATCTTCTTCGCCTACGGTATAAGAGAATCCCATCTCGGCGGAATAGTCCGCACCGTCTTTCTGCCACCCCACGAAACGGAACGTGGAGGAGGCCGCAGAAGTGTTGACATATACCCCTGCGCCCTTTTCATACTTCCCCCCGCCGGACACGTAACCGGCCTCTGCCGGACGGGCTTCCACCGTCACCCGGTAGAGCGTGTTCGGTTCGGGAGGATTGGACGGATTGAACTCGTCCTGCCCACAGACGGGCAGGATGCCGGCCATGCAAAAGGCCGACACCGTGCACCACGTCCGTAAGAAAACTGCCACCGTCCTCATCATACCACGACTTTACGGGCTTGTCCGCCCACATTGACCACATAGACTCCGGGACGCACGTCCAGACTGCCGTTGCCGTCGATGATACCCATCAAAATTCCGGAAAGGGCAGTCACCGTCGTACGAAGCCCGGCGGCCCCGCTCACTGCAATCGTGCCGTTTTCCACATCCACCACAGCCTCGCCTGCGGCAAACACCCCGTTCACCCCAGTAGCCGAAGCAGACTTCACCAAAAGGAAGCGGTCGTGGAACGTGCCTGCCTCGGAAGAGAACACGTAATCCCCTTCGGAGAAGTCATGGCTTGCGCCCGTCAACTTGTCTTTCAGCATTACCCCCACGTCAGCACGGGTCAAGCCGATGGTATAATTCCCGGCGGCCTGCACCTCATAGCCCAAGGACACCACACCGTTACCCTCCGGACGTTCGTTGATGGCATATTTCACGCCTTGGCCGTCCAACGAATACAGTTGCGGCACACCTTCCGCCATGAACTTGGCTGCGTCGCAATCCACCTCATACGCTTCGCGCTTCCGGGCATTGAACACCACACGCGTCTTGTCCGTCACCTTCCCGTCGGAAAGGGTAAGGTTCACCAACCGGCGTTCCACGCCTGCCGCGCGGCGCATCCGTCGCGGTGCCACATTAGCCCGCCGGGCAGCCTCGGATTGCAACTTCGTCTTGCGATGTGCGGCATGGAACGTGATACCGTCCTCGGCATTGGGCTTCTGCACGAAGAAAGCCTGGTAAGGATAGAGCACGTAGTCGTCATCCTGAGGATTATAAGCCTCATACGACCACCCGTTCCATATCGTGACGGGATAGTCATACCCCAAATCCTGCAAATCGAAATAAGAAGTATAGGGATTGCCCACGAAATTCCATCCGGCATCCTGTACCTCGTCTGCCCCATGGTTCTGCAAGAGAATGTCGCGGTTCTCGCCGTCGAACTTCGCATCCGGGACTTGGAAAGTCAACGTTCCGGATTGGCTTCCTTGGAAGATATACCCCACACCGGCGGTCAACTTATCAGCCGTCCAGTCTTTCCAGCCTCCCCTGCCGTGTTGTGCACGTTCCGCACCATCGTACCACCGCAGGACGTAACTTCCATCATACTTGATGTTCTTCTTGTCAATGGGATATGGGAAACAGAAGAAATACCAACGATTGGCTTCCACCTGTATGTCGATATGCAGGTTCTTGGCATTGATGTTACAATGTCCGTCCTTGTTGCCTTGCCCGATGACCGAAGCCCCGTTTCCATTGCCGTCGTCCTTAAGGTGCACGTCACCCAAGTCCTGGCTCTCGCTCCCTTCGACCACCAGTCCCGAACCGGGATTGAGGTCGGCATCCGGACCTTGCACTTCACCGGTCCCGGGAATGGTGTCACCCTCCAAACGGGGTGTCTCCTCGTCAATCACCAAGTCTTTGTTCAGGTAGAAGTACTCGTAAGGTTCGTTGAACATCACGATAGAAGGGAATTGCGACCATTGCGTATCCCAATAGTAGTTATTCTGTGCCGTCTCGGGTACGTGTAGCGTGGCATTTTTAAAGACTTCCGCAGAAAAAGTGGTCTGGTCTAACTGTAAGGGGTCTATTATATAGGTATAGACATCCTTGATGTTGTCGCAATTCCCAAAGGCATCACTTCCCACGTTTAACACAGACGAGGGGAATCTCACCTCGGATAATCCAGAACAATAGCTAAAAGCCGCCCCCTCTATTTGTTCTAACCCCGTCGGAAACTTGACGGCTCGCAGGCCATTACTTCTAAACGCAGAATAAGATATATGTTTCAATGTTCGTGGAAAGATTATAGTATCATGCAATGCACACTCGGCAAAAGCTTCAGACCTAATAAATTCAAGCCTTTCGCTAAACTTCACGTTTTCTAACCTATTGCAACCCTCAAAAGCAGCATCACCTATCTCTTGAACTTTTTCAGGAATATCCATGTCCGTCAATCTACTGCATCTGCTAAAAGCATTCCGCCCGATATAGACAATGTTTTGGGGAAGCCTACATACCCTCAAGTCTTTCCGATAAAAAGCATAATCAGGCAAGGAATCATTCCAACTGTGATAGCCTTGGTAATGCTCATACGGATTATACACTACATGCGCATCCGTCAAATCCAACTCTCGAAGACAAGTCATCTTGTTCCTCATCACCATAAAATCATAACTGTTAACCGTTCCACTCACTTTCAGACGAACCACATTTCGGGCCGCCTCATTATCCGACACGCCGCCCACGGCTTGCAAAACCGCAGACGACTTATCTTCCGCCTCTACCGTCACATCCCAATCATGTTGCCGTCCCAAACAAAGGATGTCATTCACCTTGTCGCTCCAAGCTGTGCGGTAGGCTTCAATAGCCTCTTCTGGAACATATAATAAATTTTCTTCTCCTAACGAACCAATACTTCCTCTTACAGGCGGAATAGCAGAAGCAAACACAACTTCCACATTACGTTGATTAAAAGCACTGTCACCAATAGAACGCACAGAAGATGGCAATTTCACAGAAGTCAAACTGTCCACTCCATAAAATGTATAAGGCTTAATATCTTCAACACCCTCTGGCACTATGGCTTCCTTCAACAACTTTCCGTTCAAATAGAGTTGGGCGTAGGGAACTTTAAGATGGTGGTTGTGCCACTCGTTTTCAAGCAGTCTTTCACTATTTACCCATGTACGCAAATCTTTCACATCCACATACCGGATATGCTTACAAGTTATATCGTGTTCAGCCCATATATCATTCTCGCAAAATGCATTCCAATTTATAGCCTCCATCGAGGCTGGAAAAGAAAGCGAGTCCAATTTGTCGCAATGTGTAAAAGCACCATCTCTTATCTCCGTTAACCCCTCAGGAAAAACAACAGAAACCAAGCCTTTACATTCCGAGAAAGCAAATTCCTCAATTGTAGACAAACCATTGGGAAAAATGACTGATGTCAAAGACTTGCATCCAAAAAACGCCGAAACACCAATCCCTTCCAACCTATCTGGAAATTGGATATCCTTCAACCCTTCGCATCTGGAAAAGGCCAAACTTCGTATACTATCTAACCCCTGTGGAAATTCCAAATTCTCAATCCCCGTACAATTTTCGAAAGCACAATCATCTATCACTTTCAGGTTATTGGGAAAGACAACGGAACGCAGTTTTTGGCATCCATAGTATTTACAACCAGTTATTACTCAATAATTTGCAAATAATAAATCAGAAATATGGCCGTAACCTTTAAGGAAACATTCTAAGAGGTGAAGATTTAACGCTTTTATTGATTATTAACTCACTTGCGGTGTCAATACGAGCGGTTTCTTCTTTTTTCGGTGCAATTTGTTTCCGATATTCCACTTCTATTTTGGCTCATTGCCTAAGCCACTGCAAAGGTACTATATTTTGTTAGATATTATTTGATATTCCTTGTCTTTTGGTCGCACTGTCATTTCTCAACCAATATATCATCTATCTGAGGTACGAAAGGTACGATTATATGAGGAAGTGCAACTTAATATATCCGTGTCTTGACAAAATTCATCAAGACATACTTGGTCAAGCGGCTAATTTATTATACCTTTGTACTCAAATTTATTTTGCTATGCTTTTTCAAGACAAACTGAAAGAACTGCGAGAATCGCACAAGCTGTTACAGAGACAGGTAGCAGCAGGAATTGATATAGATACTGCTGTGTATTGCAAGATTGAGAATGGCGATAGGCAAGCACGGGAGGAACAAGTGCGTCAATTGGCTTCTTTTTATGGTGTTCCATACGAAGAGTTACGTCGTTACTGGCTCGCAGGGAAGGTTTACAGCCTTGTTGAGGAAGAAAAAGATGCAAACGGAATCCTCTATATGGTCGCAGAAGAAATGGAAGAATATGGCAATCATTCTATAAAAAATGAATATGACAAGGATTGAAAATTTTAGGGTATTCATAGTAAGTTTACGCTGTATGCTAAAATATAAAGTAGCTTAAATATGACCTTGGACAAATATAAATTAGACGTAATTTGCAAGACGCAAACAAACCCATTTAATTGGAGAGGACAGTTTACTCCGGATTTGGTAGCGTATTTGCTGGATACTTTCGCAAAGGAAGGTTATGTGATTGCAGACCCTTTTGCAGGAAGTGGAACTGTGCTGCTTGAATCTGCCAAACGTGGTTATTCATGCATGGGATTGGATATTAACCCAAGTGCCTATTATATGTCGAAATTTTATGAATACTCAGGTCTCTCGGCTGATAAACGAGAGGCTTTGATGCAAACTGTTCGCAAATTGATTGGCAATGCTGTTATGTCTATTGCAGATACAGTGCCTGTTTATGTTGATGACAAGGATTATAGAAAGGCTTATTCAAATCTGCTTGACTTTTCAATATGGATTGCTAACAATACTCCGACGGACTTATGGCCGTTTCTCATAAACGTTCTTTTCCTTTGCGAAAAGGACAAAAAACTGCCTTTGAAAAAGTCTTTGATTGCGAACCTAAACAAAATTAGGAATTATCTTTTCGAACTGCCTTTCACAACTTCCACAATTTTGGCGAAGAATGAAGATGCAAGAAGAATTAGCTTTTATTGCAATTCATCGGTTGACCTAATTCTGACAAGTCCTCCTTACGTGAATGTTTTCAATTATCACCAAAATTTTCGGGGCATTGTAGAATGTTTCCAATATAACATCTGTGAAATTGCGAGCAGTGAGATAGGTTCAAACCGCAAACATCGTTCTAACAGATACAAGACGGTAGTACAGTATGCAGAAGACATGGGACGGGTTCTATGTGAAAATACAAAAGCACTGAAAATCGGTGGTAAGATGATTTACATTGTTGGTAAGGAATCAAATGTAAGGAAAACACCATTCTACAATTCACAAATAATAAGCGACCTAGTTGATTGCATACCTGGTCTTAATGTTATAGATGTTCACCATCGCTGTTTTATTAATCGGTTTGGAGAAACTATTCAAGAAGACTTGCTGGAGATAGAGAAAGAGACTTGTCCGCCAGATGCGGAACAACTTATATCCTGCTTTGAAACAGTAGGTTTTAAGCACTTAGAGAAAGCCATCCCATATTCGCCAGAAGAGAATAAGGCTGATATTTACGCTATCCTTGAAAAGAAAGACAAAGTTTACGAATCACCAATCTTAAAAGCTATATGATTGTATATCCACACAAAGAAAAATTGCTTGCTGCTATTCAAAATAGAAAGGCTGCTGCCGACATAGAACTTTTGCAAGAAGCATACAGAGCCTATGAACAATGGAAAGCCGCAATGCAATCATTAACGGAAACAGGCGAAGCTAAAGTAAGACGCTTGGTTGAAATGCTTAATCAGTACAAGGATTATCTTGAAGTTGAATTAATTGCAAGGCAAGGTAGTGATTTCTTGAAAAGGCAAAAAGGACAGATGAAACTTGATAACAGTGTTATTGAGGAATTTTTACCTTATCTGGTTGACAATAGAATACTGCGAAATCTTCCAACAGGTTTTGAATTGGAAACAGGTTCACAGACAAGTTTCATGTCGCTCGCATTCTGTCCCACAAGCATACAGGAATTAGATAAACCACAAGTAGTCATTAAAGAGAAAGACCAAGACTTCACTATCGGTAAGTCATTGTTCTATAAGTTTTCGTCTGATAGCAATTTCAATATTGACAAAACAATTGCTGGCAAATTGTTTTTAGCTGTGCTTGCTGTTGAATGTAAGGTTAATTACGACAAAACAATGTTTCAAGAATGTGCTGGAACAGCGGCACGTTTGAAGCAGGGTTGTCCTATTTCAAAATACTATGCTTTGGTTGAATATTTGGATATGCAGCCAGAAGATACTCGCCTGACAAGTATTGATAATGTATTTCTTCTTCGCAAAGTTAAAAGACTTCCATACGAAAAACGAAATGTTTACGAAGAAGTGCGTGCCCAACATCAAGATCATCCAATAGATGCAAATGTAGTTCTGCGTTTTGTTAGTGAAATGCAGAATTTCATTGACGCCACTTGGTATAACCCGGACGAAGCATTATTGAGAGGCTCATTTGTGTAAGAAAGATATGCAACGCAACCACCAAGCCCTATGCCATCGGTTACTATTTCCATACAAAATGATTATGTAAAAGATTGTATAATTACTAATAACTCATAAAACAACACTTATGATATTCTTATCCCATAATTATAAAGATAAGCCTGTTATTGAACAGGTTGCGCTTAAATTAAGTGCCATTTATGGCCAACAGAATGTTTTTTATGATAGCTGGTCTATTCAACCCGGTGATGGTATAATAGATAAAATGGAAGAAGGACTTACGAATTGTAAATTCTTTTTCTTCTTTGTATCAGTCAATAGTTTGCAGAGTAATATGGTCAAAATGGAATGGCAAAATGCTATTTTTAAGGCTGCACAGAATTCCATTAAGTTTATTCCAATACGAATGGATAGTTGTAATATGCCATTTCTTCTCACCCAGAACCTTTATATAGACTTATTCTCAAATGGCTTAGATGTGGCTATAAGACAAATAGTTGATGTAATCAATGGAACAAATACTTATCATACTCCAGCAAGTACATTCCATAATCTTGTTGCTGTCAAACAAAGAGTTGGAAATAAAATTCATATTGAGTGCGTTGCAAAATATTATTTAGAACCAATATCTGAATTTGCCTTCTGTACTCAGTCAAATCCAGATTTGATTCAAGCGAAAATAGTGTCAGATGCCTATGAGATTACCAGCGTTCAAAAAGCAGCAAAATTTGAAAATGGCTATGTGACGAATATACTATTTAGGGGTGTATCACGTGGTACATTGCCAAATTTTCCTGTTGTAGCTGAATTTTCACATACAAACGGTGAATCTTTTGATATTGAGATAGTTTTGCATAAGACAACGCATGAGCGTTACGACCCAATTCCTATAGAAATTCGATAATATGTTCTTAAAACCATTTGCAAGTACAAATTTTAAATAATTGAATTTTGCAATCTGCGCATTTATATAAAAAATCCGTGATATAGTGTTTTTATACCACGGATTTTATTTTGATTTACAAATTAAGACCTTGGGTTATTTTCTCATCGAAAACCCTCTCTTTTGCTGTTGGTCGTAATGCCCCTCTACCACGTTGTCGACCTCGCGTTTGGCTTTGATTTGTTCCCGGTTATCCAGTTTGCCTTTCTGCGTGGCTATGATATACAGGAAATCCCCGGCTACTTGATGAGACAGTTTGTCGTCACCGAAAAGGTTAAGGGCATTCTTGATGTCTGATACCTGCTCCGCATCGAAACGGGGCTTGTAATACTCCCTTGCCAAACGGATGATGCTGTTTACCGCCTTTCGGAAGATGTCGCTTGTTTTGAGCAAGAGGAAACTGAGACAGCCGATAATTCGGTCTTGCCATGAAATGCGGTTTTTGAGTCTCGCTGTTTCCTCTGTATGTGCAGCATCCTTGCGATTGAGTTCGGACTGGTGTTTGGCTTCCAGCTTCATCAGTTCTCGGTGGTGGTCGTTCTGCATGGCTTGGATTCTGCTCTGTAACTGCTCGATGGTCTCCTCATACGTGGAAATCTCATGGCGCAAGCCCTCTATTTCGCCTTTCAGTGCCTTTGACTTGCCCGTAGCCCAGCCGACAGCAGCATCAAGAAGTTCACTGCCTTTCTCCCTGTTCAGCCTGGAGCGTTTTTCTTTGATAGCCCTGTCAAGGCCTTCATTCTGCCGCTCCTTTTGATTCGCTGTTTCGATAAGGGAGCTGGTTCTGCTTTCAACCTCCTGCATCTTTTGGTTTGCCGTTTCCAACTGATGCTCCCGATACAGCCTTGTAGCATCAAGGCGGCTCATCTCCTCTTTCTGCTTCTCTATGATGAAGTCATTACGCTCCAGATGCTCCTTGCCCGTCTCGGCTTTGGACTGACCACGCTTCATCAAGAGGATGTCAGATGCCAAAGTCTGCATTTCCATCATGTCATTGTCATTGAGCTTTCGGCTCTTGCCTGTATCGTGGTTCATCCAGTCGAATACGATGTGTGCGTGGTAATTCGGCTTGAACCACTTTTCGCCCACCTGAAAACTCTCCTTGTCCTCTACATCTGGCTGTCCGCTCAGCCAATGCCCCTCGTCCTTGTGCAGGAAGATTTGAAGCGGTGTGATACCCCAGCGTCTTTGGCATTCCTCGCCAAATTTCTTCACGTCTGCCAGTGTAGTGTCCGGTTTGATGAGCAGCACACCCTCACGGATGGGTGAGCATCCTGCCACTTTGATGATTTTTCCGTTCTTACCTTTGCGCTCCCGCTCTTTTTCCTGCATGGCACGCCCCGTCTTCTCCTTTACCATCCGTTTGATGTTGTCGTAGTGCGTTTGCAGGTCGGGGTTGCCGAAGTCCCGGTTTATCCACTGATCGTTGTCAGCGGTGAGTTCCGGCACGATGTAGATTTTGGATGTACCGATATTACGCATATACTCGGCAGTCCTTCGGTTATGAGCCTCGCTTGACTTGGTGTTGCAAGGCTTGATATGTATGCTTGATTTTGTTGCCATTTTCTTAGAATTTAATTTGTTGATGAATAATATTTTCCGCTGTCCGCTCATAACCGTAACGGGTTATTAGGGCATCGCCTTAATCGGTGGGTGCAGGGAGAGGGTCACTTCCTGCTCCGGGTTCTTAGGGGTGGAAGCCACTGAGCGGAGTTCCCAAAGAGAGGGTCACTCTTTGGTCGGGTTGCATAGGGCTGACAGCCCTTGCCAGGTTCTCAGGGCAGCGTCCTGAGTGGGTCGGGGCAAAGCCCAGCCCCTCGGGAGAGCCCACAACTACGAAAGCGAAGCGTGTAGTTATAATGGGCTATATCAAGGGCAAGCCCTTGTCCGTTTACCACAGCCTTTGGCTTCCGCTCTCCTGCCGTCAGGGAGGGTTTCAGTCACTGCTTCCGATTGGACTTGCACCGACCAGTACAAGGTCTAAATCGTCTATCAGCTTTTGCAGGACGGGGTTCTTCTCTATCATCTGTTGGAGGATTTTTTCGGCTTCTACCAAGTGGTTGGCTGTGCACATGAGTTTGCCTTCTTGTATCTGGTAGATAATCCAGTCGGCTATGTCTATGTGGTCAGCCCTTTGTTTCGGTGTGACGTTTCTTTCGATGATGTCAGATACAATAGCCCTGCAAAATGTCATGCTCCCGGCACGCTGTTTCCACTCTGCATATCCGTCCGCATCTGGAAAGAGAAGCACGGTTCGCCCGGTCAGCGCACGGAGCTTTTCTTCTCTCATCTGGCTTTTGCCTCCTGCCGCCAGCCATACATAGCCGGGGAAGATAGCCGAACCGATGACGGCACTCTTTTCGGATTCCACCAATACTACCACCTTGTCGGGGTTGCTTTTTAGCAGATGTTCCCCGAAAAGACATTGGGAGAGCTGCCACTCCTCCGGCAAAACCTGTTGCTTTTTCAGTATGCTGTGTATCCAGTTCACTGCCGATGTCAGTTCTCCTTTGATACGGTGTCCGTCTTCGGGGTTGTACTGCATCACCTTTCCTGTACGCACCTTGTCGTTGCGGTCTATCTGCCAGAAGATGACAGCACCGTCACGGGTAGCCCCCAAACGGTATTCTTCCAACAACCGGGTCAATACTTCTCTTGCCTTGCTGCCGTAATAGGCGGTAAGGAGCGTGGAAAGGAAACGGAAGAAGTTACTGTGAACGCTCTGTGACTTTTCCACATAGTTGGTCGGTATGTAACATACCGCAGGCGGTAGTGACGGCTGCTTGGTCAGTTGTTTCATCCTTTGCCCACCAAAAGAGAAATCCTTTGCTGTATGACATTCGGGATGATCCTGAAAGTATTGCTTGGGAGTATAGTGATACCCACAACCGCTTTCATGGTTACATCTGCCGACCGTTGGGTGAAGAGGTATGCCCTGCCCATCCACATAATAGGCAAAGGAGTGCCTGTCGCCACAATTCGGGCAAGTGTGCCGTGTAGCCGTTCCTTTATATCTCTGTAACGAATAGTTGCTCATAGTCTGCCTCCTTTCTTTTGTCGTTGATTATTGCACTGTCCCGTCCTGTCCCACTGTCCCGGCTCATAGGGCGTGGGACAGTGGGACACCTTGGGACACTTGGAATGTTTTGAGAAATAACGCTTCTGTTTGCAGGGTTGCTTATCCCATAAATGAAGCCATTTCCTTTTATAACGGCGTGTGTAATAAGACCTTTCATAGTTTATCCTCCGTATTGTCATTTCCTGTAAACAGTTCCGCTTGCTTTACTTCCTTGATTGTCCCGACTGTCCCATCCTGTCCCATTGTCCCACTTGCCGTGGATTGGGACGGTGGGACACTTGGGACAGCCGTCTTATCGCCATCCTTGCTGCGCTGGATAATCCGGCTGACGGTGGATTTGCCGCAATTCACCTGTGAAGCTATCTCCCTTACCGATTTGCCCGATTGGGACAGTTGCAATATCAGGCAGTCCCTTTGGCTAGATTCATTGTCGCCCAACTTTTTCAGATGCTCCCTTTCCGTAGAATAGCCCCTATGCACGAATTGCAGGAAGGCATCCACCTTTTCAATCTCATAGATGATTACATTGTCCGCATCGTATGAGTATGTGCCATAGCGTACTTTCAACTGCTTCACATAGCGAAGTCCGCTATCCTGCGCACTCTTGCCTATGGCAAACACGCTGTCGAAGAAGTTGTAGAGTCGCTTGCTTCCTGCAAGGTCGTTGGATGTGATGGGACAGTCCAGGGAGCGTTTGGGCGTATGAGCCAACACGAGGATAGACAGCTCGTATCTCTTTTTGAGGTTGTTGAGCTGTATCATCAACCGCCCTGCGGCATCGCCTTTCTCCATGGCGCAGCACAGGTAGGTAAGGTTGTCAACGATAAAAATCTTGCTGGCGGTTTGCAATGCCATCTGCTCGATGCTGCCGATAATCGCCTCCTCAAAATTTTCCTCCAACAACGAGTTACAGTCAAGCGATACACGGTACAGCCTTTCGGGAAAGGTGTAGAGGTTGCCGTGTTCGTTGGTGTATCGGAGTTGGAATTGTTTGTCGGACAACTCAAAGTCCAGATACAGCACGTTGTCGGTTCGGGCGATGCGGTCGGCTATCTGCACGGCAAGGATGGACTTGCCCACGTTGGAGTCGGCAAATAGGCAGGACAGCTCTCCCTCGTACCAGAAGCTGTCCCACAGCGCACGGGGCGTGGGCAGCAGCGATGCTTCGAGTATGGTGCGGTTGGCGGCCTTGATGCTCATCACACCGATACTCTCCGGCATACCGCTCCGTACTTGGGAAGCCCTCGCAAGGTCGCCATGTATCATGCCGATATAATTCTTATCCTCTTCCATAGCATCTACCAGTTACGTTTGTTGGGCTTGCGACGGTGTGATGAGGATATGGACTCGTTCAAATCCTCATCGGACAGTGGCACGGGATTCTTCCGGGAGGATTCCAGCCACTTGTCAAGTTCGTCACGGTAGAGGCAATAGCGTTTGCCGGGCTTGGTGGCAGGGATGCTCCCGTCCGACAGCTTCATATAGAGCGTACCTTTGGGGATGCCCAGATACTCTGCCGCTTCATCCACCGACATAGGGACATGGGTGTCTATCGGCTTTGAATTGTTCACACTGCTCTGCTCGGTGAGTAGGCTTTTCAGGCTCATCACTTCGTCCCGAAGCTGGGCCACGACCTCCGGAAGGTCGTTGAATGTAAGATTTACTTTTTCCATTTTGCGATTCGTCTCTTTTGTAAGACTTGCCGCAAAGGACTGCAATGATAGGGTCGTGAATACCTCCACGAAAAAATAATTCCCGAATAACGATACCCAACCGTGAATGATGGGTAAAGTTATTCGGGAAACACTATTAAACAGACTGTTAAGTAGTTTTGGCTACTTGTCGTTATTGCTCTAAGACGGGATGATTTTTACTCTTTTTGCAAGTAACCATTCGGATAATGGAAATCCAGCTTGCCGTCTTCGAGTTCGTCAATGGGAATAGGTGGCTTTAACGGGTCAATCCTAAAGTTCTTGATGGTCGCTATATCCGTTTCGGCAAACTCGCGAGGGAAAAGCTCTTTGACGAAACGGGCGCGGTTATCTCCATTATAATATCTCTTGTACATGCAACGCTCCGCTATGTTCCATATGAAATGACGGAGCGGAATATTGGAGATGTCCTGTGTCAGCCTCCTTTTTATCGGCTTCGGCTTGTAGTTATTCTTGTTCATCCAGTTGCTTACCTCGTTGCAGACATGGTTCACGGTCTCTTCGTCAGCGATACGGGGCATGTAGAAATGTATATACTCCACGACCATGCGGATGCGTCTCTCATTTTCCTTGTCCTGCTCATCTTTATAACTTGAACGGATTTCTTCATGACGCTTCGGGTCGATATTCAGGTCTATGGGGTGGGTATCGGAGCTTGTCTCTTCCGCTATCTGCGTTACAGGTTCTATTGTATTCTGCGGTTCTTCTTCCTGCAAGGCTACGGCTTCCGTAGTAATCTCTTTCATATCCTTTTTGCCGGACTTGATTTTGTAAAGCTGGTAAGTATCAAAGATAATTGTCTGGAAGGACAAGTAGAACAACCAGCCCAACAGGTTGCTGCACAAGAATACTATCAGCCTTACAAAGTTGTCTTGGTTGAAACTCTCGGCAACGATGAGCGTTATAAAGAATGAGATTAGGCAGATGGTAAAGCCGATGAAGCCTAAAATGATATGTTTGTCTTTAACGGATGAATCCATATTCTATTCGGGTATTACTGGTTACTGTCTGAATTTTGTGCAAAGTTAATGCTATTCTTCTGATTATTATACATTACCCGTAGTCAGAGGGTTCTTTTTCAGCGTTTTTCACCAAATTACCAAAATCATACTCAATTATCATACTCTGTTGACTTGTAAGGATGGAAACAGAGGGAGCGGTTGGCGTAATAATACCTTGACCGCTCCCTCCGAATTTCCGTCTGCTTGTAACCTCCTTATGCTTCCTTGCGTTTCAGGGTTATCTTGTCCACCACATCACACATCTGCTGCGCTGCCATCTTGGAATATATCTGTGTGGTGGTAATGTTCTTGTGTCCCAGATAGGCTTGAATGACAGCCATGTCCGTACCCATTTCCACATGCAGGCTTCCGAAGGAATGACGGGTGCAATGGAATGTTATCTTCTTGGTTATTCCCGCTGTCGAGAGCCACCGTTTCAGCGGTCCTTGCAGCATCTTGTCCTTGAAGCCGTCAAAGATAAGTCCCTCGCACCGTTCCCCGAGCAGTCCGTATGCTTCATCGCTGATGGGGTTGTGTACTATCTGCTTCGTCTTCTGCATACGGGTGGTCACGAACATCTTGCCGTTGGTGTACGGCTGTATCTGTTGCCACGTGAGCTGCTTGATGTCGCTCTTCCGCAATCCGGTGAGACAGCCGAAAAGGAACGCCCTTTTCAAGACTTCCTCCTCACAGGGTGTTTCGGCAAGCCGTATCAGTTCCTCTTGGCTCAGATGTTCCCTCATGGTGGGAATACTCTCGATGCGGTCTAAGAATCCGTTGGGGTTTTCCTTTATCTTCCTGTCACGGTAGGCGGTGTGGAGTACGGCACGGAAAGTTGACCAATACCCGGCAGCGGAGTTAATATGCAGTTTTCGGTTGGTGTGTATGGACTGGGGAGCATCAAGCAGATACTCCATGAATTTGCGGCACAAGTCCACATCCACCTCCTCAAAGGTGCATCTGCCGTTCACAAACCGTTCGAAGTGCTTGTAGACGTGCTTCCATTTGGTGTTTTTCCTGTCCGCCAGCTCCTTGAAGTAGGCAAGGAAATCGCCTTTCATCCTCGCCTTGTCAAAGAAGCCGTGGTTCTCGTTGAAGATGGCTTCATAGCGTTGGTTACGCAGTATCTCCGCTTTCTTCATCATGCGTGTGTTGAAATCACGCTCCTGCTGGTTGGCAGGCTTGGCGAAGAGGTAGATGCCCAAGGCTTCGCGTGTAATCACCCTCATGGTGGTGTTGTCACGATAGCCGGGATAATAGTCCAGACACAGCGAATACTGCATCCCATTTTTGATTTTGCGCTTGCGCAAAGTTACAGTTTTGCATTTCATATTCATTCTGATTTAATTGATAATACGTTTGTGGGAGTTTCCCGAACTTTTCGGTGCAAAGGAACAACGTGAAACAACCGTGAGAAACACCACGGGCAATCATTTTGAAATAATTTTCCGATAATGGAGGTTGTTCACGGTTGTTTGTTCCTCTCTGCCATGACTCGCTCCACATCGGAACGCAAAAGCAGGTTCTTCACACCCACCTTTACCTTTTCGATGTGCTTTACCTTGACGATATGGCAGATGTTGGCGGAAGAGAGTCCGTAAATCTGCTGCACCTGTTCCACTGTGTAGTAGCGTTCATCGTTCACAAGGTCGGTTCTGCGAAGCTCGTCCAAATGGGATTTGGAGTAGTAGGTACGCCCGTATTCCCTTTTGGTGGGTATCTTGTGGCGGTAGGTGTATGCCCGGAGTGCGGACGGCTTCATGCCGAACACCTCTTCCGCTTCTTCGGTCAGGAGCCAGTCGGTAATTTTACTTATATCGACTGACACGCCGAAGAACTCGTCAATATGCCTTTTGCTGTAATAGTTCTTTCCTGCAATGCGGCAGATGGGGATGCGGTTGCGCTTGGCGGAGGTATAGAGCCACGACTGCTTTACCTTATAAATGGTCATCACCTCCTCACCGGAATAGAAGTCCAACACTTCATCGTTTTCCTTTTCCCTTATCTCCCTTTTGGGAGACTGGGAAGATGAAACGGACTTTTTCGGTGCAGGGGTGCTGCCGGGTAAGATACGGTGATAGGGATTGCCCTCCAGCATCCGCTCAATGTCGGCTCTGCGGATAATCGCCATGCGGTTGCTGATGCGTGAGGCTTTCAGCTTGCCGGTGGCGACCAGTTTATAGATGTACTGTCGGGAACAGCCCATGAGTGTGGCTGCTTTGGAAAAGGTGAGATACTCCTGATGCTGTATCTCCATGAGCGGTAGGGCGACTTTGAAGAGGTTGTTCTTCTGCGCTGTTCTGGCTCGCTTGGCTTCCGTCTGACAAGCCTCGCTGCAATACCGTTGCATACCGCTACGGGTTGCAAACGTCTTGCCACAAAATTGGCATTTCTTTGTTGCTTTCATACTGCTTTATCGTTTACTTGTTCACTTCTCACTTTGTATATCCCTGAAGTGGTGAACGGTCGTAAACAGCAGTCAACCGTTGTCGCATTTTCACACGATGTGACTGTCGCTGCATATCGGAACGGAAATTGTCGCTCATCGTAAACGGTTGTAAACCCATGTCAACTCTATGCACGATGTGACAAAAAATAAGCTCCGCAAATTCTCCACGTCAGAAATATGTCTCAAAAATATGTGGAAATTTGGGAAGCATCAAAAAGCAGCCGAAATGTATTAAATCTTGAAATGCATTGACAATTAAAGGTTTATACTTGGATATTTCTGATTGGTTTTGGTTGTTGGGGCGTTCTAAATACATATATTAAAAGCACCATAACCAATAACCTTCAAACTTGTGGGGAATGATATAGAAGTCAAACCATAACAATCTACAAAAGCAAGACTTCCGATTGCCCTTAATTTTTCTGGTAATTTTACGGACATTAGCCCAGAACAGGAATTAAAAGCCCATTCACCAATACTGTCCACCACATAATGCTGACCATCATACTCCACAGTCTCGGGAATCACCACATCACCCGAATAACTAACATCTCCACTTACCACCACCGCCTTACCATTGACGATATCATAATAAATGCCATTTTTCTCGAACTGATAGGCTTGCACCTCAAAAAGCCCGAGAAGAACGAACCATAAAAGTAAAAATATCTTTTTCATCTTGTTTTTGTTTTAAGTTCTACTTGGATTGTAAAAAAACACCACGACGGGTGGAAAGATATACACGCCCCGGAACCAAACGTTCCACGCGCCGCCCTAAAAGGTCATAACAGGTGTCGTCTGGCAGGGTCACGTCCGTCCGGCTGTCCGTAATGCCAGTGGCGTTACGCTCCATCCTGAGGTTCACCCCAGCCGACACGGAAGCCGAAAGGTAGCACCGTCCGGCAGGCAAGGCAAAAGACACGTCCCCCACACGGTAGAACCGCACACCATCCCCTTGGTTTTGCAGGATATACCCCTCGGTGACCTCCTGCGGCGTGACAATCCCCGTCAGCCCGTTCACCGTGACCGAACGCGTATCTTCGGGATAAAGCGAGGCATCCACCGTACCCTCCAACACACCGCTGAAACCGTTCGCCGCATACAGCACATAGGGCGTATAGGCCTGTAAAGCCGTCACGGGGTCGAGATTCAAAACCCCGTCGCTGACGGATGCAACCGTATAAGCTTCCAAACCGGCAGGCAGTGCCTCCAAGCCAAAAGGCAGGATGCAAGTACCGTAATGGTTGGCGGCAGAAATGGATATGGGAACAGACGCATGATTGCCCACCTCGATTTCTCCCGTGTTCAAATCTCCCTCGGGGATATACTTTTGGGCATTCTCGGCCACCGTAAGGTTCAAACCGAACATCCGGATTTCCCCCATACCGGGCTTGGCGTAGGGAGATGCCTTGACCGACACCCGGAACAACCGCCCGGAAAATGACGTGAAGTCCTCGTTCAGAGAAGAGAAACAAGCCACACGCAAGTTGCCGTTCACCTGCAACCCACTGGCAAAAATATGCGTAAACTGCGGGAACCCCATACTGTCGTCATACGGATACATCCCTTCCAAGCCACACATCATGGCACAATTTCCCTTGTCGTTGGGAACGAAAACCAAATCCTCGGGCAAAGCGATTTCCATATTGTAGGCCGTGTAAAAACGGGAACCTTCCACGCCCACAATGAAATCAACGGTTTCCCCTCCGGGTTGTACCACCGCCGGAGCCTCCACCACAAAATGGTCTGAAGTCGTAATAGGAAGTTTGGCCTGACCAAACACCCGGGGCGGGAACAAACACAACACCCACACCCATCTGATAAAAGCTTTCATAACAGCTTCCTCCTTAAACCACCGGGGACTCCCGAAAACCGATGCTTTTAAACAAGACTTGCGTGGCATATACAAAAAAAGCGTGGAAACTGTATATACTAAAACAACAATGATTCGACTTGATGAATTTTGACGATAATACCTGCAAATAACTGATAATAAGGAAAGAAAGTGCAAAAACCAAATCATAAATAGATTTAAACGAATCATAGTTTATTGGGGATATGTGGGAACATTTACGGGAAAGGTATTACCTTTGTGACTGAAATAAAAAACATAGGGACATGAAGATTACCATCATCACAAAGGAATGCAAGACCAAAGACAAAGACACTCCTGCAAAAGCCAATCTTTGTTTTCGACTCCGAGATAAGGATGTTGACCTCAAAGTCCGTTCCGACATTGAGGTTATGCTTGACTATTGGGACAATGATACACTTTCCTATCGAAGGACAAAGAAATTACCATCTGAAGAGCAGAAGAAAGTCAAGGTTTTGGTGCAGACCATTATAACGGCTCTTAGCGAACAGTATAACTCAGCGACTGCTGAAGTTGCATGGATGAAGAATGTGATTGATGAATGTGTCAATCCAACTTCAAAGTCAACAGAGACATTGACTACTGTTGTTTCGAGAATGGAGCAATATATCACGGAACATCCAATGAGTCCTAAATCAGCACTCGTTTATAAACCAACAATCAAGAAGCTTCAACGCTATGAAGCCTACAAGAGGGAAATAGAGGGAAAGGAAGGCTTCACGCTCTATTGCGAGACTATCCGCCCCGAAGAGTATCTTGATTTTCGTGAGTATGTCATAAACGAATATATTCATTACAATGACTACCCAGAGTTTTATGAACAGTTCAGCCTTGACATGCACCCTCCCAAGCAGATGTCAAGCACACAGATTATAGGTATCATGCATCATCTGCGTATTGTTGGGCATTGGTGCATCAAGATGGGGTTTACAACAAACCGCTCATGCGATGCGTTCACTATTCCTGCAGCGGTACAAGGCACACCTTTTTATCTGACGATAGAAGAACGTGATAAGGTTTACAATGCAAACCTACACAACAAGCCAGAGTTAGAAGTGTATCGTGACTTGTTCATCTTCCAATCAATGGTGGGTTGTAGAGTCGGAGACCTGTTTTCTTTTACCAAAGACAATATAGTCGGTGACATATTGCAGTATCTTCCACACAAGACCATGCGCAAACGGTCGCAGACCGTGAGCGTCCCGCTTACCACAAAGGCTATGGAAATATTAAAACGTTACGATGGCAAGCAAGAAAAGCTTCTGCCGACAAAGCAAGTGTATCAATACAACGAGGGCATCCGTGCCGTGCTTCGAGAATGTGGCATTAACAGAATGGTTACTATCCTTGACACCGTCACAGGAAAGGAGGTTCAGAAGCCAATATGTGATGTTGCTACAAGCCACATGGCAAGACGCAACTTTATCGGCAACCTATACAAGAAAGTGAAAGACCCCGAGCTTGTGAGTTCCATGACAGGACATGTAAACGGAAGCAGAGCTTTCGCCAGATACAGAGAGATTGATGAGGAAACGAAAGTAAATCTTGTCAACCTCATCAACTAACGTTTATACAATCTACCAGTTATACATCATTATATATAGAGTAGCATGAAAGTAACAGCATTCATCCGAGAAACCTCGGCAAAGAACAACATAACCGACCAGGCGCACGTTTATTTCCGTGTGCGTGACGGCAAGACTGACATCAAGGCTGTCAGCGAGTTATCCATCAATCCTAATCATTGGAGCGCGGAACGGCAGGGTTACAAGACACGTGTGGCTCTTGTAGCGGAGGCAAAGCGCACGGCATTCGACAAAGCCGTGCAGGACTTGACGGCACTTATATCCGCACAATATTATCATGGAGCGGACAGCCGTTGGCTAAAAGGTGTTATTGAGGAGTTTCATCATCCAAACATCAACATCCGTCAAGGCAGAAAAGGTGACGAATACAGCCTTGTGTACCAATGCCAACAGTATGCCGAGAACCATCCGATGGAAAAGGAATCCATAAGGCATCATGAGCATAACGTACGTAAGCTGCAGCACTTCGAGCGTTTCCAAAGGGAAATCATGCGTAGACGAGGTTACACCATGCGACTTGATGCTATAACAGCCGATGACTTGCGTGAGTTTCATAAATATCTAGTAAACGAGGCTGGATATTATGAGCATTACCCTCAAATCTTCGATGACATAGATGAGCGTTTCAAACCACGCCAACTAACGGAAAACTCCATCAATACTATATTCAGAAGAATACGCACGGTTGTGAACTGGTGTTTGAAGCATAATATCACGACAAACGACCCTTTCGCCACCTTTGAGATGCCTAAGGTACTGGACAGTCCTCCATTCTATCTGACACTTGAAGAGCGTGACAAAGTCTACTATGCCGACCTCAGTAACGAAACGCCATCCACACAAGTATATCGTGACATATTCATGTTTCATTGTCTCATCGGATGCCGTGTGGGAGACCTTGAAAAGATGACACGTGCCAACATCGTTGATGGTGCTGTAGAATACATTGCAGAAAAGACAAAGAACCACAAACCACGCACCATCCGAGTACCGCTCAATGATAAGGCGAAAGCGATTCTCGCTAAATATGCAGACCTTGAAACGAGGTTGTTGCCAAAGATAAATCAGAACATATACAACCGTCAGATTAAGAAAATTCTGAAAATGCTCGGCATTGACCGCATGGTGACTGTTATTGACAACAAGACGCGTGAGCCTATACAGAAACCAATCTGCGATATTGCGACAAGCCACACTGCAAGAAAGACGTTCATCGGCAACCTGTACAAGAAGGTAAAAGATCCAAATCTTGTTGCATCTCTTTCGGGACACACAGATGGCAGTCGAGCTTTTGCACGTTACAGAGAAATCGACAACGAGATGAAACGCGAGCTGGTGAAATTGATAGACTGACCTATTGCGAATTTGCCAAAATTGCGTTTCAAAAACGGATATTAAATAAAAACGTTGGCGTTTAGAAGAAAATACTATACCTTTGCAGACAAACAAGAACCAAAAATACAATAAAAAGGTTTCAAAAATATGGTACAGACATCAAGCCAAAGCACTGTAAATAAGATAGAAATGAGGCTTAGAGGAAAAGGACGTGGTTCGATAGTCTTTCAACAAGACTATGCAGACTGCGGAACACCATCAGCCGTGAAGTCAACATTCCATCGAATGTACACCGACGGACTGTTGGTGCGGCTGGCTCATGGTATCTATTATTACCCCAAAGAGGACAAGGAATATGGACTTGGCATTATCTATCCGTCTGTTGAAGACATTGCCCAGGCTATAGCCAAACGAGACAAGGCGAAGATTGTACCGATGGGAGCATATGCCTTGAATCGTCTCGGATTGTCCACGCAGATGCCCATGAATGTCGTGTTCCTGACCAACGGCGCACCACGTAGGATAAAGATCGGAAACGGGCGTGGCATCCTGTTCAAGCATTCTTCTTCGGGCAAGAACTTTGCCTATAAATCAGAGCTGATGATGCTTGTTGTAACAGCCATGCGCACCATAGGCGAAGAAAAAATAACCGACGAGGAACGCAACGTGCTTGTCGAGCACGCAAAGAATGTAAACGACAACGATTTCAACCATGATATAAAACTTGCCCCTGCATGGGTGCGCAAAATACTGATTACGAGATGAAATTTATAGATATACCAGAAGACAGCCAGAGGCAAGCCATTAACACCGTGGCTTTGAAGACAGGACTGCCACCATCAAGCATTGAAAAGGACTGGTGGGTAACGCAAGTGCTGAAAGCCTTGCACGCCTTACCGTATGCAGAACATATTGCTTTCAAAGGAGGTACAAGTCTCAGCAAATGCTGGAACTTGATAGCCAGATTCTCCGAAGACGTGGATATTGCACTCAGCAGAGAATTCCTTGGCTTTAGCGGTGAATTGTCGAAGACTCAAATCAGCGACAGACTGCGTCGCGCCGCCTGTTCTTTTGTAAGGGAGAAGATGCAGTATGATGTAAGGAAAGCTTTAATGGACTTGGGTATACGGGCAGATGCCTTTTCCGTGGATGTTGTCATCACTCCAGTTACAACAACAGATCCCGAGGTGATAACCATAACTTATCATAGTTTGTACGAGGTCTCACCCTATATCAAGAATACGGTAAAGATAGAAATCAGCGGCAGGTCAATGATAGAGCCGATTGAGAAAAAAGCTATAAACGCTGCTATTGACACCCATTTCAGCAAAGCTCCATTTGCAGAAAAGCCATTTGAGGTGAACGCTGTCATCCCCGAGCGTACTTTCCTTGAAAAGGTTTTCCTGCTGCATGAAGAGTTCAGGAAGAACGAGGTCAGAGTGGAGCGTATGTCTCGCCATATATATGATTTGGCAATGATGATGGATTCTGAAAACAAAATTGCTGACCGTGCAATCCACAACGAAGCCCTGTATAAGGCGGTACTTGAACATCGCAGAAAGTTCATCGGACTTAAAGGATTCAACTATGATGAGCTTTATCCTGCCACATTATGTATCGTGCCCAACGAGGAAATTGCAAGACTATGGCAAGATGACTACAAGTTCATGTGTGAGCACATGATTTTCGGGCAGGTGCCTTCTTTTAAGGAACTGATAAGCAAGTTGTCAACGCTCAACGAGCAAATTAGACAGTTAAATTACCGAAAGGAATGAACATAAACGAACTCGGCGAGGATCTTGAACAGCAGTTCGGCAAACCTCGCAACATAACAGAAGAGAACATTAGGTTCATGCTTTCGCTCATAAAGGAAGAGTTTGATGGAACGAAAGTGAACGAGAATGTCGAAAAGCCAAGTCTTGAAGCCTTCGGCATGACCATTCTTGCTGTTATGTCATACCAAACTACACCTTGGGAAGAATTGGCAAAGAAACCTTCAATCCGCAAGACACTCAAATATATTGCCATTAGAGGAAACTGCCATTATGACGAGATGGAGGCATTGACCAAGGAACTGATACGGAAGCACTTTGATGGCATTACCCAAAAGATGGTATTAGGGTTCTTGAAGATTATTCGTGGGGTGTCGAATGAAGAACGTCCGACCAAGCTTATTGAATATACTCCATTCGCAGCCCAATACTATGCTATCCATTACGGACTTCACCAGCTTATCAGAGGTGAACATCCAGATGATGCAGCCGTCATTATCCATTGTGCAATAGAGGATGGCATATTGTTCCCAACAATTCCTCGCAATCTGCTGGTCGATGAGTTCAACCTGAAGAAAAGTAGTTTCGACAAGTATTTCAGCAAGTATCATATAAACCTGAAATACGAGTCCGATTCCGTCAAGAAACAGGTTGAGGAGAAAATCAAGTATCACAGAAGGTCTTTACGAAATGCCATAGGCTACAATGTCACCAATGAAAATAAGGTGCATTTCTACGACCGCAAATTAGGACGCAAGAACTTCCTTTCTATGATTATTGCATATTGTCGCAGCATATTTCGTTTCTGACAATCTGCTACCATTTACAATCCTTAGTCAAACGTAAAACAGCATTTGACTAAGGATTTTTGATATTGTCACGTTAATTCCATTAACAAAGAGTAGTCAATAGTAGTCGCATCCTAATGCCTATTCAAATCTCATCGAGAGCCGTCAAAAGCCATATACCTTTGCACCGTCAATCCGACAAACCAGCGGATTGGCGGTGTTTCTTTTTATCACGCTGCGAGAAAGAGCATCCTGGTTTACGAGCAAGACAGCGTATGTATAACGAATATCAAAAGAAAAATATGGTTGACATCATGTCATTGACAAAGATGGGAGGCCAGGTTGCACTAACCGTTACTCCTGAAGACCTTCACCATTTTGCAAATGCTCTCTTGGCGCAGTCACGCAAGGAATGGGAGGAACAAGCTGCGTCTGTTCGCAAGGAAGAATCTGAGGAAACCTTTCTTACAACAGAGGAGGTTTGCAAAATTTTCAATGTATGTCCTGCTACTCTATGGCAGTGGCATCGCACAGGCTACTTGCTACACATCAAGTTTGGCAGCAAGAACATGTACCCTGCCTCGGCAGTCAAAGCCATTACACACGCTCGCTCCATGAACGAAACAGTTGTAGGCTATTGCAAACGGAAGAGTAAAGTGGACAAGAACTTGCCTAATGCTTACGACAACGATAGTAAAGAGAGCGTATGACGTATATCGAACACATGAACCAGCTTTGGCGTTCTGCTTTGTTGTCGCCAATGCCAGCGAGTGAGATAGCCTTGTTTGCCTACCTTGTGAACGAGAGCAACAAGCGGTATTGGAAAATGCCGTTTGCGTGCTCCACAACAAGAATATGTGAAGACTTGCGCCTTTCAAGGCAAACTGTCATCACGGCACGGAAGCATCTATCCGAGCGCAAACTTATCGCTTTTACAGAAGGCAAATCCCGCCATCTACCGTCCAATTACACACTGCTTGAATGGACAGATAACTTGACAGTAGGCTTGACGGATAACTTGACGCATGGTTTGACACAGGACTTGACACATATTAAAGATAAAGACAAACACCAAAGCAAAGATTCTTTTATAAAGGGAAGGTGTGAGATTTTTGACAGTAAAAACGGAGGTGTGTATGGAAATAGCAAACGAAAAGAAAATCGCAGGACTTGTCCAGTTCCTGCGGAAGGGACGGACTATGACGGGGCGTTTTAGACTGCCTATGTTGGAGGAGCAGGCATACGAATATCTTCTGGCAGCATATATCATGGAAGTACAGCTCCGCTATCGCAGGTTTATCTATAATGGTTTTGTTGAAGAGCAACTCAAACAGGTAGCCAATTGCCTGACTGCAAACACTGCAAAGTTCGGAATCGTTCTATGTGGCGGATGCGGCAACGGCAAGACCACTATGCTCAAGGCATTGCAGAACCTTGTCAGACGATTGGAAATCCTAAAACCGAACCTATCGCCTAATGCTGGACATAGTTCTGATAACTACTATAATTTTACCATTGTCAATGCCATGCAGATTGTGCAAATCCGCAAGACGGACTATAATAAGTTTTGCAAATTGGCGGAAGCTGATATATTAGGTATAGACGATATTGGTACTGAACCTGCTGAAGTGCAGGACTACGGCAATTTCATTTATCCCATCAAGGAACTCTTGGCTATGCGGTATGACGCACAACTGTTCACGGTCTTCACCACAAACCTTGAGCCCAAGGAAATCCGTCAGCGATATGGTGACCGAATTGCCGATCGACTCAACGAGATGATGACAAAGGTGGTCTATCGTAATCTAACCTACCGGACGGAAAACGCACAGATGGCGGATAGTCAAGGATAGAGGCAGTCTTTCGTGAGGGAGCCGACTTTTTGCAAAAGTCCATGAACATAATAGGGACTTTTAGATTCACCTGCTGACGCTGTTCACTTAAAAAGTCCTTCTATTATGCTCAGGCTTCGCCCGAGACCTGCTGCCATTATACCGAGTTACGCCTTTTACAATGTACAACAAGACAGAAATACAATATGCAAAGCAACATACCACGTGCCGCTATCCATGTCGGCAAAGACAAGAAATCATTCTCCGCCCAAGTGGGCAACGAAGCCGAGCGCAGAGGCTGGGACGAGAATGTTTATCGTCTGAAGAATGCCGACAAGGAGAAGAACAATCATTACAACTTCTCTCGCAAGAATCTCAACTTCGAGATAGTCAAGGATGGAAAGATTGTCCCTCTTGGTTCCAATCCTATTCCACTCCATGAGCGCATTCAGATGCGCCTTGATGAATTGGGATTCAAGCCATACATGGATGCCAGGCATCCAGACCAAGTATCAAAGAACAGTCCGAACTGCACTGTCAGCATGATATTCAGTGGCGACCACGACGTGCTGTACAACCTCGCTTTTGGCAACCAAAGGATAGACACTGCCAATCCTGATGCAGATCATAGCCACATCGTATTGCAACAAGGCATTTATAAATGGGCAAAGGACACCTACGACTTTGCCTGTCGAAAATGGGGCGAGGAGAATATTATCAGTTTCGCAGTCCATTGTGACGAAACAAGCATCCATGCCCATGTACAGACTATTCCTGTGGAAAAAGTCAAGAAACGTGGACGCATCGGCAGTAAGTATGTCAACAAGAACAATCCCGACATAGTGCTTTCAACTAAAGAATGGAGAGCATTACCCAAAGAGGAGCGAGACAACTACACCAAGCATACTGCCTCAAAGGATTATGTTGAGCGTGTGTCTTATGCCAAGGTGTGGGGAGAGACGAGAAAAGCAAAGTCGGAATATCTCTCGCAACTTCATACAGACTATCACAATGAGGTTGGCTGCAAGTATGGTCTTGCACGCGGCATCCCGTACAATGATCTGTCCCCAGAAGAAAGGCGAGGACGCAGGCACAAGGACAAGGTTACTCTTGAAGCAGAGCGTCAGGCGAGATTAGCTATTGTAGAAGCAGAGAAACTAAAGGCGAACATTGAAGCCGAGACAGCCATCATCACGCAACAGAAGGAGGTTGCACAAAAGGAACTGAAAACGGCACAATCGGGATTTCTTGCCAAGATATTCCAACCTGGTAAGTATAAGAACGAAGAGGCTACAAGGCTCAAAGAGTCGTACAATGCTGGAGTCAAGGAAACCATTAATAATTTTATCAAAGCATCAGGATTGCGATGTAATGGCGAACCTACAGCGACATCATTGGGACAACGTTTTCGCATGATATGGGATAGCAACAAGAGTCTTTCGCAAGAACTGAAATCAAAGGATGCCATCATTTTAGAAAAAGATGCAAAAATAAAGAGCCTTAATGCTAAAGTGACCACACTTACTGAGGAAGTAAATGGACTTAAATACCAATTGACTCTAATTGATGCTGATGCTGTGGATAGGTTGCAAACCGCCATGAATGCAGAAACGACACGTGCAGACAAAGCAGAGAGTGAATTAAGGGGACTTCGGTCTGATTATGAAAGACTCTCCTATAAGTGGAACGAAATATGGAACGAACCTGAGTATAACGATGCTGCAAAAATGGTCAAAGTTCGAAAGGAAAAAGAAACTCGTCTCGCGGAAGAGGCGAAGCGTGAAGAGCAAGCAAGAGAAAACAGACGACAATCAGTGCTCGATAGTCTTGTCGCTAATGGCAAAGATAGCCTAAGAAGTTTCGCTCTTACCGACAGAATAGATTTCAACGAGCAAGAAGCAAAGTCAATCTACTATGGCATCATGGCTATTGCTCAAAAGTTCGACTTCGACCTATGTACAAAAAAAGGTGTTTCATCTGCCGTCTGTAAGTTTCTCGATGCCCTATCTTGGAATGGCTGCACGGACTTCCGCACGGAGTGCGTCACCAACTGGACGAAACTCTTTGCCGAGAATAACAACATATACGATTCTCATGTCATCAACAACTTCATCTCCTTCATCGACTATATGTCATGCAGCGCCATAACCAATGTCACAACCGGAGGTTCAAACGGCTGTGCGGACCAACTCACCAATTGGGACGGAACACAAAAAATAGGATTGGGTGCATTGCCAAAGAAGAAAAGATAAAACCTTTATGGTGTCATCATAAAAGCACCTTCTTTTTGCTGTTTTGATATGACAATAAACATCTTTTTTCTTAAATGCTTGGTTAATTAAAGGATTTGTTTAACATTTATTTTTTTAGTCTAAGAAAAATTGTGTAATTTTGTCTTTGGATTATCATGTCTCAATTTCAATATTGGGTCAAGACGAGTTCTTGTAAAAATATCATGAGACAGCTCACGCCGCGTGGAGCATGGCGAAATCGAAAGAAAGATCTATGCGAAGCGGGCTTGGGTGGGACGATAATTCAAGACATATTGAAGGCGTTTACTCGACGCTCTGTTTAAGACAGTCTGTAATCTAGCAAATTAACAGTTAATTGTTGTCTTGAACGTAGCAACGGTAGATGTCCAGGGGTGTGATTACATCAATCCCGTGGAGACCTTGTAAGCATATATTGTACCCGTAGGGGCAGTGTGCCTGTTTACTGAGGTCTCTTGACGGAGGCGTATATCATATCGGCGTGGGCTCTAACGTTGTCTGTTCAACAACAATAGGCAATTGCTAGAGCCTCAGACTGTGGGACGGACGACGGGACGACTCACGCTTTCTTTTTGTGTCTGTGTATCAAGTCAAGTCTTTGATAAGATACCATCACGATATGGGAAAATATTGCGCCACGTCAGATGTAAAATGCATAGTAGGAGCCGACCTATCTCCTCTAAGCGCTGGACTTACCTCCAACGCCCTCCCCGAAGTTCAAAAGCCTATCAAACCTACGAACTCACAAACAGGGGTGTCCACCAATGATGCCCAGTCGAGAACATCAGTTGACAATACTAAAGATACAAAAGACACACCCCATTGGTATGCTCTCCGCACCACATATGGCAGAGAAAAGAAAGCATACACTTACCTAACAAGCAAAAATGTCGTTGCTTTTTATCCAACATTAAAGAGCATAAAGATTGTAGACGGCAAACGTGTTGCAATCGAAGAATCACGCATTCCTAACATCTTCTTTGCATACGGCACAGAAGATGAATTGAAAGCTTTTGTTTACGACAACGTAAACCTCCCCTACCTCCGCTTTTATTATCGACATACTCACGTTGGCAACAAGATTGTCAAGGTGCCATTAATCGTACCAAACAACCAAATGAACAGCCTAAAAATAATTTGTGCTGCTGATTCAGATGATATAGTAGCTTCGACAGAAGAGGTTGAAAAATTCAAGTCAGGTCAAAAGGTGCGAATAATAGATGGAAAGTTTAAAGGAGTAGTCGGAGTGGTCGCACGTTATCATAGCCAACAACGTGTTGGCATTATAATCGACGGACTTCTGACTGTGTGCACAGCGTTTGTTCCGAACGCATTTATTGAGAACACATAATTTAAAAAGTTTGAATCATGAAACAAACAGAAAGAGCAAGCATATTTCGTGTTGTTTCCGATTTAATAAAGGCAGATGCCATTATTGATACACGTGAGATGGAAAAACTTGATTCCATCCGTGAAAAGTATGCTATCAAAAAAGAGGACGAGATACTTGGCTCTTCTTACACATTATCAAAAGCGGTTCACATATTATTAGATTCTCCAAAGTGCTTGCAACATGAATTGGTAGCTACATTCAATGAAGTTGCGATGTCTGACTGTTTTTGTGCAAGAGAAGAAGCCCTGTTGTTAGTGGCATTACGCTTGAGCTTAACTCTTGATGTCAATTCTGGATGCAAAATTGTCTCTATAGACACTTCAAGTGTATATATTGACCCTACGCAAATCCTTTATGTTGAAAGTGATTTCGACAACGATGTCAATTGGGAGATAAACGATAAGTTCAGAGAGATTATGGCAGAAGTGCGTCTCGCAGGTTTTGATTTGGTTTATCTCCCCAAAATAGCTGAACACTATAGAACAATTTCCAATAGCGATCTTTTGAGAATTGCAAGTTTCTTGTATCCAACCGCAAGTCTTGATAGAGTGGAAAACGTAACGAAGCAACTGCAGGGACTTTCGACATCAGAATTTTGCAAAGATCAGTTATCTGGCAAATTAGGAGTAAAAGAATTTTCGGTAATTGCTCCTTCTCTGATGATTAAAATTGGCAACTCCTTTGTCGGCAACAAAGAAATAGCAAATTTTCTTTTAGTTGAATTGGATAAGGAGGTCATCAATACTATAAGGAACATTCTCGATCTGTTTTCAGAATACTACCATACTTTCCGTTTGAATTATCTGAAGGAAGAAAAAGGACGTTTCATATTTACAGGCTTCTACAAACAGATTTTCGACATATACATGTTACGCAAGGGCATAAAAAGTTCTGTCGTCATTGATGTATATAGAGAAACCATACGTTTTCCTGAAGCCGATATAAAATTAGAAAAACTGCATAGAAGAGAAAAAGCTCTATATGCATTGTTCCTGCTGGAATCAGCAAGTGGGGGAATAAACTTCTCCAAGCCAACAACTCCTCGTCAGCTTGCCAAATACGAAAAGCGAATGGTTGCCGTTCAGGAGAAATACAAGCTTATCTATAAAAAGTTTGGCGGAGAACCACAAAATGCTCCAAACCTTACAATCTCCGAAATCAGACTGCCAATGATAGCCCTCATTAAAAAACAGCTTAAAGCATTAGGTGAAATTCTGTTTCATGTTGATGACTACATGGTTCAGCGCAATATATTTGGCAATTATTGTGTCAACATACACCCTTCGCTTTGCTGCTTCTGTGGCGTAAACGCTAATGACATATACAAGTTGTCAGATTCGGAAGAATGGCAGAAAATATCAGCATTGTAACCTTGCAATTAAATAAGCTTGCCTCGTACAACATTCTGATTGTAACGTTTGCGGTTTAACTATTATCTATAACAAAACGACGAACTTTGCAAGTGAAATTCAAAATAAGTTTAATTTAAAATATTGTCACTATGATTAATCTCGAAAAAGGACAGCGTATAAGCATGGATAAAGGTCTTTCACTTGTAGGTGTAGGACTTGGTTGGGATCCGAATGAAGGTTCTGGTTATGACTTCGATTTGGACGCATCTGCTTTTATGTTAGGTGAGAATGGTCAGATTCCACAACAAGAATTCTTTGTTTTCTATGGTAACCAAAAAGCACCTGATGGTTCTGTAGAGTCAACAGGAGACGATTTGACTGGCGGTAATAGCGATGGCGGAGACGATGAGACTCTGAATGTTGACTTGACAAAAGTAAGTCCTCAAATCCAAGAGATAATCTTCACAGCAACTATTTACAAAGCAGAAGAGCGTCGTCAGAATTTCGGTCAGGTACGCAATTCATATATCCGCATCTATGATGCCAAAACCAATACAGAAATTGCCCGATATGATTTGGACGAAGATTTCTCTATAGAGACAGCAGTTGAGTTTGGTCGTCTATATCGTCATAACGGCGAGTGGAAGTTTGAGGCTATCGGCAACGGTAATAAAGGCGGCCTGCAAGCTCTTGTAAACAAATACGCAAAACAATTCGCATAATCGCTTATGGCTATCAACTTAATAAAAGGACAGCGAGTGGAGATAGAAGCCGGACTGACTCATTTGAAAGTAGAGATGGGTTGGAAAGTGAATCCCAATGCTGATCCCGCATACGACCTGGATGCCTCAACATTTTTGTTGGGAAGTAACGGACAGATAGAAAACGAATATGATTTCGTTTTCTATGGATCTGGCAATCAAGTACAGGCACTGGATGAGAACGGGAAACCACTTTACGATGAAGAAGGCAATGCTGTGATGCGTCCTATTTCTGTTGATAAAAGCGTACTTGGTTCTATAGACGACCTTGGAGATGACGACGACAACACTGGTGAAGGAAATGAAGAAATAGAAGTTGATTTGACCAAAACATCTTCTCATGTTAATGAAATCCTTTTCACTGCCAGTATCTATTGGAGTCCTTCAGACGCAAATGACCCTCATAACGCTCCGCGAATGAAATATAATTTCGGTCAGGTTCGTGATGCATACATACAGATAAAGAACGCTGTAAATGGCGAAGTTATATGCCGTTACGACCTTGATGAAGATTTCTCTACGGACAAGGGTGTTGAATTCGGACGTTTATACCGTCGTGGTACAGAGTGGAAATTTCAGGCAGTAGGCGAGGCGCACAAAGATGGCTTGGAACCTATTTGCCGTAAGTATGCATCTAAATTTATGTAATTATGGCTATAATTCTTGAAAAAGGTGGAGACACCCATCGGATTAATCTTGAGAAGCCGAGCGGAAGACCTCTGGCAGGCGAGATTGTCATCAATCTTGACTGGAACAAAGGAGGTTTTCTTAAAAATTTATTCGGCAATGCAGTGGACTTGGATCTTGGCTGCTTCTACGAAATGCGCGACGGCAAGAAGATGCTGATAGACGGATTACAGTTCTCACATGGACGTGGAGGTGACCGTCACCATGCAACACGACAGGGTTGTTACGACCAAGCACCTTATATTTGGCATCAAGGAGATGACCGTGGCAGAGGATCTTCATCTGGCGAAACAATACTTGTTAACCCGAATGGCGCTAACCAAATAAAGCGTATAATTATATATACATTTATTTATGAAGGCGTGGCGAAATGGTCAGAAACAAATGCCGTGGTAAAAGTAAAGGTACCTGGCAGTGAAGATGTGGTTGTGGAAATGGGACAACAAAGCAGTAACAAGAAATTTTGTGCCATAGCCCAACTCGACTTCGGAACGGACAACTCTATTACAGTAAAGAAACTTGTCACTTTCCATGATGGTCATAGTGACTGTGATAAGGTGTATGGCTGGGGATTTAACTATTCACCTGGCAGTAAAGATTAACTTAAAACTTAATGATATGGCTATTAGACTTGAAAAAGGACAGCGCATCAATCTCGAAAAAGAGAGCGGAACAAAGTTGACAAACTTTTGTGTAGGATGCAATTGGGGAGCTATCATCAAAAAGACATTCTTTGGCCTTTCAACCTCTGTTGTGGATGTTGATTTGGACCTTAGCTGTATGATGTTTGACGCTAATGGAAATGTGGTTGATCATATATGGTCACCATTGTATAATTTCGAAGGTAAATTACCACAAGGAAAATTAGACTCCAACGATCGTGCACTTCATCATACGGGTGACGACCTTACAGGTGACCAAGATGGTGATGATGGTCTTGATAATGAGATTATAACTGTCGACCTAAATCGTGTAAACCCAAATGTAAACTCTATCGTTTTCTTCCTCAATATATATAACAATAATGAGTATAGTGGCGATTTCTCTGGAATTCCTTATGCTTCAATACGTATGTTTGAGGGAACTCCTGAAAGACCGCCCAAGCAAGTGTTCGCACAATACGATGTTGCGACAAAAACAGAATGTGTAGGCAAACGAGCTTTGATTATGGGCAAACTTTATCGACGTAATAGTGACTGGAAATTTGCTGCTATAGGTGATGCGTTTGAAGACCGTGGCATAGCTATGACTATCGTCAGAGTTGCAAGAGATTATTCAAAATAAATATCATAAATAAGACAATATGAGAAGACTTCCCGTATATCTACTCCTCGACACAAGCGGCTCAATGTATGGTGAGCCTATTGAGGCCGTGAAGAATGGCGTACAAACGCTTATCTCCACATTACGTAGCGACCCGTATGCTCTCGAAACAGCATACATCAGTATCATAACATTCAATAGTTCTGCGCAGCAGATCACTCCGCTTACAGAGCTTGCAGCTTTCCAGCAGCCAAACATCGACGCAAGTGGTTGCACTGCATTGGGAGGAGCTTTGGAACTTCTGTCTCAGAAAATTGATACAGAGATTACCAAGACAACGGCTGAGGTAAAGGGCGACTGGCGACCATTGGTATTTATCATGACTGATGGTGAACCTACCGACTCAATGACCAAGGGTCTTGACGAGTTCAAGAAGCGTAAATGTGGCATGGTCGTAGCCTGTGCTGCAGGACAAGGTGCCAACACCAACACACTGAAGCAAATCACCGAGAATGTAGTTCAGCTTGACACAGCCGACAGTGCCACGATCAAGGCTTTCTTCAAGTGGGTATCTGCTTCTATTAGCACAAGCAGCAAATCAGTAGAGGAAACAGCAGCGGAAGCCACAACAATGAGTGAGCTCCCCCCTCCACCACCAGAGGTGAACATTGTGGTATAATACATCGATAAAACATTGTCGGGTGATGTCTGCACCTATTACATCACCCGATATTCAAAAAAAACAACATTTATGAGTAGAAGATTACCAGTCTACATATTAATAGATACGTCAGGCTCCATGAAAGGAGAACCGATAGAATCTGTCAAGGTCGGGCTGTCAGATATGATCGCCTCTCTGCGTTTAGATCCGTATGCTTTGGAAACTGCTTGTATCAGTATCATCACGTATGACAAGGATGTGAAACAGATTCTGCCTTTGACAGAACTCGAGAATCTACAAATACCAGACATAGAATGTCCCGACTCTGGACCTACACATACTGGAGCAGCCCTTAATATGTTGTGCGACTGTTATGACCGTGAAGTGAATATGGGGTCTAAGGAGCAAAAGGGCGATTGGATGCCGTTGTTATTTCTGATGACAGACGGGAAGCCTGCAGATTTAATGGTATATGATGAAGCTATCAAGAATGTTAAACGCCATCAGTTCACCAACATAGTAGCTTGTGCAGCCGGCCCCAAAGCCAAGACAGAGCCATTGAAGAAACTTACAGACAATGTGTTCACACTTGACACGATGGATAGCAGCACATTCAAGAAATTCTTCCAATGGGTAACCATAAATGTTCAACAAGGTGGGCGTACGATGGGAGTAACTGATAGCGTGGAACTACCACCGCCACCAATAGAAGTCAATGTCGTAATATGATGACAAATGAATATCAAGAAATTAAATCCATTGTAGATGCAGGATACAGACTCGTAGTGTATCCATACTGCTTCTTGATTGTTTCTGGAGTCGGAAAAATTCATATATTAAGACAGCAAGATAATCCGAGAAGATGGATACCGTTTCTTTCAACAATATTGTTGGGATGGCTTAATACAAGAGATACATTAACTTTATTAAGCCTTTATGGTCGCAATCTGTTAAATGGATGCGATTTGACGGAAGAAATATATTCTCATGTAGTCCTTCAGGGCTTACCATTGAGTACTTTTGATTTCAGAGACGCTGTAGGATTTGATGATTAGTTATGAATTGCAAGATTGTAGGTTATGAATACAAGACTCTTGAAGTGACACTTTCACCAGGAGAATCTTTCTATGCAGAACGTGGCAGTATTGTCTATGTTGACGAGGCTCTACAACGTGATGCAGAGTGGAATGGTGGTGGCTCGGGAAGCGGACTCGGCAATCTGATTGGCGGGGTGTTGCGCTCAGCACTTTCTGGCGAATCGGTGTTGATTATACATTTCTATAACCTAACCAACACAGACAGGAAAATGGTGTTATCGGGTAGTATGTGTGCGCTTGTACCAATACGTTTGCAGGACGAGAACTTTATTTGCCGTCGTGGACATTATGTTGGCTCTACTAATAAGGTAAGACTAAATCTTAACCTCAATCTGCAAGGATTATTAGGTGGTGTAGGTCTTTTCCAAAAAGTGGACGGAAAGGCCACCGTGTTTCTTGATTCACTTGGTTCGCCTATCGAAAGGATATTGGCAAATGGCGAGACCATAGAAGTGGACGAAAACCATATCATTGCTTTGCAAGGCTTTCAAACTTCACAAATACAGGCTGGCTGGTCGTTTGGCAATGTGCTAAGAGGCGAAGGACTGAGCTTGATGAAGATAACGGGACCTGGAAAAGTGTATCTGAGCCCGATTCCAATGATTGTCAATCAATAAATTGAAGTGAAATATGTTATTTGGATTATTTTCAAAAAAGAACACCCATAAAGAACAAAAGGATGAAACTCCCTCTCAGAATTCTACAAACGATAAGAGTATCAATGGGGAGGTGAACTTCTTGGATTTCGAAGATATGATGATGCAAATGTTTGTTCGCCACGAATCTGTTTGCCAACATCAGCCTATAAGGTTTGAACGTTCGACAAAAGAAAATAGAATAACATTAGGTACAATTTTATCTACGTTATTCAATATGAATGAACAGAATGTCATATCTATGGAAGTTTGTGAATATGCAACACTGTCTCATGGAAGTGATAAAAACAATATAACAATCAAAAATCAGAAATCCATTTGGAATTTTGACATTTGGAGTTGTGTCTTGAAGAATAAAGATGCAGATGGTCATTATGTTAATCTGCCTGATAACACAACAATACTGTTGATAAAGACAAACATGCGTAATTGTATTGTTGTCATCAATGGACGTTGTGGTGGCACAACGGAGAAATATCTCCGTATGACGATAATGATGCCAGCAGAAACATCAAGAGGAAACCTTGTGTGTCCAAATATTTCAACTGCACCTAATGTAAATCGAGCTTATGTGAATAGTTTTATGTTGGCTTATAGCGAGCAAAGTAATGGTGAATTACTTGCTCAATATAAAATAATAGAGAAACGTATTGGTGAGAAATTAAATAATGAGGACTATTCATTTTCTCATGTAGAACAAGCATACATGAACGGATTGCATGAATTTGAATATGCTAATTATATACCTTATGGCAAATGGTTGCTTTCCCAAGAACGTTTTTATGATGCTTATACAATAGATTTACGTGCTTACAGATATTTAAAACATGAATGCTATTCACATGACGATAAACCAACAAAAAATGCCTATTGTGAAGTATGCCATGATTTAGGTAATATTTCGTTACGTCTTGGGAGATATGCTAAATCTACATATTTCTTTAAACAAGCAGCATTAGGAAACAAATCTTTTGAAAATGATTATAAGATAGCAGAAACACAATTCTATAATGAGATTAAAGAACAACAGTATAAATGTGTTGATAGCTGTGACAATACTATCACCATAGACTATTTGTTGAAGTTGCTACTTGATATTGACATTGAAAATATAAAATGTGAGGTAACACAGTATGATATTGCTTTAGGAGAACATATAAAAACACCAACAGACCCTGAAGAGGCATTGGGGCTCCAATTAAATAAGAATGAGGCAAGAAATAAAATCTTTGTTTTTAGTCGTTCTCACTCTCATTCTAATGTCAATGATAAATCAAGATTATGCTTTGATGCTCCTCTAATAATTTCAACACATGACATTGTTTCTGAAGATGGAATACAATTTATAAAAGTTGATATTGTGAGTTGTAATTTTGAAACGAATGATGATAAAAAAGATTTAGAAGCAAATAATAAACCAGAGAATTTTACAATTATTCTAAGTTCGAATTCAGGATTAGCATTTAGCAAATCAATAGATGATGTAAAAAGTTGTATTGATTATGCAGAATGGTTAAGGGAACACCATCTAACGGTTGAGGCTTATAAAATGGCCATGTGGGGTTGGCGTAACATATTGCCAATGTTAGATAGGAAAAAAACTTCTGCTGATAATCACATGCTTGATTTGTTTTACGAATGTGCATATGAAATTGGATGGAATTTAATGGATTTGGGAAAACTTGAAGAAGCTGTATGCTATTTAGAAATTGCAAGTAAAAATTTAAATGCGCCCTATGTGACGGAGTATATTAATGGACTTGTGAATTTGCAAGATTCTCGAAGTTTAGGTGTTATAGACTATGCTTTTTCTCATTTTCCAAAGCCAACAGATGAAAATTTGGTCCAACATTGGAATGAATATATGGCTTTCTTGAAGAGACGAAAGGCATACGTACTGATTGAGCGAAGACGCTTAGAGGAAGCTGAGAGCTTGCTGCAGGCATTAACAAACGACCCTCTTTGTCGAGACTTTGCCATTGGGGAATTAAAATATGTAGAAGGATTAAAAACAACAAATTAAAAACTAAGAACATGAGACGATTACCAATCTATTTCCTCGTTGACGTGTCAGAGTCGATGGTGGGAGAACCCATCAAACAAGTGGAGAACGGAATGCGCCAAATCGTGCAAGAACTGCGCACTGACCCATACGCTCTTGAAACTGCTTTCATTTCTGTGATTGCATTTGCTGGCAAAGCAAAGAGCCTGTCGCCTTTGACAGAACTCTACAAGTTCTATCCACCAACATTCCCTATTGGCGGCGGAACTTCCCTTGGCAGCGCTCTTGACTTTCTGATGGATGATATTGACAAAAATGTAGTGAAGACAACAGAAGAGCGTAAAGGAGATTGGAAACCAATCATATTCCTTTTTACTGACGGAACACCGACCGACAATCCTTCATCATCTTTTGTAAGATGGAATAATAAATATCGTCGTAAGGCCAATCTCGTAGCTATTTCTATAGGAAACAATGTCAACACACAGCTGTTGGGACAAATTTCTGACAATGTTCTCCGACTAAACGATACGGATGAGATGTCTTTTAAGGCATTCTTTAAATGGGTGACAGCTTCCATTCAGGCAACAAGTGTGTCTGTCACCGACATGGGCGATGATTGCGTGGCATTAGCTCCAACCACTGGTATTAATCTGGAGAAGGTAGATACCTCTAAGCCATGTGTCGTAGACGAGAACTTTACCGTTCTTTTGGGCAAATGCTCCAACACGAAAAAAACTTATCTTGTGAAGTACGCCAAGCATCTGTCGTATATAGAAGGTTTAGAATCTATTGATATGAAAGCCACAGATTTCAAACTTGTGGGTGCTTATCCAGTGGATGAAGAAACATACAATAGTTTGAGTGATGGCAAATCAAACCGCCACATCAATACAATGTCACTCCGTGGTGTGCCTACATGTCCTTGCTGTGGCGCTCAGCTCGGTGTTGTTGTTTGCGAATGTGGAAACATTATGTGTTCTGATGGGCAGACTACAGCCTGTCCTTGGTGTGGCATGGAAGGCTCTCTCGGCGAAATAGCAGAAGGTGGTATGGATATAACAAGAGGTAGAGGCTAATTATTATGACATTAGAAAAAGCATTACAAATACTTATAGGAAACCAGGAAGACAAGAAAGCGGAATCATTTCTTAAATTCTTGTCGGATAAATTATGGGACCAATATAAAGAACACATTATGGACAAGATAAAGATGGTTAATGGTGAATTGAAATGGAATCTCAATATACCAAACGCCAAAGAAAACATAGAATACAATCAGACTGTATCAATGCCCACAATTAACTCTAATCTGTTTTCAAATGTAGAGTTAGAACTTGTGGATGTTAAAGGACTAACAGAAGATAAACATGGAATAAAGCTAACTGTTGCTCCTGACGGCAAAAGTTTTACAATCACAGGAACTCCTTCTCTTGAAGCATTCCGAAAGGATGGTGCTGTAGCAGAATCCACGTTTGAGCTTACGTTATGTTATAAGTTCGTCGGTGGCATTGAGATGTTAGAAGATTGCCCGACATTGGAACATAAGATTCCTTTCGTTATCAATCAAGACCCACGTAAACTTTGGAAAAACCTGCCTGTTGATTGGGATAATATGCCTGAACCTAAATATAAGAATGACGACACGCAGGTGGAATATGTAAAGGTTGATGCATTGACTGATGGTACTCCACAGAAAGATATTGTTGCTGCAAGTAAGCGTGGGCGAAGCCACGCACAAGAAGGAAAACCTCGTGATGATCATTTCCGTATGGAGCATATGGATAACGGATGGTATATCATGGCTGTTGCAGACGGAGCCGGATCGGCAAAGTTCTCACGCCAAGGCTCAAAGATAGCTTGCGACGAATCGGTAAGTTACTGTATGTCAAAGCTCGGACAGAGCAAAACATTTGAGGAAGCCATTAGCAATTATGGTAATCTGCAAAATGTTTCAGAGGAAGAAGCCCGTAAGATTGTTGGCAATTACATCTACGAGATTGTCGGCACTGCTGCGTTTAAGGCTCACAAGGCAATACAGGCAGAAGCTGCGTTAACAAAACAACCGATTAAGTATTATGCCACAACTCTGTTATTGACCATTTGCAAGAAGTTTAGCTTCGGATGGTTTGTTGCTTCTTTTTGGGTTGGCGATGGTGCTATCTGTTTGTATGACAGAAAGGCTCATTCAGCAAAGATACTCGGAGTGCCCGACGAAGGCGAATATGCAGGACAGACTCGCTTCCTGACTATGCCTGAAATCTTCAAAGATGCGACTGCCCTGTATCAGCGTCTTCGCTTCTGTATCGTAAACGACTTTACAGCATTATTATTAATGAGTGACGGAGTCAGCGACCCTAAATTTGAGACTGATGCAAATCTCAATAATCCTGATAAGTGGGATGCGTTATGGGATGATTTGAAGGAAAACGGTGTTGATCTGACTGATGACAACGAAGCATCGAAAGACCAATTACTTGATTGGCTCGATTTCTGGGCACCTGGCAATCATGATGACCGTACTATTGCTATTCTTTATGAGGGAGAAGATAATAATCCCACCGAGAAGAATACAGCAGAAGACCAAACTTTGGAAAAAGAATCTGATGAACAATAAAAAGAATAGGCTATGGCAAATAAAATAACATTAAAAGCACAAGACGGCAGCACCGTTGAGTTCTACGACGAGATAAAGGCTCAAGGTGGTGTCAAGGATGTGTATTTCTCTACAGACAAGACGTATGTCGTGGCCTTTTATCGAAAGCCAATAAACGCTAACGACAAGGCCAGAATCAACGACATTGTGAACGTCCATAGAAATCGTATTTTCACCAATGATGCTATAGGACACTATTGGAGTGCTTTCTTCGCATGGCCTACAAATATAGTTGAATGGAAAGGCTTGACTGGTATAGTTATGCCTTTCTATGACAAGAAGTTCTTTTTCAGTGGAGTTGCAGACTCTTGGCCATTTATAAAGAATGGTCAAGAGAAAAACGGAAAATGGTTCTCGTCAGCCAAACTTATTAACCGTTTTGTTCCAGCAGACCAGAAAGGTTCATTCTTAGACAGACTGCACATGTGCTTGAAAATAGCACGTGCTATGCGTCGTCTTCATGCTGCAGGTCTTGCACATTCTGACCTGTCGTATAATAATGTGTTGGTAGATCCATTAAGTGGCAATGCCTGTATAATAGACTGCGACGGACTTGTGGTTCCTCACAAATTTCCGCCAGAGGTAGTAGGCACTCCAGGCTTCATAGCCCCAGAGGTTCTTGCTACAAAGGCACTAAAAATTGATGATTCGAAAAAGAATTTGCCTAAGATAGAGACCGACCGACACGCACTTGCCGTCCTTATATATACATTTCTGCTTAATCGCCATCCATTAGACGGTGGTAAAGTATGGGATGTTGACGATCCACAGAAAGATGATGATATGCGTTATGGTTCAAAGGCTCTATTCATTGAACATCCTACAGACAAGACAAATAAAGTAAAGGTTGACCAGTTGGCAAAATCACAGTTGCCACAAGGTGATCCATCAAAGATGCCTTACACAATATGTGGTCCTTATTTGAAGGAATTGTTCGACAAGGCTTTTATCGACGGTTTGCATAATCCGTCAGTTCGCCCTACTGCCCTACAGTGGGAGGAGGCTTTGGTAAAGACTTGCGACTTGGTACAACCATGTCAGAATCCAAAATGTGAAGCCCATTGGTATGTGTTCGACAATACGACCAAGCCACGTTGTCCGTTCTGTGGAACAGAGTATAAGGGACAATTGCCTATTCTCAATTTCTACTATGCCCCTTCACATGGCAAGTATATCTCTGAGAATTATCGTTTGATGGTGTACGACAAACAGACACTATACAAATGGCATTCCAACAACCTCGTTCCTTGCAACGAGAAAACGAATGATGAGGATAAAAAACCAGTTGGCGATTTCCATTTCTTCAAAGGACAATGGATACTAATCAATCGTCGTTTGCCAGATTTGTATGATGCTACAGACAAAAAGCCTATAGCTATAGGTCAGTATGTACCGCTCACAGACGGTAGACAAATCCTACTTGACAAAGGACAAGGTGGCAGATTAATTGTTGTTCAACTTGTAAAAAACTGATATTATGGCAAGAAGTAAATCATTTTCTATTCCTGGACTCTCTTTCTCATGGAAGAGGGCTTTAGGTATAACTCAGACCAAACAAAAAATTGCAAGAAAAACTGGAATACCGACAACAATTCTCGTATTGAACGTAAAATTGGAAAAATGATATTGAAGTCCATATTTGGAATGTAAATGCAAATAAGTTTGTGACAATCATACACTATACAATGATATTTAAATAATTTTTATTTTCCATTGAGAAACAATTTGTTTATTGTTCAACTTTTAAATATGTGTAAAATGGATGACAACATTCCTGTATTAAACAATAAAATTGTTTTCATGATAGAAAATGAGAACGACAATTTTAGTTGTATTTGTGCCTTGCTTGATGAGAATCATAAATTAATAGATAAGTCATATTTGCTATATGACAATTCTGAGAATAAAAATTTTTGGGGTATTCCTCAAACTCTTGACGGGTATGCAATGGGACCATTATGCCCTAATGATGGTGAAGAAATGCAGTTTTGGAAAGAAGATTTCTTTAAGATGGAATTTTTCAATTTAAAGTTAGATGCATTATCAACAAGTATAAGCAAAGTTGTATTTTTTGTCTATCAAGAATATAATGATGATTTTTCAATTCCAGATTTGTCTGTTTCTCTTTTCTATAATGTAATAGAGTCAGATCCTCTAGGAAAAATAACAGTTATTGAGGAAACTCCATTTTATAAGGATTTCCCTATATATGGATTACCTTCAGAAAAAAATTTCCCTAATTATATAATAGGGGTGCTACAAAGGTGTGGTGAATCATGGCAATACAAATCTATATTTAAAGGACTTGACAATATTGATCTCGAAAAAGAACTAAAGAGTTATCTATGAACATCTACATCATAAGGAACACTCAACGTTTCGGACCATACGATGAGCAGACACTACTTTCGTACGTAAACAACGGACAGATTCTGAAGCAAGACAAGGCTATCGCTGTAGGCGATAGCCTTGAACAAACAGTTGGATTCTATTTGAAACGTGCCAATCTAAGATACAAAGTTCCCAACAAGGGAAATATCTTTTCGCAATTGTCTGCAATAGGCACGGAATTGATATTTCCAAAAGCAAAGTTGTTCCCTAAGCAATTTCTGTCTGACCAAAGATTCATTATATTAGCATTGGTGGGTCTACTGCCGATGATTATCATGAATATTCCTTTGGGTGGAGTTTTCTTGTTTTATGAGATTTCGCTCTATTTCTCTATTATTTGGGGATTATTCTTTTATGTCTGTTTCAAAACACCACAGGTTAAGTTAAAGACAACTATGAATGTCTTCTTCTTGACGCAATTATGTGTGTTCGTAGTATGGGATTTGATTGGGTTACCAAAGCTGAATCCGTTCTATTTCTTCACAGACGTTGCTTTTCCAATGAATGTGTTAGGATATGTATTTGGAGTCGGACTTACGGAGGAGTTTGCCAAGATGTTACCTCTTCTTTTGATATTGCGTAAAGCAAAAGAGCCGTTAATTCCACAAACAATGGTTTTCTATGGGCTGATGTCGGGAATAGCATTTGGTGTGTTTGAAGGAGTGCAATACCAGATTACCGTCAATGCACAACAAACATACGATGTTTCTTTCTTCTTGAATATCGCCCGGCTGACAAGTCTACCATTTCTACATGCTTGCTGGTGCGGCATTGCTGGATACTTTCTTTCATTCGCCAATCTCTATCCTAAGTATAGGAGAGGCTTGTATACTTTAGCATTATGTGTACCAGCTATGATACATGGATTATATGATGCTTTGTCAAATTACTGGCTGGTTTCATTGATTATGGTGTTTGTTGGCTTAATGTTACTGACTGTGTACTTAAAGCAAAGCGTTGATTATCAATCGAAATTACGTCAATAGTTTAAAGATGTAATATTGCAACCGCTATACATGGAATAAGGTTAATGATGAATTGCAATGTTATGAAAACCCATATTAGTAACATTATTTGAGATACCTTTGCAGTATCAAAATTAAAACATACAGAATATGGGAATCTTTAATATTTTCAACAAAAGAAGTGACAATGGATCTAAGCTTTCCGTTTCACTACCAGTGATTGAGCCTGCTGAGGCTAAAGAAGAAATCAAGAGTATAGAAACACCAGTTATGGCACCGACAAATGAAGAAAGGTCTATGACTATTTCTTATGCTACAGGTTGGCCTATAGATGTTATCTACGGTTATCTACACAAAAGTTACGAGAGCAAGGGCTTTGATGACGCTATGCTTAAAAGTGATTTGGCTTTTCGCGACTTAAACATGAATCTCATAAAGAACAAGATTTTGATGGTGTTCCGTGAGATAAATCTCAACTATGACGTCATGAAACAGGATTTGCAGACACGTATTGCCAACTGTAATGCTGCAGGCTTGCTTACAACAGTTTCAGAGTTAGAGAAAACAATGTCAACTATAAATGCTCACAAGGAAGAGCTAAAACAACTTGAGGCTGATTTCCGTAACAATGCCAATGAAGCATCAATTCCGTTACAATCGTATGATTGCGGATTCCTTAGAGGAATAGCATCCATACAAATGAGTGGAACAAACGGGACTATTAAAGCTCCTGTTATGCAAAGCAATGATACCGTTTCATTGAAGAGAGGAATAGCATAATTGTAAAACCATATAAATAATAGAATTATGAATTGGTGGATAAAATTAGGTTGTAAACTTACTGGTTGGAACTCATCTGTTCTTTCTCAGTGCTCAGAAGCAAGCAAATCGCAGTTGAACAAATATACATCTGCACTCCTTATATTGATGATAGTTTGGAGTATTACCGGCTTCTGTTTTGCCCAAAGATATATTGGCCTTCCTATTTGGGGGTGCGGATTGGTGGCGATGGTATTTGTCATGATTGTCATAATGATTGAGCGTCAGATACTATTGGCAATACATCCAACAAAAATGCTTGCATCTTTTAGATTAGTGATAGCTATTATCATGGCTGTTGTCGGCTCTACAATTTTCGACCAAACAATGTTTGGCAAAGACATTGACAAGCAGATGGCTGACACCATAGAGTTACAGACGGCTACATTGACACAAAAGAGAGTGGGTATTATAGATGGAAAACTGACAGCAATAAATGCAGAAAAGGATTCATTAGATAAATTGAACTCAATTCTTCAAGCCGACATAAATGCTAATCCTTGGATAATTCAACGCTCTGTAACAAACAGCCAGGAGAAACTGGTGGTTGACGGACGGATAAAAACAGTCAACAATCCATCTGTAACAACAAACCAGGTGGCTAATCCCAAGCAGGATGTTGTGAATGCAAATAACGAGAAAATAAAACAGCTTGTTGAACAGGAGAAAGAATGGTCAAAAAAGAAATTGACGGTAGAGGAAGACACTCGTAAAGAGTGTAAAGCCAATGTTGGTTTTCTTGAAGAACTTGAGGCCATGGTATCTATAATCTCAAACAGATGGGTTGCCGGTGCATTCTATTTCATATTCTTTCTTCTTTTAATGAGTTTGGAACTGTTTGTAGTTACAAGCAAAATGGGAGACAAAGAGTGTGATTATGAGATGGCTATAAAAGGAGCTGAGAGAGTGAGAATGGCTCAGTTCAATACAGCTTTTGGAAGAGTTAATGGATAATATAAAATATAAAGATTATGAAAAAAGCAATATTAATATTAATGCTTGTATTTACATTATTACCAATACGAGCACAGTACTATAATGGTGGAAGGTATAATTCTTTAGAATCACCAACTTCTGCAACAATGACGTTTCGTAATGATTCGCAATACAACATGACGTTGAAGATAATTGGTATATATAAAGGTTTACATTCAGTTGTTTCACTTCCTGCGTATTCTAGTCGTATTGTAAGTTTCACAAATAGCGCAACTTATAAATTAAAGATAAAAGCTGTTAATGGGCGCCATGTTTCTTATCATAATGCAGGAAACTTTTCTGTCACCTGTACAAAAACAAAAATATCCCAGGGACAAATGACATTTAAGATGTCTACTTATGGAAGTGGATTGGGGCCAAGTATTTCAGCAAAAGAATTTGAAAGTAACAAATAGTATTATTAACGTATTTATATCAAAACTTAGACTATATGAGAACAATATTATTATCCTTTTTGATTGCATGTTCGTCTGTCTTATACGCAGACAACATCAAGCGACCTGACAGCTACAATTATACGCGTGGCATAGAGGCTATACAGAACAACAATTTAGATGAAGCTCTTGACTATCTAAACAAAGAGATAACTGAGCATCCTGATAATGGGTATGCCTTTGCATGGATGGCATCAGTAAGAAACTATAATGAAGAATATGGACGCGCCTTGACAGCTGCAAACACTGCTGTCAAAAAGATTCCATCAAAAGACAAGGAATACAAAGCTTTTGCCTTTTCTACACGTGCAAGTGTTTTTCTGAATTTGGAGGATACCATTCAAGCAATGAAAGACTATGCCCAAGCGATAGCATTGACTCCCGAAGATGACCGTTTGTATAATACCAGAGCACAGTTATATTACGAACAAGGCAAATATGATTTGGCAGATAATGATTATCGAAAAATGATCTCGTTGAAAGAAGGAGACGTTATGGGCTACATGGGATTAGGAAGAAATGCTAATGCTCAAAAGAGATATGAAGATGCCATCAAGCAGTTTGACTATGTGAACAAACTGGAGCCTTCATACTCGTCTGCTTATTCGTTCCGTGCCGAAAGTTATATCGGTCTAAAGAAATACAATGAAGCAATTGACGATGTAATAACGGCATTAAGTATCGACCAAGACGACAAAGCCTTCTATGAACTTCAGACACTTGCCGACTCGGCTTTTGCCCAAACTGTAGCAAAATTGAAAATTCAATAGGCGTATTTACAACCGATTATTACTCAATATTTTATAGATAATAAGTCAGAAATATGG